>Ga0207950_100395_pt1 | contig 14946 bp, 26 predicted proteins | sample Subbio11_8B_AprC_FD_184814 | JGI IMG/M metagenome (GOLD analysis project Ga0207950, IMG submission 184814) | Serpentinite rock and fluid subsurface biosphere microbial communities from McLaughlin Reserve, California, USA - CR11_8B_AprC (SPAdes) | ecosystem: Environmental > Terrestrial > Deep... | reverse complement strand
GGACGTCGAGCCCGATGTGAGTACACTCGTTCATGGTCGGTCCCTCCGTATGTCGGCGCCGCGGGGTCATTCCCGCCGTGATCCACGTTATATGCGGATTCGGACCGGCCATCTCATAGTGACTAGCCACAGCGCGCGGCGTTACCGCTGCTGCATCTGTGGTATCGTTGGTTGTACCTTAGGAGGTGCGTCCAATGAGTGCTTTGCCCGCTATCATCCCCATCTCGGATCTGCGCCAGGACGCCGCCGGCGTCATCAGGCGTGTCATCGCCACCGACGAGCCGGTGGTCATTACGCAGCGCGGTCGTGCCTCGGCCGTGCTTGTCTCCGCGGAAGCGTATGAGCGCACCCAGTACGAGAACGACTTGCTTCGCGCGCTCGCACGCGGCGATGCGGAGATGGCCGCTGGCCTTGGGCGCGATGCGGAGGACGTCTTGGCTGAGGCCCGCGCGCTGCTCGGGCAGGAGTAGCCTTGGCGCGCGTCCGGTTCACGCAGCAGGCGGAACGGCAGTATCTCGAGGCGCTCCGCTACATCAACGCGAAGAATCCCGTCGGGGCAGTCACGGTCATGCGGCGCGCTGAGGCGGTCGTCGCGCAGCTCCGCGAGCACCCGCACTCCGGCCACGCGATTCCTGAGTACCCGGACCTGCCGCATCGCGAGCTGGCTGTGCCGCCATACCGCTTCTTCCACCGCGTCGGCGACGACGGCGTGTGGATCACCGCTGTGTGGCATGCACGTCAGTTGCCTGATGAACCGGAGCAGGGGGCGCGTGGCTAACCGGCGCTTCCAGCAGGCGCGCCACGGTGTAGGCTACGAAGAGAGGGCTTCGGCGCGCAGCTTGAAGCGCAAAGACGTTGGGCAAACACCAAAGTTGACGCGTGTCACGTGACGCGTTACACTCACTTCATGATCAAGACGTTCGCTGATAAGCAGACGCAGCAGTTGTACCTGACCGGCAAGGCGCGCCGCATCCCACCGGACGTGGCGAAGCGGGCGGCTCGCAAGCTTGAGCAGGTCAACGCAGCCACACGGGTCGAGGATCTCAGGGTCCCGCCGGGCAACCGTCTGCACCTGCTTGAAGGTGACCGTCAGGGGCAGCACTCGATTTCCGTGAATGACCAGTGGCGAATCTGCTTTCGGTTCGAAGATGGCGACGCCTACGATGTCGAGTTCTGCGACTACCACTAGAGGTGAGAGACGATGAGCATCGCAAATGACACCCCCATGAAGCGCCGGCCCACCCATCCCGGTGAGATTCTGCGCGAGGACTTCATGCCTGACTACGAGCTGACGGTCAGCAGCCTGGCTGAGGCGCTGGGCGTGTCGCGCCAGACGGTGAACGAGCTGCTCCGTGAGCGGCGGGCGCTCTCGCCTGAGATGGCGCTGCGGCTGTCGACGCTCTTCGGCAACTCGCCGGAGTTCTGGTTGAACCTGCAGCGCGCGGTCGACCTCTGGGACGCGCAGGCCGCGGTGAAGGACGACGTTCGGCGCATCAAGCCGCTGTGTGTTGCCTGACTAGCGCTTCAGCTGAAGCGCCCAACGTTCGACGGAGAGCGACGGCATCGTTCCGGATTGCGTCGAGTTAGCGTATCTGCTAACCTCTGACTATGCCGTACGCAGTCGACTACTACAACCAGCGCGTCCGCGACGGTATCGAGTCGTGGCCGGTCGGTGTGTTGGCGGACTACGCACGACTGGTCGAGCTCCTGATTGAGTTCGGTCCGGATGTACGGATGCCACACTCGCGCGCGATGGGTGACGGGCTCTTCGAGCTCAGGCCTCGCGGTCGCGAAGGCATCGGGCGAGCGTTGTACTGCTTCTTGGTCGGCCAGCAGGTTATGGTTCTGCATGGTTTCGTCAAGAAGTCGCAGGCCACTCCGAAACGAGACTTGGAGATCGCTAGCAGACGTATGAAGGAGGTTCGCGATGGCCAGAAGTGAATACCGCCCGGTCTCGCACGATCACGAGGCCTTCTTGGAGCGTGCGCGCGCTCGCAAGGGGTTCGATGAGGCGTATGGCGAACTCGAAGATGAGTACCTGCTCGTCCGCGAGTTGCTCTCCGCTCGCACCCACGCGGGGCTGACCCAAGAGGACGTGGCGGCCTCCATGGGCACCACGAAGAGCGCGGTCTCTCGCTTGGAGGGTGCCGGCAAGCACTCGCCTTCGGTCAGCACGCTCAAGAAGTACGCTCGGGCTGTGGGTTGCGACGTGGAGATTCGGCTGGTTCCGGCTCCTCGTCGAACAAAGGCTTCGACCTGACACCCGCGGCTGGTGATGTAGTCTAGGGTCGCAGCCGCTGAAGTCCGCGGGTGCAGGTCAAGCCCAATGCGTTCGACGGAGTGAAGGGGGCGCCCACGTTGGCCGGTCTTGTAGCTGTCATGTACGTCGGCTTCCTCGTCCTTGCTTTCGGCTGGCGCAGTTGGGCGCGATACCGTGAGACGGGGGACACCGGATACCGCGGCTTCTCCGGAGATGCGGGTTGGCTCGAGCGCGCCGCCGGGATCCTCTTCGTCGGGTCGGTTGGGTTGTCTGTCGCCAATGGCATTGCCGTCCCCACGGGGTTGTTGTCGCCTATCGAGTTACCGCGGGTGTCCGATCTCGGGATCGTTGGCGCCGCACTCCTGATCGCGGGAGCCACCTTTGCGTTAGTGGCACAGGCATTCATGGGGCTTGCTTGGCGTATCGGAGTGGATCCTGACGAGAGATTGGCTCTCGTTCGCTCCGGACCCTTCGCCTTCGCCCGAAATCCATTCTTCACCGGAATGCTTGTTGCCACCGCGGGCATGGCTATCGCGTATCCGACCCTCCTTGGCGCGGCCGGCTGGTTGCTACTCCTTCTCGCCGTGGAGTTGCAGGTGCGCCGTGTAGAAGAGCCGTATCTGGCACGCGAGTTCGGAGCGGAATACGCTGATTATGCTTACGGGGTTGGCCGGTTCGCTCCCGGGTTTGGTCGTCTAAGGCCACCCGTCTAACAAGCGCTTCAACTCGACTCGCAGAAGCGTCTCGGCACTTCGCGCTGTAAGCTGTTGGCTCGCGAGTTAAGCGCTGGCCGTTAGCTGCACGGATGGTATCATCGACTCATGAGCGCACCAGCCATAGATATCTACTCACTCAAGCCGGATGAGCGCCTGCGCCTAATCGGCGATCTCTGGGATTCTTTGCGCGAGACGCCGGGAGACATCGGGCTCACCGAAGCCCAGCGCGCCGAACTCGACCGACGGCTCGACGCACTTGAGTCGGGCAGGGCCAAGCTCGTCTCGTGGGACGAGATCAAGGCACGCCTTGTCGGGTGAGCAGGTACGTTTGATCTGGTTCCTCGAAGCTGCGGAAGGCGACATCGCAGTCGCCTTCGAGTGGTACGAATCCCAGCGCGCCGGTCTTGGCGCTGAGTTCATCGCTGAAATTGACGAAGCCCTCCAACTTGTCCTGGACTTTCCCGAATCATGCGAGGTCTTCTACCGCGAGACGCGTCGATGTCTAATCGAGCGTTTCCCATTCGAGGTCTTCTATCGTCTTCAGGACGGCATCCTCATAGTCGTCGCTTGCATGCACGGAGCTCAAGATCCCGCCACCGTGCTCAATAGAATCGGCGGCTAACAAGCGCTTCGTTAGTGTCACTCTGCCCCCGAGGGATGCCTGAAGCTCGCTTTCAGGTAGCCTCGGAATCGACGGCGGGATGACCCGAATCGCTTCTGTCGCCCGAACCGGGCTGACTGTCTGCTGTTATGTCCCCCGCTGCCGGATCCGAGGGGTCGCCGACGTGACCTGATAGGAGCCTGGCCAATAGGCCCCAGCTAAGGCGTGTCCGCCGACGATCCCCCGATCGGAAGGTCTTTCCGACGGAAGGGGACTGACATGATCGTAATCGGCATCGACCCGCACATGAAGACCCACACCGCTGTGGCAGTGGACTGTGCGACAGGGGCAAGCCTCGGCACGCGGACCGTGAGCGGCAACGGTACCGGACAAGACGGGCTGCTCACCTGGGCGCGTGATCTCGGTCCGGACCGCTACTTCGCGATCGAGGACTGCCGAAACGTCTCGGGCAGACTCGAACGCCACTTGCTCGAAAACGGCGAGTGCGTGGTCCGTGTCCCGCCCAAGATGATGGCCGGCGCTCGGGACTCGGCGCGCACCTACGGCAAGTCCGATTCTATCAACGCCGCCTGTGTGGCCCGTGCCGCACTGCGTGAGCCAGGTCTTCCGGAGGCATCGCTTGCCGGTCCCGAGCATGACGTGCGTCTACTCGTCGACCACAGAGACGACCTCGTTGACGAGCGCAAACGCATCCAGAAGCGTCTGCGGTGGCACTGCCATGATCTTGAGGTCGACCTCGATATGCCGCCCCGGGTGCTTGACCGTTACGTGTGGCTGAATCGGCTTCAGGGCATCCTCGAGACCCTGCCCGAGAGCACCCGGCGCCGTATCGCTCTTTCCGAGCTGTCCCGGATCCGCGAGCTCACCGTAGAGGTTCGAGACCTGGAACGGGAGATACTCGGACTCATGCGCGAGCTGGCACCGGACCTTCTGGCGATCCCCGGCTGCTCTGCGATTCTCGCGGCTCATCTCGTAGGGCAGGTGGCCGGGTTCTCGCGTTTCAGCGGCGAGGCGGCCTTCGCGATGCACATCGGAGTGGCGCCGTTGCCGGTCTCCTCGGGCAAATCGTGTCGCCATCGCTTGAACCGCTGCGGCAACCGCAAGCTAAACTCGGCAGTCCACATGATCGCAGTCACGCAGGTCCGTATGCACCCGCCGGCGATCGCCTACATGGAGCGGAAGCAGGCAGAGGGGATGAGCTACCGCGAAGCGTTGCGATGCCTGAAGCGACTGATAGCGAGGACTGTGTTCACGACGATGTTGCGAACCGAGAAGGCTGCGGCGGGTACGGCCATACGGGCGGATTTTGGAGCGGCTCCGGTCGCTCTGGCGGTGTAGAGTTGACATATGCAGATTCCGCCGAAATCGCACACCTGTTCCAGTGCAAGTCGCACACCGTTCCGGTCGAAGCCGAACAGGTCGGACCCAGGCGACGCGTCGTTGACATCAGAGTGACGTAGTGGAGTTGGACTTGGACCCGTAGGCTCGACGATGTAGATCCGTCTGGTTCCCTCACCCTTAGCCAGTTCCGCTCCCCAGATGGCTGCATCCAGGGTGGCGGTGAAGTAGATGCTGTTCGATATCCGACCATCCTTGAAGTTGGAGCTGTAGCCGGGTACTAGCTGGTCACCTGGACCTACGCTGGCCCTTGTCCCGTGGTAGAAGGGGCCCTCGACGTGACCGTAGTGCTCGAACGTGACGGGAACATGAGCGCTGTCGTCGTCCATCACGAACCTCCCTACTCTGTCAGGTTGAGATTCTAGCGCAGGCGTCGAGGCGCCAGTAGCCGTCGCTCGCTGACAAGTGCTTCCAGCCGACTCACGTACGCGCTAGGCTGACATGAAGCCGCTCGTTCGCGGCTGAAGCGCCGTGCGTTGGGTCGTGGCCGCTTGCTTCCTTCAATCATGTAGTGTCCCCCGCCAACCGATAGGAATGGACCCTTGGCAATCACGCTGTTCGGCATCTGCGCGCTCGCGTTCATGATGGTCATGTATGCGCTCGAGCCTCGGGGACGGGTCTTCATTCTCGGATTCTCAGCGGGTTGCGCGCTGTCGAGCGTGTACGGATTCCTGTCTGGGGCGTGGCCTTTCGGAGTCGTTGAGGCCATCTGGACAGGCGTAGCGCTCAGGCGCTACCTGGCTCATCCCGCGTCGGTGCCTATCATCTGAGTTGCTCGTGTGAGTCAGGCGTCATCGTCTGTGATCTCTGAGCCCTCGACACGCTTCATCGCATAGACGCGAGCACCTCGTCGAGGGCGGCATATGCTTGGGCCAGTCCGTCCGCCATCCTGGCGGCCATCATCCAGTCCCTGTCCTCGGTCGTCATGTGCCAGCTGGCGTCGATGAGTCTGGTGCGTCCCTCCGCAGTCGGCTCGAGTTCGAGTGTGTCGACGGACACGTGGCCGGGTTCTCCGTCCCACTCGAAGGTCTGGGAAATCCGACGGGGAGGTTCGATTTCTCGGAAGCGGCCCTCGAAGCCAAAGTCTTCCTCGGGGGTGCGCTCGATACGGATCTCTCGGTCCGTGGGCTGTGTGATCGTGATGTCCCTTGTTTCGGTGGCCATGCGCTTGCTCCTTAGTCGTCTTCATCGTTGCGGATTTTGTACCCGCCCTCGCCGCTTTGGGCCTGTTGATGGTGACCGCCGGGATTGCCTGATCGAAACTGTCCAGCGCTGACTGATGCGCTTCCTCAGCGTCATCGGGCTCCGCAGTGTAGGCTGCGAAGTGGAATCATCATCCTAGCAACGAAGCACGAGGCGATGGGCCCTTGGGGGACGAGTGTCTGAGCCAGAGCTGAGAGTCCCTCCGCACACGAGCGGGGGCTGTGGACTCTCGCGTGTCGTTCGTGGTGTGGACCCCTCAGCAGCCGCACGGGTGGCCGAGTTGTTCCATCTGTCGTTCGGCGAAAAGCTCGCCGGCCTCGTACTGCCCGCGGATCGCGAGGCCGGCATCGCCCTGCTCTCCAAGTCGCTCCGCCTCGACGAGGTGTATGCGGCACTGGACGTCCGAGGCCAGGTCACCGGCGTTGCGATCGTGACCGGGCGTGCACCTGTCGTTCGCGCGGACCGCGAAGCTCTGATCGAGGCCTTCGGCGCCTTCGGCGGGTCGTGGCGATACGCTGCGTACCGGATCGTCTGCGCATGGCCGCGTGCCTACCCCAGAAAGATGCGTGGCCTTGAGGGCTTCTCGGTTGCTCCTGAGTGCCGCGGCAAGGGAATCGGCTCGGTGATGCTCGGCCGCATCGTGCGCGATGCCAGGGCCGAAGGTGCGCGGGCGGTCGAGCTCAACGTCGGTGATACGAACCCCGCGCGTCATCTCTACGAACGCGCGGGGTTCGTACAGCTTCGCACGATCCGGGTCGGTCCGTTCGCCACTCGGCTGGGCTTCAAGCGGTTCGTCTTCTACGAGCTGCCGCTGCAGCCAAAGCGGGACGCGCGACTGACTCAACACCGCTGAGGCGATGCTTGGACCCTTCAGCTCACCGCCTTTCTCACGAGCTCTTCGATCCTGGCCTCCTCGGCATCACCCAGATCGGTCAACGCGTAGGAGGTGGGCCACATGGCTCCGTCATCGAGCGCGGCCTGCTCCTCGAATCCCAGCGTCGCGTACCGCACCTTGAACTTCGATGCGCTCTGGAAGAAGCACAGCACCTTACCGTCTTTGGCGTACGCGGGCATCCCGTACCAAAGCCTCGGCTGGAGCGCCGGTGCCGTCCTCTCGATGATCGCATGGAGACGCATGGCCATCGCCCGGTCGTGCTCGGGCATTGCCGCGATGGTCTCCACCACTTCGGTCAGTCCGTCGCTCTTCTTGCCCCTCCGCCCGCGCGTGGGATTCTCGAAAGCAGCGTCCTCTGCCATGCTCGTATCCTCTCTGGGTGGCGGCTCCTGATACGTAGTTTCCCTATGCCGCAATCCGCATTGCTAGAGCATGTACGCGATGTCGGAGCCTGCTGTCGGGTACGCCCAAACCGTGTCGCTGAGCTGCTCGGTCGTCAGGCGATGCCGAACAGCGACGGCAAAGACGTTGATGATCTCGTCCGCCTTCGGTCCGAGGAGGTGCGCGCCCAGTATGCGACCGGACGACCTCTCGACGACCACCTTCGCGGCCGCGTGCTCGTAGCCGAGCCGTCGCTGCGTGAACCATGAGGACATGTCGGTGCGGATGACGTCGGCCTCCGGGTCGTCGTCGGCCATCGCGCCGACCCGGGCGAGGGCTGGGTCGGCGAACACCACGCTCGGAGTCCCCCGGTCGTCGAAGACCTGGTCGTCCCCCAAGATGTTGGCGGCGGCCACCCGTCCCTGCCTGATCGCGATGGGCGTCAGTGCGGCCCCGGCCGCCGCTGCATCGCCGGCCGCGTAGATGCGCGGGTTCGAGATGCTCCTCATGCGTTCGTCGACCAGCACTCCACGGTCGTCGAACTCGACTTCGGCGGCAGCCAAGTTCAGGCGATGCACGTCGGGTACGCGGCCTGCTCCGTGCACGGCGATGGTCGCGGATATCGGTCCCTGATCGGTATCGAGCACGACCGCACGGCCGCTCGCGCTTAGCGAGAGCACCTCCGCGCCGGTCACGACGTCGATTCCGAGTCCGCGATAGCGAGCGACGAGCATGGCCGCCAGCTCCGGGTCGAAGCCTTTGAGAACATCGGCAGAACGGTGAAGGATCGTGACCTTCGAGCCCGCCGCGGCAGCCAGCGCCGCGAACTCGAAGGAGATGTAGCCACCGCCGACGAAGACGATGCTGTCCGGCAGGTGATCCAGTTCCATGAAGCGATCGCTGGTCACCAGGAGGTCTTCACCCGGGATGTGCAGCGGTGCCGGTCGCGCCCCAGTCGCGATCACGACGGTCCCGGCCCTGATGGGCTCACCATCGACTGACACGGTCTCGTCATCCGTCATCTCGGCATGGCCGTGAAGCAGCGTCACGTTCGAGCTTGCCAGCCACCGCTTGCTGGCGATCGGGCGGGGGTCGGTGAACGTCCGCTTGCGCTTGATCAGTGCGTGCCAGTCGAGACGGCATTCACCCGTCAGACCGTCCCCATCGAACGAGCGCGTATGCATGAGAGCGTGTGCTGCATCCAGCAGCACCTTCTTAGGGTCTCAGCCGCGAAGCGCGCAGGTGCCTCCGTACGGCAACTCGTCCACGACAGCGGTCGCGAGGCCGGCCCGGCCGCAACTCGCCGCGACGGTCGAGCCGGCCGCACCGGTCCCGATGACCACGACATCGAATCGGCGCATGAGATCGCTCTCCTTCAAAGAAGTCCCGCTCTGGCGATGTGTCCACGTACGTACTGTCGAGGGGAGTGAGCCGCGCCCCCGTGCGGTTGGCCGAGCCATCTCGGCGCCGGGATGGCTCGGCATCCCGGTCGATTGTATCTCCGCTAGCCCCGCGGCCACCAGTCGCGAGCCGGGCGGTCAGTCGCGATGGTCGCAGTGCGGGGTCGCGGCGTTCAGTTCCCGTTCGACCATCACGAGCTTGCGGTCGAGGCCCCACCGATAGCCGCCGAGGTGCCCGCTGGAACGCAGCACGCGGTGACACGGGATGAGGTATCCGATGTCATTGGAGCCGACGGCCCGGGCTACCGCTCGGACCGCAGTGGACTCGCCGATGCGTTCGGCCAGTTCGCCGTAGGAGATGAGTGATCCGGCAGGTATCGCAAGCAGCGCCTGCCACACCTTGAGCTGGAAGTTCGTGCCCCGCAGATGCAGCGGTGCGCGCGGAATGCCCAGCGCTCTCGAGAAGACTTCCCCCAGCAGGTGCCGGATGGCTTCATCATCGCGAACCAGTTGCGCGTTGCTCCACTCCTTCATAAGGCTGTCGAGCGCCTGCCGTTCGCCTTCGGCGCCAAGGAAATGCAGGGCGCAGATGCCGCGCGATGTGGTCGCGGCGAGGCATCTGCCGAAGGGCGTCTCGCCCGCTCCGTAGCGGATACGCACGCCCTCACCACGGGTGCCGTATTCCCCCGGAGTCACGGCATCGCTTGTGACGAGGAGGTCGTGCAGGCGACCAGCACCACTGAGCCCCGCTTCGAAGGCCGCCTCGATCACCGGCCGGGACTCCCGGAGCAGCTCTTTGGCCCGTGCGGCGGTGAGGTGCTGCAGAAAGCGTTTGGGGCTCACGCCTGCCCAGCGCACGAACAGGCGCTGGAAATGGGACGGGCTGAGGCCCACGTGCGCAGCCACCTGATCAAGCGTGGGCTGGTGCGCCGCGTTCTCGGCGATGTAGAGGATCGCTTCCCGTGCTCGCTGGTAGTCGGTGTGCATCGGAATCTCTGCTCGTGGTGGTCCGTCGTCAGCGAGCATAGTGCCTTTCTCCGACCGGATGCGACCCGATTCTTGCGCAGTGGCGACGCATCGCTTCATTATGTGATGGGGAGCACGGCGGGGGCCGTCGCTTGCCGAAGAGGGGGCGCATGGAGACCACACTGTACGACGCGGCGGGACAGCCTGTCGCGTACATCGCCGAGGATGGCGAGCTTGCCGTCTACCTCTGGTCCGGTGAGGCCGTGGCCTATATAGATGGCGAGATTGTGCGCGGCTGGAACGGCAGGCATCTCGGCTTCTTCGTCCACGGTGTGCTTTACGACACCGCAGGCCGACGCACGGGGGCGGTAGCGGATCAATGCTCATGCGTGATGCGCGCCGAGCCCGTCAAGCAACCGAAGCGGGCGAAACGCGTGAAGTTCGCACCTCACGCCCCGAGCAGCTTCCCTTCCTGGAGCATGGCATACTCTGACGAGCCGCTCGTGGCGTTCCTCGGCCGGGGGACCGTGGCCTCCGCCTGAGGTCTCGCGCTCCCGAGCGGCCGCCTGGGGAATCTAGGTGATGAATATCCACCCGAAAGGAGCAGTCATGAAGTACGGCGCGCGCAATGCGGTCTCCGCGAAGGTCACGTCGGTCGACAGGGGCGATGTTGTCTCGCTCGTGAAGTTCGAAGTCACCATTCCGGCCACGATGGCCTCGGTGCTCACCACCGAGTCGCTCGACGAGATGGAGCTCGCCATCGGTGATGATGTACTGCTTGTCGTGAAGGCCATCAACGTCCTGGCAGTGAAGGAGTAGGTGACCGAGGCACCGGCACTCGACACGTGCGTACCCAGCTCATGCACAAGGCTCCGCTCGGCGTGCTGTGCGCGTGGTCCGTCGTCATGCTCGGTGCCCGCATGTGGTACTCCGGCCGGGGGACCTTCAGCTTCCTCGCGTGGAACCTGCTCCTCGCGGCGGTGCCGGTGGTGATGGCGGTGGTGCTCCAAGCCCTCGCCCTCAGGAGGGCACCGGCGGCGCTGCAGTTTCTGGTCTTCGGTGCGTGGCTGGCGTTCCTGCCCAACGCGCCGTACCTGATCACCGACTTCGTGCACCTTGCCGCACGACCACCGGTGCCGCTGTGGTACGACATCGCGATGCTTGGCTCGTTCGCCGCCACGGGGGCGCTGCTCGGCTACGGCTCGGTCGCCGACGTGGAGGCGGTGATCGCGGACCGCTTCGGCACGGTCGCGGGGGCACTGGTCGCTTTCGGCTCCCTCGGGCTGTGTGGCTTCGGCATCTACCTCGGCAGGTTTGGGCGCTGGAACAGCTGGGACCTGCTGACCGCACCGTCTGCGCTTGCCCGTGAGGCCATGGCGGTCTTCGCCGACCCGTTCGCGCAGCCGCGCGCGCTCGTCGTCTCGACCATCTACGGCCTTGTCCTCATGCTCGGGTACGCGGCCCTCCACGGCTTCGCGCGATCGTTGTCGAGGAATCGGCCGGGGTGAGCCTTCGTCGGCGCTGCCGAGTCCGCGCTACTCCAAGTCTACGTGCGCCCCGGAGCAGTAGGGTGGGTTGGTGGTGAGGCCGCAGTTGCAGATCGCCGAGGTGATGGGCTCCTCGATTTGAAACGCCAGCGGCTCCAAGCCGCTGCCGGCGTGCGATCCGTCGCAGTACGGAACCGTCTTCGTCCGACCGCACCGGCACCAGTAGTACGTGCCGCGACCGAACTCAACGACCATCGGATGGCTGGTGGCATCGTCGTTCGAGAACCTAGTCATCGTGCCGTCCCCTCTCATGTGGGCCTCCATACGGACTTCTTACCCGTTCGACACCGTGTCCGGCTTCCCGCCCGACCGTCCTGCCACAAGGAATGACGGGCCGAAGAGAGAAAGACTCCTCATCGAGAGAAGACGGACCCACATGACTTCGGAGGGTGCCTTGTCGTGAACCCGTACGAGCAGGAGCCGGCTCACCTGCCAGCCGAGGATCAGTCTCTGGCGCCCGCGCGCATCGCCGCCACGACGGCTACCGCGTTGCCGGCCGTCTCTCTCGGCGTGCTGTGCCTGTTCGAGGGCCTGGCCGCGTTCCCGGCGATGACGGCCGACTGCGCGTTCCACCTCGTTCGCGGTGCGGCGCTGCTCGTCTTGTTCGCGGATGTGGTGGTGGTGATCCAGCGCGCCCAAGACCTCGGCCGCATCCTGCTCTTCGGAGTCCTCGGGTTCGTCGGCGCCTTCGCAGCGGTTGAGCTGGCCGAATTCGGGGGGCCGCCGGCGATGACGCTGCTCGTGTTGGTCGCGGGCGGGTGGGCCGTCGCGATCCAGCGGAGTCATCGCGCAGCGAGCTGATCCCCTAGGGTCGATCGTTCGTGTGAATGCTGTCGCGATGACACTCGGCGCAGTACTCGTCCTCGCCGGTGGGATGGTCCTTGGCGAACTCCTCATCATCGAACTCGTCCTGATGGCACAGGAGGCACCTCGACTCCGGCACGTAGGACTCCTCGACCTGCTCCGGCGGCCCGGCGATGAAGTGCACATAGACGTCTCGCAGGCCCAGCACGACGTGCGCGTGGAGGTACCCCACGATGCCGGGATCGGAGTGGCAGTCCATGCAGTCGGCCGTTGGGTCGTCGGGTTCCCCGGCGTGCGAGCCGTCAAGCCAGCCCTCGTACGCCGGAGTCATCTCGTGGCACGTCCCGCAGAACCACGGCTGGGAGGTGACTTCCAGAGCCACGACCAGCAGCACCGCGATGGCCGCGAACACAGAGAGCCATATCCACAGCAGGCGTGGCCGCCGAGGGCGAGCCACCGGCTACTCCTCGGGTATTGGCACGACCGCGTTGGGCAGTGCGTTACCCGTTACCTGACGATACGTCTCCTGCAGAAGCGTCACGGTGAACGCAGGGTTGTGGAGGCCGCGTGACGAGTCGTGATCGATGAGCAGCCAGTTGTAGGCACCCATGTACGCTTCGGTCGGCACGTCCGTTTGTGTCTCCTCACCGCTCAGGAACACGATCTCGCCCGCCCGGGCCGCGAACTCGTCGGTGCCAGCGACCTCGTTGACCGCCGCCGCAAGCGCGTCCATCAGACCCTGCACCTCGTTGACGAACGGTTCGGCCTGGCCATCGCCATCATAGTCGCCGCCAGCCATCATCGCCTCGATCGATTCGAAGTCGTCGTGACAGCCAGCACACTCCTCCTCGCCGGCCGCGAAGCTGTGGCCTGCGCTTTCGTCATCGGCCATGTGGCACGTGACGCACGTGTCATCGATGTCGCGGTGACGGGCCGTGCTCGCCAGAGTGAGCCCCTCGGTGATGCCGCCGGTGCCATTGAGCACATCGGCCTGCGGCCCGTAGTGCGGATAACCGCGATCGGGATCGTTGATGTCACCCGCTCCCAGCTGGTTGTGGCATGACATGCACAGGGCCCCGCTGCCGCCTTGGACGGCGCCGTCAGCGGTCGGCACATTGTCCGCCTGACCGGATGCGAGCAGTTCGGCGCCTCGCCCTGTGTGGCAAGCACGGCAGTCGGTCGCCACGACGTAGGGTCCGAACGCCTCCTCATCCAGGTCCCCGGGGTTCATCACGTTCTGCGCGAAGGCGCGGCCGTCATGGCAGCTGGCGCAGAAGTCACGCTCAGCCGCGAAGACGACCGGCACGCTGTGCGTCGACTCAGCCCATGCCTCTATCAGCAGGCCCGGATCCGTCGCGACCTCCTCGCCGTTCTCTTCGCTGTCTTCTGTGTCAACGGGCTGGCAGCCTGCCACCACTACCGCCGCCAGCAGCGCGATCGAAACGAAGACCAGCCAACGCCTCACGTCCACATCAACTACCCCCTCATGCTCGGGTTCGCTCGTGCGATTGCTTCTACCCACTTTGAGCAGGGCGCGAGCAATTGAACCTTGGCGAGCGGTACGAGGCCTCGCCGGAGGCGCTCAGGCGGCGGGCTCTACCCCTCGTTGCGCTTCCAGTCGGCGAGCGCATCCGCAGCCTCGGCCACCGACAGCGCCGGCTCCGGTGCCGTGGCGTCGCGTTCGCGCAGACGCGCGAAGAGCGCGGCGAGGATGGGCGGCGTGATGTTCCCCTGCACGAGCAGGTCCGGGCGTGCGAACAGCTCCGCCGGAGTGCCCGAAAGCGCGATCCGGCCGCCCGGCGCGAGCACGTATGCGTAGTCGGCGAACTCCGGCACCGAATCGATGTCGTGAGTGGACATGATGATCGTCATCCCCCGCTCGATCGAGAGGGTGCGCATCAGGCTGAGAAGCGAGCTCCGGGACGCGGGGTCGAGGCCCTCGAACGGCTCGTCGAGCACGAGCAGCTCGGGGTCCATCACGAGAGCCCCCGCAAGGGCCACCTTGCGCTTCTCGCCGCCCGAGAGGTTGTGCGGAACGCGCGGCGCGAGCGCTTCGATGCCGAGCAGGCCGAGCGCACGGTGCGCGCGCTCGAGCGCCTCGCTCTCCGGCAGCCCGTACTGACGGGGCGAGAACGCGACATCGTCGATGACGGTCGGCGCGAGCAGCTGCTCGTCCACGTTCTGCAGGACAACGCCGATGCGGCGTCGCAGGCTCGGCCATTCATCGGCGGGAGAGCTGCCGAACACGCGCACCTCGCCCTCCTGCGACCGGAGCAGCCCGAGGATGTGGAAGAGCATCGTCGTCTTGCCCGAGCCGTTGGGGCCGAGTACCGCCACTCGCTCGCCGCGGCGCGCGAGGAAGTCCAGCCCGCACAGGTGCACGGTGGTGCCGTCCTCGTAGGTGTGGCGCACGCAACTGATGCGCACGACCTCGCTGTCTGCGCCGTGCATGTCCCGGGTCTCGTCCTTCATCGGCGCGTCCGCCCGATCAGCATGCCGCAGACGAGGTCGAGCGCGCCAGCCGCTGTGGCAAGCCATGCGTATGGGCCGAGCGAAGGGACGGCGGCGAAGATGACGACCGCGCCGAGCAGCAGGGCGGCGTACAGCACCGACGCCGCGTCGGCCAGTACCTCGCGGCTGGGCATGGGCGAGACGCGCAGCCGGCCTTCGTACCCACGCACGCGCAGGATGTCGTACTCGCGTTGCGAGAGATCGAGCGAGTAGAGCAGCAGGCCGCCGAGTGCCCGCGCGCTG
>Ga0207950_100394_pt1 | contig 14949 bp, 16 predicted proteins | sample Subbio11_8B_AprC_FD_184814 | JGI IMG/M metagenome (GOLD analysis project Ga0207950, IMG submission 184814) | Serpentinite rock and fluid subsurface biosphere microbial communities from McLaughlin Reserve, California, USA - CR11_8B_AprC (SPAdes) | ecosystem: Environmental > Terrestrial > Deep... | reverse complement strand
CGTATGGCCCAGGACCTCTGACGCGGCGGGGTTGACCGGGTGGAGCCTGCCGGGGTAGCCACCGGCCACGAGGTTGGCGAAAACGGCGTGCCCGACCTTGCCGGGGTCGCGCGAAGCGCCCACGACTGCGATGCTGCGCGGAGCGAAGAATCCCGTCAGCACCGGCCCTCCCCTTGGCCGAATACGGAACGGCGCCGGATCCCGGCGCCGTGGCTGCTACTCGGTGTCGATGATCTCCTTGCCGTCGTAATACCCGCATTCAGGGCAAACGCGATGCGGCAACTTCGGCTGATGGCACTGGGGGCAGACCGAGCGCGACGGCGCCTGGGCCTTGTGGGTGGAACGACGCGCGTCACGCACTGCGCGCGTGGTCTTCCTCTTGGGTACGGCCATGGTGCAGATCTCCCTTCATGCGCCGCACCTTCAAGCGGCGAACAACAGCGTGGAGCGGCCGAGGAGGCCTCGGCGCAAGGCGACATGATAGCACACGCCGATGCGGCCCACGCAAGGATACCGCCAGACCCTGCTACTTGCTTTCATCGGGCGACAACAGGTCCTTCAGCGCGGCGAACGGCGAGTCGGCGCGGACAGGTTCGCAGTCGCACTCACCCTCTTTGAGGTCGGCACCGCATCGAGGGCAGATGCCGGGACAGTCCACGGCGTGCAGCGGGGCGAACGGAAGCTCCAGTACGAGGGCGGAGAGAATCTGCTCCATGAGGTCGATGGAAGCCTCCTCCGCGATGTAGGAGACTTCCTGCTCTTCCGGGATGTCCACGTCGCCGCCGGGCGGCACGTAGAAGCCCTCGACCGCCGCGGTGACGCGCAGCGGGAACTCGCGCAGGCAGCGCGAGCAGACGGCCTCGAACTCCGCGTCGATGGAGCCGGAGACCACGATGCCCGCTCCGCTGTTGGTGACGTCGGCGACAAGGTGCCCCGGGCGCAGCGGCTTGAAGGCCTCCGTGCCGAGGATGATCTCGGGAAGGTCAACGTCCGATTCAAGCGGGATGACAGCCCCGAGGTCCTCGAGGATCGGGCGTACGTCAACCAAGTAGTGACGCTCGTCCATCACTGTCCGCGTTGGGCGACCTTGCCCTGAAGCCGGTCCCGGCCCCTCTGGACGGCGGTCAGCAGCTTGCCCAAGTTGACCTCGAGGTTCGCGAGCATCTCATCGGCATAGTCCTCAGCGCCGAGACGTATCTCCCGCTCCCGTGCGCGCGCATCGTCGAGTATATCGGCGCGCTGCTGTTCGGCGAGCTTGACGATCTCCTGCTCGGAAGCGATCGCCTCGGCGCGGGCCTTGGCTTCCTCCAGGACGCGGTTCGCCTCCTTCTCCGCCTCCTCGAGCATCTCTTGGCGCTCCTTCACGATCCATCGCGCCTGCTTGAGCTCGTCCGGGAACTGAGCGCGGATCTCATCGATGAGCTCGTAGACCTTTTCAGGGTCTACGATCTTGTTTCCCGAGAACGGCACGTTCCGCCCGCTGTCGATCAGCTCTTCGATCCGGTCGATCAGCGCCAAGATATCCATGCTCAACCTCCCTAGAGGGACCGGTGCAATCGCGAGCTCAAAGCCTCACGGACCGTGTCGGGCACAAGCCCCTTCACAGATCCGCCGTGGCGGGCGATCTCCTTGACCGCCGACGAACTCAGGTACGCATACTCGGGGATGGACATGATGAACATCGTCTCGACATCGCTGTCGAGGCGGTAGTTCAGCTGCGCCATCTGGAACTCGCGCTCGAAATCCGTGACCGCACGAAGGCCTTTGATGATCACCTTCGCGTCCATCTCCTGTGCGCATTCTACAAGAAGTCCGTCGAAGGGTTGTACCCGCACATTGGTAAGTCCTGCCACCGCAGCCTCGATGAGTGCGACCCGCTCATCGACGGCGAACAGCGGACCGCCACCCTTATCGGGGCTGAGGGCGACCGCGACGATTATCTCATCGAACAGGGCCGAGGCCCGTTCGATGACGTCGATATGGCCGTTTGTGACCGGGTCGAACGTCCCCGGGCATATGGCGCGGTTCACGTGAGTGCCTGCCCCCTCGTAGACAGCGAACGAAACCGTGGTGTCTCCGTAGCGCCTGACCAGCCGTGGCGCGAACCCCGCCGGCCAGAACGCTTCGGCAGCCGCCGAATGCTCGTACACCACAACGGCGCCGCGTTCGAGCACCCCTTGGAGTTGCTGCAGCACGCGGGAGAACTCGGACGGCTCTATCCTATAAGGAGGGTCGGCAAGAAGCAACGATACCCGTACGCTGCGCAGACGCTCCGCAAGCCCTGAATCGATGCGAGCCCGAATGACTTGTGCGTCTGAATCTGCGGCGCCCATCGCCCGCACGTTGGACGCGATCGCGGAGATGGCGCGCCGGTCGGAATCCACGAAGATGGTGGAGGCGGCGCCCCGGGAGAGCGCCTCCAGGCCCAGTGCTCCGCTGCCGGCGTACAGGTCGAGAACGTGACGGCCGACGAGTTCTCCCGAAAGGGAGTACAGCGTGGAGAAGATCGCCTCCCGAACACGGTCGGATGTCGGCCGGGTGTCACGGCCTTCAGGTGCGGCGATCGGCCGGCCGCGCCACCGTCCGGCTATGATCCTCATCCGCTGCTCACCCAGTCCCACGCGTCCCCCACGCGGGCCAGCGTCGTCTCGCGCAACGGGAGGTTCACCGCGGAGTGCAGCGTGAGGTCGCCCGCAACGAGTGAAGCCGCATCTTCGCGAGCGGCCTCCAGAAGGTCCTGGTCGGTGGCCAAGGAGGCCAGGCGTAGGCCAGGCACACCGCTCTGGCGATCGCCGAGGACCTCCCCTTCACCGCGCAGCCGCAAGTCAAACTCGGCGAGCTCGAATCCGCTGTCGGTCCTGACGATCGCTTCCATGCGCGCGTTCCCTTCGGGGGTCTTGGGATCCGCAAAGAGCAAGAACTCCCCCGGGGCCTCACCGCGGCCGACGCGACCGCGGAGCTGATGGAGCTGTGCGAGCCCGAAACGCTCGGCATCCTCAACGATCATGACGGTGGCACGAGGGACGTCGACACCCACTTCCACGACCGTCGTCGAGACCAGCACGTCGGTGTCGCCGGCCCGGAAGCGTTCCATCGCGGCCACCTTGTCCACCGGCGGCATCTGCCCGGTGAGCAACCCCACGCGCAGGTCGGGAAACACCTGTTTCTGCAGTCTGCGGGCCTCAGTGACCGCCGCCTTTGCCTGTGTGACATCGGTCTCGTCGACTAGAGCGCAGATGACGTAGGCCTGATACCCGGCTCGGACCGCGCGTTTGACGGCGTCGTACGCCTCCGCGCGTCCTTGCATCGGGACCACGCGGGTCGAGATGTGCCCCGGGCCCCTTCCACCGGGACGTTGCGTAAGGTAGGAGACGTCCAGATCGCCGTAGAGCGTAAGGGCCAGACTGCGGGGGATCGGGGTCGCGGACATCACGAGCAGATCGATCCCCTCGCCTTTACCCCGAAGCGCGAGGCGCTGGGAGACGCCGAACCGGTGCTGCTCGTCCACCACGGCGAGCGTGAGCCGCCCGAAGGAGACCGACTGCTGGATGAGCGCGTGCGTACCGAACGCGACGGTGACCGAGCCGTCGGTCAGGCCGGTGAGAATCCGTGTCCGCTCAGCAGTCTTCGTGGAACCGGTGAGCAGCGCCCAGGTGATCCCTGCCGCGTCGAGCATCGGGCCGATAGCGCGCGCGTACTGCGCGGCAAGTACCTCGGTGGGAGCCATCATGGCAGCCTGCGTGCCGGAGTCGGCGCACGCGGCCAAGGCGTGGACCGCGACCGCGGTCTTCCCTGTGCCGACGTCGCCAAGGAGCATGCGGTTCATGGGATGAGCCGAGGCCATGTCGCCCATGATCGCGTGAACGGCGGCGCTCTGGCAGGAGGTTAGCTCGAACGGCAGGGCTCCCGCTGCTGCGGCCGCGTGATGCCCGTCGACCGTGTGTGCGAACCCTGCGGAACGGCTCACCGCTTGACGCCTGATCGCCATTGCAAGCTGGATGGCGAGCAGCTCATCGTAGGCCAGACGTGCGCGCGCGGCCGTGGCGTCCTCGGCGCGTGAGGGGAAGTGGATGTCTGCGAGGGCCGAGGCCAGCGGGACGAGGTTTCGGCGGGCCCTGATGGTCGAGGGCAGCGGGTCAGGGACATCGCCGGCATAGGAGAGCGCGCCGGCCACCAGCCGTCTGATCCAGTTTGTCGACAGGCCTTCCGTGGCACGGTGCACCGGGAGGATTCGGGCGATGTCGGCTGCGGAATCGTGATCGCCGAGCTTCTCGACGAAGGGGCTGCGCATCTGCTTGAGGCCGAACTCGAACAGGACCGTTCCCGCGAACGCCACGCGCTCGCCGACACGAAACCGCTGTTCCATGTAGGGCTGGTTGAACCAGACGCCGATGAGCGCGCCGGTACCGTCGACGATGGCGACCTCAGTGATCGTCAGGCGCGGTTTGGGTCGCTTCACCTTGATCTCGTGCACGCGTCCGATGACGGTCGCGTCCGCTCCAGCGGGGACGGAGCGCAAGTCGAGTGACGAGGACAGGTCGAGATAGCGAAAGGGGTGATGCCGCAAGAGATCGCCGACAGTACGTATGCCGAGCTTCCCGAGCGCGGCGGCACGCCGCGTGTCGACGAGCCTGATCGCGGTCACGGGCTCGTCCGCGCGCGCAAGCGCACGCGCCCGATCGGAAGGCTGCGTGTAGGTCCCGCCCATCGCGTTTACGGCACCGGACAGAAGACCGCTCCGACAGCACGCAGGCCGGCGTAGGTACCGATCACAGCCCCGACCTGCACGGTATGGACGATTTGGTGATCGATGCCCGCGTCACGCAGGGCGGCTTCGAGCTCCGTGGCGAGCTCCGGTGCTCCGGAGTGAAGGATGCCAATGCGGACCTTGCCGGATCCCACAACAGAGGCCGCAGCGGCGATCTCGGCGATGGCCTTCCTGGTGCCCTTCACCTTCTTGTACGGCTCGATGGTGCCCTCCGCGTTGAACGTGAGCACCGGTTTGATGTTCAGCAGCGATGCAGCGAGGCCCTGTGCCTTTCCCGCACGGCCGCCCTTGACGAGGTACTCCAGCGTATCGAGCGCGAAGAACAGGCGTCCGTGCTCAACGACGAACCGGGCTGCAGCCTCGACAGCATCCGCATCCCCGCCGGCATCTCGTGCGGCGACGGCGTCGATGACCGCCAGGCCCGTGCCCATAGTCACCGTGCGCGTGTCCACGACACGGACAGGGACGCTCACCATCTGGGAGGCCATGATCGCGGATTCGTAGGTGCCTGAGAGCGCCGAGGTCAGGTGGATCGACACGATCGCTTCGCATCCTTCATCGGCAAGCCGTTCGTAGACGGCGACGAAATCGGCGGGTGACGGCTGAGAGGTCTTCGGGAGCACCGGCGAAGATGCGAGCTTCTCGTAGAACTGTTCTGGGGTGAGATCGACCCAGTCGAGGTATGTGGTCTCGCCGAAGCTCACCTTCAGCGGGACCATGACGACGTCATGCTCTCCAAGCCAAGCGGGACCGAGGTCGCACGTGCTGTCGGTGACGATACCTACCTTTGCCATGTCTCCTCCTCGCGGAAATCCGCTATTCGACTGCGATGATCACGGGGTACAGCGGCTGTTCCCCGCGGTGACCCTCAACCTCCATATCGGGGTTCTCGGCGGTCAGTCGGGTAACCAAGGCCTCCAGCGCCTGGTCGTCGAAGTCCTCGCCAGCGAGCACGGTGACCGTCTCTCCGCCGTCTGCGATCACGCGCAGGACGTCGGCGGCGACCTGCGCGATGTCGGTCCCGATCACCTCGATCTCGTGATCGACGATGCCGATGACCTGGCCTGTCTTGATGGCGCCGGCTTTGCCCTTGGAGTCCTTGACGGCCGTGGTGACCTCGGCGGTTCGGACCGACATGGCAGCGTCGTTCATCTCCGTTGCGATGGCCCCCAGGTCGGAGCCGCCGTCATAGGCCAGCAGCGCGGCAAAAGACTGGGGCACGGCGGTGGTCGGAATCACGACGACGGGCCGGTCCGCAACGTCCACCACCTGCTGCGCGGCCATGATGATGTTGCGGTTGTTCGGCAGGATGACCACCGAGGAGGCGTTGACCCCGCGGACGGCTTCGAGCAACTCGGCAGTGGACGGGTTCATGGTCTGGCCGCCGCTCACCACCATGTCGGCGCCCAGGCTCTTGAGAATCTCCACCATCCCCGACCCGGCTGCCACCGCTACGAATCCGACTGGCTTTGCCGGTGAGGCCTCCTGCTTTATGCGTCGCGTGCGGTCAGCGGTCTGGCGCCGCATGTTGTTGACGTGGACGTCTGAGACTTCGCCGAGTCGGGTGACCCAGCTCAGGATCGTGCCCGGATCGTCGGTATGCACGTGGATCTTGTAGGTCTCCCGGTCGCCCACGACGAGCTCGGAGCCGCCGCGCCCGGAAACGAAATCCTCGATCACGGAGGTGTCCACTTCGGCGCCATGCAGCAGGAACTCGGTGCAGTAGAGGTACTCCTGGTCGCTCCAGTCGTCGGCCGGGAGAACCTGCAGTGGCGCGGCAGCCGTCTCGATTGAGTACTCGCGGACCTCGTGGCCCTCCAGGGCGGCAACGAACCCCTCCATCAGGATGGCGAGGCCGAATCCCCCAGCGTCCACGACGCCGTTCTCCTTGAGCACCGGGAGCAGGTCGGGCCCTCGGCGGACGGAGGCGAAGGCGGCCTCCACCACCCGATCGAGGAACGGGTCGAGATCGAGACCTTCGGGGAGCGCCGCGCGGGCCTCGATGGCGGCATCCTTGAGCACCGTGAGCATGGTACCCTCGACCGGTTTGCGGACGGCCTGGAAAGCCACGGTGACGCTGCGCTCGAGAGAGGTAGTCACAATCTCCGCAGAGAGCTCCGTCGACCTGCCCGCCACCTCGCACAGCCCCCTGAGCATCTGGCTCAGGATGACGCCTGAGTTGCCGCGGGCTCCCATGAGCGAGCCGTGGGTGATCGCTGCGCAGACGTCTGCGATGCCGGCGTTCGCCGGGAGCTTGGCCAGGTCTGCGATGACCGCATCAAGCGTGAGCGTCATGTTCGTCCCGGTATCGCCGTCCGGCACCGGGAAGACGTTCAGGCGGTTGACCTCCTCGACCCGGTTTCTGAGAGCGTCCGCCGAAGCGGCGAACAGGTCGGCTCCCAGCGGGCGTCCGTTGTCTGTCATACGGGATCCGTCTTCTTCCTCACTTTGATGCCTTGGACGTGGACGCGAACATCCGAGACCTGGACGACAGCGCTATGGGTAAGCGCGTGACGCACCGCCGATGAGAGGTTGTGGGAAACTTGGGTGAGGTTCGTCCCGTACTCGATGATCACGTACAGGTCCACCACGACGCTGCGTTCATCGGTGTTGGTGATCGCCACGCCTTTACGCAGCTTGTCGCGGGAAAGGAGCTGAGCCACGCCGTCACGCAGCGACGGGCTTGCCATCCCCACGACCCCGTATCCCTCCAGCGCCACGTAGCCCGCGATGTCCGCAAGCACGTCGTTGGCGATTGTGACCGTGCCGCGAACTTTCTCCTGCGCCATCAACGACCCTCCTGCCAAGGTCCGGCCCATCCGGGCACGCCCGGATTACGAGGTAGTATACCGAATCGGGATGGCTGTACCGTGTTTCGTCGACCGTCACATCGCCGATGAATGGTGGCGTAGTTGGTGTGCCTACCACACCAGCGCCCGTGCGCCTACCACACCAGCGCCCGTGCGCCTTTACCGGTTCGGCGCCGCTGTGCTACCATCGGCGGGCTTATCCCGGAGCTGATGGCGGCATCGAGCCGTCTCGCGCGAACTGTGAGGACGGAATCCGACATGTCCAAGGTGTGCACTGTCTGCGGCAAACACCCGACCGCGGGCCGTAACGTCAGCCACTCCCACCGTGTCACTAACCGCATGTTCCACCCGAACGTGCAGAAAGTGTCCGTGGTGGTCGAGGGTGCCGTCAAAAAGGTCAACGTATGCACGAAGTGCCTGAAGGCGGGTAAGGTCACCCGCGGCTAGGCACGACCCCTGTCAAGACCGGGGACCCGGCTCGGCCCACCGTCCAACACGTCTTTCAGGGCGTCCACGACGGCAGGATCGAACTGGGTCCCCGCTTTTTGCTCAAGCTCCCGCAGGGCGTCCTTCTCGCTGAACGCGGGCCGGTATGGACGCGGGGACGTCATTGCGACGAAGGCGTCCGCGACGGACAGGATGCGCGCGCCGAGCGGGATGCTTTCTCCTGACACCCCGCCGAGGTAGCCCTGGCCTTCGTACCATTCGTGGTGGTGATACACGATGGGAACGACGTGCCTGAGTGCCGGGACCTCGCCGAGGATCTCCGATGCGAGCTGCGGATGCATCTTGAGGAGGGCGCGCTCGACGGTGGAAAGCGGGCGATCCGAGGTCAGGACGCCCTCCCCGACGGAAGCCATCCCGATGTCGTGCAAGAGCGCAGCGACGCGGAGTGCGTGGCGCTCCTCGCCGGCCAGGCCGAACACCGCCCCCATCGCGTCCGCGTATTCGAGGACTCTATCGGTTCCGCCCCTCGAGTACGGGTCCTTCGTCTCCAGCGCGATGGCGAACGCCCTCAGGGTATCGAAGTAAAGGGCGCGGGACTGTTCGATCGCGCGCGCGTTGCGCAACGTGGTGGCCGCTTGTTTGCCGAGCGCTTCGATTGAGGCGAGATGCGACTCTGTGAACCGGGCGGGGAACGAGCGGCTGCCGACGTTGAGCACGCCTAGAATGCCCTCTTCGTCGGCGATGGGCACGCATGCCGCCGATCTGATCCCGTGGCGGCGGGCGGCAGGAGTGCGCGCGGGGAGGTCTTCTATGAGCATCGGTTGTCCTGACGCCAAGACCCATCCTGCGATGCCTTCGCCCTGCGCGACGCTCGTGGAGTGAACGACCTCGGCGGGCAGTCCCTCGGCCGACTCGATCGCGAGCTTCCCGGTCTGCGGGTCGATCAGCATGACGCTCCCGGTCTCGGCGGACGAGAGCTCCATCGCGTGGTGCAGCGCGGTGGTGAGGACATGGTGTGGGTCGAGGATGCGGCTCAGGTCGCGGGAGGCGTCGATGAGGCGACGAGCGGCTTGGAGTTCGATCGACGCTACATGGAGCGCCAGCGCACCGGCAAGCGAGCTACGCACAGGCGCAGTGGCCGCAGGTAGCGAATCGATCTCCGGCCGTACATCCGAACGGAGATCGACACCAGCAACGCCGCGCGCATCGCCCGCCGAGAGCGGAAGCGCATAGCGCCAGATGGTGCCGGCCTCGCCGCCGGCGCGGACGCAGGCGATCTCCCCGAACTCGGCGGTTCCGGTTGTGTGCGACCGAGCGAGAATGTCGTCACCCTCAAGGAGCACGGGCTGTGACGACGGGGCCATCGGCCCCCGGGCCGCGACCTGCCGAAGGGTGTTCGTGGCCTCGTCGACCAGCCACAGGTGAACGGCGACCACAGGGGCGAGGTGTGCGACCGCATCTCGAAGGGCGGCGAGCACGCAGTGAGGCTCAAGGACCGGCGGCACCCGGTCGACAGGTGGGTGCGGGTGCTCGGGGTGGGAGGGCTCTTGCTTCAAGCGGGCGGGTCGGATGACTGTGGCCGCCCTGACCTGGCGAAGGGCGCCGTACGCGTATGCCAACACAGCGAGCGCCACCACTGGGACGGAGGGCAGCACGATGCCGACGACCATGCCGGTCACCGCGCAGGCGCTGAAGATCCCCCACACCCATGCTGAGCGATGTTGCTGCATTCCACCCCCCCTGCGCGCGCGAGAAACCGACGCACAGTGACCGTGCGCTGGTGGCATTATCGGCACAGCGGTGGACGTACGATAGATGCCGCGTCGATCCCAGGCCGATTCACGAGGACCAGCAGTGCTCCCTTCTGCACGCGTACCCGCTGTCGAAGAGCGGTGGCCACATTGCTCAGACCGTGCGATGAGAGCCCGGGGAGAGAGTGACCGCTGAGAGGGTAGCGGACACCTTCCACGGACGCCGTCGCGGGGCCGAGAACCGCCATGAGCGAGAACACGGTCCCCATAGGCAGAGCCAGGTCCAGCGTGGAGCGCGTCCTTTCATGCAACGCGATCCCGTACCAGGCTGGCTCTTCGGCTGTTGCACCCAGATCGGCGGCCCCAGCAACAGTGCCGAGGGCCGCGAGCGTGTGATCGATGCGCCCGGTGTATGCGGCGGTGATGGAGAGGCCCGCGACGCCGGCCTCGCGGGCGACCGCGACGCTGAGGTCCAGGTCGCTCATGTCCTTGTCGGGCGGATGCCTGCGAATCCGCGCACCTGCAGCTGCTGCGTGGTCGAGCGCAGCCGGATCTACTGAGTCGAAGTCGCCCACGCACACATCGGGGATACGATCGACGGCCAGACAGACCTCAAGACCAGCATCAGCCGCGATCAGCAGGTCCGCTCCTCGGATCAGGCGCGCGTAGTGCTGGTCGGCGCCGGAGACCGGCGCCGACCCGACCACCAAAGCGTGCCTGCGCGGTCTCACCCGCGCGCGCCCCCGTACAGACGCTGGAGCTGCGGCATAAGCGGGAAAGCGATCAGTGCACACCCGACCGCAGAGACTAGGACGAACGAGTTGTACACCGCCGAGTAGACCAAAGGCGCCTGACCGGCATCCTTGGCGAACGACGCAAAGAACACCACGCCGGACAGCACGTGTGCAGCGTAGCGGCCCAGCGCTCCGAACACGATCCCCGGCACGATGGCCGTCAGGAGGCCGCGTGCGGTACGGCCCGCGGCATGTTCGGACGCCCAGCGATGGGCGAAGACCCCGGCCAGGCCGCACAGCGCGTATGCGATGGGGTAATCGAGCGCCATACCGAGCGGATGGAAGACGTACGGGTCGACGAAGAAGTCGATGACGCCGTAGAGCGCGCCTGCGGCGAGACCGACCCAAGGTCCTCGCAGAAGCGCGATCACGAACAGCGGCAGCATGGCGAGCGATACGCTGCCCCCCTGCGGCATCTCCCACAGCGCGAACAAGCTCAGCACCGCCGCGAGCGCTACGGTGAGACCGATCTCAACGCTCAGCCGGACACGCGAAACCTTCATGCTCTCTCTCCTCTTCCGGCGCGCCATGCGCCGATACGAGGGAGCACTGAGAGTGGGACGAGCGATCGCCCGCCCTTTCCGCCGTGCTGCTCCGCATTACCGGAGCAGTCATTCGGTCGCGACCGGTAACGGTCGCCTCTCAGCCGCCATTCGGCAGCTCCCGATACGGTAGTACCCGCTCATGGTGGCACATCAGACGGGAAGGTGGAAGGGGTCCCTCTCGGCCGAGCGTGCGCGGACCGCGTGCTACTGCATTTGCCGCAGGTAGGAGTACGGATTGACGGCAGCCCCGCCGTTGGGGTGGATCTCGAAGTGGAGGTGCGGTGCGCTGGCGCTCGCGTTTCCGGTGCTCCCCACCGTGCCGATGACCTGCCCGGACTGCACACGGCCCGACGTCACCTTGTAGCTGTCCAGATGCGCGTAGTAGAAGGCCCATCCGTTGTCAGCGGTCAGCCAGATCGTCTTGCCGCCAAGCCCGCTCTGCTTCGACCGGACGGTACCCGGCAGGATGGCTACGACAGGGGTGCCCGTGCGGGCCATGATGTCCGTGCCTTTGTGCGTCCGGCCGCCCGAGCGGGCGTCTCCCCACGTGTCGGTGTACGTACACGGACCAGCGACCGGAAACACCATCCCGTTCGGTCCCGGTCTGGCCGAGGTCCTGCCGGTGCGCGCCTTCTCCGCGGCGATGGCAGCATCGAGCTGCTTCTTGAGCTTGGTGTACTCGGCCTGCTGCGCCTTCAGCTCGGAGTCGATGCGGGCGGCCTCCCGCTTCAGCGCCTCTGCGTCCTGGGCTTGGACGGCACGCAGCTCCTCGAACTCAGCGCGCTTGGTCGCGAGCGTCTCCTGGAGGACTTCGACCTCTGCGATGATGTCCGCGTCCTGCTGCCCCACGCGCTGCACGTACTCGAGCCGCAGGAGCATCTCGTCGAAGTCATCGCTCGAGAGCAGGATCGCGATGTAGTCGGCTCCACCGCTGCGGTACATCTCCATGGCACGTTGCGCAAGACGGGCGTTCACCTCGTTCAACCGCGTCTGGGCCACGGCGAGCTCGCCGTCCACCCGCGCGATCTCCACGCGCGTGGCGTCGAGCTTCCAGTACGCGCTCGAGTATGCCTTGCCGGCGCGCGATGAGTCGGCCTGGAGCTCCTTGACACGTGCCTGAAGCTTCTGGACTTCAGTCTGCGTGGCAGCCGTGGCCGATGACGCAAGACCGAGGACTATGACGAGAACGATCGCGAGGAGCGTCCTCATGCGGTGTGAGCGCACAGACCGACTCCGTTCGGACCAGGTGCGGACGACCGTAGCATTGTACATGAACGGGAGGTTAATCGGGAGCCAGAGTGGTTCCCACACCACGGTAAATGGCACGGGCGACCTGATCGGCCCAGGCAGGATCGGCGAAACGGATCCGGTCCGACTCCACCGAGATATCACCGACGACAACGCGCACGCCGGGGCCTGGAAAGGCCGTGAGGACCGGGTCATCGACGCCCACTGGCTCGTTGACCGTCAGCCCGGGTACCGAGGCGGCGCGCGTTATGGCTCGAGCATGCTCGAGTGAGGCAGCGGCGAACCGGCTTGCCCCAGGCGTGTGCTGCACGGTCACTCCAGCGACCCCGTTGCTGCGCACGTCTATACCTACCAGCAGGCTGGCGCTGAAGGATCTGGCGGCCGCCTCACGATCGGCCGGCGAGGGGGAGGTTCCCGGGTCACGGGTCGAGGCGACCGTGGCGCCCGCCGCTTGCAGAAGCGCCTGGAGGCGACGAGCGACCTCCAGCGGCGCATCCCCGGCCTGGCTGCCGAGCGGGGGCTGAGGATCCAAAAGCACGGTCACGCCCTCAAGGTCATACGGGAGCACAGCGGCCGAGGTACCCGGGTTCCCGGGAACGGTGAGGCGGATCTCGTCGCCCACGCCCACCGAAGCACCGGGTGCGGGGAACATCTCGAGCACCACCACCGTGGTCGTATCAGAGGACACTTCAACAGTCACGACCACGAAGCCGAGCGCGGTGAGCACGTCGATGGCGCCGTGCGCCGGACTGCCGACGAGGTCAGGCACGATGTAGGTCTGAGGACCGGCCGAGACCACGAGCTTAACGAACGAGCCGGCCTCAAGCAGCGTATCGGGATCCGGTGACTGTGAGATGACGCCGCCGACCGGCACCGACGGCGATACTTGGGTGCTCACCTGCTGTGAACGAAGCCCGGCCTCCAAGAGGTGCGATTCGGCGACGACGAGCGGAAGTCCCCGAACATCGGGTGCCGGTACCAGCCGAGAGCGCGCGACGAGGTACGACCCGCCGATGGCGGAGACGATCAACACGACGACGACTCCCGCCGCGATGATCGTCGTCTTGGGGATCAGTCGTGGCCGTCCGGATGACTCGGTCATACCGGCAGTATAGCAAGCGGCATGCCCCGAGGGAGCACACCCGACACTTGCGGACGCATCCGGGCTCACCTTGCACCGACCCCCCTTGTGGTTCAGGCCCTCTGCGGGTATCCTGCTCTCTCGTTCGCCTACCTATGGAGCTGTGCCGTGCCCGCCTACGATTTCCGTTGCCTGTCGTGCGACCGGGTCTTCGAACTCACCCGGGCGCTTTCCGACATCTCCGACGTGTGCTGCCCCGACTGCGGCGGTGCCACGAAACGAGTCTTCACGCCGGTCGGCGTCGTCTTCAAAGGCTCGGGCTTCCACAATACCGACTACAAGGCACGCCCGAAGAGCGAGGAGTCCTCCCCTTCAGGGAAGGACTCCTGTCCGAACGTCGGCGCCGGCTCGGCCTGCACGGGCTGCCCCGCCGCCGAGTAGATTCGAGCGCTAGTCCCGCCGGACCCAGAACTTCTCGGCGCCGGTTTGGTGAACCGTCTCCACGAAGCGTATGGTGCCGGTCTTGTTCTCCATCGTGATGGAGTGAGTCCTGGAGCCTTGGCCGAAGTACTTCACTCCCCTGAGCATCTCGCCGTCCGTGACGCCGGTCGCGATGAAGGCCGCCTCGTCTGTGTTCACGAGGCATTCCATGTCGAGGACACCGTCGATGTCGCACTGCGTCATCACCTCGGCGCGCGCACGCTCCTCGGGTGTCCGGAACGCGAAGCGGCCCATGAAACATCCTCCGATGCACTTCATGGCTGCGGCGGCGAGGACGCCCTCCGGAGCTCCACCAGCCCCCATGTACAGGTGGATCCCGGTACCCTCGACCGATGTGGCGACCGCACCGAAGACATCGCCGTCCGAGATGAGACGGATGCGTGCGCCGGCGGCCCGCACCTCCGCGATCATGTCCTTGTGGCGGTCTCGGTCGAGGATACACACCACGAGGTCCTCGACTGGCCGCTTCAGCGCTCGCGCGACGTTGCGTACGTTCTCGGTCGGACTCGCATCGATGTGGATCGCATCGTAGGCCGCTGGACCCGTGGCGATCTTCCACATGTACGTGTCGGGCGCGTGCAGCAGCGTACCCTTGGGACCGAAGGCAAGGACCGCGAGCGAATTCGACTGTCCGTATGCGGTGAGGTTCGTGCCCTCGAGCGGGTCGACGGCTATGTCGATCTCCTCGCCGCCGGCACCCACATGCTCGCCGATGAAGAGCATGGGGGCCTCATCGCGCTCGCCCTCACCGATGACGATCTCGCCATCGATCTCGACCTGGTCGAACGCCAGGCGCATGGCCTCCACCGCCGCTTGGTCGGCCGCGACCTTGTCGCCCTTCCCCATCCATCGGCCCGCTGCGAGCGCGGCGGCCTCGGTGACCTCCAGCATCTCAACGATACGGGTGTTGCGCATCGTCCCTCCTAACAGCCGGTTGTCGTCTCTCGCATATCGGTTCGGCGCAGGACCGCCACGTAATGTCCGTCAGGTCCGCCGGCTGTGGG
>Ga0207950_100393_pt1 | contig 15050 bp, 11 predicted proteins | sample Subbio11_8B_AprC_FD_184814 | JGI IMG/M metagenome (GOLD analysis project Ga0207950, IMG submission 184814) | Serpentinite rock and fluid subsurface biosphere microbial communities from McLaughlin Reserve, California, USA - CR11_8B_AprC (SPAdes) | ecosystem: Environmental > Terrestrial > Deep... | reverse complement strand
CGGCTCTCCATCCAGCCATTCACCAGCCGGGTCAGCACATCGGTGAAGTACCGCTGCGGATCGACGCCGTTCAGCTTGCAGGTCTCCACCAGCGAGGCGATGCAAGCCCAGCGCTCGCCACCATCGTCGCCCGAGGCGAACAAGGCATTCTTCCTGTACCGTACCCGGCTTTCTGGACACAGGATTGCACTACCCTCGACGCCATCCGCCTGGCCGACCGACTCGGCGAGCCCGCCAAGACCCACAAGCCGGAGATCATGCAATGATCCGCGACTTCTTCCTTTGGCTCCTGACCAGCCTCGTGATCGATCCGATTCAGGCCGAATGGGGCGCACGCCTGCAGGCCGCCGGCGCATCTCAGCCCGTCGTGGCGGAGATGACGCGCTGCACCACGGAGGCCGGTCCGGCACTCGCCGCCCGTGCGGCCGATGACCCTTGGTGGGGGATCACCACTGCCGCTGGCGTGCTGATCGGCTTCCGCGATGGCGTTGCGGTCGTCGCGGAGGCGACGCCGGGTTGCACGGCAGCGGTGGCGGCGGCACGCCCCTTCATCGAGGGCCTCCGGTCCTAGTGGTCCGATCGCCGCTGTCGGTTCCCGACGGCGGCGTGGGGATCGGCCCACCGACACCAGGGCTGGTAATGCGAGGCGCAACCGAAGGGCCGGGCGCCGTCAGCATGAATCGCGCCACCAGGCGGGTGGCCGGGGCATTCGCCCGGGCGGCCATCACCAGGGGCGTTCCTGTCGGCCCGTCTGTTCGTCGTTGCGGCGCGCACCCGCCCGCGCCGAAACCGCCGTCAGCGGGGTCCTGGGCGGCGTGCTGCCAGGGATGGAGCGGGGCTCGGAAGGCCGGCGCGCAGAACCCGGCGGCATGACCGCGCCGGCGCGAGGATCGTCGGGCTTGCCGTCCCGCCTGCCCCGCCAAGTCCGTGGTAGCGGCGCACCTGTAGGGGCAGGCGTAGGGGCGGAAAACTCACCGCCCCTTCGGATCGGGCCGAAGCCCGCAGAAATCGGACGATCTTCGGAAGGCATCTGGCGCGCCCTGAGGGATTCGAACCCCCGACATTCGACTTAGAAGGTCGATGCTCTATCCAACTGAGCTAAGGGCGCTGCCGTCGCTCATAGCACGGCCGGAAGGCCGTCAGTGCGACCAGTTCTCCTGCCGGCCGAAGCGGAAATTGTCGGCATAGACCTTCGGGCGGATCGCCGCCGGCGCGGTCTCGGGCTCGGCCTCGTAGGCGATGCCCTGCGATTCGGCGTAGGCGATCGCCTGCTCGCGCGTCTCGAAGCTCAGCCGGACCTGGCCGCGCATGTCGCCCGAGCCGACCCATCCGGTCAGCGGGTCGAGCGCCTTCGCCTCGGCGGGGACATAGACCAGCATCCAGCCCTGCGCCTTGGCGCGGCCGGACTGCATCGCCGACTTCGGCGGCTGGAAGATGCGGGCCAGGCCCTTGCTGTGCGACATGCCGAACGGTCCTCGAATTCCATCGGGGCGGCGGGATTCGAACCCACGACCTCCTGTACCCAAAACAGGCGCGCTAGCCAGGCTGCGCCACGCCCCGTCGCGGCCGCACCCTATGGAAGCGGCCCCACCGGGGCAAGGCGCCTCATGCCGGCGGTCGAATTCTCCGGTCGCCGGCATCGGCTCCCTTCTGCCCTCAATGCCGGGCGCGAACCTCGGGTTCGCTTGGCTTCGTGCCGCTCGGCGCGGCGCCCTCGGGGCGGTCGGACCGCTCAAGTGAGCGGTCGGCCGCGCGCCGGGTTGGTGGCGGCGGCGCGCCGGACAGGGCAGGAGTCCGGATGCCGGGGAAAGACGGGCTCATCACGGCGCGGTGCCGAATATCCGGTGCAGCACGCGGTCGCCCGCGCGGATGTCGAGCCGCTCCGTCACCCCCGCGGCCAGTTCGAGCGTCGCGCGCACCGGCCCGCCCGAGGAGACGGTCGCCAGCGAGAAGGGCACCGTTCGCTCGACGATCCGGTGGACCCGCCCATCGGCGGCGATGAACACCATGTCGAGCGAGGCGATGGTGTTGCGCATCCACATGCTGCTCTCGCGCGGGCTGCCCCAGTCGAACAGCATCCCCTCGTCGGGCTTCACCTCGGGGCGGAACATCAGGCCGATCATCTGCTGCTCGGGGGTGAGCGCCATCTCGACCGTGAAGGCGTGGCGGCGGCCGTCGCGGGTGAGGATGACCAGCGGCTCGCTCGGCAGGCGCGGCTGCGGACGATCCACCCCGGGCTGCGCCCGCGCCATCCCCGCCGGCAGGAGGGCGAGCAGGGCAGGCAGGGCGCGGCGGCGGATCATCCGCGCCTCATGCCACGGCCGGCGGGGCGTCGGGAAGATCGGCACGCGGCGCCCGGCACGACCGTTCCGCGATGGACCCGGTGCCCTGGCTTGATTAGCCTTGCCACGAACAATGCAGCCACGGCCGGGGCGCCCCGGCCGGGGCGGAGGTGACCCTTGCGATTCAGCGACCTTCTCGTCGCCCTCGAACTCCTGTCCCGGCACGAGGTCAACGACGCCCTCGAGCGCCAGGCGCAGACCGGACGCCCGCTCGGCGACGTGCTGGTCGAGATGGGCCTGCTCAGCACCCACCAGGTGCAGGAACTGCAGGACGGGCTGCCCGCCCCGCCCGACACGCTGGCCCAGCTCGGCATCGATTCGCGCATCGTCTTCGACATGCTGGTGAAGTACCTGAGCACTGTCGGCCAGGGCACCACGGCGACGATCGCCGAGGTGCTCGCGATCTCCCGCCGCCTCTCGGCGCTGCTGATCGAGACCGCGCGCGCGCAGGGCATGGTCGAGCTCAAGCCCGGCATCGTCGCGGGCGAACTGCGCGTGGAACTCACCCCGCGCGGCCGCTCCATGGCGGTCGAAGCCTTCACCAACAACGCCTATATCGGCCCGCTGCCGGTCTCGCTCGAGGAATACTCCGCGCGCGTGCTGCGCCAGTCCATCCGCAGCGAGACGGTGACCGCCGCCGCCGTCGCCCAGTCCATGAGCCCGCTGATGGTCGAGGACGAGCTGCTCGCGACCGTCGGCATCTCGATCAACGCCGGGCGCTCCGTGCTGCTCTACGGCGCGGCGGGCAACGGCAAGACCTCGATCGCCGAGCGCATGGGCCGCACCTTCAGCGCCATGGTGCTGGTGCCCCATTGCTTCGAGGTGGGCGGGCAGATCGTGAAGGTCTTCGACCCCGCGGTGCATCGCCGTCTGGGCCTCGCACCCGGGCGGCAGAGCACGGCCAACCTGTTCGCCGACGAGTTCGACCCGCGCTGGGTGCCCTGCCGCCGGCCCTTCGTGGCGGCGGGCGGCGAGCTCAGCCTCGACATGCTCGACCTGAAGTTCGAGGAGAATTCGCGCTTCTATGAGGCGCCGCTGCACGTCAAGGCGATGAACGGCGTGCTGCTGATCGACGATTTCGGCCGCCAGCTCGTGCGTCCCGATGCGCTGCTGAACCGCTGGGTGGTGCCGATGGACCGGCGCATCGACTTCCTCAAGCTGCACACCGGCCAGTCCTTCCAGATCCCGTTCGACCAGCTGCTGGTCTTCTCGACCAACCTCTCGCCGGCGGAATTGATGGACCCCGCCTTCCTGCGCCGCCTGCCCTACAAGATTCACGTGCGCGGCCCGTCGGTGGCGGATTTCGCCAAGCTGCTGGTCGCCAAGGCCGAGCACCGCGGCGTCTCCTACCCCGAGGAGGCGGTGATCGCGACCATCGAGGCGATCCAGAACCACGGCACGCCGCTCGCCTACTACCAGGCGACCGAGATCCCCGAGCAGATCGCCGATTTCTGCGAGTTCCTCGGCCGCCCTTCCGAGGCCAACGAGCAGACCATCCGCTTCGCGCTGGGCAACATGCTGGTGGACAGGGACTAGCCCCCTCCCCGATGCCCCGGGCAGCGGCGGGGCGCCGCGCCCGGCGGCGCCAAGCCATGCGGACCGGAGGTTCGCCCCGGCGTCCGAGGGCAGAATAGCGGATGAGGCGGTCGAGGAATTCGGCTGCCTTCATGGGCGGGCGTGGCGGAATTGGCAGACGCAGCGGATTTAAAATCCGCTTCTGGAGTCCAGAGTGTCGGTTCGAACCCGACCGCCCGCACCAACGAGATGTGACCGTCGAGCCGCCGGCTCGGGCTGGGCAACGTGCTCGGCTCCAACAACCGCAACCCGACGCAGGTGCCCGAAGCGATCGTCGCCTACGACGTCTGGGTGATGGTCGCCGCCCCTGGGCTGCTCCTGCTGCTCGGGCGCACCGGCTGGCGGATCGGCCGGCGCGAGGGCGCGGCCATGCTGGCGCTCTATGTCGCTTATGTCTGGTCCATCTGGCCGGCGGCGTGAGGCGCAGGCGCGTCAGAAGGCGCCGAACCGGCCCGCGAGGACGAGCACGACCACCAGCGCCAGGATCGGTCCGGCGCAGGCGACCGCGAAGATGTCGGCATAGGATTCTCGGTGGGTCAGCCGGCAGACCGCCAGCAGCGTGACGACAGCCCCGTTGTGCGGCAGCGCATCCAGCCCGCCGGTGGCGATGGCGGTCACGCGGTGCAGGGCCTCCGGCGCGATGCCGGCGGCGAGCCCGCGGGCGAGATAGGTGTCCCCCATGGTGGCGAGCGCGATGCTCATCCCGCCCGAGGCCGAGCCGGTGATCCCGGCCAGGACGTTCACCGCGATCGCCAGCGAGATCAGCGGATTGCCCGGCGCGATGCCGAGCACCGCGTCGCGCACCACGCCGAAGGCCGGCAGCGAGGCGACGACCGCGCCGAAACCCACCAGCACCGCCGTGTTGAGCGCCGGGATCGCGGCGGCGTTGGCGCCGGCGCCGAGCGTCGCGATCAGCCCGGGAAGCCGGCGCCGATTGGCGAGAATCATCAGCACGATGATGACGGCGAGCGCGAGCAGGATCGCGCGGAGCCCCCTCGACTTCGCGGGGTCCGCGACGGCGGGGCCGGAATCGGCGAGGCCCGCGCCGTCGATCGCCGGCAGCACGAGGCCCGCGAACAGCCCGTTCAGCGCCACCACCAGCACGATCGGCGCGACCGCGAGCAGCAGGGGCGGCGGCGCGGCGAGGGCGTCGCCGCCGCGCTGCGTCTCGGCGATGTCGAAGCCTTCGCCCTGCGCCATCTCGCGCAGGCGGGCCGGGTCGGGCGGCGACGCCGGCACCTCCTGGGCCACGAAGCGGCCGCGCCGCGCCCGCCACAGCAGCCAGGCCAGGCCGAAGCCCAGCATCACCGCGCCGCCGGCCAGCCCGAGCCCCGGCGCCGCGAAGGCCGTGGTGCCGAAGAAGGGCATCGGGATCGCGTTCTGGATCGCCGGCGTGCCGGGCAGCGCCGTCATGGTGAAGGTGAAGGCGCCGAGCGCGATGGTCGCCGGGATCAGCGCACGCGGCAGGCGGGCGCGGGCGAACAGTTCGGCGGCCAGCGGCTGGACCGCGAAGGCGACGACGAACAGCGACACGCCGCCATAGGTCAGCGCGGCACAGGCCAGCACCACCGCGGGGATCGCGTTGGCCGGACCAAGCCGGTCCGCCAGCGTCTGCGCCAGCGCGCGCGCCGAGCCGGTGTCCTCCATCAGCTTGCCGAAGATCGCGCCCAGCACGAACAGCGCGAGGAACTGCGCGAGGAATCCGCCGAGCGCGGGCATCATGGTCTGCAGCAGCGCGGCGAGCGGCGCCCCGCCCGCCGCCAGCACCGCGACCACCGCGGCGAGCGGCGCGGCGATCAGCACGCTGACCCCGCGATAGGCGAGCAGGATCAGCACCGCCAGCGCGGCGAGGATGCCGAGGATGCCGCTCACGGCCGGGCGGGTTCCGCGGGCGCGATGGCCAGCGTGGCGCACCGGCCGAGATCGGCGCGGTGGTGCTCCAGCCATCGCCCGGCGGCATCGCAGCCCTGCTGGTGCAGCCGCTGCAGATAGGACCATTCGGGATAAAGCCGCCCGCGGTCGCCGGGCACGAAGACATTTTCGTCGGCACTGATCCGGTGCAGCCGCAGGGCGCCGAGCCGGGCGAACAGGGGCTCGGCGCCGGCGCCTGCCCCGCCGCCCGCCGCCAGCGCGCGCTGGAGCGCGCCGATCGCGCGCAATTCGTTCACCAGGCTGGCGTTGAAGACGATCTCGTTCAGCCGCGCCACGACATCCGCGCCGCCGCGCGGCGCCTCGCGACGCTCGGGAGGGATGAGCTGGATGATCAGCAGGTCGTGCGCGTCAGCCTCCGCGATCAGCGGCGCCAGCGGCGGGTTGGCGAGGTAGCCGCCATCCCAGTAGGCGCGGCCCTCGATCTCGACGGCGCGGAACAGCTGCGGCAGGCAGGCCGAGGCCAGCACCGCCTCGGGCGTGAGGTCGGCGTTGCGGAAGACGTGCAGCGCGCCGGTCGCGACATCGGTCGCCGAGAGGAACAGCCGCGGCGCCGCGGCGTCTCGCAGCCGTTCGAAATCCACCGCCTCGGCGAGCAGGCGGCGCAGCGGATTGAGGTCCTGGCCCACCGTGGTGTCGCCGCCGAACCGGCCGGCCGCCGACACGGCGAAGGCGCGCCAGGCGGCCTGGGTCGCCGACCACAGCGCGAAGGGCGCCCATTCGGTCTGCGCCGGTCCGGAAGCCGCGAACAAGGGGGCGAAAGGGCCGGCGGAGAGCCGCGCCGCATGCGCCGCGCGGCCGACGTTCTTCCAGAACTGCCACAGGGCGCATTGCGCCGCCGCGCGGCCGCCCTGCATCAGCCCGTGGGCCAGCAGCACCGCATTGACCGCGCCCGCGCTGGCGCCGCTGATCGCGACGATCTCGATGCCGTTCTCGTCGAGCAGCCGCTCCAGCACGCCCCAGGTGAAGGCGCCGTGCGCGCCGCCGCCCTGCAGCGCGAGTTCGAGCCGGACCGGCGGCATTCCGGTGCCGGGTGCCGGGCGGCCGGTCATGTGCCGGCGTCGCGGTCGCGCCGGGCGGGCGCCCCTGCGGCATCCTCCTCCGTCGGGAAGCGCACGCTGACCAGGGGCGTCTTCTGGACCAGCCAATAGGCGGCGCTCGCGGTGATGACGAGAAGGGCAAGTCCGAAGAGTTCGAGCGGCTCGGTCGTCTCCAGGTCGAGGATGATCACCTTGCGCGCCACCGCCATCAGGGCGGTGGCGATGACGATCTTCACATGGATGATCTCCTCGCGCAGGTAGATCGTGATGTTGATGAAGATCTCGATGGCGATCAGCACCGCCATGAAGGCGCCGAAGGTCGCCAGGATGTCGGCGATGGTCATCATGAAGCGCGGCGGCGACATCAGTTTCTGCCAGATCGTCCAGCCGACATCCACCGCGCCCATGACGATCACGAACACCATCATGACCGCCATGGCGCGCACGGCCCACCGGATCACGATCTGAAGGCGCCGAATGAGAGCTTCGGGTTCCGGCGTCATGTGGGCTCCATCGGTTCGGGCGAAGCCGGGCGGCAGGACTCACGCGGCGGACGGGCTTGCGGGGCGCAGACGACGCAACACCGCCTTCTCCAACTCCAGCAGCGCGAAGACGACGATCACGACGGCGAGCACGGGAAGGCCGTCCGCGACGGGGTCGAGCGGGCGGGTCGCGAACAGCGCCTGCATGGGCCCTGCGTAGGTGAAAAGCAACTGCAGAACGATGACCGCCGAGACGCCGATCAGCACCGCCGGCGTGCCGAGCGCGCCCCGCCAGGTCAGGGACGCGCCGTGCCGGTAGCGCACGCTGAACAGGTAGGCGACCTCGGACGCGACCAGCGTGTTGACGGCCATGGTCCGCGCCGCCTCGACCGACATGCCCTGCGAGAGCGCGTAGTTGAACATGCCGAAGACGCAGCCGAAGAACAGCAGCGAGACGAAGACGATGCGCCAGACCACGAAGCCCGTCAGCAGCGGCTGGCTGGCCGGGCGCGGCGGCAGGCGCATCGTGCCGGGTTCGGTCGGCTCGAAGGCGAGCGTGAGCGCCAGCGCGACCGAACTCACCATGTTCACCCACAGGATCTGCGTCGGCGTGATGGGCAGCTGCGTGCCCAGCAGGATCGCCAGCACGATGCTCATCGCCTCGCCGCCGTTGACCGGCAGCAGGAAGGTGACGGCCTTGGTCAGGTTGTCGTAGACGGTGCGCCCGGCGCGCACGGCCGCGGCGATGGTCGCGAAATTGTCGTCGGCCAGCACCATCTCGGCCGCCTCCTTGGCGGCCTCGGTGCCCTTGCGGCCCATCGCCACCCCGACATCGGCCCGCTTGAGCGCGGGGGCGTCGTTCACCCCGTCGCCGGTCATGGCGACGACGGCGCCTTCCGCCTGCAGCGCCTCGACCAGGCGCAGCTTGTGCTCGGGGCTGGTGCGGGCGAAGACGTCGCTCTCCCACGCGCGCGCGCGCAGCGTGGCGTCGTCCATCGTGTCGAGTTCCGCGCCGGTGATGACCTTGTCGGCCCCCAGCAATCCGACCTGGCGCGCGATCGCGCTCGCGGTCGCGGCGTGGTCGCCGGTGATCATCTTCACCCGGATGCCGGCGGCCTGGCACTCCGCCACCGCCGCCACCGCCTCCTCGCGCGGGGGGTCGATCAGCCCGAGGAGGCCCAGGAGCACGAGCTGTCCCTCGATGTCGGCGAGCGACAGTGTGTCGGTGGCGTGCGGCAGGCCGGTCCTCGTCGCCACGGCGATCACGCGCAGGCCCTCGGCGGCGAGGCTCTCGGCCCGGAGGCGCCAGGCGGCGGCGTCGAGCGGCGCGGTGCCGTCCTCGCGCCGCTCGGCGGCGCACATGTCGAGCACGCGCTCCGGCGCGCCCTTGACGCAGACGAAGGCCGCATCAGGGCCGGCATGCAGCGTCGCCATGTAGCGATGGCGGCTGTCGAAGGGGATTTCGTCGCGGCGCGGATGTCGCGCACGCGCCGCCTCCGGCTCCAATCCGGCGCGGGCGGCGAAGGCGAGCATGGCTCCCTCCATCGGGTCCCCCGCGACGATCCAGCCGGCGTCCTGGCCCTCGCGCAGCGCGGCGTCGTTGCACAGCGCCGCGGCCTGGGCCAGTTCCTGGAGCAGGCTTCTCGCGGCCGGCTCGGGGGTCTCGCCCGCATGGGTCACCGTGCCCTCCGGGGCGTAGCCGGAACCCGAGGCCTCGAACCGCCCGAAACCGGCATCGACGATCGCGACCGCCATCTCGTTGCGCGTCAGCGTGCCGGTCTTGTCGGAACAGATGACCGAGACCGCGCCGAGCGTCTCGACCGCCGGCAACTGCCGCACGATGGCGTTGCGCGCGGCCATGCGCCGCACGCCGATCGCGAGCGTGATGGTCATCACCGCCGGCAGCCCCTCGGGGATGGAGGCGACCGCGATGCCGACCACGGCCATGAAGGCTTCCGCCGGCGTGAAGCCGCGGACCTGCCAGGAGAAAAGGTAGATCAGCCCGGACAGGGTGAGGATCACCGCGGTCAGCCGCCTGGCGAACAGGTTCATCTGGCGCAGCAGCGGCGTCGTCAGCGTCTGCACGGCGCCGATCAGGCCGCTGATGCGGCCGATTTCGGTCGCCCCGCCGGTGGCGACGACCACGCCCATGCCCTGCCCCGCGGCGACCAGCGTGCCGGAGAAGGCCATGCCGGTGCGGTCGCCGAGCGGCGCGTCCGCCGCCACGGGGTCGGCCGTCTTGTCCACCGGCACCGATTCGCCGGTCAGCGCCGCCTCCTCGACGCGCACGCCGCGCGCGCGCAGCAGCCTGAGGTCGGCGGGCACGCGGTCGCCGGGCTCCAGCAGCACCACGTCGCCGGGCACCAGATCCGCCGCGCTCACCGTCACGCGCGTGCCGTCGCGCAGGACAGAGGCGTGCGGGCTGAGCATGTCGCGGATGGCGTTGAGCGCCTGCTCCGCCCGGCCCTCCTGGATGAAGGCGATGATGGCGTTCACCACCACCACGCCGAGGATGACCGCGGTGTCCTTGAAGTAGCCCAGCACCCCGGTGATGGCCGCCGCCCCGAGCAGGACCTGGATCAGCAGGTGATTGAACTGCGCCAGGAAGCGGCGCAGCGCGCTGCGCGGCGCGGCCGCGGGCAGCGTGTTCGGGCCGTGCTCGGCGAGGCGCCGGGCGGCCTCAGCGCGTGTGAGGCCCGCAGACCCAGTGCCGAGGCGGCCCAGCGCCTCCTCCGCCTCGAGGCTGTGCCAGGCGGCGCCATCCGAGGTCGGTCCGCGCCCCCGTTCCGCGGCCGGCGGGAGTGACATGCCGCATCTCCTCTGAAGCCGAAAACCAAGCCGCGTCCGGCGGCGGGGCGCCGGACGCCAAACCTCCGCGGTTCGGGTCGTGCGCCGGTCTAGAGCAATATCCGATCAGGCGAAATCACCTGATCGGATTTCTTGATCCAGAAAACATAGTCTCCAGAGCAGCTTATGCCCGATCGGCAGAACCGCGGAGCGGTTCCACCCGATCGGGCGCTGCTCTAGGCCGCGAGCAGCGTGGCCATCGCCGGCCCCCGGTCGAGCAGATCCATCGTCGCGCTGCCGAACAGAAGATTGTGCAGGGGCGCGTGGCGGACGGCCCCCATCACCATCATGTCCGCCCGGACGTTCCGCGCAACGTCCAGGATCGCGCGCATCACGCCGCCGCTGCCGCGCCGCACTGGCTGGAACTCGGCCTTCGCGCCGTGCCGCGCCAGCAGATGGGTCAGTTCGACCGCTGACTGCCCCGGGCGGAACTCCTTGTCGTCGGTGACACTCACGACCGTCACCGACTCCGCCCGCTTCATGAGCGGCAGCGCGCCGTGGACCGCGCGCACGGCGGCAGGCGAGGCATCCCAGGCCACGACGACACGCGCGGGCACGGACGGGGCGGCGTGGCTGGGCGGAACGAGCAGCATCGGGCGCCCGGAGGAGAAAATGCCGCTGGTGGCGACGAAGCGCTTGCCGATGTCGGCGCCCGACCCGAAGGACATGACACCGAGGTCGCTGACCCGCATCTGGTCCGCGAGGACCTCTCCCACGCCGTAGGCGAAGCTGCTGCGGCCGCGGACCTCGAAGCGCAGGCCCCGCGCCTCGAGCGCCGACCGGACATGCAGCGCCACGCCGTCCTCGCGCGCCGCCTGGTCGGCCTCCGGCATGCCGGCCTCGCCACCCGCCGGCTCGGCATGATGGGCGCTTGCCGCGAACACGAGCGCCGCGACATGCGCGGAGTGCGCCTCCGCCAGGGCCAGGGGCAGCGCGATGGACGCATCCACGGCACCCAGCGTGTCCGGCTCCACATGCAGCGCGATTGTCGTAATGGCCACGATCCCGGCTTCCTTTGCGTTCGGTTTAGACCCCGCGCCCATCAAGCGGGTGCGGGGCGAGTTTTCAAGTGCATGGCATGTTTTCAAGTGCATGGCACGCGCCCGGAGCGCGGGCCGCGTTCCGTTCGCCCCCGCCTGTCCTTCCCCGCACGGCCACACCGCCGGTCCGAGCCCGCCGCCGTTCCAGGCCGACAGCGCGCAGATGCACGCAACGGCCCTCGATCAGCATTGATGCACATCAATGCCGAGCGGCGGCGCATGATCTCGCCCCCCCCACCAGATGGCGGGCCTGCGAGGCGAGGATCGCCGCTTCGCAGGGGTCCGCGGAGCGAAGGGCCCTTTCGCCCCTGTGTGCGTTTTCGTACTCGACAGCGCGCGCCAGTGCGGCCAGGAGTAACAAGGCGCTTTGCCTGGAGTATCAGGACAATATGACATCCCAGGATCGGTCGCCCGCCCTGCCCCCGACGCTCCAGGCGGCGGTGCAGGATCTCGCGCGGGGCGGGTCGCGCGATGCGATCCTCGCCTTCGAGCCGGGCCGGACGCGGCTGGTCAGCTACCGCGACCTCGCCGCCGAGGTGGAGCGCCGGGCGCGCCGCCTCGTGCATGCCGGCGTCGGGCCGGGCGATCCCGTCATACTCTGCGGGCCGGGCGGCGCCGACTGGATCCAGGCCTGCCTCGCCATCCTGCATTGCGGCGCCTGCGTGGTGCCGGTGGACGCCACGCTCGGCGCCGAGACCTTCCGCCATGTGCTGCGCGACAGCGGGGCGCGCGTCGCGCTGGTCGCGCCGTCCACGGCGCAAAGGCTGGCCAGGCCGCTCGGCCAGCAGGGCGTGCTCGCCCTGCCGCTGGCCCAGGACGACACCCCGGACGAGGGCCGCGAGGCCGCCTTCGCTGCGGTCGGGCCCGAGGATCGCGCCGTCCTGTTCTACACCTCGGGCACCACGGGGCCGCCCAAGGGCGTGCCGCTGACGCACGGGAACCTCATCTACCAGCTCCGCGTGCTCGCGGGCACGGGCATCGTCACCGCCGACGACCGCGTGCTGCTGCCGCTGCCGCTGCACCACGTCTATCCGCTGGTGCTCGGCGTGCTCACGCCGCTCTCCGCCGGCATCGCCGTCGTGCTTCCGGCGGGCTTCACCGGCGCGCAGGTGGTCGCCGCGCTGCAATCCGGCAGGCCGACGGTGATGATCGGCGTGCCGCGGCTCTTCGATGCCCTCGTCGGCGCGCTGGCCGAGCGGATGCGGCGGGGCGGGGGTGCCGCGCAGGCGCTGTTCCGCGCCGCGCTCGGGCTGTCGCGCCTGCTGCGCCGGCGCTTCGGCTGGCGCATCGGGCCGACGCTTTTCGCCCCGCTGCACCGCCGGCTCGGACCCACGCTGCGCATCGTCGTCTCGGGCGGCGCCGCGCTCCGGCCCGAGACCGCCTGGGCGATGGAGGCGCTCGGCTGGAAGGTGGCGAGCGGCTACGGGCTCACCGAGACCTCGCCCATGCTCACCATCCACCCGCCGGGCGCGATGCGCTTCGAGACCGTCGGCCGGGCGATCCCGGAGACGGAATTGCGGATCGAGGGCGCGGCGGACGGGACCGCCGAGGGCGAGGTCCTGGCGCGCGGCCCGGGCGTCTTCGCCGGCTATCATGCGCTGCCGCAGAAGACGGCGGAGGCCTTCACCGCCGATGGCTGGTTCCGCACCGGCGACCTCGGCCGGCTCGGCGAAGGCGGCTGGCTGCAGCTCACCGGGCGGCTGTCGACGGTGATCGTCACCGAGGGCGGCAAGAACCTCCAGCCCGAGGAGATCGAGGACGCCCACCAGGCGCATCCGGCGATCGAGGAGATCGCGGTGCTCCAGCACGAGGGCCGCCTCGCCGGGCTGATCGTGCCGGCGCGCGACGCGCGGGCCGCGGACGGGGGCGAGGCGGCGGTCCGCGAGGCCGTGCGCGAGGTCTCGCGCGGCCTGCCGACCTACCAGCGGCTCGCCGAATACCGCCTGACCGCCGAGCCGATCCCGCGCACGAGGCTGGGCAAGCCGCGCCGTCACCTCATCGCCCAGGCCTATGCGCGTGCCGCGGAGGCGGGCCGCGAGGATCCCGGCCGCGCGCCCGGCCTCGTGCCGATCGACAGCCTCTCCGCCGACGACCGGGCGCTGCTCGAGAACGACCAGGCGATGGCGGTCTTCCGGCTGCTCGGCGAGCGCTTCGCCGACCGCCGCGTCGGGCCCGACAGCGACCTCCATCTCGACCTCGGGATCGATTCGATCGGCTGGCTCGACCTCTCGCTCGATATCTCCGAGCGGGCCGGCGTCACGCTGTCCGAGGCGACGATCAGTGAGGCCCGCATCGTGCGCGAGCTGCTGGTGCGGGTCGCGGAGGGCGGCGATGCCGGGGCCGATCCGCGGGCGCCGCTCGATCAGCCGGAACGCGTGCTGGACGCGGGCCAGCTCCGCTGGCTCGCCCCCCGCGGCACCGCGCTGCGGATGGGGGCGTCTGCGTTCGCGGCGGCCAATCGCCTCGTCTTCCGCCGCCTGTTCGGCCTCACCGTGCGCGGAGCCGAGCGGCTTCCGGCCGAGGGGCCCTTCGTGCTCGCGCCGAACCACGAGAGTTACCTCGATGCCTTCGCGATCGCCGCCGCGCTGGACCGGGGGCGGCTCGAACGGATGTACTGGGCCGGCTGGAGCGAACTCATCGTCACCTCGCCCGTGCGGCGCACCTTCGCCCGAATGGCCGGCATCCTTCCCGTCGATTCCGGGCGCGCCACCGCGGCAAGCCTCGCCTTGGGCAGCGTGGCGCTGCAGCGCGGCCATGCGCTCGCCTGGTTCCCCGAGGGGGTCCGGTCCCCCGATGGGCGATTGCAGACCTTCAAGCCCGGCATCGGCGTCGTGCTCGCGCAACGCAACGTGCCGGTCGTCCCGGTCGTGCTGCGCGGGACCTTCGAGGCGTGGCCGACATCGCGCTGGCTGCCCCGGTTCCGCCGCATCTCGGTGGAGTTCCTTGCCCCCTGCATGCCGGCCGAACTGGCCGCCGAAGGAACCGGCGACACGGAGGCCCGGCGGATCGCGGACGCCCTGCGGAAGCGGGTCGCCGCGGCGGTCGGCGCATCCGCCGCGTGAGCCGGCGGTCGCATCGCCGCGCGGCGGCGGCGGGCGGCCTTCGGATGCACTCGATGCGGCCCGAAACGCCTTGATGCGCGTCAAGGCGGCCGGGTTCCGCCCGCGGCCACTCCGGCAGGGCTGATGAGCCTGCCGCCGGGAGGACCCACTGCCCATGCGGGCGGCACGGATCCTCGACCCCTGCCGGGGCCGCCAATGCGACCCGCCGGCGGTCCGGCGAAAGCCGGGCAAACCGGGGGTCTGCGCCCGGCGTCCGAGGGGGCGGAAAACGGATGCCGGCGGTCGAAGCATGCGGCCGCCGGTATTACGTGACGGTTCCCGATCGTCAAGGAGACCGCAGAGTTGGTGCAGATGACCGCGACATCCTACCAGCCGGCATCCATGGCGCTGCGCCGTGTCGCGGCCCAGGCCGAGACCGGACAGGCGACAACCATCGGCATGCTGCTGGAGGGTCTGGGCTCGGCAGGCGTGCCGCTGGCGGTCGTGCTCTTGGCGCTGCCCTCGGTGCTGCCGGTCCCCTTCCTGCCCACCGGCCCGGTGGCGGGCGCGCTGCTGATCCTGATCGGCGTGGAGTTCGGCCTGGGCGCGAGGCGGCTCAGGCTGCCGGGGATGCTGCTGCGCATCGGCCTGCCCCGCAATCTCCTTGCCGCCGTTTTCCGTCGCGCGCTGCCGCTGGTGGAGCGGGTCGAGCGATGGCTGCGGCCGGGGCGGCTGCGCTGGCTCACCGGCGCGG
>Ga0207950_100392_pt1 | contig 15080 bp, 10 predicted proteins | sample Subbio11_8B_AprC_FD_184814 | JGI IMG/M metagenome (GOLD analysis project Ga0207950, IMG submission 184814) | Serpentinite rock and fluid subsurface biosphere microbial communities from McLaughlin Reserve, California, USA - CR11_8B_AprC (SPAdes) | ecosystem: Environmental > Terrestrial > Deep... | reverse complement strand
AACCTGAGCGATACACGGGGTAAGGGCGGGTAAATACGCAAAACCAGCGGAAATATCCGCCGGTTTTGAGGTGTGCCCCCACGGGGATTCGAACCCCGGTTTTAGCCTTGAAAGGGCTGCGTCCTGGTCCCCTAGACGATGGGGGCGGCAACGAGCAATATTTTACCACCCAATTAAATTGGGGTCAAGGAATGAAAAACAGGAAATGAAAAACTACCGAAATAAGAACCGAACTACTTTCTCTTCCGCTTACAGCACAACCGATGGGTCATCCTGCTTCGGGTTGTTAACCGCCTGGCTGACCGGGTGGGACACCATCATCTCAGGCGGGTATGGCTGGAGCAATTTTAACAAATCGCCAGGCGAACGATTTTCCAGCCAATCCCAAGCCGATACAGGAGAAAAGAGGACCGGCATTCGCTCGTGGACTCGCCCAACGATTTCATTGGCATTCGTAGTCACGATGGTGCAGCTTTTTACCATCTCCCCCTCTGGCGAACGCCATGATTCCCACAAACCGGCCATGGCAAAAGGACCGCCATTTCTCAGCTCGAAAAGATGGGGGATTGCCGCCCGGCCGCCAGCTTTGTCGGCTTTGCTCCATTCGTAAAAACCATTCGCCAGGATCAGGCAGCGCCGGTGTGTAAATGCCGATCGAAAGGATGGCTTTTCCGCGATGGTCTCGGCGCGCGCATTGATTAACCGGTTACCTATCGAGCGATCCTTTGCCCAATATGGCACTAACCCCCAGCGCATATAACCCACCTTGCGCGTTTGAAGATCATCGACCACCGCGATCGGCTGGCCAGGGGCGATATTGTAACGAGGCGTCCATTCGAGAGGGAATTCTCCCAAATCAAAAGCCCCTTGCAATTCAACCGGGTCAAGCGTCAAAATGAATCGGCCACACATTCATGCCTCCTTTCAGCGGGTAACAGGTACAGGAACGATTATAATTTATCTATCTCCAGAACAAGAGGTGAACATGCCGACTCCGTTGGTTGAATGTATCCCCAATTTTTCCGAAGCCCGCCGTCCGGAAATGATGGATGCCATTATTGAAACAATTTCATCCTTTTCTGAAGTCCATGTTCTCGATCGCCATTCTGACCTCGACCATAACCGGACCGTGATCACATTCGTTGGTCCCCCTGCCCAAGTCGAGGAAGCTGCTTTCCAATCGATCGCTAAAGCCGCCGAGTTAATCAACCTCGATCAACACAGCGGCGCACACCCGCGCATCGGCGCCACAGACGTAGTACCCTTTGTCCCGATCAGCGAGATCAGCATGCAGGAGTGCGTCGAAATGGCGCGCCGCTTGGGTAAACGAGTCGCGGATGAGTTGAATATTCCGGTTTATCTATACGAAGAGGCTGCTGCCCGTCCGGACCGGATTAACCTTGAGAACATCCGCCGCGGTCAATACGAAGGCCTCAAAGAAGAGATCGCTACTCTGTCTGAACGATGGCCAGATTTTGGGCCAGCCAAACTTAGCCCGGCAGGTGCAACCGTGATTGGCGCTCGCCAACCGCTGATCGCTTTTAATGTTTATCTCTCCACCAGCGATACCGATATCGCCCAGAAAATTGCCAAAGCCATTCGCCATTCCTCGGGTGGGTTACGGTATGTCAAAGCCATGGGCGTATTGGTCGAAGGTCGCGCTCAGGTTTCCATGAACCTGACCAATTACCGCCAGACACCTATCGTCCGGGCTGTTGAGATGATCCGCTCAGAAGCTGCCCGGTATGGCGTCGGAGTGCACCATTGCGAACTTGTCGGTCTCATTCCACAAGAAGCCCTCAACGAAGCTGCCATTTGGTACCTGCAGCTCGATCAATTCAACCCAAAGCAAGTTCTTGAACAACGGTTAATGGAACTGATCCGCGCCCAGCCAGCCAGCCAGGCTGCCCCCATCGAATCCAGTTTCCTGGACGACCTCGCCAGCGCCAATCCAACCCCAGGGGGTGGATCGGCCGCGGCACACACCGGGGCTGCTGCGGCAGCCTTGGTCGCTATGGTTACCCGGGTTACACTCAGCAAGAAGAAATATGAGCCGGTGAAGGAACGGATGTGGCAAATCTTGGAAGCTGCCGAATTGTTACGTGCTCAGTTGAGCGCCAGTGTCGAGGAAGATGCTCAGGCCTTCAATGCTGTCCTGAGCGCGTTCAAGCTGCCAAAAGACTCGCTGGACCAGGAAGAGGTTCGCACCGAAGCGATTCAGGCAGCCACCCTACATGCAGCTAAGGTACCCCTTGAAGCAGCCCGGAAATCCCTTTTCGTCCAGGAACTGGCCCTCGAAGCCGCCAATAAGGGGATTGTGAGTGCCATCTCCGACGCTGGTTCCGCCGCCACCCTTGCCAGGGCGGCTTTAACTTGCGCAGCTTACAACGTCCGGATTAACACCCTCGGACTGAAGGATCAGGACGCGGTAAAATCTCTGATCGATCAACTTACCTCCATTGAAGAAAAATCACTCGCGCTCGATGCATCCCTCCACCAGGTGCTTAACGAACGGGGTGGTCTGAAATTATAAACACTCAGAAGGAAGGAAAAATTCATGGGACTCAAACCCGACCACTGGATTCGCAAAGCAGCTTTAGAACAAAGGATGATTGAACCCTTTGTAGACCATCAAGAAAGAGGCAAAGTTATTTCTTATGGTCTCTCTTCCTATGGCTATGATATCCGTGTTGCGGATGAATTCAAGATTTTTACCAACGTCTTCTCGGCGATCGTTGATCCGAAGGATTTCACCCCCAAATCGATGATCGACTTTCAGGGCGAAGTTTGCATTATTCCACCCAATTCGTTTGCTCTGGCGCGCACGGTTGAATATTTTCGTGTTCCGCGTTCGGTCCTCACCTTATGTGTTGGTAAAAGCACCTACGCCCGCTGCGGAATCATTGTCAATGTAACTCCCTTCGAGCCAGAATGGGAGGGCTTTGTAACCCTCGAAATCTCCAACACCACCCCATTGCCCGCCAAAATTTACTCCAACGAGGGTATTGCCCAGGTCATTTTCCTGGAAGGCGACGAAGTGTGCGAGGTTTCGTATGCCGATAAAAAAGGTAAATACCAACATCAGCAAGGCATATTGTTGCCCCACTTGTAAACTGCACCCCCCGCACGGCTCTTGGGAAAACCAGCCAAAATTTTTACACCCACCCTTCCTACCTGGAGGGCGGAAAACAATCTGTCGGTATCATTTTTTTGCGGGCTGCTAACCGGGTAGGCGCCGTCTTGCCAGCATCCATTCGGTCAGGTCGGGCATGCGGTAAACCACCCGCCAGATGTCGTGTCCGGCATTTGGCACAATGGTCAGGTGAACATCACCACCAACCTCTTTTAGCTCGTTCACCAATCCGACCGATTCACGGGGTGGGATGATGGGATCTTTTTCACCGTGGAACACCCAAACAGGGGTAGATTTTAATACCCGCACCCGGTGTGGAAAGCCGTAAAACCAGGTGCCTCCACCGCAAAGTGGAACGAGGCCTGCAAAACGGTCCGGGAAAGTAACCCCCAGGTGCCAAACCCCATATCCGCCCATACTCGATCCACTGACCAGGATTCGCTCGGGGTCGACTGCAAACCGGTCGCAAGCATCTTTGATCAAGATATCCAACCCCGACAAGTGATCGGACCACCAGGTGTCGGTTGGACACTGCGGGCAGAGGAGAATAAAGGGGAAATCTACCGCCCTGGCCACGATGGAAGGTAACCCAGAGGTAAGCACCACCCCCGGGTCGTCACCCCGGTCGCTGGCTCCATGCAGATAAAGCAGCAGCGGCCAGGATACATTCCGCTCCCGTCCATGTTCTTTAGGTAAAAATACCCAATACGAAAAAGAAAAAGGCTGGGGAATAACGGTCTGGAATTTATACGCTTGAGGTTTCATCGAGGTTCATTAATGATTGTACTGCAAGGATTATTTTTTTCAACTAAAATTACTCACTGAGTCTAGGTAGATATCAAGACCATCCCAGCCAAGGTATTGTAAACCATCTGGTTTCGCCCGATACCCATCGTATACCTGCATCTACGGAAGCTGCTCCCCAAGGAAACACCTTTGGTCAAGCTGAGAAGAAAATCCCCGCCCTGGGATCCGTCATCTTGAGACATGAAAAAAGAAAACAGGAAAAGGATCGAGCGGCAATAGCCTTTATCCGCTTTTCGTACCTACCCAAACGGATCATTTCAACCAAAACGAAGGATACTTTGAACCGATGAACACATTGAAGAATCCAACCTATAACCTGGAAATCGACCCTGAACAAGGTTGTTTTAGCTTTATCCCTACCGATGAATCTTTCCCCAGTATTCATCGGGCCAGGTTAAAGGTTAATTATCTTTTCAACCACCAAAAGATGAGAATTTTAGACAAAACCTGGCAACCGTTAGGATCAAGCGAACAAACCTTGGATAGGACCAGCCTGACCTACTTTTCAGGGCCGCACCCTGGGGGGTTGATGTGCCAGATCGAGTTTGCCTGCCCACCCTCTTTATCTTTTCCGATTTGGCGCATCCAATTAGAAAACCAAGGCAGTGATTTCTTAATCATCGAACAAATCGAGCTCCTTAACGTTGGCGGTCAATCCGATCGCGGCAGCCTGGAGTTCTTAAAACCAACTCCATCTGAAAATCTCACTTTTTATAGTAACGGCTGGCAATCCTGGTCGCCAAGCCTGACCTACTCTGCCAAGGAGGCGATGAACATCTCCCGTCTCGGCCGGTTTCAGCAGCCGATGATTCTAAATAGCGGTACCCCCACCGTACGCCAGGCGGGTTATTTTAGCTCCGATTTTTTTGGTGTGGTGTCCAACCAACAATCTCGGACTGGAATATTGGTCGGGTTCCTATCCCAACGTGAGCATTTCGGGAGTGTTGAATCCATTTTATACGACCGGCCAAGCTTACGTGTTTGGGCAAACGGAGATGACACCCTCTTGACCCTTGGGGCCACGATGACCACCGATTGGTCGGTCTTGATGCCGGTAGACCTCGACCAGCCTGACCCTCTCGGCAGCTACTTAGAGGCGGTTGCCCGTGAATATGCTGTAAAATTACCCGATTCGATCCCCTCCGGCTGGTGTTCGTGGTATCAATTCTACACTCGGGTCAGCGCGGAAAATATCCGCGCCAATTTACACACCATCCTAGAGAAACACACCATCCTGCCCCTGGATCTTGTTCAAATTGACGATGGTTTCGAAGCCCAGGTGGGAGATTGGTTCGATTTTAAGCCCACTTTTCCGGATGGAGTCAGCGGCCTGGCTGCCGAAATCAAAGCCGCCAACCGGGTGCCAGGAATCTGGCTTGCTCCGCTTATCGTCCACCCAAAGGCCGAATTGGCACGCCATCATCCAGAATATTTGCTGCGGACAGCGCGCGGTAAACCGGTTAATGCCGGTTTCGTTTGGAACACTTTCGCAAATGCCCTTGATCCTACCGTGCCAGGGGCGCTTGAGTATGCCTGCAAAGCGGTTGCCACAGCTGCCCATGAATGGGGATACCCCTACCTGAAACTCGACTTTTTGTACGCGGCAGCCCTTCCCGGAAGATACCACGATCGCACCCGGACCCGCGCACAAGTTCTACGCCAGGCGATGCAAGCCCTGCGCGAAGCAGCCGGACCCGACACCTTCCTGCTCGGTTGCGGTGCGCCGCTTGGTTCTGTGCTCGGTTTGGTCGAGGCGATGCGAATTGGCGCAGATGTGAGCGGTTACTGGGACCCCGAATTCATGGGGATTCGTTTCCCGCTTAAACAAGAATTGGCCGTGCCTTGCGCGCGCAACTCCATCCAAAATATTCTTACTCGGGCTCCGCTTCACAAACGCTGGTGGATTAATGACCCAGATTGTCTACTCATCCGCCCAGACACGGATCTGACCCTGGCTGAGATCCAAAGTCTGGCGACCGCCATCGGATTGACCGGTGGCTCGCTCCTTCTTTCCGATGATTTACCGGCTTTACCCCCCGAAAGATTTCGAATCGCCCAGGTGCTTATGCCTGTGTTGGGAAAACGGGCTGAAGTTCTGGATTTATTCGAACCCGGAATGCCCCGCTTTCTCCGTCTGGATATGGAAGGGCCAACCGGCCGATGGCATTTGCTCGCCCATTTTAACTGGAGCGATGCTCCCCGCGCCTGGCATTTTCGCCCGCTTGATTTTAAATTACCCAACCAACCTTATCTTTTCAGCTCCTTCTGGGATTCATCCACCGGCATGGTTGAGCCAGGTCAGGGACACGATATGCCAGAAATCCATGCCCATGGAGTCGCGCTTCTCGCCGTGTATCCCCAGGGCATGAACCAACCTCAATACCTGGGTAACAACCTCCATTTTTCTCAAGGTGCCGAAGTCACCACCTGGCAGCCTAAGGAAAATGAATTATTGCTCAAATTATCCCTCCAGCACGCGTTCGAAGGGTATTTCGATCTGAACCTTCCCCGCGAGCCCATTTCTGCCGAATTGGACCATCAAGTGCTGCAATGGAACAAATTGCCGGATGGCCGTTTTAGATTTGTGGTGAAATCTGAAACAGTCCAACCGGCAGAAGTTCAAATTCGATTTTAAATTGCACTTATTCCGGAATTTCCACCTTGGCAGCCGAATCGGAAAAGGTGGCGGCTTTGGCAGCTTTCCGAGATCGACGCATCCGCTTTATTCCACGGACAATGAAAAAGCCCACAACACCGACCGGCAAAACAATCGGCAGACAGAACAAGACTCCCCAAATGATCGCATCGGCAATGAACTGGTAAGCGGTTATCAAAGTCCGTAAGGCTTCCCGGGCCACGCCCTGCGGCTTCCAACCAGCCACGGTCAGCGGGGCAATGCTCTCTTGGGCCTGGATGTACACACTGATGGCCGACATCGCTGCTGATTCCTCAAAGTATTGAATCTGGCCTTTGATTAATTCGATTTGCTCAGTAACGTTCTTGAGCTCATTGAACACTGCCAGGACATCCTCGGGCCTGGTGGCTGTCTCCATTATTTTTCGCAATTGTTCAGCAGCCTCTTCCAAATTGCGGAGGCGGGATTGTAAATCGGTGTACTCTCGTGTAACATCCTGACCGGTTATGGTTTCGTTTAGAATATCCGTATCTGGGTTTTCCACGTAAGCTTTAATTCGCGACATGGCCTGGCCTAATTGTGCCGCCGGTACACGGATCGTCACCTGCGCCTCCTGTACCTGAATTCCGGCTGGAGTCTGGCGCTGGTACACGTTCGAATTCACTACAAACCCACCCATTTCATCGGCCATTTGCATTATGCCATCCAAAACTTCCACCGGGCTTCTCACCACGATCGACAGATCTGCGTTCCGGATGACAAGCCGGTCTACGGCATTCACGCTCGAATCGTAATTACCAGAAGCCTCGACCGGGCGGCCTTCCATTTCCATAGCCGGGGCTTGTGGCATGACCGCGTCTTTTCCTGCATAGGCACTCATTTCCTCGTAAACCGGTACAGCGGTCGGTGCGCAGGCTGCTAAGAGCAGGGCAAACAAAATTAGGAATAAAGGACCTCGCTTGAACATCGTTCTCCTCCTGAAAATTTGGCTTGCTTCTCAGACGTCCCCCGACCGATGTAAGTTCCGCTTACCAACCCTCATCAAGCCTGGCTGCATGCCGGCTTGGCAACCCGGCTGCAACAATCCTTCTTTGGACAGCGGCTATATCATATTCCACCCGTTTAGGTTCCCAGCAATGGTCTTCGGGGTAATAAAAAGCGTATGCCGCCCGTGGATCGCGATCACGCGGCTGCCCTACCGATCCGGGGTTAACGATCGTCTGTTCAGTCAGTTGGAAGGATTCGTCCACCCTTGGTACTCTCCAGTTTACATGCCCGTTGCCATTGTAGAGGTAATATATCGGGATATGGGTATGCCCAACAAAACAATAGGGGGTATCAAAGAATGAAAAATTGGTCAAAACCAAATTGAGGTCTAAAAGGTATTCCCAAATTGGGTTGCGTGGACTGCCATGACTAAGGGTAACTTGATCGATTTTTAACTTTTCGGGCAAGGATGCTAAAAATTCATGGTTTTCATTCTTAAGAATTTTTTTTGTCCAGTTGATCGACGCATACGCCTCACGGTTAAATGCTCCCAGATCGAGCTGGCCTATAACCGCAGCATCGTGATTTCCAATTAAACACACCAGATCGGGCAGTTGGCGAATTCTCTCGATGCATTCATTGGGGTCCGGGCCATAGCCGACCAGATCTCCCAAACACCAAACCGCATCGAATTGGCCGGCAGCCCGTAAAACAGCTTCCAGCGCAGTTTGATTTGAATGGATGTCCGAAATAACCAATATTTTTGACATCTTCCCCCCAAGGGAAGGTATTTACTAAAGTTTATCATTCTTTCGCGGATAGCGGGTAATTCATCCCGCCCGAATATGGTCAATAATCTCTGCTGTACAATCGTAGCGATTGAAAGCTGGCATCAGATAAATCCCTTGGGCAAAAGGCCGCAACCGGTCTGCCAGTTCGATGGCGATTTCCACCCCTTCGCGGGCTCCTCGCTCACCCGCTGAAGCCATCCGTGCGTGGATCTCATCCGGAATATCAATTCCTGGTACTTCATGCTGTAAAAAAGCCGCATGCCGGTCTGAAACCAGCGCTAAAACTCCAATTAAAACCGGGGTCTCGAAACCTTCAATCTCCTTTTTAATCCTCCCTAAAAAATTGGATGCGACCAGGGGATCGTAAATCGGTTGGGTTAGGATAAAATCTGCCCCACCAAGGACCTTGCGCCGCAGGTTTTTAATCTCATTTTCCGGGTTGGGTGGGTTGAGATTCAGAGCGCAGCCGACAAAAAACGTAGTTGGTTGACCAATTTCAACCCCGGCATGGTCCACCCCGAGGTTAAATCCCTGCTTGATCAACTTGATCATCCCCGAAGGCACCAGGTCGTAGTTGTCCATCGCATCCGGATAATCGCCGATCGCAGTCGGATCACCCATAACGACGAATACGTTGCGGACACCTAAGGCATGGGCAGCCAGCAAGTCTCCCTGCACTCGCAATAAATTACGGCCGCGGGTCGGAAAATGGACCACAGATTCGATTCCAACCTTATCTTGAATCAATTGGCAAACCGCCCAAGGACTCATCCGCATTCGCGCCATTGGGCTGTCGGCAACATTGATCACGTCGGCCCCAGCTTCAGCCAATAAACTTGATCCGGCGAGGAGTTTTTGGGTAGATAATCCACGCGGGGGGTCCATTTCAACCGCAATTACAAACCTACCCTTCGCCAGTTTTTGCGCTAATTGGGTAGGCGGCTGCCCTTCGGCGCTTACTTCTTCGCGTTCGACCATCCCCAGGTTAAATCCTTCGATAATTTGCTCTGCTGGAGCCGCATCGATCGCCCGGCGCATTACGGCGATATGGGCGGGGGTCGTACCGCAGCACCCACCGATCAGGTTGGCCCCGTTTTGCCAAAATGCCAGCGCATATTCGGCAAAATAATCTGGTGTCGCCGGATACATAATTCTTCCAGACACCTGTTCAGGCCAACCGGCGTTGGGCATCACCGAAAAGTAGCCTTCCGGGACAGCGGAATGCATCCATTTTAGAATTCGTAAAATCTGGTTTGGGCCGCCAGAACAGTTGACGCCGATCACGGTTGCACCGGCTTCATGGATTTTGCGGGCCACCCTGGCCGGGTCGTCACCCAAGAGGGTCCGGTCGTCGCGGGTAAACGTCATCGAGGCAACAATTGGCAAATCGGGATGGGCCTCTTTTGCTGCCCGGATTGCCTCACGGATTTCATAAAGATCGGTGATCGTCTCTATGATCAGCAGATCGATACCAGCGCTCACCAGCACTTGGATTTGCTCATCAAACACCTGGCGTGCCTGTTCAGGCTGGACTCGGCCAAAGGGGGCTAAACGCACTCCAAGCGGACCAACATCGCCTGCAATCAAGACCTCACGAAACGATGCCATCACAACCCGCCGCGCCAGCTCCACCCCAGCCCGATTAATTTGGACCAACTCTCCTTCCAGGCCGTGTTGAGCGAGTTTAAAGCGGTTGGCTCCGTAGGTATTGGTCTGGATAATTTGCGCCCCGGCATCGATATATTCTCGATGTATGGCGGCTACCTGAGCCGGGTTTGATATATTCAACTCATCGAAGCAGCGCTCGAAACCAATCCCCCGTTGGTTGAGCAAGGTACCCATTGCCCCGTCGGCTAGAATCGGCCGGCCGGTTGCCAGGTATTCGGTAAATTTTCCTTGACCGCTCATCTCTTACCTCATTAATTGTTCGATACGGCTTTCGCCTACATTAAAATATTTCGCCTCATGGTGATGGACGATCATGGCGGCAGTAGATTGTTCAGGCACCAGTTGATACGCGCCTGTCAAAGTCATCCCTAATTCCGATTTAGCCGGTAATAACGAAAACACCTTTTCGTGGTCGACCAGATCGGGAACAGCCGGGTAACCCCAAGAGTAACGCTTGCCCTGGCCCTCTTTCAGGCCCAATTCGCGGCGGACATGCCGGTGCAGGTACTCGGCGGCTGCTTCCGCCATCTGGACAGCCAACCCATGGGCGAAATAAGCCTCGCTATAGTCGCCGGCAATCTGCAAGCGATCGATCCGTTCGGTTGCCCGTCCACCAATTGTAACAATCTGAAAAGCCACCACATCCATAACCCCTGAATTCATCGGAGCAAAATAATCCGCCAGGCATAGAAACTCACCAGCCGGTTGGCGTGGGAAATCAAACCGAACGAGTTCGGCAGGTTCACCAGCCTGGACGCTCCCCGGTTCATAGACAATCAATTCCTCTCCATCGGATTGCGCCGGCCAATATCCATATACTCCCATGGGTGCCAACCAGTTTTCTCGTAATGCTTCCCGACGCATGGTGTCCAGGCGCTGGTTATAATCAGCTTGCAAACTTTCCCAAGCTTCGCCATGGGTATTTTTAGCCCCCCACGAAAGGCGGAACAATTCATTCTTATACAAGCATTGAAAAACCGCCTCGAGAGGCATACTGCGCACCAACCGTGGACCCCACGAAGGCGGGCGTGGAATTAATTCCGATACAGCCACTTTGGAGCGTGGATATGAACCCGCGGATTCAATGGGCGGAAGGTTTCGGCCCAATTCGATCTCGGCTTCGCGCCGGATATTTTGATTCAACTCTTCGCGCCTTTGATCATCACCGAGCATATCCAGGGTATTTAACCCCTCGAAAGCGTCTTTACAGAAATACACACCACCTCGGTAAAGTTCGCCATTATCCGTTTGCAAGATGCGCCGTCCGAAACGCCGATTGATCGCTGCCCCGCCGATCAAAACCGGAAGAGATAACCCGCGCCGGTGCAGCTCGTTTACTATCAGCGGCATTTGCTTGCTCGTGCTGACCAACAAGGCGCTTAAACCGATCGCGCTGGCATTGGCCTCGATCGCTTTAGAGATGATCGTTTCGGCCGGAACTTGTTTGCCAAGATCGATCACCGCATAGCCGTTGTTGGCAAGAATCGTTTTTACCAGATTTTTTCCAATATCATGAACATCCCCATAGACGGTTGCCAGGACGATTAACCCTTTACTGACCCCTTTTTTCTTTTCCAGATAATTTTCCAGGTGAGCGACCGATTTCTTCATCACCTCGGCGGATTGTAAGACAAAGGGCAGGATCAATTCTCCACTGCCAAATTTATCTCCCACCTCCTTCATGGCAGGTAATAGAACCGTATTAAGGACTTCAATCGCCTTGTCGTGCTGGTTCACTTCGGGTTTACGAGCCAGAATTTCATCGATATCCGCCTCCACACCTTCTCGGTGGCGGCGAAGAATACGCCAATGCAAGCGTTCTTCAGCGGATAACGATTGCAGCACATTGGCTTTTGGATCGGTCTTTGCCCCCAGGTTTGGGTCCAACCTTTCGAGCACCTCAATGTATCGCTGCAGTGCTTCTGGATGGCGGTTGAACACCAGGTCTTCGGCTGCCTCGCGTTCGGCGGGCTGGATTTCCCCAAAAGGTGTGATATGAGCCGGATTAACAATCGCCATATCCAGGCCGGCCTGAACGCAGTGATTGAGCATCACACTATTTAAGATTGCCCTGGCTTTTGGCGACAAGCCAAAGGATACATTGCTTACCCCCAGCGATGTCAACACTCCCGGTAATTCAGATTTTATCCGGCGAATACCTTCCATGGTTTCAACCGCTGAATTGCCAAATTCAGGATCACCCGTTGCCAGGGTAAAAGTTAACGCATCGAAAACCAGATCGCCCGGTTTCAGATGGTGCTTTTCTACCGCAATCTCATAAATTCGCCGGGCTACTTCCATCTTGCGGAGGGCGGTTTTGGCCATGCCCTGTTCATCGATTGTCAAGGCGATCACGGCAGCGTTATACTTTTTTGCCAGTGCAAAGACCTTTTCAGCCCTTTCAGGGCCGCTTTCCAGATGAGTTGAATTAAGCAAAACCCTGCCCGGCGCGGTTTGTAGGGCAATCTCCATGACATCTGCTTCGGTCGTGTCGATCACCAATGGCACACTCACCAACGGAGCCAATTTCTTGATTGTTTTTTGCATGGCTGAAATCTCGTCACCGCGTTCGGTCAAGGCCACACAAATATCCAGCCCATGCGCACCAGCCTCAATTTGCTGACGAGCAACCTCGATAATCTCATCATACCTTCCATCCAGAATCAACTGCTTAACCTTGCGCGAGCCTTGGGTGTTCAACCGTTCACCAATCAAGAAGGGACGCGGTTCCTGCAACATCGGTTGGACCTGGATTGCCGAGGCCAGTCGGGGTATATCCAATCGAGGTCGCGGCGGGTGTTTGCTCCCGCTCAATTTTTCCACGAGCAGTTTTAAATGGGCCGGGGTCGTCCCGCAGCAGCCGCCCACCACGCTGATATGATATTTTTCAACAAATTCGGAAAGGGCTTCGGCAAACGGCGCGGGTTCGAGCGGGTAGACTGCTTGACCATCAACGTTCAATGGCAAGCCGGCATTTGGGATACAGGATATCGGCAACCCGGATTGCTCCCCGAGGTAACGAATAGGTTCTCGCATGTGCTCAGGGCCTGTGGAACAGTTCAGCCCCAGGACATCGATCGCCAAACCTTCCAAAATCGCTTGTACTGCGCCGATATCGGTGCCTAACAACATTCGGCCGGTGGTATCCAGGGTTACCTGTACTTGTACCGGCAGGAAGATACCGGTTAAGGAAAACCCATTCTGGATGCCCAGTATCGCTGCTTTAACTTCGAGGATATCCTGCGAGGTTTCAATCAAGATAAGGTCTACCCCACCTTCGATCAACCCGAGGGTTTGCTCCTGAAACACATCGCACAATTCTGAGAAGGATACATCGGAAAGCTCAGGATCGTCCATCGAAGGTAACTTTCCAGATGGGCCGATCGAACCGGCCACAAAGCGCGGCTGCTCTGGTGTGCTGAACCGGTCGGCGGTCTTCCGGGCCAGTGAAGCAGCAGCCCGGTTGATTTCGATCACCCGATCCTGAAGGCCGTACTCGGCCAAAGTTATCCGGTTCGAGCGGAAGGTATTGGTCTCGATGACATCAACTCCCACCTCCAAGAACGAGCGATGCACCTGCTCAACCGCCTCCGGAAAGGTCAACACAAGATAATCGTTGCATCCATTGGTTTGCTCGCCACCAAAATGACCGGCGGTCAGGTTCATTAATTGCAAACTTGTACCCATAGCGCCATCAAAAATGAGTATTCGCTTTTTCAGTTCATCCAGGTATCGACGGTTGGTATAAATGCGCTCCATGATCGTATTCCTCTAATAAAAAAACCTCTCTTGACGAGAGGTACACTTTGTTTGGAGTGTCAACTCTCATCTCTCAGAACCACCCGAATGGGTTTCTGCCGGAATTGGCACCTGCTGCCTGCAGCGGTTGCCGAGGCATCAACGGGCCGATCCCTCCGCCTCTCTAGATGAGCGCCGGGTTGTTCCCAGCGTGAATTGTTGGGCAAAATTTTACCACAATCGGAAAAAATAGCAATGAATTGCCAGAATGGTTGATCCTGGGATCGAGTGCTGCGAAAAAGAGACGGCATGGATCGAATCCGCCAATTGGCCGAATTATTGCAATCCCATCTGACAATCACCAAAATTCCATCGCCATTTTCTCAAGAGTATTCATCAGGTTAAGTTATAATTTTTGCAGAGGTCAGCTTGGTAAATTCAAAGATTCCACCCTTTATCCCCTTTCTGGCTACCAGTTTAATTCTGGGGGGCGTCGGCCTGGCCGGTCTATACTTACTTTTCGAACTTACCCTGCCGACCCTGGGTCCACGCTGGTTATTTTTCTTATTAAGCAGCACAACGATCAGTGGATTAGCCTTACCGATCGTATACTTTTTCCACTTGCGCTTTCCCAGTCCAACTCCTGTAACCCCCGGTATCATTGTGCGCCAGGCCCTCTGGGCATCAGTCTATTTCAATCTACTGGCCTGGTTTCAATTAGGACGCTTTTTAAGTCTGCCATTGGGATTGGCACTGGCAGCCGGCATCATTGTGATTGAGTCTGCAATTCGACTGGTGGAACGGGCGCGCTTCGCACCCGAAGAAATCCAGGATGAGTGATTTACGCAGCCTACCCTCGGTGGATAAAGTCCTCAGAACGCCTGAAGCCGCCGAGTTAATTGCAGAAAATGGCCGTCCGCTTAGCCTGGCAGCCATCCGTTCTGTCCTGGAAGCCTTCCGTCATCAGCAGCCTGCCCCCATTCATCTTCCCGAATCAGATCAAATCCTCGCCCAGGCGTCCGAATTGCTAAGGCTGTGGCTGCAACCCACCCTCATTCCGGTGATTAATGCCAGTGGAGTGATCTTGCATACCAACCTGGGGCGGGCACCACTCAGTCCATCTGCCCTTCAGGCGATAACCCGGACGGCCATTGATTACCATACTTTAGAATACGACCTGGAATTAGGAAAACGGGGGTCGCGTGAAATCCATGCCCAGTCGTTGTTAACCCTCCTAACCGGCGCAGAAGCCGCTTTAGTGGTCAATAACAACGCTGCGGCAGTCTTGTTGGTATTAACAGCCCTGGCGCGCCGGCGGGCA
>Ga0207950_100391_pt1 | contig 15118 bp, 11 predicted proteins | sample Subbio11_8B_AprC_FD_184814 | JGI IMG/M metagenome (GOLD analysis project Ga0207950, IMG submission 184814) | Serpentinite rock and fluid subsurface biosphere microbial communities from McLaughlin Reserve, California, USA - CR11_8B_AprC (SPAdes) | ecosystem: Environmental > Terrestrial > Deep... | reverse complement strand
GCCATCAGCGGCGTGTAGGGCACCGGCCAGGAGGCGAGCCGGCGGCTGATCGCCTCGTTCATCAGGGCGGCCAGGGCCTCGGCGTCGCGGGGTTCGGCGCAGCGCAGGCGCAGGCGATCCGTATCAATAGGCGGAATTCTCGGCGCCATGGCAACCATGGCGATAGTGTGGACCGGCCGAGGCTACCGCACCAGCCTTTTGGCGATCCTTTCCGCCATTCTGCCGCGCGGCGGATCAAACAATCGCGCGAGGGCGAAGCGCCCGTGCCGCACCCGGGCGCGCAGGTTCGAGAAGGCGCGGAAGCCTTCCTCGCCGTGCATCCGCCCGTGGCCGGAGGCGCCCACCCCGCCGAAGGCCAGCGCCGAGAAGCCGACATGCTCGACGCAGCGCCCGACAACCAGCGCGCCGGAGCGGGTGCCGGCGGCGATCGCCGCCTCCTCGGCCGGGGTTGCGCCGAAGGTGTAGATGGCCAGCGGTGCCGGTCGCGCGGCGACCCAGGCGATGGCGGCAGGAAGGTCGGGCCGCTCCACCACCGGCAGGATCGGACCGAACACTTCCTCATGAAGCAGCGGATGGTCGTCCGGCGCCTCGGCCAGGGCGATGGCACGGCGGCGGCCCGGCCCATCCGGCCCGAGCGGGCTCAGCCGCGCTCCGGCGGCGAGGCGGTCGAGCCGCGCGGCCGCCGCGTCGTCCACCAGCGCGGTCTCGGGCGCGGGGATGCCGCCGGCACGGCAGGCGGCCTCGAAGGCGGCGCGGCCATGGCCGACCAGCAGCACGGTGTCGGGCGCGACGCAGGTCTGGCCGGCATTGAGCGCCTTGCCCACCAGGATGGCGCGGGCGGCGGCGGCGAGGTCGGCCCCGGGCAGCACGATGGCCGGGCATTTGCCGCCCAGCTCCAGCGTGATCGGCACGAGGTTCGCCGCCGCCGCGGCGGCGACAAGGCGCCCGGTGCCGGTGCCGCCGGTGAAGGCGAGGTGGTCCCAGGGCTGGGCGGCGAAATCCGCCGCGACCGCGGCATCGCCGGCCACGCAGCGCGCGATGCGCGGCCCCAGCGCGGCCTCCAGCACCTCGCCGACCAGCGCCGCGCAGCGGGGCGTGCGTTCGGAGGGCTTCACCGCGATCCGGTTGCCCGCGGCGATGGCGTCCACCGCCGGGGCGAGGGCCAATTGGAACGGGTAGTTCCACGGCGCGAGAATGCCGACGACCCCCTTCGGCACGGGTTCGAGCCGCGCCCGCGCCGGCCAGAACGGGTAGGGCACGCCCACGCGGCGCGGCCGCGCCCAGCGGCGCAGGTGGCGCCGCGCATGCAGCGCGAAATCGGCGACGAGCAGCGCATCGGCGAGCAGCGTCTCGATGCGCGACCGGGCGCCGAAATCGGCGGCGGCGGCGGCGGCGATGTCCTCGGCGCGGCGCTTCGTCTCGGCGGCGAGGCGGGCGAGCAGGTCGCGCCGCGCTGCGAGGTCGGGCGCGCCGTCGGTGGCCTCGGCGGCGCGCAGGGCGGCGAGGGCTTCGGCGGGGGTCACGCAGCCTCCCGGCGCGGCAGGCGGGGCAGCAGGGCCTTGGCCGCGGCCTCGCCGGACCGCGCGGCGGCCTCGATCGTCGCGGGCAGGCCGGGCCAGGTCCAGTCGCCGGCCAAAGCGAGGTTGTGCAGCGGCCGGCGCGGCGCGTGCGGCGCGATGCCGACGGCGTGGCGGGGCGTGGCGCGGCGCTCCTTCACCGCGCGGCAGGGCGGGGGCGCCTCCGGCCAATCTCCCGGCAGGGCGAAGGCCTGGGCGGCGCGGCGGATCTCGGCCCAGGCGCGCGGGGCGAGGGCCTCGGCCGTCTCCTCGGATTCGGCGTCTGCCGCGCTGACCGTCACGCTGATCCCGGCGGGCCGCAGCAGGATCCATTGCGTCAGCCCGCCCAGGATGCCGATGAAGCGCACCGGCCCCGGCGTGGGTTGCGCGAAATGCAGGTTGAGGATGGGCGCGTGGCGCTCGGGCACCTTGAGCCCGGGGATCAGCCGCGCCGTCTCCCAGGGCGGGAGGGCGAGGATGACGGCGTCCCGCTCGCCGAGCGGCAGGCTGTCCTCGCCCAGATGCAGCGCGGCGACGCGGCCATCAACCTGGGTCATGGCGCGCAGCCGGCTGCCGAGGCGCAAGCTGGCGTCGGCGGCTGCGAGTGCGGCGAGGGCGGGTGCCACCAGGTCCGGCCCCAGCCCCTCGCGCGCCACCAGCAGCCGCGCCGCGCCGGCGCTGCCGAGCCGCCGCAGCACCTGTCCGAGACGCGCCGAGGAGGCCTCATGCACCGGCGTGTTCAGCGCCGCGACGGTGAGCGGCTCGACGAAGCCGCGCAGCAAGGCGGGGTGCTTCGCCAACGCATCGGCCACCGGGCGGTCGGTGATCGCCAGCGCCATGCCGAGCAGCGCGAGGAAGCCGCCGGCGCTCAGCCCCGGCGGGCGCCGCGCCGGGTCGCGCCAGGCGAGCGGCGCGGCGGCGATGCGCCGCGCGCTGCCGTCGGCAAGGTCGAGCAGCGGCAGCCCTTCGGGCTCCGGCTCGACCCAGCGGCCGCGCGCGCCGATCGCTTCGAGGAAGCGCAGCGCGGCGTGGTTCGCGCCCATCAGCGCGTGCGTGCCGTTGTCGGTGCCGTCGGGCAGCGCGCGGCAGCGCCCGCCGGCGAGCGCCGTCGCCTCGTGCAGCGTGACGGCATGGCCGGCGCGCGCGATCACGAGTGCCGCGACCAGGCCGGCGACGCCGGCGCCCACGACATGCACGCGCGCCGCGCCCTGCGGACCGAAGGGACAGGGGCCGGGGGGGGCGGTCCTCATCGCGCGGCGACGGGGGCGAGGCGCAGCGCGAAGGCGGCCATGCGCGCCTTCTCGGCGGCCGTCAGGCGCGGGCGCGCCCGCGGCGGGCCGAAGCCGCGCGCGAGCAGCCGGCCGAACAGGCGCCGATAGCCCCACATCATGATGCGCGCGGGCAGCAGGGCGCGCGCGTCCAAGTGGCGCAGCTCGGCCTCGGCGCGGGCGAAGCCGGCCTCGGCCTCGGCGGCGAGCGCGCGGGCGGCGGCGGCGACGCCGGGTGCCGCGATCATGCGCGCGGCCGGGCCGTCGGGCACGCCATGCGCGGCGAGCAGGGCGCGCGGGAGATAGACGCGATCGCGCGCCGCGTCCTCGTCCATGTCGCGCAGGATGTTGACCAGCTGCAGCGTGCGCCCGAGCGCGAGGCCGAATGCCGCGGCATCCGGCGCGCCGAAGATGCACACCGCCATCGCGCCGACGCTGCCCGCGACGCGGCGGCAATAGAGATCGAGCGCGGCGGCGTCGGGAATCCGCACGGCGGGTGCTGCGTCGGTCCGCATGCCGGCGATCATCGCCTCGCATTCCGCGACGGGCAGCGCGTAGCGGTCGCGCGCGCGGGCGAGCTCGCGCGAGAGCGCGCAGTCGGGCCGCGCCAGCTTCGCCTGCCAGCCATCGAGGAAGCGGCGCTTCTCGGCTTCGGGCATGGCGCCGTCGGCGATGTCGTCCACCGCGCGGCAGAAGGCATAGACGGCCCAGAGCGCGCGGCGGCGGTCCCCGCGCAGCGCTGCCATGCCGCGGGCGAAGGAAGAACCCGCGCGCGCCACGCGGGCACGCACCAGCGCGGCGTCGGAGGGTCCGCCGAAGGGCGCGGCGGCGAAGGCGCGGGCGAAATCGGCCTTGCCCGGCGCGACGCGCGCGAGCACCGGGTCGGCCGCGCGCAGCCGCGCGAGCAGGCGGCGTGCCAGCGCCAGCGTGACGGCGGCTTCCATCGCGAGGCGCCGCGCGCCGATCAGGCGCGGCAGGGCGGCGGCGGCGTCGAGCCGTTCCTCGACGCGGTCCAGCGCGGCGTCCAGCACGGCGCGGCGCGCTTGCGCATTGGCCGGCGCGAAGAAGGCGTCCTCGCCGCCGGCCAGCGCCATCCAGGGCCCGGGGAGGTAGATGCGGTCGAGCGCGTCGCGGTCCTTCGCCAGATCCTGCAGGTGGTTGAGCACCTGCAACGCGGTGCAGAGGGCATCGGCGGCGGCCACGGCCTCGGGCGCGGAGACGCCGTGCAGGCGCAGCAGCATCCGCCCGACGGGATTGGCCGAGGCGGCGCAATACGCATCGAGCGCCGCCCAGTCGGCGTATCGCCGCTGCGTCGCGTCCTGGCGGAAGGCGGCGAGCATGGCGCGCGCCTCGGCCGTCCCGCAGCCGCTGTCGTGGATCGGCCGCGCGGCGGGCTCGGCGGTGGCGGGGTCGTCCAGCGCGCGCTCCAGCGCATCGAGGCGCGCGAGCTTTTCCGCCGGCGGCAGGTCGGGGCTGTCGGCGATGTCGTCGGCCGTGCGCACGAAGCGGTAGAAGCCGAGCACCTTCGGCCGCAGCGCGCGCGCGAGCAGCAGGGAGGCGACGGGGAAGTTCTCGCTTGCGTGGGTGCGCGTGGGCGGGCCGGCGGCGACGGTCATGGCCGCCATGGTGCCACGGCGCCGCCCCGATTGCCTGCCCCCGCTCGCAGCGGAGGACTCGCCCACCGCCCCCCGGTCACGGCGCTTCCGGGGCCGCGTAGTCGCGCCCCTTCCACCCCTCCTTGCGCCCGAGCAGCGCGCGCGCGAGCGCCGCCCACTGGATCGCCAGCGCCACCACCACCGCGGCGGGGTGCAGCGCGACGGTCCAGTAGGGTTCGCCGACGCGCCGCGTGATCGCCGCGCGCAGCGCGAAGACCAGCGCCAGCGCCAGCCAGGCCTGCATCGCGGGCAGCAGGAAGAAGGGCCACAGATGCGCCCCGGCGAGCATCACCGTCCAGATCGGCAGGCCCACCGGCGTCGCCATGCCTTCCCGCGCGTTCTTGAGGAAGCCGCGCCAGGCCTCGCCGAAGCCGCGATACATGCGGCAGGAGGCGAGGCGCGCGCCCTCGACGATCTCGGTGCGGCGGCCGGCGGCGCGCATCAGGCGGGGGAAGTTCAGCCCGTCATGCAGCGTGGCGCGCAGCGCGCCGTGGCCGCCGACGGCCTCGTAGGCGCGGCGCTCGAACAGCATCATCTGGCCGCAGCCCGCCGCGAAGCCCGGGTGGCGCGTGAAGGCCCGGCCGCCGCCGGGCAGGTAGCCGATCAGCAGCAGGTTGATCATCGGCACGGTCAGACCTTCGCCGATGCTCTCGATGCGCTGGCGCGGCACGCCGCTGACCAGCGCGATGCCGTGCCGCGCGGCATGGGCCGCGAGCCCCGCGGCGGCGCCGGGCGCGAGGCGCACATCGGCATCGAGGAACAGCAGGTGGGTGCCGCGCGCCGCCTCGGACAGCCGGGCGCAGGCGTGCATCTTGCCCGACCAGCCCGCCGGCAGGGCGGGGGCGGCGACCAGCCGCACCCGCGGGTCGCGCGCGGCGATCGCGCGGACGATGTCGGGCGTGCCGTCGGTCGAGCCGTCATCCATCACGACCACCTCGATCGCCACGCCCTGCTGGGCCAGGGCGGCTTCGAGGCAGGCGCCGATATTCGCCGCCTCGTCGCGGGCCGGGATCAGAATGGAGACGAGCGTGCCTTCCGGCGGCCGGCCGGCCGGCATGCGCAGCAGGAACAGGTTGATCAGCCCGGTCGCGGCGGGAAAGACCGCGAGCAGCAGCGCGATCCAGGCGGCATCGAAGGTCACGGCGCGCGCTCCGTCCGGTTGTCGTGGCGCGGGTCGAAGCGCTCGCCGCGCAGCAGCGCGCCGAGGCGGCGCCAGGCCTGATAGACGCCGCCCATGCCTTCGCGGCCCTGCACGAGCGTGTCGAAGCGTTCGGGGTCGCGGCTGATCGCGTCCTCCGTCAGCCGGTCGGCGGTGGCGGCGAGCGCCGCGGAGAGATGCGCCGCCCGCGCCTCGCGATCGAGCGCGAGCAGCGAGGCGGCCGGGATGGGCGGGCCGAAGGCGGCGAGCATCTCCGCCTTGCGCTCGCCCCAGAACGGGTAGTCGAGCGCGAGCGGGATGAACTGCGCCGTCGGCGCCATCTCGGGCAGCCGCGTCATGCCCGGCGCGATCGGGATGGGGCGCTCGCGCGGGTCGGCGAAGCGCCCGGGCGCGTTGATCCAGAGCATGTGCGACGGGTCGCGCAGCACATGCTGCGCGGTCCGCAGGAAGGCGACCGAGCCGCGCGCCGTGCCGGTCTCGATGCCGAACACGCCGAGGCGTCGCATGAAGGCGTACTTGTCGAGCGCCCATGCCGCCATGGGCGTGAAAAGCGGCCGGTCCTTCGTCAGGCTCCGGTTCAGCAGCATGAACGCCACGCCGTCCCACCAGGAGGGATGGTTGGCGAAGACCACCGCCGGCGTGCCCGCCGCCGCCTCCGGCCGCCCCCAGCGCGCGATGCGCAGCGCGCGCATGTGGGTGCGGAAGAAGCGGGTGAAGGCGAAGTCGAAGAAGGCGATATGGCGCTCCGAACGGAGCGCCACCGGGTCGGGCCCGCGCAACGCCGGGGGGCTCATTGCGCCGCGGTCAGCGCGTCCCTCAGGCCGGCGCGTTCCGCCGCCGGGGACATGCCGTGCCCGCCCTGGTCGCGGTCCATCGCATCCGCCGCGATCCAGCCCGACATCATCACCATCGGCATGCCCGGGCCCGGATGCGCGGCGCCGCCGCACAGGTAGAGGCCGCGGATCGCCTTGGGCCGGTTGGAAGGCTTGAAGGCGCCGAGATACGCGCCGTGCGAGGCGAGGCCGTAGATCGCGCCGTCCAGCACCTTGTAGCGTTCGTGGATGTCCTGGGGCGTGAGCGCGCGCTCGACGACGATGCGGCTCTCGATGTCCTCCATCCCGGCGGTGCGCTTGAGCTTGTCGAGGATGCGGCGCCGGTAGGGCGCGAACATCTTCGACCAGTCGTGGCCCGGGCGCAGATGCGGGGTGTGCACCAGCACGTAGAGCGCCTCCCCGCCCTCGGGCGCGACCGTGTCGTCGCTCCTGGAGGGGGCGCAGAGATAGGCGGTCGGGTCGGGCGCGGGCTCGCCCTTGACGTAGATGCTGTCGAACTCCTCCTCGGCGTCGCGGGAGAAGACGAAGCAGTGATGCGCGAGGTGGTCGTACTTCTTCCGCAGGCCGAGATAGAGCACGACGCCCGAGCAGGCCGGCTGGTATTCCTTGCGCCCGATGCGGCGGGCCTCGCCGCCGCCGACCAGCTCGGTGTAGGTCCGCACGGCGTCCATGTTCGAGATGAGCGCGTCGCAGGCGATGCGCTCGCCGTTCGCGGTCACGCTGCGTACGGCGCCGTGCCGGATCTCGACCGCCGTGACCTCGGCATCGGTCCGCAGCTCGGCGCCGAGTTCGTGCGCGAGCTTCGCGAGGCCCTCGGCGACGGCGCGCGTGCCGCCCACCGGGTACCACACGCCCTCGTTCGCCTGCATGTCGCCGATGCCGCAGAGCACGGCCGGCGCCATGTAGGGGCTGGAGCCGACATACTGCGTGAAGTGGTCGAGCATCTGCGCCAGGCGCTCGTCCGGGACGTGCCCGCGGATGACCTTCGCGACCGTCTGGCCCATGCGGAGCGCCATGACGTCGCGCAGCACCCCGGGCTTGAAGTTGCCGGTGATGGAGAAGGTGTCGGCGATGCCCTCGACAGGCTTCCAGAAGAAGAACTTCTCGCTGATCTCGTGCAGGTGGCGCGAGACCTCCTGGAACTTCCGGTAGCCCGCGCCCATGCCCTTGCCGGGGGCGAAGGCGTCCATGGCCTGGGCCATGGCGTCCACCTTCTCGACCAGGTCGATGCGCGTGTTGTCGTCGAAGAAGCAGCGCCATTGCGGGTCGAGGCGGATCAGCGGCAGCTCGTCGGCCTGGTTGCGCTTCGCCTCGGCGTAGATCCGGCGCAGCACGCGCGGCACGGTCAGGATGGTCGGACCCATGTCGAAGCGGAAGCGGCCCTCGCCCTCGGGGTTGTCGAGGTGCAGCACCGCCGCCTTGCCGCCGAGCCAGGGGTTGCGCTCGAGCAGCGTGACGCGGTGCCCGCGCGCCTGCGCGACGACGGCTGCGGCGAGGCCGCCGAGACCGCTGCCGATGATGACGACCTTCGCGCCCATGCCCCTGCCTCCCGAACGTCAGTCGCCCATCGCGGGCTGGGCGATGCCGATGCGCCCGCCCGGATCGGCCTGCGGCCTCATGCCGAGATCCCGCATCAGCAGTTTCGCGCTGATTCGCGCGCCCTCGTAGATCACCGGCAGTCCGCTGCCCGGATGCGTGCCGCCGCCCACGAGATACACGCCCTCGGCCTTGCCGAAGCGGTTCTGCGGGCGGAAATGCATCAGCTGGCGGACGTTGTGCGCGAGGTTGAAGGTCGCGCCGTAGCCGATCGCGTATTCGTCGCGCCAGTCCTGCGGCGTGACGATCCGCTCGTAGCGGATGCGCGCCTCGATGTCGTGCAGGCCGAGCGCCTTCAGCCTCTCGATCGCGAGGCGGCGGTAGCGCGGCGCCTCGGCCGCCCAGTCCTGGCCGCCGTGCAAATTCGGCACCGGCACCAGTACATACAGCGTGGAATGGCCCGCCGGCGCGAGCGAGGGATCGGTCCCGGCGGCAGCCTGGACATAGAGCGAGGGATTGTCCGGGATCACGCCGGCTTCGATCTGGTCGAGGTTGCGCGCGTAATCCTCGGCGAGCAGCACGCTGTGATGCGCCATCTGGGGCAACGCCCCCTCGATGCCGAGATAGAGCATGAAGGTCGAGCAGGAATAGCGCGCCTGCGCGATCTTGGCGTCGGGCCATTGCGGCCGGAGCGACTCGGGCATCAGGGAGGGGATGGCGTGCGCGAAGTCGGCGTTGACGACGACCGCATCGGCGGCGTGGCGCACGCCGCCGGCCTCAACGCCGGCGGCGCGCCGCCCATCGAAGGCGATGCGCTCCACCGCCTCGTCGAAGCGGAACTCGACGCCGAGGCGCCCGGCGACGCGGGCCATCGCCTCCGACACCGCGCCGCAGCCGCCGACAGGATGGAAGATTCCGTGCTCGTATTCGAGGAAGGAGAGGATCGAGAACATGCTCGGGCAGCGGAAGGGGCTCATCCCGAGGTATTTCGACTGGAAGGTGAAGGCGAGGCGCGTGCGCGGGTCGCTGAAGTGCCGCTTGAGATCCTGGTCCACCGAGGCCCAGGGGCGCAGATAGCGCAGGCCTTTCATCACCTCGGGCGCGAGATAGGTCAGCAGCCCGAGAAAGGGCCGCTCGAGCACCGGACGGAAGGCCTCGAGCTTGGCCCGGTTGTCCGACAGAAAGGAGCGCAGCCCCTTCGCGTCGGCCGGGTTCAGCTTGGCGATCTCGGCCTCCATCCGCGCGATGTCGGGGGAGGCGTCGATGGTGACCGGGTTCGCGCCCTCGAACACCAGGCGGTATTGCGGGTCGAGGCGGATGAGCTCGACCTCCTTCTCGAGATCGGCGCCGCAACTGGCGAGGATCTCGCGCAGGATGCGCGGGTAGAGGAAGAAGGTCGGCCCGATGTCGAAGCGGTAGCCGCCCGGCGCCGTCACCGTGCGCGTGCGGCCGCCGACCACGGCATCGCGTTCGAAGACGGTGACGCGCGCGCCGCCGGCGGCGAGCAGCAGTGCGGCGGCGAGGCCGCCGGGACCGGCGCCGACGATCGCGACGCGCGGGCGGGTTCGTACGAGGGCGGGCAAGGCGGCGTTCATGGGCTCCGGCCGGATCACGGGCAACCTGCCGCAGATTGCCCCGCCCGGCGTCTCCGCAAGGGGCGGGCCGTCATGCCGCGAGCGCGCCCTCGATCTCGGCCGCCCGGGATGCCGCGCGCGGCAGCAGCCGGCGGAGGTAGAACTCCGCCGTCGCGCCATGCGCCGCCGGATCCTCCGCCGCCGCCCGGGCGAGCATCCAGCCGCCGAGCAGCCAGCCCGCCGCATCGAGATAGGCGACGGCGACCGACTGCGCGGCCTCCGCGTCGCGGCCCTGCGCCGCCAGCACCCGCGCGGTCGCCGCAGCGAGCGTGGCGGCGGCGGCGCGCAGCCTCGCATCGGGCGAGCGGCCCACCTCGGCGAGCAGCGCGCGCATCTCCGCCCCGCCATCCTTCGCGACCTTGCGGACCAGCAGGTCGATCGCCTGGATGCCGTTGGTGCCCTCGTAGATCGGCGCGATGCGCGCGTCGCGCAGCACCTGGGCCGCGCCGGCATCCTCGACGAAGCCCATGCCGCCATGCACCTGGATGCCGGTCGAGGCGGTCTCGACCCCGCGATCGGTGCACCATGCCTTGAGGATCGGCGTGAGCAGCGCGAGGCGGTTCTGCGCCGCCGCATCGCCGAGCAGCGCGTGGCGATCGACGCACAGCGCGGTCTCGAGCGCGAGCAGCCGCGCGGCGAGGGTGATGCTGCGCATCTCCATCAGCATGCGCGCGACATCGGGGTGATGGGCGATCGGGCGACCGCCCTGGATGCGCTCCGCCGCATAGGCCTCGGCGAGGCGCAGCGCGGCGGCGCCATGCGCCACCCCCTGCGTGCCGACGCCCAGGCGCGCGTTGTTCATCATCGCGAACATCGCCGGCAGGCCGCGATGCGGCTCGCCCACCAGCTCGGCCTCCGCGCCCCCGAACAGCATGGTGCAGGTCGGGCTCGCATGGATGCCCATCTTGCGCTCGATGCCGCCGCAGCGCAGCGCGTTGCGGCTGCCGTCCTGCTTGACCTTGGTGCAGGCGAACAGGCTGATGCCCTTCGATCCCGGGGGCGAGTCCGGCAGCCGCGCGAGCACCAGATAGACGATGTTGTCGGTGCAGTCGTGCTCGCCCCAGGTGATGAAGATCTTCTCGCCGTGCAGCGCGTGGCGCCCGTCGCCGAGCGGCTCTGCCCGGCAGCGCAGCACGCCGAGGTCGCTTCCGGCATCGGGCTCGGTCAGGCACATCGCGCCGGTCCATTCGCCGCTGACCATGCGCGGCAGCCAGCGGGCGGCCTGGTCCGCCGTCGCGTGGTGCATCAGGCAGTCGATGGCGCCCGCGGTCAGCAGCGGGCCGAGCATGAAGGAGGTGTCGGCGGCCATGCCGAGCTCGGTCATCGCGGTCCAGAGCGAGGCCGGAAGGCCCTGCCCGCCATGCTCGGCCGGAGCTGCGAGGGACTGCCATCCGCCCTCGATCCATTTCGCATAGGTCCCGCGATACGGCGTGGTGACGAGGCCGTTCGCATAGACCGCGCCGGCGCGGTCGGCGGCCTGCGCGCCGGGCAGCAGGATGTCGGTGCAGAAGCGGTCGGCCTCGGTGACGATCTGCGCGATGTCCTCGGCCGAAAGCGGCGCGCCGGCGGCCTCGGTCAGCGCGGGCAGGCCGACCACGCGGGTCAGTCCGAAGATCAGGTCGGCGGCGGCGGTGGAGGTCATGCGGTCACACCTTCCAGGGCGGCGAGCAGGCCGGGCGCCGGCGGCGCCTCGCCCGCCGCCCAGCCGGGCAGCGCGGCGAGCAGCGCCGGATCCGACGCCGCCGCCGCGAGGGCGAGGCCGAGCACGGGGCCGAACTTGAAGCCATGGCCGGAGAAGCCCGACATCACCAGGCAGCGCGGCGCGATGGGCTCGACCACGAAGCGTTCGCGGTCCTCGACGTCGTAGTAGCAGGCGCGGGCGTCGAGCACGCGATACTCCGCCGCGTCGCGCAGGCGCGGCCGGGCGAAGGCGAGGATCTCCCCGGCCTCCTCGGCGGTGGCTTCGCGCGGGTCGGCCTCGGCGTCGCCGCTGCGCGAGAAGCGGTGGTCGCCGATCTTGAGCGGCGTGCCCGCGACCGGCGGCACGGCATAGAAGCCGCCATCCTCGGCGAGGTCGAGCAGCATCGGCGCCGCCTCCCAGGCCGCGCGGTGCCGCGGCGGGGGTTCGAGCAGCACGAGGATCTGCCGCGACGCGACCACGCGCGGGGCGAGCGCCCGGGGCAGCAGCCGCGGCGCCCAGGGACCGGCGGCGACCACCAGCAGGTCCGCCGCGCGGGCGGTGCCGTCCGCGAGGCGCACCAGGGCGCGGTCGGGCTCGATGGTGAAGGCGCGGGCGCGCTCGATGGTCACGCCGCGCGTCGCGAGGTGCCGCGCCAGGCCGGCGACGATGCGGTCGGCGAGCAGCACGCCGCCCGGCCGCATGTGGAAGGCGGCGCCGATGCCGGCCTCGGTGAACATCGGGAAGCGCGCGGCGACGGCGGCCGCCGTCAGGTCCTCGAAGGCGTGGCCGTCGGCCGCGAGGCTCGCGCGGCTCTCGCCGAGCCATCCGGCCCGGTCGCCGGAGACGGCGAGCACCCCGGTCGGGATGTGCAGCACTTCGCCGATGTCGCGCCAGACCATCTCCCAGGCCGCGTAGGCCGGGTCCACCATCCGCATGTAGCCGGCCTGGCTGCCATAGGCGTGGCGGATCAGCCGGTGGTGGTCCACCGAGGCGCCGCGTGGATTGGGGACCTCGTCCTGGTCGAGGATGCGGACCGAGACGCCCTGCCGGGCGAGCGCCCAGGCGGCCGAAAGGCCCATGATGCCGGCGCCGAGGACGAGGGCGGTATGCGGGAGAGCCATGCCCCATCCTATGCCTGCGCCTAGGCCGGCTGTGAACACTCCATCGCCAGGCTGATGCGCCCGGTCAAGATCTCGCCCGGCGCGAGCACGCGCATCGGGCCGAGCGGTTCGAGATCCGGCCGGTTCGGCGCGCCGGGCAGGTGGGAGGAGGGCTCGACGCAGAGCACCGGCGGCGCCGGCGGGGCATAGACCTGCAGGTGGGTGGCGAGTGCGCCGGTGGCCGTCATGGTCAGCGCGCGGCCCGGCCAGGCGATTCGCGCCACCCCGTCCCAGCCGGGGAAATGGGTGTCGAGGCCGAGGAAGGCCTCCTCCCCGCCATCCAGCCCGGCGTCCAAGGCGGCGGCGACGGGCAGGTTGCGCGCGTCATGCGTGCAGCGATGCGTGGCGCGGAAGGCGAGGCGCGTGCCCGCCGGGCGGACGAACCACGGATGCCAGCCGGCGCCGAAGGGCATCGGCGCCTCCCCCGTGTTCACCACGGCGAGGTCGAGGACCAGCTCCTCCGGCCCGAGCGTGGTGGCGAGGCGCACGCCATAGCGGTAAGGGCCGGCGGCGACCTCCTGCGCCAGCGTCGCGGCATCGGCCGCCAGGGCCGCGACGTGCCAGGGCCGGTCGCGCGAGAGGCCGTGGATCGCCGTGCCGTCCTGCGCCCGGTTGACCGGCAGGCGGTGCGGGCCGAGCCGCCCGCCATCCAGCCGGTTCGCCCAGGGGATCATCCAGAAGGCGCCGAAGGGGCCGCCGAGCCGCTCGCCCACGGGGGCGGGCACCAGCACGTCGTGGCTGCGGAAGCGCAGCGCGCGCATCCCCGCCCCGTCCTCGGGCGCGATCTCCGCTTCCCAGCGCCCGCCCACGAGGCGAAAGGGCGGCATCGCTCGCTCAGTCCTCGAGCGCGAAAGGGTCGCGCGGGGAGGGGCTGGCGCGCGAATACCCGATCGCGGTGTAGCCGCCGCCCTGGTAGCGCTCGGTCACCGGGTCGGCGGTGATGCCGCCCACCTCGGGCCGCCAGGGCTCGGCGGAATCCTGCGGCGCCCAGCCGATGCGTTCGCGATGGTCGCGGCCCCAGTAGGAGGCCGGGTTGTCGGAACACGCCCAGATCACGGCGTGGCCCGCGCGGTCCGCCAGGACGCAGCGCTCGATCAGCCGCGTGAGGTCGGCGAAGGACAGCCAGGTGGACAGCATCCGCCGGTCCACCGGCTTGGGGAAGCAGGAGCCGATGCGCAGGTTGACGTTCTCGACGCCGTGCTTGTCCCAATACATCCGGCCCATCAGCTCGCCATAGGCCTTGGACAGGCCGTAATAGCCGTCGGGGCGGAAGGCGCAGTCGAGATCGAGGCGCTCGTTGTTGCCGGCGGGGCGTTCGTGGAAGCCGATCGAGTGGTTCGAGCTGGCGAAGACGACGCGCGCGCCCTCGCGGCGGGCGGCTTCATAGACGTGATAGAGGCCGCGGATGTTCGGCCCCAGCACGTCCTCGAACGGGCGCTCCACGGACACGCCGCCGAAATGCAGGATGGCGCCGCAGCCCTCGGCCTGGCGCAGCAGCGCGACGCCGTCCTCGAGATCCGCTTTCACGAAGGATGCGCCGGCGGGAAGCGGGTCGGGGAAGGGCGCGATGTCGGTCAGGCGCAGCCGCCAGCCGCGCGCGGCGAGATCCTTCGCGAGATGCCGGCCCAGATTGCCGGAGGCGCCGGTGAGCAGGACGGGCCTGGCGGGTGCAGTCATGCGGTCAGCCTCCGTAGCCGAGCAGCAGGCGCGGCAGGGTGAGGGACACCGCCGGCCAGTAGGTGGTGAGCAGCAGCGCCACCAGGATGGCACCCCAGAAGGGCCAGATCGAGCGCATCGCCTGCTCCATGCGGATGCGCCCGATGGCGCAGCCGACGAACAGGACCGCACCGACCGGCGGCGTGGTCAGCCCGAGGCCCAGATTCATCATCATCACCATGCCGAACTGCACCGGATCCATGCCGATGGCCATGACGACGGGCAGGAAGATCGGCGTGGTGATCAGGATGAGCGCCGCCATGTCCATCACGCAGCCGAGCAGCAGCAGGCAGGCGTTGATCAACAGCAGGATGACGATCGGGTTGTCGCTGATGGCGAGCATCCCGTCGGTCAGGATCTCGGGCAGGCGGTACATCGCCAGCAGCCAGGCGAAGGCGGTCGCGGTGCCGACCAGCAGGAACACCACCGAGGTGGTGCGGACCGAGGCGCGCACCGCGGTCACGAAGCCTTCCCAGGTGAGCGCGCGATAGACCAGCACGGTGACCAGCAGCGCCCATATCGTGCCGAAGGCCGCGCTTTCGGTCACCGTGAACACGCCCGAGAGCACGCCCCCGAGGATGATCACGGCGGTCAGCAGGCCGGGCAGAGCGTCCACGAAGGTCCAGGCGAGGTGGCGGAAGCCCTGCCAGGATTCCGCCGGGTATCCGCGCCGCACCGCCATGACATAGGCCGTGCCTGCGAGGAACAGGCACATCATCGCCCCCGGCACGATGCCGGCGATGAACAGCGCGCTGACCGAGATGCCGCCGCCGGCCGCAAGCGAATAGAGGATCATGTTGTGGCTGGGCGGGATCAGGATGCCGGCGATGCTGCTGGTGACGGTCAGCCCCACCGCGTAGTCCGCCCCGTAGCCCTTCTGCTGCATCGACGGGATCAGCATTGTCCCGAGCGCCGAGGTG
>Ga0207950_100390_pt1 | contig 15177 bp, 13 predicted proteins | sample Subbio11_8B_AprC_FD_184814 | JGI IMG/M metagenome (GOLD analysis project Ga0207950, IMG submission 184814) | Serpentinite rock and fluid subsurface biosphere microbial communities from McLaughlin Reserve, California, USA - CR11_8B_AprC (SPAdes) | ecosystem: Environmental > Terrestrial > Deep... | reverse complement strand
CGGCCGCGCCCGCTGCCGCGACGGCCCGCCCGACTCCGCGCGTCGCGGCGCAGCAGGACGAGATGGGCCTCGACATCCCGACCTTCCTGCGCCGGCAGAGCAACTGAATGGGGCGGCACGCCCGCCCCTTTTTGGTCTCATTTTGCGCTGCAGCAATTGAATAAAATCAGTTTCTTGCGACGTAATACAGAGAAACAAGGCTTGAATGGCCTACGCCGTGATGCGGTGCTTCTGTGACCCTGGGGCGCACAATCCCGCCATCCGTTCGCCGGCCCGTGCGGCCGGCGACGGGGCGGGAGCCCCCACACAGGGCACGAGGCTTATGGACGGATTTCTCACGGCTGAGATGGGTCGGCGCAGGACGCTGAAGGCACCGATCGGGTGCCTCGGCGTCGGCCTGCATTCCGGCCGCCGTGCGGCGCTCACCCTCCGCCCCGCCGAGGCCGGCCGCGGCATCGTCTTCCGCCGCACCGACCTCGATGCCGAGATCCCCGCGCGCTTCGACCGCGTCGTGGATACGCGCCTGTGCACCGCCATCGGCGAGGGCGAGGCGCGCATCGCCACCATCGAGCACGTCATGGCCGCGCTCGCGGGCAGCGGCGTGGACGACGCCATCGTCGAGGTGGACGGGCCCGAAGTGCCCATCATGGACGGGTCGGCCGCGCCCTTCCTTTTCCTCATCGATTGCGCCGGAATCGCCGCGACCGCCGCGCCGCGCGCGGCGATCGAGGTGCTGCGCCCGGTCCGCGCCGAGGAAACCAACGGCGCCTTCGCCGAGTTGCTGCCGGCGCGCGAGAGCGCCTTCGACATCGAGCTCGAGATCGACTTCCCCAACACCGCCATCGGACGGCAGGCGCTCACCATGCGTCTCTCGCCCCATGCCTTCCGCGACGGCGTGGCCGATGCGCGCACCTTCACCCTCGCCGAGGATGTCGCGCGGCTGCGCGCGTCGGGCCTCGCGCAGGGCGGCAGCCTCGCCAACGCGGTGGTGGTGGACGGGCCCATGATCCTCAACCCGGGCGGCCTGCGCCGGCCCGACGAGTTCGTGCGCCACAAGATCCTCGACGTGGTGGGCGACCTCGCCCTGGCCGGCGCCCCGCTGCGCGCCCGCTTCCGCGGCAGCCGTTCGGGCCACGCGCTGAACAACCGCCTCCTGCGCGCGCTGTTCGCCGATTCCTCGGCCTGGCGCTTCGCCGGCCTGCCCGTGATGGCCGAGGGAATGTCGCTCTCGCCCGCCCGCGCGGCCGCCGCCCCGCCTATCGCCTGAGGCCGCGCGCGGCGACCGCTTGGCGCATCGGCCCGTCGGCATGATATAGCAGGGCCCGTCCAACCGGCTGCCGAGATGACCGCACGAATCCTCCCCCTCCTCGCCCTCCTGCTCTTTGCGGCCTGCGGCGAAAGCTTCCGCTTCCAGCAGGGGACCGGCGCCGACCCCGCGCTCACGCGGGGCGCGATCACGCCAGCGGATGCGGCCAACCAGTCGCCGGAGGCGCTCTACGCCGCCGGCATGGAGGAATTGCGCAACAACCGCTTCCAGCGCGCCGTGGACCTGTTCGACGCCGTCGAGCGCGAACACCCCTTCTCGGCCTGGGCGACCAATGCGCGGCTGATGGCCGCCTATACCAACTACTTCCGCAACCGCTACACCGAGGCGATCGGCGCGCTCGACCGCTTCATCCAGCTGCACCCGGCGCACCGCGACATCGCCTATGCGTACTACCTCCGCGCCCTCGCGCAGTATGAGCAGATCAACGACGCCCAGCGCGACCAGCAGCAGACCATCATCGCGATGGCCGCCCTCCAGGAGGTGGTGAACCGCTTCCCCGACACCGCCTATGCCCGCGACGCACGGCTCAAGATGGACCTCGCGCGCGACCACCTCGCCGGCCACGAGATGCATATCGGCCGCTTCTACCAGCGCCAGGGCCTGCTGCACGCCGCCATCGGGCGCTTCCGCCGCGTGGTCGAGGAATACCAGACCACCAACCACGTCCCCGAGGCGCTGCACCGCCTGACCGAGATCTACATCGCCCTCGGCCTGACCGAGGAGGCGCGCCGCGTCGCCTCGGTGCTAGGCCACAACTATCCCGGCAGCACCTGGTACCAGGATTCCTACGCGCTGCTGGTCGCGGGCGCGGAACCGGCCACGATGGCCCGGCCGGGCTTCTTCACCCGCGTGCTCAACCGGCTGTTCTGAGGCGGGGCACGGCGCACCCGTGCTCGCCTCGCTCGCCATCCGCGACGTGGTGCTGATCGAGCGCCTCGACCTCGCCTTCGGCCCCGGCCTCACGACGCTCACCGGCGAGACCGGCGCGGGCAAGTCCATCCTGCTCGACAGTCTCGGCCTCGCCCTCGGCGGGCGCGCCGAGTCGGGCATGGTGCGCGCCGGTCAGGGCCAGGCCGCGGTGGCCGCCGCCTTCGCCCCGCCCGCCGGCCACCCCGCCTTCGAGATCCTGCGCGAACAGGGAATCGAACCGGAGGAGGACCTCGTGCTCCGCCGCGTCGTCCAGGCCGATGGCCGCTCCCGCGCCTTCGTCAACGACCAGCCCGTCGGAGTCGCGCTGCTGCGCCGCCTCGGCGCCACGCTGGTCGAGGTGCAGGGCCAGCACGACCAGGTCGGTCTCGCCGATCCGGCGAGCCATGGCGGCCTGCTCGACGCCTTCGGCGCGCTCGACCCCCGCCGGGCCGCGGTCGCCGAGGCCTGGGGCGCCTGGCGCAGCGCCACCAGGCGCCTCGCCGAGGCGCGCGAGGCCATTGCCGCCGCCCAGCGCGAGGAGGAATGGCTGCGCCACGCCGTCGCCGAACTGCACGACCTCGCGCCCGAGGACGGCGAGGAGGGGCGCCTCGCCGCCGAGCGCCAGCGCCTCCAGCAGGGCGAGCGCCGCGCCGAGGCGATCGCCGCCGCCATCGCCGAACTCACCCCGCGCGACCGTCGTGCCGCGACCCCGGCCCGCGCGCTGCGCGAGGCCTCCCGCGCCCTCGAACGCCTGCCGCCGCCCAACGAGGAAGCGCAGCCCGCGCTCGCCGCGCTCGCCGCCGCGCAGGACGCGCTGGCCGAGGCGGAATCGGCCCTCTCGCGCCTGCTGAACGAAGGCGGGCCCGACCCGCGCCGCCTCGAACAGGTGGAGGAACGCCTGTTCGCGCTGCGCGCGGCGGCGCGGAAGCATTCGGTCGCCGTGACCGACCTCGCGGCGCTCGCGGCGGAACTGCGCGCGCGGCTCGACGCCCTCGACGCCGGCGCCGGCCGCGTCGCGGCGCTCGAGCGCGACGAGGTCGCGGCACGCCGCGCCTATCTCGCCGCCGCCGCCGCGCTGACCGAGGCCCGGCGCGAGGCCGCCGTACGGCTGGAGAAGGCGGTGGCGAAGGAACTCCCGCCGCTCAAGCTCGACCGCGCGCGCCTGGCCATCGGGATCGCGACGAAGGAGGAAGCCGCCTGGGGGCCGGACGGGCAGGACCGCATCGCCTTCCTGGTCAGCACCAATCCGGGCCAGCCCCCCGGGCCGCTGGCGAAGATCGCCTCGGGCGGCGAACTCTCGCGCCTGATGCTTGCGCTGAAGGTCGTTCTCGCGCGCGGCTCGCCGGTGCCGACGCTGGTCTTCGACGAGGTGGATTCCGGCATCGGCGGAGCGACCGCCGCGGCGGTGGGCGAGCGCCTCGCGCGCGTGGCCGAGCGGCTGCAGGTGCTTGTCGTCACCCACTCCCCGCAGGTCGCGGCACGCGGCGCGGTGCATCTGCGCGTCGCCAAGGAAGTGAAGGGCGGGCGCGCGGAGACGCGGGTGGAGAAACTGCCCGACGCCGAGCGGCGGGAGGAACTCGCGCGGATGCTGGCCGGGGAACGCGTGACGGATGCGGCACGCGCGGCCGCCGAATCGCTGCTTGCCGATGCGCGGTGAGGCAAAGCGCGGGGGAGGCGAACCTCCGCCGCTCCCCCTCCCTTCTTCGCAACTCCGCCCGCGCCGGAGGACCGCGCCATGAGGCTGCGCAGGGCGGAAGCGCGCGATGTCGCGGCGCTGCATGCGCTCATCCTCGACCTGAATCGCGACCAGGGCGACCCGACCGACCTGTTGACGCCGCAGCAGGTGGAGGCGGACCTCGTCGCGACCGGGAGCGCCATCGTGATCGTCGCGCAGCACGATGACGGGACGCTGATCGGCTATGCCACCGGGCACCCGACCTACGAGACCGGCCATGCCGAGCATGGCATCTATGTGGGCGACCTCTATGTCGCGCCGGCCCATCGTCGGCAGGGCATCGCGCGCGCCATGCTCGCCGCCCTCGCCCGCGCCGGCCACGCCCGCGGCGCGCGCCATCTCTGGCTGACCGCGAAGGAAGGCAACGCCGCTGCCCATGCCGTCTATCGCCGCCTCGGCGCCCGCGGCGAACGCATCATGGCCTTCGCGGTCGTCCGGCAGGACTTCCTCAACCTCGCCGCGGAAGCCCGGGCATGAGCGCCGAGCCCGACCCGCGCCGCCGGGATCCCGCGGCGCTCACCGAAGCCGAGGCCGCGGCGGAACTCGCCGCGCTGGCCGCCGAGATCGCGCGCCACGACGCGCTCTACCACGGCCAGGACGCGCCCGAGATCAGCGACGCCGCCTTCGACGCGCTGACCGCGCGCAACCGCGCCATCGAGGCGCGCTTCCCGCAGCTGGTGCGCGACGACAGCCCCTCCCGCCGCGTCGGCCACGCCGCCGCGGAAGGCTTCGCGAAGGCGCGGCATGGCGAGCCCATGCTCTCGCTGAACAACGTCTTCGCCGAGGCGGAATTCGCCGAGTTCTGCGCCTCCATCCGTCGCTTCCTCGGCCTCGCGCCTGAAGAACCGCTCGCCTTCGTCGCCGAGCCCAAGATCGACGGCCTGTCGATCAACCTGCTCTATGAGGACGGCGCCTTCATCCGTGGTGCCACGCGCGGCGACGGCACCGAAGGCGAGGATGTCACCGCGAACCTGCTCACCATCGCCGACCTGCCGCGGCGGCTGAACGCCCCCTTCCCCGCGCGCATCGAGATCCGCGGCGAGGTCTTCATGGACAAGGCGGATTTCCTGCGTTTCCGCGCCGCGCAGGAACAGGCGGCGGCCGACCGCGAGGAGCGCCGCGCGCGCGGCGAGAAGCTGGGCGATGCGGTGGTCGTCCCCGCCAATCCGCGCAACGCCGCCGCCGGTTCCGTGCGCCAGCTCGATGCGCGCGTCACCGCCTCCCGTCCGCTCAGGCTTTTCGCCTATGCGATGGGTGCGTCGAGCGAGCCGGCGGCCGACAGCCACCACGCCTTCCTGCGGCGCCTGGAACACTGGGGATTCAAGGTGAACCCGCTGTCCACGCTGCTCGACAGCGAGGCCGGCGCGGAAGCCTTCCAGCGCCGCATCGGCGAACAGCGCGCCGCGCTCGGCTACGACATCGACGGCGTGGTCTACAAGCTCGACCGCCTCGACTGGCAGCGCCGCCTCGGCTTCGTCGGCCGCGCGCCGCGCTGGGCCACGGCCTGGAAGTTCCCCGCCGAGCAGGCGACGACGGTGCTGGAAGCGATCGAAATCCAGGTCGGCCGCACCGGCGCGCTCACGCCGCGCGCGGTGATGCAGCCCGTCACCGTCGGCGGCGTCGTCGTCCGCCACGCGACGCTGCACAACGAGGACGAGATCGCGCGCAAGGACATCCGCATCGGCGACACCGTGATCCTCCAGCGCGCCGGGGACGTCATCCCGCAGATCCTCGGCGTGGTGACCGAGAAGCGCCCGCCCGGCGCGCAGCCCTATCGCTTCCCCGACCACTGCCCGGTCTGCGGCAGCCACGCCGTGCGCGACGGCGAGGACGTGGTCCGCCGCTGCACCGGCGGCCTGACCTGCGACGCGCAGGTGGCCGAGCGCCTGCGCCACTTCGCCTCCCGCCGCGCCATGGACATCGAGGGGCTGGGCGAGGAGAACATCCAGCTGCTGTTCGACCGCGGCCTGGTTCGCAGCCCCGCCGACATCTTCCGCCTGCACGCGCGGCGCGACGCGCTGCTGGCGCTGGAAGGCTGGGGCGAACGCAAGGTGCAGAAGCTGCTGGATGCGATCGAGGCGCGCCGCAGCGTGGCGCTGGAACGCTTCATCTTCGCCCTCGGCATCCGCCGCATCGGGGAGCAGAACGCCAAGCTGCTCGCGCGCCACTACCACACGCTCGATGAGTGGCGCGCGCGCATGGCCGCCGCGCGGGTCATCGGATCCGAGGCGCGCGAGGAACTCGGCTCCATCCAGGGCATCGGCCCCGCCATCGCCGAGGAGCTGGTCGAGTTCTTCGCGGAACCGCGCGCTCTCGCCGCCCTCGACGACCTCGCGCGCGAGGCCCCGCCTTTGCCCGCGGAATCCGCCGCCGCCGCCGACAGCCCCTTCGTCGGCAGGACGCTCGTCTTCACCGGCACGCTCGAGACGCTGACGCGCGACGAGGCCGAGGCGCAGGCCGAGCGCCTCGGCGCCAAGGTGACGAAGTCGGTGTCGAAGAAGACGGATTTCGTGATCGTCGGCGCCGATGCCGGATCCAAGGCGGCGAAGGCCGCGGAACTCGGCCTCCGCGTGCTGACGGAGGCGGAATACCGCGACCTCGCCGGGCTGTAGCCGCACACCCGCTCCCGGCCGGCAGCCGGGTTCGGCCCGCCGGCATCATGTGCCGGGCAGCGCCGCCAGCCCCGCGCGCAGCATCGCCACCGGGTCGCGCCCGGACCCGGCGCTGACCGTCGCGATGTGGCTGCCCGGCAGCACCACATGCGCCGCGCCGGGGATCAGCGCGCTCGCCACCGGCACCAGCCCGTCGCTGGGCCCGAGGCCGCGCTTGTCCATCCACTGCGCGGCGGCGAGGTGCAGCCGCTCGCGCCCTCGCGCCCCACCCTCGCGCAGCGTCGTCGCGACGCAGGCGACCGGCAGCGCGGCGACCAGCGCCGCGACCGCGGCGCCGTGCTCCTGCATCCAGGCGCAGCGCGCGGCGGTCGTCAGGTCGCGCACGCCCTCCCCCGAGCCGATCCCGAACAGCCGGGCCAGGCCGGCGGCCGCCGCCTCCAGCGGTTTCGAGCCGACCAGCGCATCGGCGACGGGGCTGCCGTAGAAGGGCGACTGCATCGCGAGGAACCCCGCGCAGCGCGCCCGCACATCGGGCTCGAGCAGCGCCGCGAGCGCCTCCAGCCCGCCCTTGCTGTGCGCGACGATCAGCACGGGCTCCTCCTCGGCGCGGATGGCATCGGCGAGGCGCGCGGCATTCGCCGCCACGCGCTCGGCCGTCGGCAGCCTGACGACGGAAGGCTCGCCGCCCTGCTCGCGCAGCCAGTCGCGCAGCCGGTGCATGTAGTCGAGGCCGAGCGGCCGGAAGGCGGCGACCACCTCGCCCATCAGCCCATAGACGAGCAGGACGCGACGCGCAGGCAGCGGCTGCGGCGCCGCACCGCTCGCCCCGGCCGCGGGGGAGGCGCGCCGCCGCGCCACGCTCATCCGGTGCCTCTGCGCGCAGCCGGGCGCCGATCCAGCGGGCATCACACGGGCGCGCAGGCCGCGGCGAGCCAGGCCGCGACTTCCGGCTCGAGCAGCGGGCCGACCTCGGCGAGCACCCGCGCGTGATAGGCATCGAGCCAGGCGCGCTCGGCCGGGCTGAGCAGCGAGGGCTCGATCAGCGCGCGCTCGAAGGGCGCGAGGGTCAGCGTCTCGAAGCGCAGGAAGGGGCGTGTGGCCAGCGGCAGGTCGGCGGGCACCACCAGCAGCAGGTTCTCGAGCCGGATGCCGTACTCGCCCGCCGCATAGAAGCCGGGCTCGTCGGACAGGATCATGCCCTCGCGCAGCGGCACGATGCGCGCCGCCCGGCTGAAGGCCGCCGGCCCCTCATGGACCGACAGGAAGGAGCCGACGCCGTGCCCGGTGCCGTGGTCGTAGTCGAGCCCCGCATCCCACAGCGCGCGGCGCGCGAAGGCGTCGAGGTGCGGCCCGGCGACGCCGGCCGGGAAGCAGGCGGTCGCGAGCGCGATGTGGCCCTTCAGCACGCGCGTCGCGCGCTCCTTCACCGCCGCCGGCGCCCCGCCCGGGCCGGTCCACAGCGTGCGCGTGATGTCGGTGGTGCCGTCGAGATACTGCGCGCCGGAATCGATCAGATAGACCTCATCGGGCGCGATGCGGCGGTCGCTCTCGGGCGTCACGCGGTAATGCACGATCGCGCCGTGCTCGCCGGCGCCGGAGATTGCGGGGAAGGATTCCGCGCGGAAGCGGTCGCCGCCTCGCCGGAAGTCGAGCAGCCGCGCCGCGGCCGACATCTCGGTGAGCGCGCCCTGCGGCGCCTCGCGCGCGAACCAGTGGAGGAATCGCGCCATCGCCACCGCGTCGCGCCGATGCGCGGCGCGCGCGCCCTCGCGCTCCACCGCGTTCTTGCAGGCGCGCGGCATCCGGCACGGATCCTCGCCCGCGCCGATCTCGGCACCGGCGGCGCGCAGCCGGTCGGTGAACCAGGCGGGGGTCGCCTCGGCATCCACGCGCACGCGGCGCCCGCGCAGCGCATCGAGGGCCTGTGGGAGTTCCTCGCGCGGGCGCACCGTCACCTCGCTGCCCAGATGCATGCGGGTTGCCGCCGGCACCTTCCGCGGCGCGATGAACAGCTCGACCCGCGCATCCGCATGCAGCAGCGCGAAGCCGAGCGCGAGCGGCGTATGCGCGAGATCCCCGCCGCGGATGTTCAGCAGCCAGGCGAGGGAATGCGGATCGGCGAGGATGGCGGCGTCCTCGCGCGCCTCGCGCAGCGCGGCGGCGGCCTCGGCCCGCTTCTCCGCGGCCGGCTTGCCGGCGAAGTCGAGCGGATGCGGCACCGCCTCGGCCATCGGCGCGGCGGGGCGGTCCGGCCATGCGGCATCCAGCGGATTCGCCGCGAGCGGGACGAAGCGCACCCCCGGCACGGCGAGGCGCTCGATCGCCGGGGCGGCGTGCAGCCAGGAGTCGTAGCCGATGGCGAGGTCCTGGGCGTGCGCCTTCAGCCACTCCGTCGCCGGTTCCTCGGTGACGTGGCGGCATTCCCAGAGCGCGGGGTCCGTCTGCGTCCGCACCTGCAGCGTGTAGCGCCCATCGGTGAACACCGCGGCGCGGCCGGGCAGCACGATGGCCATGCCGGCCGACCCGGTGAAGCCGGTCAGCCAGGCGAGACGCTCGCCCGAGGGCGGGACGTATTCGCCCAGATACTCGTCGGAACGGGGGATGACGAAACCCTGCACGCCGGCCTCGGCGAGGCGGACGCGCAGGACGGCGAGGCGTTCGGTCGGTGTCAGGGCAGGCTCCTCGTTACCGGATTAATGCATTCATCCACAGAAACATGCGCGTCTGACGCATGGCTTGTGCGTGACCTTGGCGCACCACCTGTGTCTTTCGTGCATCTATATTGCGCTCCTGTAAGGTTTGCCCGCCAAGCACGGCAGGCCAGCCCACATCGGAAAGACTTACCATGGACACATGCATCACCAAGGCCGAGGCCGCCCTCCTGCTGCCCTCCACCCGCTGCATGACCGAGGTCGAGGTCCTGCGCCTCGCCGCCATCGCCGCGCGCAGCGAGACTCTCGCCACCGTCCTGTACGTGGCCTTGCGCGGCATCGCCGCGCTCCTGCACGCGGTCGCCGCCTTCCCCCAGCGCCTTGCCACCTACCACGCGCTCAGCGCGCTGACGGACCGCGAACTCCGCGACATCGGCGTGTCGCGCACCGATATCGGCCGGATCTTCGAACCCGGCTTCACCCTGCGCCCGGCCAATGACGCCGGCGAGCGGCCCTCCCCCCGGGCTGCCTGACGGCGCGCGCGGCGCCCCGCTCCTCAGGGGGGGCGCCGCGCCGGCCGCGGCCATTCTCAAGCGCGCCGGAACGCCATAGGCTCGGGCCCGTCCAGGAAAGGGGCCTGACCTAGCCATGAATCTCGGCCTGTTCATGATGCCGCTGCACCCGCCGCAGCGGCCGATGCACGAAACCCTCGCCGAGGACACCGAGAAATCCCTCCTCGCCGACCGGCTCGGCTTCCAGGAAGTGTGGGTCGGCGAGCATTTCTCCGCCACCTCCGAACCCATCGCCTCGCCGCTGATGTTCATGGCCGGGCTGATCCACCGCACGAACCTCACCTTCGGCACGGGCGTGATCAACCTGCCCAACCACCACCCGGCCATCGTCGCCGCCGAGGTCGCGCAATTCGACCACATGTCGGGCGGGCGGCTGCTGTTCGGCGTCGGCGCAGGCGGGCTCGCCTCCGATTTCGAGCTGTTCGGCGACATCGAGCCGATGGAGCGCGGCAAGCGCATGCTCGAATCCATCGCCACCATCCAGGCCATCTGGGACAGTGGCCCGCCCTACGACATCCCGGGCCGCACCTGGCCGATCCGCCTGTCGCGCACGGTCCTGCCCGATTATGGCGTCGGCTTCATGCCCAAGCCCTTCCAGCCCGGCGGGCCGTCCATCCACATCTCGGCCCGCCAGCCGGAATCCTACGGCGTCACGGTCGCCGCCGCGCGCGGCTGGGGCGTGATCAGCGCGAACTTCGTCGCCCACCGCGTGCTCGCCGGGCATTGGCGCAGCATGGCCAAGGGGCTGGCGGAATCGGGCCGCCCGGTGGACGGCGCCGGCTGGCGCGTCGCGCGCAACATCGTCCTCGCCGCCACCGATGCCGAGGCACAAGCCCGCGCCACCGCCCCCGAAGGCGCGACGCGCTACTATTTCGACTACCTCGGCAGCCTCGCCAAGCGCGCCGGCCTCGCCGGAACCATGACACCGCGGGACGACATGGACCCCATGGCCGCGACCACGGAAGACATGATCGAGGCCTGCGTCATCGCCGGATCCGCGAACACGGTGCTCGACCGGCTGGTGGCGCTGCGCGACGAAACCGGGCCATTCGGGCATCTGCTGATGCCGGGACTCGACTGGTCGGGCGTGAACGCGGCCTGGGAAGCCGAGACCATGAAGCGCCTGGCGGAGGAGGTGATGCCGAGGCTGCGGCAGCACGCGGCAGCCTCGGCGAAGGCCGCGGAGTGAGACGATGCAGGTCGCCGTCGACGTCTCGGCGCAAGGCATGCGGCGCGCGACGGACCGCCTCGCCGAGGCCGCCGTCGCCATCGCCACCCCGGCCCAGGGCGCGGCCCGCGCGGCCGATCCCTCCTCCCCGCGCCACCCGCCGGCAACCAGCGCCTGACCCCGCACAGGCCAGCGGCGAACCAGAATGCGCGCTGGCGGACAGCATCCTCGCCCGCCGCGCCTGCGAGGCGAACGGCAGGGCCTTCGAACGCAACGCCGAGGTCGAACGGGCCCTGCTCAGCCGCGGCGCCTGAGCACGAGCGTCGTCCACGGCCCCACATCGATACGCCGTTCCAGCACCAGCCCCTGCCGCCGGTGCGCCGCCAGCACCATGCGCGCCTGGGTGCCGAGCAACCCCGCCAGGATCGCCGTGCCGCCAGACGCCAGATGCCGCGCCAGTTCCCGCGCCATGGCGCAGAGCGGGCGCGCGAGGATGTTCGCGAAGATGAGGTCGTAGCGCACGCCCTTCATGGCGCGGGGCTTCCAGCCATCGGCCAGGATGGCGCGCATCCGCCGCGGCCCGAGCCCGTTCATCCGCGCATTCTGGTCGCACACGCGCACCGACCACGGCTCGATGTCGGTCGCCAGCACCCGGCAGGCCAAGGTCTTCGCCGCCGCCATCGCCAGGATGCCCGAACCGCTGCCGAGGTCGCAGACGCTGCGCGGCCGCCGATGCGCGACACCCTCGAAGGCGCGCAGGCAGCCCTGCGTCGAGGCATGCTCGCCCGAGCCGAAGGCCAGCCCCGCGTCCAGCTTCAGCACCACCCGCCCATGCGTCAGCGGGTCAGGCACATGCGTCGGGCGGATCAGGAAGCGCCGCCCGATCGGCATTTCCGGGAAGGCCTGCACGGTGCGGGCGAGCCAGCCATCCGCCTCGACCGGCGCGCTCAGCAGCGCGGGCGGCTCGATGCCGGCCACCGCGGCGGCGAGCGCCAGCGCGGCATCGAGGTCATCGTCGCCCGCGCCGGCCTCGCGCACGCCTTCGAGGCGCCAGCTGTCGGTGGGTTCGTCGCGGAAATAGGCGACCGTCGCGCAGACCCGCTCCAGCGCCGCCTCGAAGACCGGCACGGCGTGCTCGGGCAGGCCGTCGATCACCAGCGCCTCCAGCGGTTCGGCACGGCGGCGGGACAGCGCGCCGGGCGCGTCGGGGCCGGAGGGCCGCATCAGGCCTTCTCCACGAAACTGTCGAGCAGCCGCTTCGGTCCCGCCTTCTCGAAGGCGATGTCGAGGCGGTTCTCCTCGATCGCGGTGATGCGGCCGTAGCCGAACTTCTGGTGGAAGACGCGCTCGCCGACCACGAAGGCGCCGGTCGCGGCGGGGCGTTCCTTCACCTCCCACGCGCCGGCCTCGATGGTGCGCCGCGGGCGCTGCGCGAACAGCCCGCCGCCGCCGAAGACCGAGCCATGGGCGCGCGCCTCGCGCTGCGCGCCGCCTTCGCGGATGACCTCGCCCGCCGGCAGTTCGTCGAGGAAGCGCGAGGGAACCGAGGCCTGCCAGTTGCCGTAGATGCGCCGGTTCGCCGCATGGCTGACGACGGCCACGCGCCGCGCCCGCGTGATGCCGACATAGGCGAGGCGCCGTTCCTCCTCGAGCGCCTTCTCGCCCCCTTCGTCCAGGCTGCGCTGGGAGGGGAACAGCCCCTCCTCCCAGCCCGGCAGGAACACCATGTCGAACTCGAGGCCCTTCGCGGCATGCAGCGTCATCAGGCTGACGCGCTCGCCCTCGGCGGCCTCGTCGTTCTCCATCACCAGCGAGACGTGTTCGAGGAAGCCCGAGAGGTTCTCGAACTCGCCCATGGCGCGCACGAGTTCCTTGAGGTTGTCGAGCCGTCCCGGCGCCTCGGGCGACTTGTCCTGCTGCCACATCGCGGCATAGCCGGATTCGTCGAGCAGCGCGGCGGCCATCGCCACATGGCCTTCCGTGCCGTTCTGCGCGCGCCAGCGCTCGAAGCCGTGCAGCAGGTCGCGCAAGCCCTCGCGCGCCTTGGCCTGCCTGACCGCGCCGGTCTCGAGCGCGCGCGCGGCGGCGATGGACAGCGGCACCGATTCCTCGCGCGCGATGGCGTGGATCGCGGCCAGCGCCGTGTCGCCCAGGCCCCGCTTGGGCAGGTTCGCGATGCGCTCGAAGGCGAGGTCGTCGGCCGGTTGCGCCACGACGCGCAGATAGGCCATGGCGTCGCGGATCTCCTGCCTTTCGTAGAAGCGCGCGCCGCCCACCACGCGATAGGGCAGGCCGAGCAAGATCATCCGTTCCTCGAAGGCGCGGGTCTGGAACCCGGCGCGCACCAGGATCGCCACCTCGCCGAGCGGCAAGCCGCCGCGCCGCGCCGCCTCGATCCGCTCGCCCACCATGCGCGCCTCCTCCTCGCTGTCCCACAGCGAGACGACGCGTAGCTTCTCCCCTTCCGCATCCGCGCGCCCCGGGCGCAGCGTCTTGCCCAGCCGCCCGGTGTTGTGCGCGATCAGCGCCGCGGCCGCGGCGAGGATGGGCTTGGTCGAGCGGTAGTTCGATTCCAGCCGTACGATCCGCGCGCCGGGGAAATCCTTCTCGAAGCGGAGGATGTTCTCGATCTCCGCCCCGCGCCACGAATAGATGGACTGGTCGTCGTCGCCCACGCAGCAGATGTTGCGGTGCGCCTGCGCGAGCAGCCGAAGCCAGTAGTACTGCACCAGGTTGGTGTCCTGGTATTCGTCCACCAGGATGTAGCGGAAGCGGCGGTGGTACTCGGCCAGGATGTCCGGGTGGCCGCGCAGCAGGCTCACCACATGCAGCAGCAGGTCGCCGAAGTCGCAGGCGTTGAGCGCGCGCAGACGGTCCTGGTAGGCGGCGTACAGTTCCGTCGCGCGCCCGCCGGCATAGTCGCTGTCCTCGGCCGGCGTGACGGCCCTCGGCTCCAGCCCGCGGTCCTTCCACCGCTGGATCACCGCCATCAGCCCGTTCACCGGCCAGCGCTTGGTGTCCGCCCGCGCGGCCTCCATCACCTGCTTGAGCAGCCGGTTCTGGTCGTCGGCATCGAGGATGGTGAAGTTCGAGGTGAGCCCGATCTGTCCGGCATGCCGGCGCAGCATGCGTGCGGCGAGCGCGTGGAAGGTGCCCAGCCACAGCCCCTCGGCAGGCTGCCCCAGTATGGCCGAGACGCGCTCGCGCATCTCCCGCGCCGCCTTGTTGGTGAAGGTGACGGCGAGCACCTGCGACGGATACGCCTTGCCCTGCAGCAGGATATGCGCGAAGCGCGTGGTCAGCACGCGGGTCTTGCCGGTGCCCGCGCCGGCGAGAACCAGCAGCGGCCCGTCCACCGCCTCGACCGCCGCGCGCTGCTCGGAGTTGAGGCGGGCCAGGTAGTCCGCGTCGCTCATCGCGCGCGCCCCCGGCAGGTCACTGGCAGTTGCCGACCGAACCCGCCGCGCAGATGCGCTGGCCATCGACCCAGCGCGCGCCGCCGAGCATGGCCCCGGACAGATTCGCCCCGATGAGGTTCGCGCCGGTCAGGTCGGCCCCTTCGAGGTTCGTGCGGAACAGCGTCGCGCGGCGCAGATCGGCCCCGGCCAGCCGCGCGCCGGCGAGATTGGCGCGCGTGAAGTCGGCAGAGCGCAGGATTGCCCGCGAGAGATCCGCCCCGGCCATCTCCGCCGAGACGAAGCGGGCACTCTGCGCATCCGCCTCGATCAGCTTCGCCTCGGTCAGCGTGGCGCGCTGCAAGGAGGCATCGCGCAGATGCGCCCCCGCCAGATCCGCGCCGGCCAGTTCGGCCGAATCGAGCAGGCAGCGGCGCCAATCGACACCGGGCGCCGGCGGGTTGGCACATCTGGCAAGGGCCGGGCCAGCCAGAAGGGCCAGCCCCGCGATGAGGGTCAGGAGCGAGGATGGCGTGCGCACAGGGCGGGATATAGAACGTTATGCACTAACCTCCAACCACCGGCCGGGCTGCCCGTCATCCTCGCTCCGCTGCGCTTCCTGGAATGGTCGGCCCGCCGGGGCGGCGCGCTGCTCGCGCTCGGCATCTTCGCGGGACTGTTCATCCCCCCGCTCGCCGCGCTGTTCCGGGACATCGTGACGATCACCGTGGCGGGGCTGATGACGCTGGTGCTGCTGCGCGTGGACCCCGCGCAGGTCATCGCCTATCTGCGCCGCCCGGTGCTGGTG
>Ga0207950_100389_pt1 | contig 15208 bp, 15 predicted proteins | sample Subbio11_8B_AprC_FD_184814 | JGI IMG/M metagenome (GOLD analysis project Ga0207950, IMG submission 184814) | Serpentinite rock and fluid subsurface biosphere microbial communities from McLaughlin Reserve, California, USA - CR11_8B_AprC (SPAdes) | ecosystem: Environmental > Terrestrial > Deep... | reverse complement strand
GGTGGAGATCTCGCCCGCCGGGCAGGGGCGTCATGGCGCCTCGCTGATCGGCCGCGTCGCGCTGCCCGCTGGAAGCGCGCTGCACATCACGCCGCCGCGCGGCACGCCCTGTCTTGCCGATCTGCGGATCCGCTGGTCCGATGGCCGCAGCGAGGAGCGCGCCGGGCTCGATCTCTGCCGGCCGCAGCGCGCGATCCGCATCGCGGGCCCCACGCCCTGAAGGAACCCGGGCCGACATGACGAACGACTGGATGAGCCGCGCGGCCACGCGCTTCGCCTGCGAGAAGCGCCCCGCGACGGGCAGCCGCGGGATGGTGGTGACGAACCATCCGCTCGCCTCGGCGGCCGGGGCGGAGATGCTCGCAGCCGGCGGCAACGCCGCGGACGGCGCGATCGCCGCGCTGCTGGCGCTGACGGTGGTCGAGCCGATGATGGTCGGGCTTCTCGGCGGCGGGACGGCGCATCTGCGCCTGCCGGACGGCACGCACACCATCGTCGACGGCATGGCGACCTGCGCCGCGGCCGCGCGGCCGGACATGTTCACCCCGGCGCACCCCGACAAGCCGCGCATGCTCGAGGCGGTGGGCCGGGCGAACGCGGTGGGCGGGCTGTCGGTCGCGACGCCAGGCAATCTCAAGGCCTGGTGCGAGATCCTCGATCGCTTCGGCACGCTGCCGCTCGCTGATGTGATCGCGCCGGCGATCCGCCATGCGGAACGCGGCTTCCGGGCCACGCCGTATCTTGCGGAATGCGTGACCGAGGCGGCGCCGGACATGGCGAAGGACCCGGCGATCAGCGCGATCTACCTGCCCGGCGGCGCGCCGCTGAAGGCGGGGCACCGCGTCGTGCAGGCCGAGTATGCCGGCACGCTGCGGACCATCGCCCGGGAGGGCGCGGCGGCGCTGGACGGCGCGCTCGGCCAGGCGGTGGCGGACGGGATCGCGCGGGCGGGGGGGATCGTCGGCGCGGCGGATATCCGCGGCTACCGCACCATCGAGCGCGCGCCGCTGCGCGGGCCCTATCGCGACGTGGAGATCGTGCTGCCGCCGCCGCCCGCGGCCTCGGGCGTGCATGTGCTGCAGATGCTGAACATCCTGTCGGCCTACGACCTGCGCGCCATGGGATTCGGCAGCGCCGACACGCTGCACCTGCTGGCGGAGTGCCTGAAGATCGCCTTCGCCGACCGCGCGGCGGCATCGGGCGATCCGGCCTTCGTGGAGGTGCCGGTCGCCCGGTTGACCTCGTGCGCCTATGCCGATGAGCGGCGGGCGCTGCTCGACATGACGCGCGCGCGCGAATGGGGCGCGGCCATCGCCGCGAACGAGAGCGCGAACACGACGCACATCACCGTCGCGGATTCCGAGGGGCGGATCGCCTGCATGACGCAGACGATCAATTCCAGCTTCGGCGCGCGCTTTCTCGTGCACGGCACGGGGATGATCCCGAACAACTACCTCGCCACCTTCGACCCGCGGCCGGGCAAGGCGCTGTCGATCGCGCCGGGCAAGCGCGTGACCACCTCGATGGCGCCGATGATCGTGCTGCGCGGCGGCAGGCCGGCCTATGCGCTGGGCATGCCGGGCGGATTGCGGATCTTCGGCTCGGTCATGCAGGCCGTGCTGAACCTCGTGGACCACGGCATGCCGCTGCAGGAGGCGGTGGAGGCGCCGCGGCTCTGGACGCAGGGCGACGCGGTCGAGATGGAGCCCGCCTTCGGCGACGCGGAGCGCGCGGCGCTCGCGGCGCGCGGCCACGCGATCGAGCGCCTGCCGCATGTCGGCGGCGGGATGTGCGCCATCGGCTTCCGCGAGGACGGCGCGATGGAGGGCGCGGCCTGCTGGCGCGCCGACGGCACCGCCATCGGCGTCGGCGGCGGGCTGGCGCGCGAGGGCGTGCGCTTCTGGCCCGACGCCGCCGGGCCGCGCTGATCAGGCCGGGGCTCCGCGTGCCGGCCGCGTGATCATGCCGGCGGACAGGTTCGTGACCGCTCCGAACGCCCGAACGAGCGCTGCGCCCAGTGGCGCGAAGCCAGCAAACCGGAGAGTCGCGCCCGGCGTCTGAGGGCGGGAAAGGCAGATGCCGGCGATCGAAGCAATCGAGCACCGGCATCAGCACCGGCAATCTGCGCGCCGATGCGGGGCGGATCGTCCTTGCCGGCCGCGCCACCGCCATGCCGCTGGCCTGCGGCGACACCGTGATGCCGAAGGCATCCGATACCTGCCCCGGCGCGCATCCGCTGATCGGCCAGGTGCCGCACGATGCGGCCCGTGTTCGGGCAATGTCGTGCTGGGCGCCATGGTCAGCGATGCGGCCGCCGGGAAGGTCCGCGCGCTGATCAATGACGCGATCGCAAGGGCGCTTCGCCGGCCTGCGGCGGCCCGGCCAAGGGCAGCACCATGCCCGCGACCATCCTCGACCACGTGGCACCCGCGATGCGCGCCTGCGACGGGGAGGGCTCCGGCCCGATGGTGACGGCGGTGCGCGACACCGGCGACGAGGAAGCCATCCGTGCTGCGAACGACGCCGAATGCGAGCTGTCCGCCGCAGTCTTCTCGCGCGGCGTCGCGCGTGCGTTCGGTGTCGCGAAGCGGATCGAATCCGGCATCTGCCGCATCAACGCGCCCATCCTGCGCGAGGAGGCGCGGACGCCCTTCGGCGGCAAGGCAGCGCCCGACGCCTTCACCGCACCGCGCCGGATCACGGCGAGGATGGGCCCGCGCCCCTGTGCCCCTTCGGGGGCGCCGTCATCCGCCCGGCGTGACTGTCCACACGGCCTGGGGCGCAGGCTCGGCATTTGCCCGGGCAGGCGCGGCGGGGCGCGGCGGCGGCAGGACGCCCAGCTCCCGCGGCAGGCTGAGCCCCTGCCCGCGCGGCGTCGCGCCCTCGCGCGCCGGTGCGTCGGGGTCGGCCGGGAAGCCGCCGGCATTCGCCACCACGGTGCGCACGCCGCCGGCCGCCTCGGTCGCCGCGGCGAAGGCGACATCGCCCCAGAACCGATCGAGCACGCCCATCGGCACCTCGTTCAGCTGCAGCACGCGCCCGAGGTCGTAGCCATCCACGCGCGAGACGGTCCACAGGATCTCCACGCGCTGCGTCCGCGTCGCGGGCCGGTTCACCACATTCACCTCGCCGGTCGCCGCGAAGCGGGCGCCCTGCGCGATGTCCTGCACCACCATGCCCTGGGCACCGAGCGCCTCGCGCAGCCGGGCGGTCAGGGCGGCGTTGCCGTCCCCGGGCGCGCCGCGCACGGCGGGCACGAAGATGCGCGGCGGGCCGGCGACCGCGAGCGCGGCGGGGTCGATGCCCTTGCGCGCGGCCTCGGCGCGCAGCAGCAGTTCCGCGACCCGCGGCGCGGCGTCGCGCGCCACGCGGCGCAGCAGATCGGGCCGCGCTTCCGACCAGTCGCGGGCGGGCACGGGCGCGCCCTCGGCCATGCCCTGGTCGCGCCCGTCGGGGTCGGTCAGACGGAAGCGCGGGGTGACGGCGCCGCGGTCGAGTTCCGCCTCCACGGCGAGCAGCCAGTCGAGCGGCAGCGGCGTGGCGGTGGCCGCGGCCGGCACCTCGGCGACGAGCAGCGCCTCGGACAGCGCCTCGGACAAGGCGCGGGAGGCGTCCGCGGGCAGCAGCGCGCCGGCGGGGTCCGGGATCGCCAGACGATAGGCCGGCGGCGCGGCGAGCATCCCCGCCTGGCCGCCCGGATTGCCCCGGAAGGGCTGCGGCAGGTCCCCGCAGGCCGGCAGCACGGGCAGCAGCAGCAGCACGAGCAGGCGCAGCAGCGCCCCCGGTCCGCGCGCGATTCCCCCCGCACCGCGTCCGGGCCTTCGCGCCGCAGGCATCACACCAGCGCCGCGCAGGTAACGAGCATCGTGAGCAGACACAGCAGGCCGAGCATCACAAGGTAGGGCATCGCACAGTTCTGGCATTTCGCGCCCGCAGCGCAAGGGGTGGTTCATGCGGTGATGGCGATCGCCGAAATCTGGTGCCCGATCGGCCCGCCGCCGGCCAGCGTGTTGCGCCGATGGCTGAAGAAATCGTTCTGCATCGCCAGCGTGTCGTGCGGCGTCACCTCGGCGGCGACGCCCGCCCCGGCGAGCCGCGCGGCGCAATATCCCGCGAGGTCGAACTGCCAGCGCCCCTCCCGCACGCCCGGAGCGAAGAAGCGCGCATCGGCCGCCCCGCGCGCCAGCACCGCATCGCGCAGGTCGGCCGCGACCTCGTAGGAGGGCTGGCGGATGCAGGGGCCGATCGCGGCGAGGATGCGGCCGCGGGCGGCGCCGATCGCCACCATCGCCTCGATGGTGGCTTCCAGCACGCCGGCCACCGCCCCGCGCCAGCCGGCATGGGCGGCGCCGATGACGCCGGAAGCGGGGTCGGCGAACAGCACCGGCGCGCAATCGGCGGTGACCACGCCGAGCGCGATCCCCGCCCGCCGCGTCACCAGCGCATCGGCCTCGGGGCGGCAATCCTCGGGCCAGGGTTCGTCGAGCACCGCCACGGCCCTGCCATGCACCTGTGTCAGCCCCGCCACGGCGGGGCGCGCGAGGCCGAGCGCATCGGCCGCGCGGCGGCGGTTCTCGCGCACCGCCTCGGCCGCATCGCGGCCCGACAGCGAGCAGTTCAGCGAGGCGAAGGCTCCCGAGGACACCCCGCCGCGCCGGGTGAAGAAGCCATGCGCGAGCCCGGTCCGGCCCGCGAGCGCATCGGCGGTGACGAAGACGGCCATCAGGATTCCTCGAAGCCGGGCAGCGGCGGCAGGGCGGGATGGGACAGGCACAGCGCCTTGAACAGCCGGCCCATGTGCTCGGGCGCGGCGAGGCGCTGGGCGGCGGCGAGGTGCCGGCCCGCCCCGGCCGGATCCATGCGCGCCAGCATCGCCGCGCGGGTGAACAGCCCCAGCCGCGCGAGGAACACGCCCTGCGGCAATGGGCCGGGCACCTTCGCCCCCGCCCCGGCCGCGGCCGCCACCAGCGCGGCGAAATCCACATGCGCCGTGACATCCGCCGCGCCGGGCTCGCTCAGGGGGTCGGCGCTGCCGTGGCGCGTCATCGCCTGCAGGCTGTCGCCGAACCCGCCCCTCTCCGGCCCGTAGTCGAGGAACAGCGCCACGCCGCCCTGGGCGGCGATGCGCGCGGCCAGCGCCGCGACCAGCGAACGGGCGGGCTCGTTGACCTCCTGCACCGCGCCCTCCTCGGCGGCGTCGGGCAGGGGAGGGGCATCGGCGGCGGGGCGTTCGGCGAAACGCCCCCCGGCCACGAAGCGCTCCATCCAGCCATCGCTGCGGCGGACGAATTGCCGGATGGGCAGGGCGTCGAGGAATTCGTTCGCCAGCACGATGGCCGGCCCCGGCGGCAGGGTCGTGATGTCGTCGTGCCAGGCGGTGACGGCGGTGCCGAGCCGGTCGGCCTGGGCCTGGCGCAGCCGGGGGGAGGTCTCGACCAGATGCACGCGCAGCGCGGCGCGGAAGCCGGGGGCCATCTCGGCGATGGCGCGCAGCGCGTCGGCCATCAGCGTCCCGCGCCCGGGGCCGAGCTCGACGAGCAGCACCGGGTCGGGCCGCCCCATCCCCTGCCAGGCGATCGAGGCCCAGAGGCCGAGGCATTCGCCGAAGGCCTGCGTCATCTCGGGCGCGGTGACGAAATCCCCGCCTGCGCCGAAGGGTTCGCGCCCGGCGTAGTAGGCGCGGCTGGCGCGCGCCATGAAGCGGTCGAGCCGTTCCGGCGCCTCGGTGAGGATGCCTTCGGCGGTGGCCGCCCGCTCAGCCATGGCGCTCCTTCGCGCGCAGGATCAGCCAGGTGCCGGCGAGGATCATCGGCACCGAGAGCAGCTGCCCCATGGTCGCGCCGGCGACGAGGAAGCCCAGATGCGCGTCGGGCTGGCGGAACAGCTCGCCGATGCTGCGGGCCACGCCATAGCCAGCGAGGAAGACGCCGGCCAGCATCCCCGGCCTGGCGCGGATGCGCTCGCTGCGCGCGAGCAGCATCAGCAGCGCGAACAGGCAGGCCCCTTCGAGGAAGGCCTGGTAGAGCTGCGAGGGGTGGCGCGGCTCCGGACCGCCGGTGGGGAAGACCATCGCCCAGGGCACGTCGGTCACGCGGCCCCACAATTCGCCGTTGATGAAGTTCGCGAGCCTGCCGAAGAACAGCCCGATGGGCACGACGCAGACCACCCGGTCGGCGAAGGCCACCCAGTCGAGCCCGTTGCGCCGCGCGAACCACCAGGTCGCGACCATCACGCCGAGCGCCCCGCCATGGAAGGACATGCCGCCCTGCCAGACATACAGCGCCTCCCACGGGGCGGTGACGTAGTAGCCCGGGCGGTAGAACAGCACGTAGCCGAGCCGCCCGCCGGCGATGATGCCGAGCGTCACCCAGGTGACGTAGTCGTCCACCTGCTCGGCGGTGGCGACCTTGGGCGCCCATTGCACCAGGCGCCGCGCCACCCGCCAGCCGATCACGATCCCGGCGATGTAGGCGAGGGCATACCAGCGGATGGCGAAGGGGCCGATCTGCACCAGGACGGGGTCGATCATGGGGAAGGCGAGGGCAGGAAGCATCAGGCGAAGGGATCCTCGGCGTTGGTCAGCGTGTCCTGCACATAGGAACGGACCCCTTCCTCGAGCGCGGTCGGCGGGTGGCCGAAGCCGGCGCCGCGCAGGCGGTCCATCCGCGCCTCGGTGAAGTACTGATACCGGCCCTTGAGGTCGTCCGGCATCGGGATGAAGCGGATTTCGGCATTGCGGCCTAGCGCGGCGTAGATCGCGCGCGTGAGGTCGAGGAAGGAGCGCGCCTGCCCGGTGCCGATGTTGTACAGCCCCGAGGCCCGCGGGCTGGCCTCCAGCCACAGCATCGCCGCGACGCAGTCGCGGACATGGACGAAGTCGCGCTTCTGCTCGCCATCCGCGACGCCCTCGCGGTCGGAGGCGAACAGCGTGGCCGCCTCGCCGCGCATGATCTGGCGGAACTTGTGCAGCACGACCGAGGCCATGCGCCCCTTGTGGTGCTCGTTCGGGCCATAGACGTTGAAGAAGCGCAGCCCCGCCCAGTGCGGCGGGCGCGGGCGGCCCAGCGCGAGCATCTGCGCCACCCGCCGGTCGAAGGCGAGCTTCGACCAGCCATAGAGGTTGAGCGGGCGCAGCCGCGCCAGCGCCTCGGGGCGGGCGTCGTCCTCGAAGCCCTGGGCGCCGTCCCCGTAGGTCGCGGCGGAGGAGGCGTAGATGAAGGGCACGCCGGCCTCCGCGCACCACTCCCACAGCATCTGCGGCAGGGCGATGTTGGTGCGGGTGACGAGGTCGCCGTCGGTCTCGGTGGTGGCGCTGACCGCGCCCATGTGGAACAGCGCCCGCACCGGCGGGCGGCGGGCGAGGAAGCCGGGCAGATCCTCGGGCGGGACGATGCCCGCGATGGGATGTTTCGCGAGGTTGCGCCACTTCACGCCCTGGCGCAGGCGGTCCACCACCACCACCTCCTCCCCGCGGGCGCAGAGGGCGGCGACCAGGTTGGAGCCGATGAACCCGGCCCCGCCGGTGACGATGTGCATGTTCCGCAGAATCCCGAGGCAGGCCTTGAGGCCAGGGCAAAGGCGGTATAGGCCCCGGGCAGACGCCCTCGCAAGGCGAGGGTCGGACGGCCCGGCAGGCGAGCGGCCCGAAGGAGGCGATGATGGCAGGCGAGAGCGGCCGGGCGAAGTTCATGGACGACCTGGCCGGCGTGGCCGGCGGCGCCTTCTCGGTGCTCGCGGCCCTGCGGACCGAGGCCGAGCAGGTGGCGAAATCCCAGGCCGAGGCCATGGTCCGCCGGCTCGACCTGGTGAAGCGGGAGGAGCTGGACGCGGCGATGGAGGTCGCCCGCCGCGCCCGTGAGCAGGCCGAGACCCTGGCCGAGCGCGTTGCGGCGCTGGAGGCGCGGCTTGCCGCGATCGAGGCTGGCGCCGAATCCTCACCCGAAAACTGAAGATTCGTTTGCAACCTGAGCGGGCTTGCGACGCGATTCCGCGTCTGCGTAGTCTCCCGATAGTCGTCAGCCGCCCGATTCGCCCACCAGATCTTGTGGGCACCCGGGCGGCGCACCCGGGCCAGGAGGTGCCGCATGTCCGCCTCTCTCCATCTGGAGCGCGAGCGTTCCACCAATCCGCTGGACATCCTCGAACAGATCATCGCCGCCAATGAATGGGCCTTCGAGCGCCGTTCGGACGGGGAGATGGCGGCAGAGGCGCCGGGGAAATGGTGCGACTACGGGCTCCATTTCTCCTGGTCGCACGAGATCAGCGCCATGGCCTTCACCTGTGCCTTCGACCTGAAGGTGCCGGCCGAGCGGCGCGACAAGCTCTATGAATTGCTGGCGCTCGCCAACGACCGGCTGTGGATCGGGCATTTCGGGATCGAGGCCGAGGACGGCGTGCCGGTGTTCCGCCATTCCGTCCTGCTGCGCGGCGCGTCCGGGGCTTCGGCCGAGAGCCTCGAGGACATGGTGGACATCGCCATCACCGAATGCGAGCGCTTCTTCCCCGCCTTCCAGTTCGTGCTGTGGGGCGGCAAGTCGCCCGCGGATGCGCTGGCGGCGTCGATGCTCGACTGCGTGGGCGAGGCCTGAGGCGCAGCGGGGAGGGCCCTGCCCTCCCCCCGACCCTTTTTCCCTCACACCCCCCGCGCGCAATGCAGCAGGGTCACCGGCCGTCCCGGGGCGATGTGCAGGTCGATCTCGTCCGGGCGCGTCCAGCCGAAGGTCTCGGTGCCGGTTGAAGGGTCCGTGCCGCGTTCCTGCGCCGGGCCGAACTGGCGCTCGAGGCGCGCGCGCAGCGCCGGCCCCTGTCCGGGCTCGCCCTGGGCGGAGACGCAGACCAACCCGCCATTGCGCACGTCGAAGGCGAAGGCGACCGACAGGCGCATCGTGCCGGAGCGGAACTCGCCCGCCGCGCGGTATTCCATGCGCGCGGCCGGGATCAGGCGCCGTTCCCCGCGCGGCAGGGCGCGCACGGTCCCGCCGGTCGCGCGCAGCACCTGCGCCTCGGTCATGCCCCAGCGCGTGCTTTCCCAATGCGCCGCGGCCGGCGTGGCGGCGAGCGCCAGCGCCGCCGCCGCTGTCAGGCCCGCCCGTGACACGCCTTGTATTTCTTCCCCGAGCCGCAGGGGCAGGGCGCGTTGCGCGGCGTGCGGCCCCAGGTGGAGGGGTCGTTCGGGTCCACCCCCTGGGTCATCGGCCGCGGCGCGGCGGTGCCGATCGCCATGGGCACGGGCTGGTAGGTCGTGCCGCCATTGGCCATTTCGAACTCGGCGGCGGCCATCGCCGGGTCCGGGTGGCGCATGTCGAGGAAGCCGATCCCGTCGGGCGAGGGCGGCGGCGCCTCGGGGCGGAGTTCGATGCGCAGCAGCAGGGAGGTCACGCGCTCGCGCAGGTCGCGCAGCATGGCGTTGAACAGATTGAACGCCTCGGACTTGTACTCGTTCAGCGGGTCGCGCTGGCCGTAGGCGCGCAGCCCGATGCCCTGGCGCAGGTGGTCGAGCGCCAGCAGGTGTTCCTTCCACACCTGGTCGAAGACCTGCAGCAGCAGCGACTTCTCGATCTGGCGCATGATGTCCGGGCCGACATTGGCGGCGCGGGCGGCGTAGGTGCGGTCGGCGGCCTCCTCGAGGCGTTCGCGGACGATGGTGTCGTCGATGCCTTCCTCGCGCGCCCACTCGGCCACCGGCACGTCGAGGTTCAGGATCTCCTGCACCTGGCTCTGCAGCGTCTTGAGGTCCCACTGCTCGGGGTAGGCGTTCTCGGGGATGCAGCGGGCGACCAGGTCCCCGATCGTCTCGCGGCGCATCTCGAGGATGGTCTCGGCGACCTCCTCGGCCAGCATGTAGGCCCGGCGCTGGGCGTAGACCTCCTTGCGCTGGTCGTTCATCACGTTGTCGTATTTGAGAAGGTTCTTGCGCATGTCGAAGTTGCGCGCCTCGACCTTCTTCTGCGCCTTCTCGAGCGCCTTGTTGATCCAGGGGTGGACGATCGCCTCGCCGTCCTTGAGGCCGAGCTTCGCCAGCATCCCGCCCATGCGGTCCGACCCGAAGATCCGCATCAGGTCGTCTTCCAGCGAGAGGAAGAAGCGCGAGGCGCCGGGGTCGCCCTGCCGGCCCGAGCGGCCGCGGAGCTGGTTGTCGATGCGCCGCGATTCATGGCGCTCGGTGCCGATGACGAAAAGGCCGCCGGCCTCCTTCACCTTCGGGCGCACCGCCTCGACCTCGGCCTTGTGCTTCACCAGAGCGGCCTCGTAGGCCTCGCCCTCGTTCGTGCCGGCCTCGTGGCGCGCCAGCATCTCGAAGTTGCCGCCCAGCTGGATGTCGGTGCCGCGGCCGGCCATGTTGGTCGCGATGGTGACCGAGCCGGGGCGGCCGGCCTGGGCGACGATGCCGGCCTCCTGCTCATGGTAGCGCGCGTTGAGCACCTGGTGCGGCACGTTCTTCTTGCGCAGCAGGTTCGAGATCAGCTCGGACTTCTCGATGGAGGTGGTGCCGACCAGGCAGGGCTGGCCGCGGCTGCGCGCCTCGTCGATCAGCGTCGCGACCGCCTCGTACTTCTCCATCGCGGTGCGATAGACCTCGTCGTCCTGGTCAAGGCGCGCGACCGGCACGTTGGTCGGGATCTCGACGACGTCGAGCTTGTAGATCTCGGCGAACTCGTCCGCCTCGGTCGCCGCGGTGCCGGTCATGCCGGCAAGCTTGGGATAGAGGCGGAAGTAATTCTGGAAGGTGATGGAGGCGAGCGTCTGGTTCTCGGGCTGGACGGTGACGTGCTCCTTGGCTTCCAGCGCCTGGTGCAGCCCGTCGGAATACCGCCGTCCTTCCATCATGCGGCCGGTGAACTCGTCGATGATGACGATCTTGTCGTTGCGGACGACGTATTCGACATCCTTCTTGAACAACGTGTGCGCGCGCACCGACTGGTTGACGTGGTGCACCAGCGTGACGTTGTGGATGTCGTAGAGGTTGCCCTCCGAGAGGAGCCCGGCCTCGCGCAGCATCGCCTCGATGCGCTCGCTGCCCACCTCGGTCAGCGCGACGGTGCGCTGCTTCTCGTCCTTCTCGTAGACCGCCTCGTCTTTCACCAGCTCCTTCACGACCTCGTCCACCTGGCGGTAGAGGTCCGAGGAATCCTCAGACGGGCCGGAGATGATCAGCGGCGTGCGCGCCTCATCGACCAGGATGGAATCCACCTCGTCCACGATGGCGTAGGCGAAGTCGCGCTGGACCATGTCGTCGAGGCGGTACTTCATGTTGTCGCGCAGGTAGTCGAAGCCGTATTCGTTGTTGGTGCCGTAGGTGATGTCGCTGCCGTAGGCGCGGCGGCGCTCGTCGTCGGTCAGGCCGTGCACGATGACGCCGACCGACAGGCCGAGGAAGCGGTAGACGCGGCCCATCCACTCCGCGTCGCGGGTGGCGAGGTAGTCGTTCACCGTGACCACGTGCACGCCCTTGGCGGGCAGCGCGTTCAGGTACACCGGAAGCGTGGCGACCAGCGTCTTGCCCTCGCCGGTCTTCATCTCGGCGATCTTGCCGTCGTGCAGCACCATCCCGCCGATCATCTGCACGTCGAAATGGCGCAGGCCGAGCACGCGCCGCGATGCCTCGCGAACCGTGGCGAAGGCCTCGGGCAGCAGGTCGTCGAGCTTCGCCCCCTTGGCCAGACGCTCGCGGAACAGCACGGTCTGCTTGGCGAGCGCCTCGTCCGACAGCGCCTGCATCGCGGGCTCGAGCGTGTTGATGGCCGGAACGCGCGCCTGGTAGCGCTTCAGCGCGCGGTCGTTCGAGGAGCCGAAAACGGCGGCGGCAAGGCGGGCGAACATCGGGGGCGTCGGTCTCCGGCGGGGCGCCCGGCGGTGCGGGGGCGCGAACGGATCGAGCCGCGCCCGGCCGGACCGTCGCGGTCGGATCGGGTCGCGGCGCGGCCCCGGCAGAGATAGGCGGCAGGGGCCGGCGGGTCAACGCCGGCCGCCTTGTGGGGGCGTGACGCTTCGGCCATGTTCCGCTCCTGCCCGGACCCGAGATCCCATGCCCCTGCGCCGCCGCCCCGCCCTTCCGCTCCGCGCGGGCCTTGCCCTTGCGCTGGCGCTCGCCGCCGCGCCGGTGGCCCTGGCCCAGGCGCCGACGCCCGCCGCCCCGCCCGCCGACCCGGTGGTGGCGCGGGTGGACGGGGAGGCCATCCTGCTCTCCGACGTCGCCGCCGCGGCGCGCGACCTGCCCGAGGAGCTGCGCGGCGCGCCGCCGCAGATGCTCTACCCCCTGCTGCTCGACCAGATGATCGCCGGCCGCGCCATCACCGCCGCCGCCCGCCGCGCCGGCCTCGACCGCGAGGAGGAGGTGCGCGCGCGCATCCGCCGCGCCGAGGAGCAGGCACTCCAGCAGGCCTGGCTGTCCCGCGAGATCGCCGCCCGCGTCACCGACGAGGCGGTGCGCGCCAGCTATGACCGCGAGATCGCGAATCGCCCGGCCGAGGAGGAGGTCCGCGCCCGCCACATCCTGGTCCCCACCGAATCCGAGGCCCGCGCCGCGCTGGCCGAGATCCGCGGCGGCGCCGACTTCATGGCGGTGGCGCAGCGGCGCTCGACCGGGCCCGGAGCACGGGAAGGCGGCGATCTAGGCTTCTTCCGCCGCGGCGACATGGTGCCCGAATTCGCCGATGCCGCCTTCGCCCTGCAGGCCGGCCAGGTGAGCGAGAGCCCGGTCCGCTCGCCCTTCGGCTGGCACGTCATCAGGGTCGAGGAACGCCGCCAGGCCGCCCCGCCGCCCTTCGACGAGATGGCCCAGACGATCCGCCAGCAGATCTTCGAGGCCGAGGTGCAGGCCGCCGTCGAGCGCGCGCGCGCCGCCGCGCGGGTCGAGCGGTTCAACCTCGACGGCTCGGTCCTGCGCGCCACCGATACGGCCGAACCGCCCGCCCCGCCCGCCCGGCGCTGACCTCACGACACGCAGGAACCAGGGATACGCCCATGGCCCATCCGGTCTCGCCCCTCGCGCTGCCCATGCCCGAGATGCCGCCCGTGCCAGGCGTGCGCGTCGCCACCGGCATGGCCGAGATCCGCTACCGCGCGCGAGAGGACGTGATGGCCATGGCCTTCCCGCCCGGCACCACGGCGGCGGGCGTGTTCACGAAGAACCGCTGCCCGGGCGCGCCGGTCGAATGGTCGCGCGCGGCGCTCAAGGGCGGCCGCGCCCGCGGCCTGGTGGTGACGTCCGGCAATTCGAACGTCTTCACCGGCAAGGCCGGGCGCGAGACCTGCGCGCGCACCGCCGAGGAAGCCGCGCGCATCCTCGGCTGCAAGCCGAAGGAGGTGTTCCTCGCGAGCACGGGCGTGATCGGCGAGCGCCTGCCCACCGAGAAGCTGGTCGGCGCGCTGCCGGCGGTGTTCGCCGCGGTGGCCGAGGCCGGCTTCGGCCGCGCCGCGCGCGCCATCATGACCACCGACACCTTCCCCAAGGCGGCGACGCGCACGGCGAGGATCGGCGGGACCACCGTCACCATCGCCGGCATCGCCAAGGGTTCGGGCATGATCGCGCCCGACATGGCGACGATGCTCTCCTTCCTCGCGACCGATGCGAAGATCCCGGCGGGCGCGCTGCAGGCGCTGCTGAAGAAGGGCTGCGACAGGTCGTTCAACTGCGTGACGGTGGATTCCGACACCTCCACCTCCGACACCGTGATGCTGTTCGCGACGGGTGTCGCGAGGCACCCGCGCGTGCCGGCCGAGGGCGGGCCGGTGCTCAAGGACTTCGCCCGCGCGCTGAACGAGGTGCTGATGGACCTCGCGCTTATGGTGGCGCGCGACGGCGAGGGCGCGCAGAAGCTGATCCGCATCGACGTGACCGGCGCGGTGACCGCGCGTTCCGCCCACCGCATCGGCATGTGCGTCGCGAACTCGCCTCTGGTGAAGACCGCCATCGCCGGCGAGGACGCCAACTGGGGCCGCATCGTCATGGCCGTGGGCAAGGCGGGCGAGCCGGCCGACCGCGACAGGCTGTCCATCGCCGTGGGCGGGGTGTGGATGGCGCGCGAGGGCGGCGTGGTGGACGGCTACGACGAGACGCCGGTGGTCGCCCACATGAAGGGGCGCGAGGTCGAGATCACCGTCGATATCGGACTGGGCCGCGGCAAGGCCACGGTGTGGACCTGCGACCTGACGCATGGGTACATCGACATCAACGGGTCGTATCGGAGCTGATGCCGGCGCGTCGGCCGTGCGCCGGCGCACTCACCGCTGAACCAGGAGGAGAGACACTTGTCCGGATCGCGGATTCGCCGCCTCATCAGGGGCCTGGTGCGGCGGGCGGCGCCGCACATGCCCGACCGTGTCGCCACTCCTGTAGTGACCTGGGAGGGCCTTCGCGACCGTGAGGCGGCACAGGCCGTTCTCGCCTCGCCGCCCGACTTACAAGCGCTATCACCAAGCGCAGGCCGCGCGGTGGAAGGATTTCACAGGCGGAGCGGTCCTGGTGGTGGGCTGCAACCGTGGCGAGGACTGCGCCTATTTCGTCGAACGTGGCGCCGGGCGTGTCGTCGGTGTCGACGTCATGGATGAGATTGGCCGAAACTACGACGATCCGCGCGTGACCTACATCAAGGCATCGGCTGAATCCTTGCCGCTCGACGGCGGCCAATTCGACCTCGTCTTCGCCTATGCGACCCTCGAGCATGTTCCAGACATCCGCGCCGCCTTCCGGGAGATGGCCCGCGCAGCCGCGCCGGGCGGCATCGTCTACAGCGCCGCCGCCCCCTTGTGGTGCACCCGAGCAGGTCCGCATTGGGGCGCGGCCTTCGATCACGATCCCTGGCCGCATCTGCGCCTGGGGGCCGAGGAGGTCGTGGCGCTCGGCGCGCAGGCGCAAGCATCCGGTCGGTCCGGTGACTACTACGATGCGGCCCGGCTCCGCGAGTTATGACAGATCCGCTGCTGTTCAATCGTCGGCGCGCGCACGAATACCTTGATGCCTGCGTCATGTTGGACGGCATCGAAATCCTGCGGAACGAGATACAGATGGAAGAGCAGAGGACCTTCGAACCCGAGATGGTCCGTGCGCTGATCGACAAGGGCTACACCACCATCGACCTGTTCGGCCTGACCCACATCTTCACCGGCCGCCGCGCATGACGACGTGACCATCCTGCTCGGCACGCTCGCGCTGCTCGCCTCGCTGGCCTGGCTCGCCGGCATCGCCTGGTTCCTGTGGTTCTTCCGT
>Ga0207950_100385_pt1 | contig 15372 bp, 14 predicted proteins | sample Subbio11_8B_AprC_FD_184814 | JGI IMG/M metagenome (GOLD analysis project Ga0207950, IMG submission 184814) | Serpentinite rock and fluid subsurface biosphere microbial communities from McLaughlin Reserve, California, USA - CR11_8B_AprC (SPAdes) | ecosystem: Environmental > Terrestrial > Deep... | reverse complement strand
GAAAGCCACGGATTTGCATCGGGGCGCTCTGCCATGCCCTTTAAAGAGGCGATGATCGCTTTCGATTTATTTCGCATCATGATGGCATGAAGGTTTTTTTGCAGGTCTGTATCTTTGGTTAGTTTTAAAGCCATGCCATCTGCAATATATTTTACCCCCCGCCTTTGAATTTCACGTGCGGTAATCAGGCGCGCCTGACGGCGTTCCGGGGTGTCCGCATCCGCTTGGGTAGAAATTAACCCCAACCCCATCAATCGGTTCGGATACGCGTGCGCAAAAGACAGGGCAACATACCCTCCCATCGAATGCCCACACAGGATCACTTTTTCCAGGTCAAGGCGGTCCAATAAGGCGGCAATATCGGTAGCGAGTAAGCGCATCGAATGGATTTCATCTTTATCCGGTGACTGGCCGTATCCGCGCATATCCGGCATAATCAGTCGCACTTTATTTTCCAGGTGTGGGATCAGCGGCGTCCAAATGGTGTGATCGAGTGGGAACCCATGTAAAAGTACCACCGGTGTACCCTGACCCCGTTCTTCTACAAATAACTCAACCGGTTCAAGTTCCATCATCTGCCCTTTCGTTATCGATCAATTCACCATCGAGGATTTTTTTCGAGAGCGCCATCGCCTCAGCCTGATTCGTTACCTCACCAGCAGCCTGTGCTTCCTTAATCCGCTCTAGAATTTGACCAATTTGGGGACCTGGCTTCAAATTGTACGCCACCATGAGTTCATTCCCGCTAATTAAACGAGGAGGAGAAATAATTTCATGAGCTTGCTCAAACCAGGCAGTGAGAATTTGCCTGCAAATCCCCAACTCCATTTCCCATCTTGATGGAGATATTGTAACACCATATGTAGCCAGAGTGTCCGCCAATGAAAGCAGGCAAAGATCCACGCCTGCATCCTGCATCTCCCGAAAATAACGAAAGATCGAACGGCGGCTCACTTGAGGATGGGTGGCTGCTAGATGATGGATCCGCATATGATTGCGAACCAAGGTTCCTATCCGCTCCGATTCAACCGAGGATATAGCCAAAGCCCTGGCGCGGGTCTCTGCGATCTCGCCTCCAATGCTTTCGTGACCCAAAAACCGGATTCTCCCATCTGGACCTTGACTTGTCGTAACCGGTTTACCGGTGTCATGATAAAGTCCAGAAAAGAGCAATAACCCCCGTAGACTTCGCTCTGGGTTTAACCGCTTTGTATAATGTTCTTGTAGCCGCTCTCTAAACCGCCCTATGCGTAAATTTACCATCCCAAGGATCAACTGAGCACCCAGTTCTTCTCGATCATTTGCCACTAAAAGGCTGTACAAAGCCTGCAAATTGTCCGCCAAACTTAGGGTGTGCTGCCAACCATCATAAATGTGAGGGGAGGATTGTTGTATTCCCTTGAGGTTTACAAGGTCAGGGAGCAAGAATGGTAAAGCACCCACCCTATCAAGCACTTCAATTGCAGCTCGAACATGAGAGCTTTCTAGAATTCGAAACAATTCATCTCTACGGCGTTCGATCGACGTACTTTCTAGCTGCCCGGCTGCTTTTTTTATTAAGGTTAATGTTTCGGGGATAATCCTGAAATTCCAATCAAGAGAATGACGTACCGCCCGTAACACCCGAATGGGGTCGTCTTCTAAAGCATCCGGATAACAAGCCCGAATCACCTTATTTCGTAAATCAGTCGATCCATTTAATGGGTCTATAAGCCGCTGTGGATTATCCAGGTCAATGGCAATTGCGTTTATTGTAAAATCGCGCATCCCCAGATCTTGCTCGATACGAACCCCGCGCAATGCGGCAAAGTCCAGCACATTACGTTTACCGCCTTCCAGCGTACAAATGACCCGCGCAGTTTGGTGTTGTTCATCCATCATATAAAAAGCGGCTTTTAATTCATCGGCCACCCGGCGGGCTAGAGAACGCACATCCCCACTGACGATTAAATCAAGGTCATGGCCTTGCTTGCCCATTAATCGATCCCGCACGGCACCGCCAACCAAAAAAATTCTTTGGTTAGCATGGATTTGCTTTCGCAAAGCACTCAAAATCCTCGGAGCGGGAAATAATTCCTCGAAAGTTAGGATCATTTGTTTCAGAGGTTACAAGCTTTTATATTTTTCCTCATCGACCACACCAACAAATGGCAGGTTTCGGTAAAGTTCATCTAGATCAAGGCCATATCCAAAAACAAATTTATTCGGAATAGAAAAACCAACATAGCGGACTGGCACATGCACCTCTCGCCTTTCGGTTTTATCTAACAGGGTGCACACATATAAACAGCGGGGTTTTCTAGCCGAAAGTAAATCCAACACCGATGAGAGTGTCCGCCCGCTGTCAATAATATCCTCCACCAGGATTACATCTTTATCATAAATATTCATATTTAGATCAAGGGTAATCCGCACCTGACCGGTTGACTCACGATTGCCGGCTCCATAGGAAGATACGGCCATAAACTCAACCGCATGAGGAATACTTATTTTACGCATCAAATCCGTAAGAAAGAAAACTCCCCCTCGCAAGATACAAATGAGCACCAGTTTATCCGAACCTATAAAATCTTTGCTAATTTGCTCGCCAAGTTCAGCAACTCTTCGTCGTAATTGTTCTTCAGAAATCAAAACTTCGGATAGGAATTTATGAAAATCAAGCATACATTCCTCCTGCTCAATCTCTGGGGACTTCATGATGAAGCCGGCAGCGCGCCTCATAAATTTCAGCGGCTCCTACAATAATAACTGGGTCATCATACCGCGCTGGTTTTCCATTGACCAGGCGCTGAGTACGGGACGCCGGTTCACCGCACGTCATGCAGATCGCTTGTAGTTTATCAACTCTTTCGGCAACCGCCATAATAACCGGTAAACTCCCGAAAGGTTCGCCACGAAAGTCTGTGTCCAAACCAGCGATAATTACCCGGATGCCTCGGTCAGCCAAGGATTGCACCACTTCAACAATTTGGATCTCGAAAAATTGCGCCTCGTCGATCGCCACAACCGTGGTTTGAGCGTCTAAATGATCGTATATCTCCCGAGCATCCAAGATCGGAAGTGCATTGTAGGCCGTACCAGCATGGGATGTTACCTGTTCCACCTTGTACCGGTTATCGATCACTGGTTTAAAAACTTGGACTTTCTGACGCGCAATTGTTGCCCGTCGCAAACGGCGAATCATTTCGTCGGTCTTTCCGCTAAACATTGAGCCGGTAATCACTTCCACATAGCCGGAATGATGCTTCATCATACCTCTCGCAAAAAAGTTGGATGGAGTGATTTTACCTCAGGTTTCTCAATCTGGAGATTAAAAAGGAGACGGATGATTTCCACCCGTCTCCTCAGCGCTAAAACAAAAGAGGTTAAACCACAATCTCCGTTGCTGCAGTAGGCAAGTCATACCCAAGCTGGCGCAGACGCTTTTTTAAGTCGATGATAGATTTTCGGCCAAACCCGTCAATTTCCAACAAAGCTGCTTCGCCCTGAGCCAATTTTTGGAGCACCTGCCCGACCGTATCAAGTCCAGCTTTAGTAAGCGCACTGGTTGGGCGTGTCCCAAGCTCGAGGTCACCTACAAGTCGGTTCGGAGAAACCCGCTCCGAATCGCGCATCTTTTGGGTGTCAACAAAATCCTGGCGGGCTTGCAACCGTTTGTAGAAGCGGTCAACCTGACCCTCCATATCCAAGATTCGTTGTTGTTGGCCGGTAAAAAATGGGTGGCATTTTGAGCACACCTCGGTGCGGATTTCTTTTCTAGTCGACCCGGTTGTCCAGGTATTGCCACAGGCACAACCGACAACAGCATTCGGGTAGTAAGTCGGGTGAATACCCTTCTTCATGATCATTTTACCTTTCTTCGGTTATTCGAGCTTTCCGTCCGACCGGCACACGTTTAGCCGGCGGTGCAAAGCCAATAAAGGCTGGTTATTTTACCTCAACCGACATCACGCTGACGCGTTTGCGGCCATCCGGCATCGTCTCATAAACAACCACACCATTTGAGGTAGCAAAAAGAGTGTCATCTTTTCCGACCCCTACATTTACGCCCGGTTTGATCCGAGTCCCTCGCTGGCGCACGAGAATACTCCCTGAAAGAACAACCTGGCCAGCAAAACGTTTAACGCCCAGGCGTTGTGCATTGCTGTCACGGCCATTTCGGCTTGAGCCGCCACCTTTTTTATGTGCCATTGCTCTTACTCCACACGGATAGAATCGACGATTAGTCGAGTAAATTGCTGGCGATGGCCAGTCTTAACACGAATACGTTTCTTTGGGCGATAGCGAAATACCACGATTTTTGGGCCTTTAATGTGTCTTTCAACCTTCGTCTCGACCCTAGCACCCTTTACTGTAGGTTTCCCAACCGAGACAGTGCCGTCTTCTACCACCAGCAGAACGGTATCCAATTTAACCTGCTCACCAACTTCGCTTTTCAGCCGGTCCACTTCGATAGCAGACCCTTCGACGACTTTATACTGCTTGCCGCCGCTTTCAACGATCGCATACTTCATAATCAATCTCCAATCTTTGCTTCACCGCAACACCTGCGCCAATCCTTGCGCGCCAGCGAACGGGAAAGTTGGGAATACAATGTGATGCCCCAGCGCGAGCATGCCGGGGCTACAGCGATCCAAATTATACAAGGCTATCGTGTTGATGTCAACGTTTTATCGGTAATTTGTTGCATTTCAAGAATTTTTGTGTACTGGTCATCTTTTCTTTTAGCCCACCAGATAGTCCATAGGCTGGCCAGGGCGAAAATCAAAACTGCTATTTCAGCGTACCAAATACTCACTCCGGTTGTAGTAATCATCACCGCTATAAAATTTACTGCAGTATGAGCCAAAACAGCTAGCCAATAAAATTTAAAACGGCGTTGACGCACACCCATATAAACCATCACCGATAAGGCAATTTGGATCGTTATGGTTAATGCACGCTCAATCCCGCCGGCTAAAAACATCGTCGCTGGTAAATCGATTAACTGACCGCGGATGTAATTTGCCACATCAGGACCTAATTGCGACCCCACAACCGAATCGAAGGTGCCATTGTTGATCATCAAACTAAAAACCAGGTTATTAATATAAGTAAGGCCAACCAGAATAATGGACTCAAACCCCCCATGCCCTATCCCATATGCGATTGCGTTTTTATGCTCCAACTTCTTTCGCAACAGGTAACGAAACCCCAACCAGCGGCCGGTTTCTTCAAACAAACCTGCAGTAAGGCTGAGAAATAAGACCCATACCGCCGGTGCGGCTGCCATTCCTCGATAAAAATCTGTCTGACTTAACCACCCAAGGGCAGGAATTCTAATCATCACCTGGGTAACCAAAAAGCCCAACACACCTACCACAACTGCCAACAGGCTGATCCGCTGCTTAATATAAAAATAAACGACCAGGCTGATGGGCAGCCCAATACTGAGAAAAATGGAAATGATCATGAAAAGGATGGATGAGGTGCTGACCATGGTAAACCTTCCTTTCTAAATTAGAGAATAGCTCTCTCGATGGAGGCTTTTGCGGTAATTTTCTTAGAATAATATTGAACCAAATCCGGTGAGGTTTGGAAACGAATTCGTTCGCCTATTCTAAAGGTATTGCCAACGCATTGGTGTTTTCTCGGAGAGGTTCCATCCCTATGGCTTATTACACCATACTTTCCCACCCAGACCGCAGCATGCCACACGACTACCAGGCCGATTGTACTTTAATGGTGTGGGTCAGCGCGCCTTAAGCTTGCGGACCTCACCCTCTCGTAAGGTAACCCCTTGAACATCCAGGAATTCCAAAAAAGCCTGGGCATATTTACGGCTGGTATTAAACAGGTCACGGAACCTTGCCAGGCTGATAGATCCCGCTTGGTTAATTTCCCCCACAACCGTATCACGCATGGTGGCGACATCCTTTGAATGGAAAACAACCCCCTGTGAGGCTTGGACGAGGTCGCCCCTTTCAAGCAGCACGGAATAAATCTCTTCTCCCACCCTTTCCATAACCTCTTTCACAGAGGGCGGGGTATAAGGGCTGCGCCGGAATTGTTCTAGTAATTCAATGACTCGCTCCTGTTGCTGGCCGGTAAACTGCACTTCATATCCGGGTATTTTTACGGTACCTGCGTCATCTTCCAATTCTCCTTGGTTGATCCAGCGAGGTAAACAGGCCAGGTATGCCCGCTGTTGCATCCTAAGGCGGCTTTTCAATGCTTCGCGTGGCATGCCACGCTTCAGTGGGTATTTTTGGTGAAAGTTTTTTACCTCCCGAAGCGCTTTTTCAGTCTCTCTCTGCCAACGAACCCCATCCACCACCAGGCAATCACTCTGTGGGGATACATCATCGCCTTCCAATACCATTAATTTCTCATGATGTACCAAATCAAGAATTGCTTCCTTTGCTGCCCCGCCCTCCAACCGAGCCTTGCTGACCACATCTTTAAGAGGGACGATTCCTAATGATTGAGCGGCCTGGAGTAAAACTTCGGAAGCGGAACCATGGCTAAGAGCCAAAAACCGGGCTAAAACTTGTTGATCGAACCGTTTGTGCCTTTCCTTCGGCTGTGGATCTAGGACTGCGCCACCTCCCAATGTCTCACCTGGGGATGGGCGTCGCAAAATATACCGGTCACCGCGTACAGCTACGACGGGCTCATTAAATTCCAATTGCAGCCACCCCTCGTCTCCGGGAGCCAATTGTTCTGCCCCGAGTACCCGGGCGCGCGCGATGACCTCCGATGCGCCAATAAAAAATTTTACTTCGCTGCTGTGTTTGAGCGGGCTGCTGATATCCGCTCTCAACCGAACCTGTACATCAACTCTCCCGGTGGCCTGGTACCGCCCCGGATGAGCAATCACATCCCCACGCCTGATTTCCGCCATTTCCAAACCGCTGATATTGACTGCCGTGCGGCTGCCAGGTTGAGCAATTTCTTCTTTTTGTTTGTGAGTCTGTAAGCCGCGAACCCTCCCCCGTAAACCGCTCGGTAAAACCTCGACCTCATCTCCAATTCGAAATTGACCATCCAGTAAGGTCCCTGTAACTACGGTTCCAAAGCCTGCCATCGTGAAAACACGATCGACGGGCAGCCGTGGGCGTCCTAAATCTGGTTTTTGGGGTGTCTCTGCCAAACATTGAACCATTGCGCCCATCAAATCATCCAGGCCTGTTTTGGTACGCGCAGAAACATGGACAATTGGAGCGTTACTCAACACCGACCCTCCGAATGCCTCCCGTATATCCATCTCCACCAGGTGCAACCAATCTGGATTGTCTATTAAGTCGACTTTTGTTAACGCAATGACACCCTTAGCTACCTGTAAAATATCCAATATGGCGAGGTGTTCGCGGGTTTGCGGCATGACGCCTTCATCGGCCGCTATGACGAACAAGACAGCATCGATCCCCCCAACACCGGAGAGCATATTTTCTATAAAATCACGGTGACCCGGCACATCGACGATTCCGAGGGCTTCTCCATTGGACAAATTCAACCAGGCAAACCCCAGGTCGATGGTCATTTCCCGTTCACGTTCTTCTTTAAGCCGGTCAGGGTGAATCCCGGTTAGGGCAGCTACCAGGGTAGATTTACCATGGTCAACGTGCCCGGCAGTTCCAATTACATGCATCTATAATCCTTGGTTTAGGACGATCGATTACGGCTCGTTACTTGGTCGTGCTGTTCGTTCCATTCTCGCACCAAGCTCAGCAACCCACGCAATCGGTTTAATGTTTCGCCCGTCATCTGGTGGCTTAAATCTTGTAGCTCTTGGGTCAAGTCTTCCTGGAAAACCAATCTTTCTTCAACCTTTGTTATATGGCGGCCGATTTCGCGCTGTTGTTCCTCTTGGGATAGCGAGTAATTTGTCCACCGTTTTTGATCATCCGCTTTGAAGGAAACCCATTCTTGCCGGAATCGATCTTCCACAAGACGCTGCATTTCAGTAATTTCATTAATTCGGCGTTCGAATCGATTGGTAATATCATCGAATGCTTCCTGAGAACGCTTTACAGCCCGCAAGGTTGCCTCTAAACCCTGAATGTGGGTATCGAGGTTGGTTGATTGATCCTCAATTTGCTCGAAACGCGCTTGCCACTCTTTCCACAAGCGGTCACGATCGAGGGCAGCCATATTTTGCTTTTCCATAAAAGCAATCTGGCTTTGGCGGCGCTCGGTTTCAGCGGCCTGCAACTCACTGATGCGCATCTCCACTTTTCGTAGAGAATCTCCCCCAAGGTCAATTTTTCCACGCTGCTCTTCTACACGTTTTCGCAATGCGCCTACTTCACCTTGTAAATCTGCCAGTCGTTTGGCATCCTGCCGATGACCTTCATCCAACAACTTAATTTGGCGGCTGTATTCTTCATCCGACCGGCGAATGAGTAAATATTTCTGTTCCAAACCTTCAATGTCACGTCCTAACCGGTTTTCACCTTCATTTCTTTGGGTCAATTGCTTGCGGATATCCGGCAGAACGTCTAACGTTTTACGGATCTCGCCTTGCGATTTGTTGACCGATTGCATATCGGCTAAACGGACTTTTTCCATATCGCGTTCGCGGTCGGCACGTTGTTTTTCAATCTCTTGAATATTTCGTAAAAAATCCTGGCGTAATTGCGCCATAGAAATATCAACCTGGTCAAATCGTGAGAGGGTGGTCCCGATTCGAGACATTTCAGATTCAACCTCTTTAACCCGTTTTTCGACGGGTAACTGTTGTTCTTCAAGGTCGGCGATTCTATCCTGCAAAGTGGCGATCAGTAATTTATCCTTTCGCCGCTCATCATCCATCCATTCCATCCGTTTGACCAATTGTTCGATATCCATTGAAAATTTTTCCTCTCGAGAGGGTTTACTTGGAATAATTTATTGATAAGTGCGGATTGTCTATAAATTGGTGTAATTCTATTATAAACAATACGGAGAAAGTCTCAGGTCAATTATTGGGGCAAAATCACATCCGGGGCAAAATGTAAAAGACCCACGATACCTTCATAAAAATAACCTGGCAGCAATCCTAATAATACCAAAAACACGATACCCAAAATTAATATTATTCTTTGTGGCCAGGTTTCATCAACCGTGGTTGGGTTACTTGAATCGCGGACCATAGCAAATAGAATTCTTATCCCTGCGACCCAAAAGCCTAAACTCCCAACCATAACCCAGGTTGTGTTCAATGAGGACACACCTGATAATTGCTCTAAAATGGAAAAACGCACCGGGAACCCAGCCAATAATGGGAATCCACCGATAGAAAAAACTGCGGCCAATATTGCAATCGACGCAAAGGGCAAACGGTTAAACAAACCGTTGATACCGCCTCGGTTTGTAGCAATCCCCTTATTAATCAATACACCCAGGCCCATCGCCAACACCATCATTCCCAATAGGCGGGGGAGAAATGCAATTGCAAACAGGTTAAAGCCGGGTGGAGAATGCAGGCTAAGCGCCAGCAATGAAAAACCAGTCTCAACAATAACCGCGTATCCCAATATGCGGGTTAATTCTTTCTGGAATGAGACCCAAAGACCTCCGGTTACAACCATCAAAACCCCAACAATCTGTAAAACCTGGTAGAGCTCTTTAGTAGTACGCAGCCAGGTAAACCCATTTAAAAAATCCAGACCGATCAAAAGAACCGAGACAGGCAAGAGACTAAGCACGAAACCTGCTGGGTATGGATGAGTTTCGAAGGCAAGCTGAGGTACCCAGGAATAAAATGGAAATACAGCCAGCCAAAACGCAAAACCAAGGCCGAGCAATAAACCGGCTCGGAGTAACAAATCTGGGTTATTCTGGTTAGCTTCGTTCAACCCGAGCATCCAACCGGAAAGGAGGATAAAAGGCATTGCCAGGGTTTGAAACAACAAGTATCGCTGGATTCCGTTTTTCATCAGTGTGCCCGGCGGCGCAAGAATTGGAATGCTCAACAATACTGCTCCTTGTATAAGCAAAGCCGCAAATAAAAACGGTTCTACCGCCAGAGCTGCCACCAGGGTGGCTAACATCCCCATCCCAAAAGGCACAAAGAAAGGATGTAACCAGCCGATTCCCGCTCCAAAAAACCAGACACCAGCCAGGCAATAAATTAAGACCAGAAATGTGCGCTCATTTTCGGTTAAGATGAAGCTTCGCCCTAGAAAAGCCAGGGTGGTTGAAATTTCCAAATCGATATTCCCGATTTGGAAGGTTTCGCCAATCGGAACGACACCTGCCAGCACAGCCAGGAGAAAACAAACGACCACACCCGAAACCAGCGAAATTAACCGGTAAGAGCGCAGGAAATAAAGCACAACCCCAACCACCATCGGGAAAAGGATCCAGATCATCGGAGCATTCATGCAGACTCCGCTAAATGTTCCACGTTCATCAAGTAAGCCCCTGCCAAGGCCAGTCCCAGAGTGATCATTGCCAGGAGCCCAGCAACCAATACCGAAGAAACAACGGCCGCATAAATAACTTCAAAGCCAGATAATGTCGTCAGTAAACCCACCGTAGTTCGAAACGGCGATCCTGTCATACCCAATTGAAACAAACCCATAAAAACGAGAATAAGTCCGCTGAGTAAAACAGAATCTCCAGCGGGCAGCCATTCTTGGGCTTGAGGTTCAATCGAAAAAACAACAATAAATATCAGTAGGGCTGCGAAAACCCGGAAGATCCTTCCTGGCAACGGAGAAACTTTTGAAGATCCATCCTCAATCGTCGAATGCGAGGCAGCCAAAACCGCACCCGCCATCAACCCCGCCACAAGCTTCACCCCTGCCAACCCTAAAGACAAGTTCTGCAGAACCAGCAAGGAAACAGCCAGGTACTGTCCAACCAGGGCCAGGATGGTCCACCGCCAACGTAGATGGAGAATGAGGCATAAACTTGTTCCCACAACCATAAATAAGGGCAGAACCATCGCTAAGAAAGTCATTACCCACCACCAGCGCCAAGGATGGTTAATAATAGCGCCAAGAGAAGTAAAGCCCAAAGAACGCCCCCCTGGCCTTCTAACAAATCGGTAGTGATGAGGACTAGTCGCTGCAATCCAGAAAACAGTGATCCAAGAATTTTGAACAGCCAACCGAAAAGTAAAAATTCCCGGATCCCTTCGCCTGCTCTGCTCACCAGCATAAATAACCAGCCAGCCCGATCGCTGTCTGCATCCTCCTGGGGAACTCTCCTCCAGCCCAACCAACATCCCAGAGCTACCAAAATGAGCACGATTGAAGCGGCCCACCAAATTCCCACCGACAGACCGCTGGGTTGTTCGAAAATAGCCGGCAGCCAGCCTGAAAGAAGTAAAATCACCAATCCAATGGTGTACAGCACTTTTCCCCAGCCTTCGAGGTATCCAATGGGCGCTCCTGGTCTAATGGCGTGGCGAATATAACCGATCATGATCAAAGCCTGAACTAGAATTAGGAAGATGATCCCAGAGGCTGAATTTGAAAATGGTAGCCATCCTTCCGCTGCAGGTGTGAAGGGTATGCTTGAAAACCCCACCAACCCTAAAATCGGAATCCCGAGTAATCTCCGGCTCCGTAATGAAAAAAGAAATAGAACCCCCCCGCTGATCACCAGGCTAAGTCCCCAGACAATAGAAGATTGACCAAAACCGAGCATCGTACTTAAAATTGCCAATCCACTCAACGTTAAAAACCAATAAGGCCGGCCTGTAATTTCATCCTTCGAGACCAACCAAACAAGAGCGCCATAAAGGCAGGCAACACCCATCAACGTAATCAAGAATGGGCTGACCGGATTGGAAAATAGTTGGTCGGGTATTCGGGCGAGGACGATTAATCCGGAAATAATTCCGGCTATCCGTAGTGTGTTTGTAACCCCGTGCTGCAAGGGCAATTGGTGAACGTACCCTAAATTTAACGGAAGGATTCCCAACCTGAAAACCACCGCCCCTAATACTAACAACCCCTGAGCAGGTTGAATATCTTCGAACAGCCATCCCCTACCATCCGCTCGAGCCGCTACAACAGCCGCCAGCAAAAGAGATGTGCCGATTAAACGGGCAGCAAAAGCAGTGACGGCTTCACGCCGGTCGCGCCAATCCGGGATAAACCTCAATACATAACCAAGATCAGCCAGATCAAGCATTGTCCAAGAAAGGATCAACCCCAACGGAGTGGCTGATAAAATTGCTGTCAACCCCAGACCCGTAAAAGCCAAATTTGCCGCCCAAGCGCGAGGGTTGCTGTTTTGATGAAATCGCACTGGCGCTGTAAAAATGACTGCTAATCCGAGACTGACCATTGCAAAGGCGTAGGGCCAGGCGATTTCATCCCAGCGAAAAATAATCGTATCAATGGTTTCGGTTAAATACGGCCGCCAATGTGGAATGGCAAGGACATCAGGCTGCCAACTCCCCAAAAACAAAACAATGACCCAGGCGATGATTGCCGATAAAAGCGCGACCATCCAGGCATACCCGCGACCGCGCTCAAAACCATGCAATAGATTGATGAGCAACGAAGAAAAAATCAAGAATAAAATCGGCGCAAGGGTGAGCACTAACCCTAAAACATTTCAGTAAAAGGTTTTCGCGGAACGAAATGCCCCGTGCCTGCCCTGCCTAACCATTTTAATTGATCGACAATGAGTTGACCACGCAAAAAGGTCTTTTCAGGAAAACCTTTCAGTTCCCAACCCTCGAAAAGATTGTAATCTGTCCGGTGTTGGGCTACCGCAACTCCATAAGTGATCGAACGGTTTGGATCCCAAATAACCAGGTCTGCATCTGCACCGGGGGTCATACTTCCTTTGCGTGGGTAAAGACCGAATATTTTTGCCGGATTCGTGCTGGTAAGCGCTACGAAGTGGTTAGGGCTGATCCGGCCTTTAACTACACCTTCATTCCAAAATATCGGCAGCCGGTCTCCGACCATTGGCACTCCATTCGGTATTTTGGAAAAATCATCTTTTCCTAATTCTTTACCGGGAATAGCGATAGGCTGACCTTCATACAAAATGGGAGTGCTGCCATCGTAGAAAAACGAGCAATGATCGGTACCGAGAACCTGGATGGTTCCATCCTGCAACCCTTGCCACAAACGTTCATTGTCCTGAACTGTCCGCATCGGAGGGGAACAAATCCATTTCGCCCCATCTGGACGCTTCAAATGTTCAAAATTAAAGAACAAATATTGCGGGCAGGTTTCTCCTAATACGGTCAGCCCTTTGGACTGGGCTAATGCCAATTGATCGACTTCTCCTGCTGCGTTCATGTGGACGATATAGAGCGGGGCCTTCGTCAATCCGACCAGGGCTGTGCCGCGCATCACGGACTCTACCGCCGTCCAGGCAGGGCGGGTCAGCGCATGCCATTCAGGGTCCTTGTGCCCGGCAGCTAAAGCCTCGTCAATCAACAGTTCAATGACATCCCCGTTTTCAGCATGCACCATAGTCAAAAAACCATGTTTTTTGGCTATCCGCATAACCCGAAAAATTTCATCGTCCTCCAAACGAAGGCGGTTGTTATACGCTGTAAAAACTTTCAAGCTGGTAATCCCATGTTCGAGCAAGGTTGGGATTTCTTCCTCAATTTGTTGATCCAACCGGGAAATAACCATATGAAAACTAAAATCAATCGCAGCTTTAGGGTCCGCTTTCACCCGCCAGGCACCGACGCTTTCCATCAGCGTTCTTTCGTTTTGGGGAACAAAATCGATGACCGTAGTTGTCCCCCCGAAAGCGGCTGCTTTATGCCCGCTATAATGATCATCCGCCGAGACAGTATTAAACATCGGCAAATCAAAATGGGTATGCACGTCAACCCCGCCCGGCATCACCAACTTTCCAGTAGCATCCACCACTTCAGCCCCTGGCGGTATCTGTAAATCGACACCAATCAAGCTGATTTTCTCACCTTCGATTAAAATATCCGCCGGATAGGTGTCCAAAGCTGTAATTATTGTTCCACCACGAATGATTAGGGTCATGTTATCCTCCAATCTCAAACTAACTATATTCCGAAAATCAATTCTTACAGATTTTCGCTTATTCGACCGAATTCGTACTTCTTTTATTCAACTCACCTAATAACGCATACATCACCGGGTCCAGGTTGAAATGGGTTTCGGGTAAATCATCCGGATGATATACTCCGCTATTTATCGCCCGTTCACGCAGTCCGCGCCACAGCAAGGCCCGCTCTTCATTTCGTACAACCAGGTCATCGATCGTTTTTGCTTTTGGCAGTAATTCGCCCAATGTATAAAAAAAGGTCACCCGTCGCCAGGAATCGGCTGGAATTGGTTGGGGCAGTTTTTCCAATGCCCCAACCTGAACCTTGTAATATTCTTCATTAGCGCGGGGGTGATCAGTTTCATCACGAAGCAGCCCCACCCGGGTGGTCAATTCGTGTCCGCGGACTTTCACCACATAATTAATTTTCCAACGCTCCTCTTCATTAAATCCAGCGGTTTGGTAGAGGGCTAAATAATCCACATCCAGCAGTTTAGGCGCGGACCGCATCGGAATCCGGTACCATCCCAGCAGACGAGCAATTTCCAGGTCGCGTGGAGAGGTGATCACCGAGACTAAAAGTATGGCGGTTGCGGGCGGATAAGCGGACACGCCTGCCTAAATTCCTTTCATGCTTAGACTTGGATGATTATAGCATAACCCATTTGCCCCGATTGGCCGCCTGCGATGAAAAAACACACCCTGGCGGTAATCCTGAGGTGCCTGGAAACTTGTTTCTAAGGCGCTTAATACACTCCGGCTCGCTGGTTAAATTCATCAATCAAAGCGTCGATTTCTTCCACCTGGCCTTGTACATCCGTCCAGTAGTTGGGATCGTACCATTGAGCCTGAATTTCCTCATAGGAGCGACCCTGCTGCTCCACCCAGGTATAGTATTTCAGGTTATGAACTCGATGCCGCTCAGCGTAAGTCAATTCCATTAGGTTGTCGGTAGATTCTCCGTGCAAATCACGAGCAAAGGTTTCAGCAGCATCAAAGACAGTAAACTCACCATGCGCCTCGCGGTATTCCTGGATACGACTTGAGTAGAGTTCCATCGAATCGGTTAAAACGAACAACATAACATCGTTTTCGCCCATTTCATAATATTTAGCCGCCTTGACTGCCGAAAGCATATTCGCGATACCCGAGAAGCCGAACAGATTAAGGTTTTCCACCAACTCGGTCGAAACGCCTTTCTTGACTAAATATTCCTTCCCGGATGGCTCATTAAACAAGCGTAGAATATTAACGACCGAATGATCATCGATGGCCACAACCATGTCCGAATTTTTGACGTTATGAATCCACGGCACATGTTTGTCGCCGATGCCTTCGATGCGGTGGGAGCCAAAACCATTTTGGAGTAAGGTGGGACATTGCAGCGCTTCACTGGCG
>Ga0207950_100376_pt1 | contig 15557 bp, 12 predicted proteins | sample Subbio11_8B_AprC_FD_184814 | JGI IMG/M metagenome (GOLD analysis project Ga0207950, IMG submission 184814) | Serpentinite rock and fluid subsurface biosphere microbial communities from McLaughlin Reserve, California, USA - CR11_8B_AprC (SPAdes) | ecosystem: Environmental > Terrestrial > Deep... | reverse complement strand
GCACATCGTTGCTGAAGCCCAGCGTCTGGGCGGCACTGCGGCATTCGTAGATATGGAGCACGCCCTCGACCCTGCCTACACAAGCAGGCTAGGTGTGAATATCGAGAATCTACTCGTCTCTCAACCTGATACTGGCGAACAAGCCCTGGAGATTACCGAAACACTCGTTCGGTCAGGGGCACTCGACATCATCGTCATCGACTCTGTAGCCGCACTTGTCCCCCGAAATGAGATTGAAGGCGATATGGGTGACGCCACGATGGGAATGCAGGCCCGCTTAATGTCGCAGGCGCTCCGTAAATTATCTAGTGCAATTAGCCAAACCAAAACCTCGGTAGTTTTTACCAACCAACTTCGCCAAAAAATCGGGGTGATGTTTGGCAATCCTGAAACCACCCCGGGCGGTCTTGCTTTAAAATTCTATGCTTCTGTTCGCTTGGATATCCGCCGGATTCAATCGATCAAAGTTGGTGCAGAGGTGATTGGCAACCGAGTTCGCGTACGGGTCGTAAAAAATAAAACCGCAGCACCTTTCCGCTCTGCGGAATTCGACTTAATGTACAACGAAGGAATCTCCAAAGTTGGGGATATCCTCGACCTGGCTACCGAATTGGAAATTGTCACCAAACGAGGTGCTTTTTTCTCTTATGGTGATATCCGCTTGGGTCAGGGTCGGGAAAATGCCAAAGAATTCCTTCGCCAAAACTCGGAACTGGCTCTCGAAATCGAAAATGCTGTTCGTCAACGTGCCTTAGGCGGCGAAATACCGTTGGTTTTCAACGGTGGGAGTGATGACCGGGATTACGAAGAAGGTTAATCGCCCTCATTCTGATGATATACTCCCCTCTCCGCCGATTTACACAACGAACCACCGTGGCGAAACCAGTCCGTGCAGGGTTATTAATCGCACTATTCGCAGTCCTGTCAGTGGGAAGTCAGGGCTGTACTTTAAGACCTGTCCAACGATCAGCTCCAGACAGCATCCAAAGCACCCCTTTTATGGCCCCGACACCCTTACCCCAAAGCACACCCACGAATATTCCATCGCAAGCAACCCTCCCACGACCAACACCTACCACAGTCTGCACGGATGGCTTAACTTATTTATCCGATTTGACCGTTCCCGATGGGAGTATGATTCAACCGGGGGCTTCGATCGATAAACGTTGGGAAGTCAAAAACAGCGGAACCTGTAATTGGGAAGCCGGGTACAGCCTGCGTTTAATCGCTGGATCCGACCTGGGGGCTGTCCCAGATCAGGCCCTCATCCCTGCCCGCAGCGAGACCAACCTGGTTATCCGGTTGGTTTTCCTTGCCCCCCTAGAACCCGGCAATTATCGCAGTGCCTGGCAAGCCCATAACCCTGCTGGGCAACCGTTTGGGGATCCAATTTATATGGAAATTACAGTGGCCGAACCTTGATATTATTTCCCTGAGCTCACAGATTTCTCATGAATACATTCCAGGCGCATAAATCGGTCACCAATAAATCGGCCAAATTATTTTTACTGTTGGCGACCGTAGTAATTCTTGGACTGGCAACCATCCTGGGGATGATTGCGGTGGAATTGTGGCGGCTCGACCTTATACCAAGGTTTAACAGACCACCCGCCATCGCGATGGTTAGATCTGTGCCGGCTGCTGCTACCCCGATCCAGGTGGGTTTGCCGGTAACCGCCACACCGTTTAAACCACTGCCTACCGAAATCCCCACCCTGACCGCTACCACTACTCCGTCTGCTAGCCCCACCCTGGTTAATAGCTCAACCCCAACGGCTTCTCATAACCCTCTGCCTACCGAAACACCCTGGCCGCCGGAAAGTGCCCGTATCGAAAATATTTACGGCTATACGCAAACCCTTAATCTGACCTGCGAATCTCGCTCTGCGGTTGATTGGGCACGCTATTTTGGCGTCTCTATCGATGAGTTAGAGTTCTTCAACCAATTGCCCTCCTCAGACAACCCCAACAAGGGTTTCGTAGGAGCCGGTAACGATCCCCCAGGTCGTACCCCGCCTTATTCGTATGGAGTTCATGCAGCCCCGGTAGCTGCATTGTTGCGCGCGTATGGGCTTCCCGCCGAAGATCACACAAATTTTTCTGTCGATCACCTCAAAACAGAACTTGCATCCGGTCGACCGGTTATCGTTTGGGTAATCGGCCCAACCCTGCCTGGGTATTCACTCATCTATGTTGCCCAAGATGGCGAAGAGGTGGTTGTTGCCCCCAACGAACATACCGCCATTGTCATCGGTTATGACAATGGCGGTGTCACCATCCTGGATGGCAGCCTCGTTTATTGGCGCCGTTGGGATACTTTCCTAGCCTCTTTCGAGGTCCTTGGGAATATGGCGATCACATTTCGGCCATAAAAATCGGCTTTTAGGTTCCTTCTTCCCAAGAATTTAAATAAGCCTGCTGTTCTGGGGTCAACACATCGATCTCGATACCCATCGCCAGTAGTTTAAGGCGCGCAATCTCAGCATCGATTGCTTCAGGGACACTATACACCTTGTTTTCCAGGTTTGCAGCATTTTTAATCATGTACTCAGCACTCAAAGCCTGGTTGGCAAAGGACATATCCATTACACTGGCCGGGTGACCCTCAGCTGCAGCCAGATTGATCAACCGCCCTTCACCCAACAAGAATATCCGCCGTCCATCTTTCAGTTCATATTGTTCGACATAGGGGCGAATCAACTTTTTCGAATCCGCCATCCCTTCCAGTTCCGGGATATTAATCTCGACATTGAAGTGTCCCGAATTTGAAACGATTGCCCCATCGCGCATCACTTCGAAATGATTTCGGTCGATCACATTGATATCGCCGGTTAGTGTACAAAAAATTTCACCAATTTTTGCCGCTTCTACCATCGGCATAACCCGGTAACCATCCATCACCGCTTCCAAGGCTTTAAGCGGATCAACCTCGGTCACGACCACGTTGGCTCCCATCCCGCGTGCTCGCGATGCCAGGCCGCGTCCGCACCACCCATACCCCGCGACAACGAATACTTTCCCGGCCAGAAGAATATTGGTGGCTCGAACGATACCATCAACCGTCGATTGGCCTGTACCATACCGGTTATCGAAGAAGTGTTTGGTCATCGCATCATTAACCGCGATGATTGGGAAATTTAAGGCTTTATCGGCAGCCATTGCCCGTAAGCGGATCACACCTGTGGTCGTCTCTTCGGTACCGCCAACAATATTGGACAGCAGATCACGGCGTTCTTTATGCAGGGTACTCACCAGGTCGGCACCGTCATCCATGGTCATATGCGGCTTGTGATCCAATGCAATATGAATATGTTTGTAATAGACGGTGTTGTTCTCACCCTTGATTGCATAAACTGGGATTTCTGAATTTGCAACCAAGGAGGCCGCCACATCATCCTGGGTAGAAAGCGGGTTAGAGGCTGTCAGGACCACATCAGCGCCGCCCGCTTGTAACGTCTGCATCAGATAAGCTGTTTCACTGGTAACATGCAGGCAAGCCGATATACGAACCCCTGCCAAAGGGCGTTCTAGTTCAAACCGTTTGCAAATATTGCGCAAGACGGGCATTTCGCGAGCAGCCCACTCAATGCGCCTGCGTCCACCTTCGGCCAATTTTACATCTTTAATATCATAATTTGACATGCAAGTCCTCCGAATCCACTCAAGTTTAGCCTAAAAGGATGTTTAACAAACCCTGGTCATCGAAATGTTTCCGGTAACGCGCGACAAATTCCGCTGCTGTATACTCATGGGCCTGAGTACCGCGGTTTTCAAGGCAATAAGCCGCTGCCAGTGACCCCATCCGCCCGCAAGTCTGCCAGTCGAACCCTAGCAGCATTCCACGAATGAAACCACCCCGAAAGGCATCTCCAATTCCGGTTGGGTCGATGATTTCTTCAACCGGTACCGACGGCACACAGACTTCCCGACCGTGATGAAAAATACTCACACCCTTCGGTCCGTAAGTAATGACGACCAGCTCGACCATTTGTAGGATTTTTTCAGCGAGTAGTCCTGTGTGTTTTTGGAGCAATTCCCACTCGTATTCGTTGCAGAAAAGACCATAAGCACTTACCACGCCACGGCGCAATTCATCACCACTCGAGCGGGCTACCTGTTGGCTTGGATCATACAGGTATGGGATTTTTAATTGTTTGCATTCGGCAACATACCGATCCATTGCCTGCGGGTCATTGGGGGAAATGACAACCATATCTGGCTGGAGTTCCCGAAAATCCAAAAGGGACAAGTCGCGTGCATAGGCCATCGCGCCAGTGTAAAAACTGCAAATCTGATTATTGGCCATATCTGTATTAGCAAAAAAAGAAGCCGTAAAAACCCCATCAACCTTTCGGATGAAGTCCGTATTGATCCCCTTATCCTCTAACCACTTACGATAATCTTCAAAATCTTCCCCTACCGTTCCGAATATGATCGGATGGTCACCGAGTAGAGCCATCGTATACGCAATATTCGGTGCAATACCTCCCCGCTGGCGTACCATACTGTCTACGAGAAAAGAAACACTGATAGAGTCGAGCCTCTCGGGGACGATATGATCCTTGAAATAACCGGGGAAAGTCATCAAATAATCATAGGCTATCGAGCCGGTAATGATGACAGTCATGGAACCTTCCATAAAATGGATAATAGTGGCGCTGGAATGGGTGGGATGGGAGTAAAAAATATCAACCCAAAAGGTTGCTCATCCGAATACAAGCCAGCAGAAAATCGCTCCCACCAGGGAGCCCGATCATTATACCATCGATTACGGACTACAAAAGTTTTTTAATGCCTCCCGCGATGACATTAACACCCCCCGCTATTGACACTTGGTCAAACATCCGGTATAAGGCAGTATGTTTTTGATTCGAAAATTTTGGGCGCCGACGATCATCACAATCCTGGTAATTACGAGTTGTAATTTTCCAGGATCCTCACAAATCCCCACTCCGCCGGAAATCCAGACTACCCCCCATCCCGGGTTGACATTGCCACCTTCGGCTACCAACACCCCGGTTCCAACTCCAACCCCGCTGCCAGAAGTCCGTATCCATCTGGGTGATAACGCCCTCCGATATGGCGACACGGATCGGGCCCGTCTGGAATTCCAAAATGCCGCTCGCCATACCAATGATGCCGAATTGCAAGCAGCCGCCTTGTTAGGTATCGGACGGGCCTACTTTCAAGATGGTAATTACGATCAAACAATCGAAACCATCCAATCCTTAATAAACGAACATCCCCCTAACCAATCCCTGGCGGATGGTTACTTTTTCCTGGCTGAAGCCCATATTGCCCGCCAGGAATTCATTCAGGCCGCGGCAGCTTACGCAAAATACATCGAATACAAACCCGGCCTTCTGGATGATCTCATCCAGACCCGCCGCGCCGAAGCATTAATGTCGGCCAGCCTTTACCCTGAAGCCATCCAAGCCTTTCATGCTGCGATCCAGGCTTCTGACAATGTAGATACCGGTGGGCTGATGATCAGGATAGGCCAGGCATACGCTCTCCAGGATGATCTGGCAAACGCCATCCGGATCTACCTTGAAGTTTACGATACCAGCCCAAACGACTTCACGAAAGCCCAAGCGAATTTCCTGGCTGGTCAGGCCTACCTGCTGCTCGGCTTCCCGGAACAGGCATACGCCCGCTTCCAGGATTCGGTCAACAATTTTCCTCGTTCCTACGATAGTTACTCCGGGCTGGTGGTCTTAGTAAACGCCGGAGTGCCGGTGAATGACCTCAATCGTGGGTTGGTAAATTATTTTGCTCGCCAATATGGCTTTTCTGCTGAAGCCTTTTTACGGTACATGCGTTCCAATCCCGACCACGACGGTACTCCCCATCATTACCGGGCCTTAGCCTTACGTGCAAGCGACGACCCCCATGGGGCAATTGCGGAATGGCGTGCGTTAATCCAGGACCATCCCGGAGACCGGTTTTATGCCACTGCCTGGCAGGAGGTTTCTTTTACCCAATGGGCTTTTCTGGATGATTTTGAGGGATCAGCCGAAACGTTAAAAAATTTCGTGGCTTTATTGCCAAATGCTCCTGAGGCTCCTGGGGCATTATTCTCAGCCGCCCGAATTTTGGAACGCAGCAACCGTTTAACCCTGGCAGCCCAAACTTGGGAAAGGCTGATCGAGGAATATCCTGGTTCTGAGTTGAGTGCCCGTGGTTTGTTCCTGGCGGGGATTACTTATTATCGCTTAGAGAATTATCCCCAGGCACTCGCCACGTTTCAGCGCGCGCTGGTTTTGGCGAGCAATGCGTTCGACCAGACTTCCGCTTTATTATGGGTTGGAAAAACCCAACAGGTGCTTGGCGACGAACCATCTGCCCGGGAATCCTGGCAACAAGCTGCCGCGATCGACCCAACCACCTATTACAGCCTGCGTGCCAGAGAACTGCTTGAAAACCAACCGCCCTTTCAATCTACGAGAATGTATGATTTCGGCATTGATATGGAAGCTGAACGTAAGAAGGCCGAAGAATGGCTGCGAATAGAATTTAAAATGGATCCCGAAACCGATCTTTCCGGCCTAGGTGATCTTGCCCATCTTCCCCACTTCATCCGCGCTGAAGCTTTGTGGGATTTAGGCCTTCACCAACTTGGACGGGCTGGGTTTGAGGTGGTGCGCGAGGAAATTCAGCAAGATGTCGTTGCGACTTACCGCTTTATGAATCACATGCTCGCCATCGGTGCTTATCGTCCCGCCATCTTCGCTGCCCGCCAGGTGCTTACCTTGGCCGGAATGAACACATTGCAAACACTCGATGCCCCGAAATATTTTAATTACATCCGTTTTGGGGTTTATTTTAAGGATCTGGTCCTTCCAGAGGCAAACCAACATGGATTTCACCCGATCCTAATTTTTAGTCTCATTCGCCAAGAAAGCTTTTTTGAAAGTTTTGTTTTTTCCGGCGCCGGGGCGCGCGGATTGATGCAAATCATGCCCGCAACCGGTGAAGAATTGGCGGCTAATTATAGCTTCCCGGACGGTTACACCAGCGATGATCTGCTTAACCCTCAAGTAAGTGTACGCCTGGGTGTCCGATATCTGGCTAACCAGCGAGACTATTTTGGAGGCGATCTTTATGTGGCATTGGCAGCCTACAATGGTGGCCCTGGTAATGCTTTTTATTGGAATGAAATAGCAAAAGGCGATCCGGATTTATTTTTAGAAGTCATCCGATTCGATGAAACCCAGCGGTACATCCGCAATATCGCCGAGTTTATGAATCTGTACCGCACATTTTTTGAGCGCTGACAAGCCATACCAGGCTGGGTTCCCCTCTTTGGTTTCGTTCGGAATTAAATCAACTTCCCCCACAACCAATTCGTCCCTATAGTTCTGGAGTAAATTATCACGTCGGGCTTGCCTTTTTCTCTCCAGAAAGTTCCTATGGTGATGGGGGAAATTCTAAAGCCAGATTATCCTTAGAGCAATAAACGGATAGGGTTTACCAAAAATTCACTCAGGGTTTGCATAAAGCGGGCTGCTTCGGCTCCATCCGTTACCCGGTGGTCGGCGGAAATCGTAACTTTCATTCGTAATCCAACTTTTATCTTGCCATCCACAACAACCGGCGTTTCTTTTACCGATCCCACAGCCAGAATCCCTGCTTCGGGTGGATTAATGATCGCGATGAAGTGCTCCACATCAAACATTCCCAAGTTACTAATCGAGAAAGTAGATCCTTCAATATCTTCAGGGCGAACCTTACCTTGCCGCGCGCGGGCAGCCATTTCTTTGATCTCTTTTGAGATTACAAGGATCGGTTTCTGGTCGGCGTCTTTACAGACAATCGTCATCAAACCAGAATCCAGCGCGGTTGCTACCCCTACATTGATGTGACCATGACGAACAAATTCTTTGCCATCTAAAGAAGCATTGATATTAGGGTATTGGCGTAAAGTTAATGCCGCCGCTTTGATAATAAAATCATTCACCGATAATTTCTGGCCTTCGGGCAACTGCTGATTGACCTTTTCGCGAAGTTTCATCAGAGGTTTGGCATCGTAGCCACTGGTAAGATAAAAATGGGGCAACTGGGTTTTGGATTCAACCATCCGTTTGCCGATGATCGCGCGTAATTTATTAACGGCTACCCGTTCATCCTCCGCAACGACTACTCCTGGCGACCAGCCGATTGCTTGGACAGTCCTTGCCTTATCCACAGCGGTAGGTGTCGAGGGTTCAGCCAAAGTCACTTTTTCTAAAGGCATCTTGCTTTCCAATGCCAGGTCGACATCCCGTTTGATTACTCTTCCACCAGGACCACTGCCTCGGATTTCTTCAAGGTTAATACCGAGTTCTTCCGCCATCCGTCGAGCGATAGGTGATGCCTTTACCCGGCTTTCGTCTTCCTCCGCCTGGGAAACGCTCGCAGATTTGATCCTCCCATCCTCTTCCATGGCAACTGGTTCTGGCTCTTTGGAGGCGGTCTTATCCTTCGTTTTGAGTAAGGTGTTGGCAGCTTCACCAGGTTCGCCTATGAGGGCTATCGACTCACCAACCGGTACAATCGACCCCTCGTCCACCAGGTGTTGCAGTACAACCCCTGTAGCAGTGGATTCGACCTCAACAGTGGCTTTGTCAGTCTCAATTTCAGCCAGTACTTGTCCCTTCATGACTGCTTCGTTCTCTGCAATTAGCCAACGCACCAGGGTGCCTTCTGCCATGTCAAACCCGAGCTTCGGCATCGCAACCATTTCGGCCATTAAAGCACCTCCTTGACAGCGGCGATAATATCCTCGACCTGAGGTAATGCCATTTGTTCAAGAGCACGGTTATACGGTAATGGAACTTCAGCCTGGGCTACCCGTTTAACCGGGGCGTCTGCATAATCAAAAGCCTGCTCATAAATCCGTGAAGCTATTTCGGAACCAACCCCAAAAGATCGCCAACCTTCTTCAACAACCACCGCGCGGTTGGTCTTTTTAAAGGATTGGATGACCGGTTCCATATCCAATGGCCGCAGGGAACGCAGATCGACAATTTCCACCTGGATCCCTTCTTTGGATAGTTGATCGGCTGCTTTAAACGTTAGCTCTAACATTTTGCTATAGGTCACGATCGTAACGTGGTTTCCCTCTCGCGCAATAGTCGATTTACCAAGCGGCACAATGAAATCCCCCTCCGGGACTTCACCACGTGTCTGGTACAACGTAGCATGCTCGATAAATAAAACCGGATCTTGACTGCGGATTGCCGCCTTTAGCAGCCCTTTGGCATCGGCTGGGGTTCCAGGAGCAACCACTTTCAATCCGGGGAAGTGGGCAAAAATAGCATCAGGGGTCTGCGAATGGGTGGCTCCAAGCTGCCGTCCGCCCCCACCGACCGCCCGGATGACCATCGGTAAAACCATCTGTCCGGCGAACATGTAATGCAGCTTTGCCGCCTGGTTGACAATATGGTCCATTGCAGAAAAAGCAAAATTGATCGTCATTAGTTCAGCCACAGGCCTTAATCCGGTCATAGCTGCACCAATTGCCGCTCCAATGATGGCGGCCTCAGCAATCGGAGTATCGCGGACACGCTCAGGACCAAAATGATCATAAAATCCTTTGGTAACCGCATAGGTTCCGCCCCAAACGCCGACCTCTTCTCCTAGGATAAATACACTTGAATCTCGTTCCATTTCTTCCCATAAAGCCTGAGAAATGGCTTCTCGCATTGTTAACCGTGCCATATGCCCGCCTTTACGCTTCTTCCTCGATGTAAATGTGTTTAAATAACTCTTCCGGTTCCGGTTCTGGACTGGATTCGGCAAATGCCACCGCCTCGTCAACTTCTTGTTCGGCAAGCTCGACCTGCTGGTTTAGTTCAGCTTCGGTCGCGATTTTCTGGCCGATCAAAAAACCGTGGTAAATTCCAATTGGATCATTCTCCTCCCATTCGCGAACTTCCGTTGAGGAGCGATACCGTTCAGGATCACCCATCGAATGGCCGCGGAACCGGTAGGTCATGATCTCTAAAAGCTGCGGCCCACTACCACCCCGAATTTCTTCAAGCATCTGGGCCGAAACCTCCCGTACTTTCATCACATCCATCCCCGTGACTTGCTCGTTTTTCATGCCATAACCAGCCGCCTTTTGGCGAATTTCGGTTACTGCTGAGGCACGGTCAACCGAGGTTCCCATTCCATATTGGTTGTTTTCACACACCCACAATACCGGCAAATTCCAAACCTTCGAAAGGTTCAATGCCTCATGAAAATAACCGATATTTGTCGCCCCATCCCCAAACATGCAAATCGTTACGGATTGATTTTTTTGATAGACGTCCCCTAGCGCCAGACCGACCGCAATCGGTAGGTGGGCACCTACGATGGCATGTCCACCCCAAAAATTTTTATTTACATCTGCAAGATGCATCGATCCGCCCTTGCCTTTCGAGCAGCCGGTTGCCTTTCCGAGCAGTTCGGCCATGATCTCATTCGAAGAAAGGCCGCAGTTTATCGCCACACCATGATCTCTATACGCGGTAATTACTCGGTCCTCAGGACGTCGAACCGAAATCAAACCGGTACTTACTGCTTCTTGCCCAATATACAGATGCAGGAATCCGCCAATTTTTCCCTGCTGGTACATTTCGGCCGCTCGTTCCTCCAAGCGGCGAATGACCACCATTTGATGATACAACTTTAGGTATTCACTTTTCTCCATAACAGGAGTTCCTCCTCGATGTAATGTGCAATAAAGAACCAACCGAATGATTCTTGAAGAATTGTCTGTACAAAACCAATTTGCGCATAAATTATACCAGAATGACCCTAACGGTCGAATGATTTGGAACACCACTGGCCCATGAAATAATTTCGTAAAACAAGAAAGATGAACCCGTTCGCTAGAATGGTGTCCTCGCCAGAGACCATTTTATTTTCATCGAAGCCATTTCTTTCTAATTTTATAATACCGTTTTTGATGAGGTTACTTTAACCCTAACGCCTTTCGAATGCCCTTCCATCCAAATATCGGTCACCCTCTTTCCAATCCTGTCCATCCTAACGAATCAAAAGCATCAATAAACCTTACAGAAATAAAGATGCCGAGCAAATCATCCGCCCGGCATCCGTTGGGTTTAACTTAACCGTTGGTCATCCCACCCGTTGGGTGATAACCGGCCCCTCATTTATGCGGCGTGTTTCAAAGCAGCATGGGCTGATGCCAGGCGTGCGACAGGTACGCGGAAAGGTGAACAACTCACATAGTTATTCCCAATCAAATGGCAAAATTCAATCGAAGCTGGATCTCCACCATGCTCCCCACAGATTCCAACTTCAAGATCTTGACGTGCCAGCCTTCCATCCTTAACCGCAAGGCCCATCAAGCGCCCAACGCCATCCCGGTCCAGGGTTTGGAATGGATTATTGGGAAGAACTCCCGATTCCACATATTTCACCAGGAAGGAGCGTTCAGCATCGTCGCGAGAATAACCAAATGTCATTTGGGTCAAGTCATTCGTGCCAAAGGAAAAGAATTCTGCAACCTCCGCAATTTCCATCGCGGTAACGCAAGCGCGTGGAATTTCGATCATTGTCCCAAATTTATATGGAAATTCGACTTTCTTTTCGTTCATGACTTCCATGGCGATCTCAACCAGGCGGGGTTGAATGATTTTCAGCTCATTGACATGGCCTGTCAGCGGGATCATCACCTCGGGTTTTGCATGCACGCCTTTAAGGGTAACATTTGCGGCCGCTTCAAAAATGGCTCGAACCTGCATTTCAACGATCTCCGGCATGACAATACTCAAGCGCACACCCCGCAGACCCATCATCGGATTGCTCTCATGCATCGATTCCACAGCTTGGAGCATGGCCTCTAAATCATGTACTTCTTTCGGCTCGGGTTTCCCTAGCAAATATCCTGCCATTGCCTCGACCCGTTTGGTTAAGATCTTCTCTTCCAAGTCCTTTGCGGCTGGTAAGAACTCGTGCAATGGTGGGTCGATCAGGCGAATAATTACCGGAAAGCCATCCATCGCGGTGAATAGACCTTCGAAGTCCAAGCGCTGGAAGGGTAGAAGCTCGTTGAGTGCTTCGGTGCGTTCTTCACTGGACTTAGCCAAAATCATCCGTTGGACGATTGGCAACCGTTCTGGCTCGAAGAACATATGCTCGGTGCGGCAAAGTCCTATCCCAACTGCCCCGTAGGTTCGGGCACGTTGAGCATCCTTCGGATAGTCTGCGTTTGCCCACACCTGCAGACCAGTGGTAAGAGCTCCCTTCTCACCTTTTCGAATACCAGGGCGGGCACATATTTCATCGGCCCAATTCAGCAAGGTCAATAAATCCGTTTGTTCTTCCAGGTTCGGTGCGGTTAATGCCAGCTTGCCGGAGAATACCTCGCCAGTGCCGCCATCTAAGGAGATCCAATCACCCTCCTCAACCACCACCCCATTTACATCCATTTGGCGTTTGTCAAGGTCAATGCGGATAACGGAGGCTCCTACCACACACGGTACACCAAATTGACGGGCTACAACCGCTGCATGCGAGGTTGCACCACCTTCACTTGTCAAAATCCCCTTTGCGGCCAGCATCCCATGGACATCATCTGGCTTGGTAAAGGGGCGCACCATGATCACATCTTGATTGTGTTCTTTGTGCATCTTTTCGACCAAATCGGCATCGAAGTAGACCTGTCCGACCGCCGCTCCCGGTGACGCATTTACCCCACTTCCCAAATAGCGGTTTTCTTTCTTTGCGGCAAGGATGGTTTCCGGGTTGAATTGCGGATGCAGGAGGGTATCGACATTGTCAGACGAAACCCTTAAAACAGCCTCATCTTTGCTAATCAGACCTTCATTTACCATATCAACGGCAGCCTTAACCGCTGCGCTGGCGGTGCGTTTACCGTTACGCGTTTGGAGCATCCATAACTTTCCCCGCTCGATGGTAAATTCTACATCTTGTAGATCTCGATAATGAGCTTCGAGTTTTTTACATATTTCCAGAAATTGTTTGAAAGCTTCCGGGAGATCATTGCCTAAATTCTCGATCGGGGCTGTGTTGCGAATGCCCGCCACCACATCTTCGCCTTGGGCGTTCAATAAATAATCACCATACATTTTTTTCTCGCCCGTCGCCGGGTTTCGGGTGAAGGCAACCCCGGTCCCCGAGTCGTTGCCCATATTGCCAAAGACCATTGTTTGAATGTTGACAGCCGTTCCCAGGTTGTCGGGGATATTGGTAGCCCGGCGATAGTCCACCGCTCGCTTTCCATTCCAAGATTTGAAGACCGCTTCGGTCGCCAATCGGAGCTGTTCATAGGGGTCACTTGGGAAGTCATAACCTTTGACATTCTTGACAATATTTTTGAACATCACAGTTAATTCTTTGAGATCCTTGGCACTAAGGTCCGTATCGGACTTTGCTCCTTTTTCATGTTTAAACGCTTTGAGTACACCCTCGAATGCTTCATCATCCATGCCCAAGACAACCGCTCCGAACATTTGCACGAGGCGGCGATAGGAATCATAGACAAATCGTTCGTTATTCGTTATTTTAATCATCCCCTGGGCTGTGTCATCATTTAAACCGATATTCAGTACGGTATCCATCATGCCTGGCATAGAAAATTTAGCCCCCGACCGGCACGAAACCAACAAAGGTTGTTCACTATTACCAAATTTTTTACCGGCCAATTGTTCTACTTCCTGCATAACCGTCAATACTTGATTCCACATCCCCTCAGGAAACTTCCCCCCCTCGGCTAAATAGGCATTACAAGCCTCGGTCGTAATCGTAAACCCAGGCGGAACGGGTACACCCAGGCGGGTCATATCCGCCAGGTTAGCCCCTTTGCCTCCAAACAAACCACGTATAGAGTCCCAATTTCCACCAATATATTTTTCGGCAGTATCCAATTCATTGAAAAGATAGACCCACTTTTTCATTTTTTACTCCTGAAGATTATTTTATCTCCACCCATGGTGGGATGCTGGTCAATAATATGCAAACATGGAATTTTACCATGTTCGGCCGGTTTTCAACAGCAGTTCGAACACAGTTCGAACAAGTTGAGTCAATTCAGACTATCAAAAATCATTCCCCATAAAATAGAATTTTTGACAACTATCTCCTGTATCTACCCGAACAGATCCCCTCCTTTTAACAACCAATGCATTTTTTACAACCATTCTTTATCCTTCATCGCAAATGGAAATAGGTTTACTTATTTCATCTGTAAAGCATTTGAAAGGAAAATATGATCCAACCTGAGTGATAATTGAGATTGATCTCGCAAACCAGGAGGCAGGAATGCTAATATTGGTCATCGATGACGACCCTGCTATGACCGAATTACTCAAAATATTACTATCAACCACAAAAGCTGTTGTTTATACAGCCGACAATGGAAAAATAGGAATTGAACTGGCGCAGAAAATAAAACCGGAATTGATTATAGTAGATCTGTTAATGCCTGAAGCAGATGGCTGGGAGGTATGTAAACAGGTACGTACCTTCAGTACTGTCCCCATTCTGATTCTTTCTGCATTAGATAATCCAGGCATGGTGGCGGCTGCGCTAGATGCCGGAGCGGATGATTATCTCATTAAACCCGTATCCAGCGGTATGCTTTTTGCCCATATCAACAACCTGGTTCGCCGGAATAGATCAACTCAAGGGTTATCCCAAGCCGCAATCAATTAAACGATTTGAATTAACCTGCCAAAAAGGAGAGGTGTAGGCGGTCTTGAAACCCCGTCTCACCTCATTTCTTTAGTATAAACGGTCAAGCAAGAGTTTCTTTAAACTTTTCTGCTTAAAGATTTTTGTAGTACAATTTTTACCGGATCGAAACAATGCCCAAAGCGCATTTTTGGAGTTGAACCGATATAAATCCTCGGTTCCCGCTTAATTTGATGGAGGGTTTTAGTGCAAACCTGCACGCGTTGTAATACCCAATCCCCCACCACCTTCTCTAGTTGTTTGAATTGCGGAGCAAGCCTTAAAGAATTTTCTACGACGGCTGTCGTACTTAAAAAAATGCAAGATAACCCCCGGGTTAAAAATATTCGCCTTTTGGTTACTCAGGATGCCTGTCCGGCTTGTTTGGGGTATGAGGGCACCTACGAGAAGAGCAAGGTTCCGCCCCTCCCTATAGAAGGGTGTTCTCACCTACATGGCTGCCGCTGTTTCTATGAGCCAATGCTCGATGAAATCTACCCTTAAGTTCTAACAACAAGAGGCAGCAGCAATGAGTTGCTGGAGCGCATCGGCTACTTGAGAAGGAGCCTCCATCATAGGCACGTGCCCTGCTTGTTGTATCTCCACTACCCAGCTCTTGCTAATCATCTGGGTAAAATTGTGCGCCCGGTCGATCGGAATAATTTGATCCTCCGTACCTGCAACAATCAAAGCAGGGTTTTTAATTCCCGAAAGCCACGGATTTGCATCGGGGCGCTCTGCCATGCCCTTTAAAGAGGCGATGATCGCTTTCGATTTATTTCGCATCATGATGGCATGAAGGTTTTTTTGCAGGTCTGTATCTTTGGTTAGTTTTGAAGCCATACCATCTGCAATGTATTTTACCCCCC
>Ga0207950_100375_pt1 | contig 15578 bp, 16 predicted proteins | sample Subbio11_8B_AprC_FD_184814 | JGI IMG/M metagenome (GOLD analysis project Ga0207950, IMG submission 184814) | Serpentinite rock and fluid subsurface biosphere microbial communities from McLaughlin Reserve, California, USA - CR11_8B_AprC (SPAdes) | ecosystem: Environmental > Terrestrial > Deep... | reverse complement strand
GTGAGGCCGCATGACGCGCGGCACCTGACAGCTTCGACCTGGCGGACACCCGCCACGCCAAGTCGATGACCGTCAGATCAAGTGCAGACTTCTACACAACAGGGGGCATGACCCCCTTCCGGCATACCGCGCGGAACGGTAGTCAGGGGGCCTCACGTCACGGTTCCGGGAGCACCCATGGGCAAGATCTATCCTGACGCGAAGGCGGCGCTGGCCGGCGTGCTGCGCGACGGCATGGTGATCCATTCGGGCGGCTTCGGCCTGTGCGGCATCCCGTCCCTGCTGATCGAGGCGATCCGCGAAAGCGGGGTGAAGGACCTCACCGTTGTGTCGAACAACGCCGGCATCGACGATGCGGGCCTCGGGCTGCTGCTCAAGACGCGGCAGATCCGCAAGATGGTCAGCTCCTATGTCGGCGAGAATGCCGAGTTCGCGCGGCAGTACCTGGCCGGCGAGCTCGAGATCGAGTTCAACCCGCAAGGCACGCTGGCCGAGCGCATCCGCGCCGGCGGCGCTGGCATCCCCGCCTTCTTCACCAAGACCGGCGTCGGCACCGAGGTGGCGAAGGGCAAGGAGACGCGCGAGTTCGACGGCGAGACCTATGTGATGGAGCGCGGCATCTTCGCCGACCTCGCCATCGTGCATGCCTGGATGGGCGACACCGAGGGCAACCTCGTCTATCGGAAGACCGCGCGGAACTTCAATCCGATGATGGCGACCGCGGCGAAGGTCACGGTCGCGCAGGTCGAGCACCTGGTGCGGCCCGGCGAGATCGATGCCGACCACATCCACACGCCGGGCATCTTCGTCAAGCGCATGATCGCCTGCCCGCCGGGCTACGAGAAGCGGATCGAGCAGCGCACGGTGCGCAAGCATGCGGCCGCGGCGGCCGGCCCCGACCACCTTCCGCGGTAAGGAGAGACGACGATGCCCTGGACCCGCGACGAGATGGCGGCGCGCGCCGCCCGCGAACTGCAGGACGGCTTCTACGTGAACCTCGGCATCGGCATCCCGACGCTGGTGGCGAACCACGTGCCGCCCGGCTTCAACGTGCAGCTGCAGAGCGAGAACGGCATGCTCGGCCTGGGACCGTTCCCCTACGAGGGCGAGGAGGATGCCGACCTGATCAATGCCGGCAAGCAGACCATCACGCAGCTGCCGACATCGTCCTTCTTCGATTCAGCGCAGTCCTTCGGGATGATCCGCGGCGGGCATATCGACCTGTCCATCCTGGGCGCGCTGCAGGTGGCGGCGAATGGCGACCTCGCGAACTGGATGATCCCCGGCAAGATGGTGAAGGGGATGGGCGGCGCGATGGATCTCGTCGCCGGGGTGAAGAAGGTGATCGTGCTGATGGAGCACACCGCCGGCGGCAAGCCGAAGCTGCTGAAGGCCTGCACCCTGCCGCTGACCGGCGCGCGGGTGGTGGACATGGTGGTGACCGACCTCGGCGTGTTCGAGATCGCGCGCAAGGGGCCGGAGCGGCTGGTGCTGACGGAACTCGCGCCGGGGGTGAGCCTCGAGGAGATGCGGGAGAAGACGGAAGCGGGGTTCGAGGTGAGGGCGTAGGTGGCGTGATCCCGATGCGGGGCGAGACGGCAAGGGCGTCCTGGCCCCTCATCCGTATCGTGCTGCCTTTGTTTCTCGGCCTTTTCGGCGCGCTGGTCATCGCAACCCTTTGGTGGACGTCCGGCAGGCCCTGGTTTCTCGGCCCTGACGATCGCCCGGGCGTCACCGATTTCCTTGCCCATCACATCGCCGGGAGTCTTGCGCTCGAAGGCCTTGGCGCCGCGGCCTACGACCATGAAGTCTTCAATCGACGGCTGGAAGCCCTGACCGGCGGTGCCGACGGGCATTGGCTTGGATGGCCCTATCCTCCGTTCTTCATCCTGGCTGTCGTGGCCTTCGCGCTGCTGCCCTATGCTTGGTCGTGGCTTGCGTGGCTTTGCGGAACTGCGGCGCTGCTTGTCATCGCTCTCCGATTGCGCGCCGAGACGCGCCCCTTCATCGCCCTCGTGCTTTGCACGCCGGCATCACTGGCCTGCATCCTCAAGGGACAGAACGGGTTTCTCTCCGCCGCGCTCATCGCAGCCAGCCTCGCGCTTCTCGACAATCGCCGCCGGGTTTCGGGCGTGGCCCTCGGGTTGTTGGCCTTCAAACCACATTTCGGCCTCGTAATGCCGCTTCTGCTGGCTGCCACCGGCCGGTGGACTGTCTTCCTCGCAGCCGCCCTGACGGTCATCGTGAGCGCATTGGCGGCGACGGCGGCCTTCGGCGCCGGAATTTGGCCCGTGTTCGTCGACTCGGCCCGGAGTGCTACCGCCGATTGGCTCACCTCCGAAACGGCATTTGCCGCCATGCAGACTGTCTACGCGGTAGCCGCGCCGTGGCTTGGTCCGCATGGCGCGGCAGTACTCCATGGCCTGCTGGCCGTCATCATCTTGGCCTCGGCACTGGCGATCTGGCGATCGGAGGCGTCATACGGAACGCGTGCCGCGGCAGCCATCGCCGCGACATTCCTGGTGGCGCCCTACGCGCACAACCATGACGCCGTTATGCTTGGCGTTGCGGCAGCGTGGCTGCTGGGTGATGCGCCGCATCCGCTGAAGCCGTGGGAAGCTGGTCTCGTCGTCGTCGCTTTACTCGCGCCTGCCGTAACGCTCTTCACCTGGGCGGGATGGCCGGGGATCGTCGCGGCGTCCATCATCCTGGCGATCTGCTGGCGACGCCGCGCAAGTCCAAGCGCGTGAACGGTCCGAGGCCAAAGCCTTGCCCGGACGCTACGGCCGCCGCACCCGCCACAGCTGCGCGAAGCCCTCATCCGCCACGAGATCGAGCATCGGCAGATGCGGCGGTGGTCCGTAGCGGTCCGGCTCGTCGGCATTGAGCACCAGCACGTAGTCGAAGCGCCGCGGCCAGCCGAGCAGGTAGCGGTAGCCGTAGAAGCGCGGATCGGCCGCGAGGCGGGCCTCGTCCTCGAGCGTGACGGCGAGGTTGCGGAATGTCGAGAGGAAGGGCTCGTGCACCGCCACCGCATCCCAGGGCGGGCGCACGACAACCGTCTGTTTGCCGGGTGTCGCGAACAGCGTCGGCACGAAGGCCGCGCGTTCCCCCGCCGCGAGCGTCGCGAGATGCCAATACAGCGGCTGCCGGCCTGCCGTTGACCTGTGCGCCCGCAGCGGCCCCTCTGCCGCCGGGGAGTGCTCGACCGGCAGGACGGCGCTGCCGGGCGGGACATGCGACAGGGCGGCGCGCACCGCCCGCGTATCCTCGCGCGAGGCCCACCAGACCTGGCCGATCATCGCGGTCCGCAGCAGCACGAGAAACGTCAGCGCCATCGCCAATGCCGCCGCGACCGCGGCGCGCGACGGGAAGCCCGGCGGCGGACGGGTCGCCGCCATCACCATCAGGCCAAGCAGCGCGCCGAGTCGCCAGTTGGTCGCGCCGTTGCCGAGGACGTAATACGGCAGCGCGGCGGCGAGCATGAGCAGCACCGCCGTCGCGGCGAGCAGCCCGGCATGGCCCCGGAACCCGCGGCCGGCGAGGATCGCGGCCGCGGCGATTCCGAGCAGCGGCAGGACGAACAGCAGGTCGGGGCCGAGGCGGTAAGTCCAGACGCTCGCCACCAGCACCATCGCCGCCTGCTGGAATCGGAGCGCGATGCCGCCTGTCACCGAGCGGTCGAGCGCGCCGGCCGGCACATCGTCGCCATAGACGACCGGCACAAGCAGCAGATACGCCGCAAGCGGCAGCGCGCAGGCCACGCCCACGCGCATCACCGCGCTCCAGCGCAGCCGCGCCCACGCCGCAGCGCCGCCATCGGGGATGCGCGCGCCGGCCGCCAGCGCGCCCAGCAGCAACGCGAGGAAGGCGCTGGCGAAGGGATGCACGGCGATCAGCATCGCCGAGGCCGCGCCATGCGCGAGGAACACCGCCCAGCCGGGCAGGCGCCGCCGCAGCGCCGCGTCGGCGGCCGCGCAGAGGAAGGCGATGCCGATGCCGATCTGGTAGCTGATCAGCCCGAAGACCAGGCTGCCGCTCCAGGCGAAAAGCGCGAAGGGAATCAGCCACCAGTGCCAGCCGCCGAACACCGCGCGGTTGAGCAGCATGGCGCCGAGCGGCGGCAGGACGACCGCGAGGCCCACGAGCACGCTGCCCGCCGCGCCGGGCGCGATCGCGGCCGACAGCGCCACGCCCAGCCAGTCCACCGCCGTGTTGGCCCAGGCGCCGGAGCGGTCGAGCGCATAGAAGGCGTTCTCGTGCCCGGCCAGCACGATGTCGGCGAGGATGTGCAGCCGCGCAAGGTGGTTCGGGTAGTCGAGCAGCGGCGGCACCGGCACCAGCAGGACCGGCAGCAGCAGCGTGCCCAGCGCCAGCAGCGGGCCGGCGCGCGTGGCAAGACGTGCCGGCGTCACGCGGCGAGGGTCATGGCGCGCCCGGCAGCGCCCGGTAGGGCAACGGCACGAAGCGCGTGCCGTGCAGCGCGATGTCCCGCCACACGCCGCCGGTCACATACGGGTCCTCGGCCATCCAGGCGCGGGCCGCCGCGTCCGTCGCGTGGCGCGTCACGGCGATCGAGCCGCGCATCGTCCCGGCCTCGTCCAGGATGGCCCCGCCGAGGGCCAGCGTGCCGTCCTGCGCCATCGGCGTGACGCGGGCGACATGCGCCGGGCGGGCCGCGGCGCGACGCGACGGGGCGGCATCATCCGTGCCGTCCATCGCCACGATCACCGTATGCGTGCGCGTCGCCGAGACCGGTTCGCCGGGCCGCGGCAGCGGGCGATAGGGCAGCGGCGCGATGCGGAAGGGATGCGCCTCCCATCGCGCCCAGACGCCGTCGGTGGCGAAGGGTTCCTCGGCGAGGTAGGCGTCCAGCCCGGCGCGGTCCGGCACTTCGAGCACCATCAGCGAGCCCGCCGGCTGCCACTCCGGCGTGAACAGCGGCACGCCGAGGGCCAGCCGCCCGTCCTCGGCCCAGCGCGTGATGACGGCGAGGTGGCGGTCGCGCGATTCGGCGCGACGCGAGGGGTCCGGCCCATCCCAGGCGATGACGGCGTAGCCCATGGCGGATCCCCTCGTTCCGGCGCGCCCGCGTCAGCCTGGCGGCGCGGCGGTCGCGTCCGCAGCCTCAGTACATGTGCTGTCCGCCGTTGATGGACAGCGTCGAGCCGGTGATGAAGTCCGCGTCGTCGGCGGTGAGGAAAAGCACCCCGCGCGCGATGTCGTGGGCACGGCCGAGCCGGCCCATCGGGATGCGCGCGATGATCTTCTCCAGCACGTCGGGCGGGACGGCGCGCACCATCTCGGTGTCCACGTAGCCGGGCGCGATGGCGTTCACCGTGATCTGGCTGCGCGCGCCTTCCTGTGCGAGCGCCTTGGTGAAGCCGTGGATGCCGGACTTGGCGGCGGCGTAGTTCACCTGACCGTACTGCCCGGCCTGGCCGTTGATCGAGCCGATGTTGACGATGCGGCCGAACTTGCGCGCCGTCATGCCGTCCCAGGTCAGCTTGCACATGTTGTAGCAGGAGCCGAGGTTGGTATCGATCACCGCGTCCCACATGTCGCGCGACAGGCGCTTCATGGTGGCGTCGCGGGTGATGCCGGCGTTGTTCACCAGCACCTCGATATGGCCGACCTCGGCCTCGATGCGCTTCACGGCATCGGCGCAGGAATCGTAGTCGGCGACATCGAACTTGTAGCAGGGGATGCCGGTGCGCTTGGTGAAGGCCTCCGCCGCCTGGTCATTGCCGGCGTAGGAGGCGACGACCGTGCGGCCCGCGGCCTGCAGCGCCTCGCTGATCGCCGCGCCGATGCCGCGCTGGCCTCCGGTGACAAGTGCGACGCGTGACATGCCTGCTCTCCTCCCGTTTGCGGATGCGCGGTGCGCCGCATGCATGCGGCGGCGCGGCCCGGCGATCCCTGCGCGTGATCAAAACCCGTCGCGGCGCCGCGCGCCAGCGGAAATCCATGCGCCGGCGCGGAACCGGCGCGGCAGCATCAGCCCGGGGTGGCGCCCGAAGCCCGCACCACCGGCGCCCAGGCGGCGATCTCCGCGCGGACGAAGGCCTGCGCGTCGTCGAGGAAGCGCGTGCCGGGCAGTGTCGAGGTCTCGGCGTAGCGGCGCGCCACGGCGGGCGCGGCGATCGCCTCGCGGATCGCGGCGGCGAGCCGTTCCTGCAGCGGTCGCGGCGTGCCGGCGGGCGCGGCGATGCCCGCCCAGCCATCGGCGACGATGTCGGGGAAGCCGGATTCGACGAAGGTCGGCACCTCGGGGAAGCCGGGCACGCGCTCGCGCGAGGTGAAGGCGATGACGCGCAGCGTGCCGGCGCGGATATGGGCCGAGCCGGCGGTCAGGCTGTCCATCACCGAGGGCACCACGCCGGCGATCGCATCGGTCGCCGCCTGCGCGCCGCCGCGATAGGGGATGTGGTGCAGTTCGAACCCGGCGGCCTGGGCGAGGCGCAGCCCGATCAGGTGCGGCACCGAGCCGATGCCGCTGGTCGCGTAGGCGAGGCCGGGCGGGCGCCTGGCCGCGGCGATGAAGTCGGCCACCGTGCGGATCGGCTGCGCCGGATGCACCAGCAGCAGGTAGGGCGTGCCGAGCATGATGGCGATGTGCGCGAAGTCGCGGTCGGCGTCCCACTGGATGCGGTCGCGATAGAGCGTGTGCCCGACCGCCATGCCCGAGATGGTGGAGACGAGCAGCGTCTGCCCATCCGGCGCGGCGCGCGCGACGAGGCCGGTGCCGAGGGTCGCGCCGGCGCCGGGGCGGTTCTCGACCACGATGGTGGTGGCGAGGCGGCGGCCCATCTCGTCGGCGATCAGCCGGGTGATGATGTCGGTGGTGCCCCCCGGCGCGAAGGGCACGATGATGCGGACCGGACCCGGATAGGGCTGCGCGAGCGCGGGCGTGGCGAGCAGCGCTGGGCTGGCGAGGAAGGCGCGGCGGCGCAGCATGTCTGGGGCTCCGGCGGGAAGGGAGTCCGAGACTATCGCTCTGCGGCAAGGCCGGGGAAGTGCCCCGGCCACCGGACGGAAACCCCCCGATGCGGCCGGGGGGCGGGCCCTTCAGGCTCAGCGCCGGCGGGCCGGCGCTGCGATGACCGCCGCTGCGCGCTGGCGGTCGAGCGCGGCGAGGTCCTCGGCCTCGTAGCCGCGCAGCGTGGCGGCGGTGTCGATCGTCGCGTCGGGCGAGCGCGTCGCGCGGGCGATCGGCGTCGCCCAGCCGGCGCGGACGGCCTGGGCGCGCTGGGCGAACCAGGCATCGCGCTCGGCGGCGGAGGCGAAGCTCGCCGGCGGCAGGACGACGGTGACGTTCTCGAAGCGGCGGACGCGGCCGCTGGCAATGTCCTCGCGGTGGTTCACCGCACCGACCGGGCCGGTCGGCTGGTGGTGATGCAGGCCGAAGTCGCGCAGCGGGCGCAGTGTCGCGGTGGTGTCCATCCGGCCCGGCGCCGAGCAGGCGACCTGCGCGGGGCTGTTGCCGCGGGCGAGTTGGACATTGCCGGGGGTCGCGGCGATGCGCGCGACCTCGGCGCCATCGCGCGTGACGGTGCAGCGCGTGCCGGCCGGGTCGGAGGCGACGGTGATGGTGCCGTTCCACGCCGCCGGCCTGGCCTGGCCGTCGAGGGCGCGGTTGTCCACCTCGATGTGGCGCGTGCCACAGGCGCCGAGCAGCAGCAGGCCGAACAGGGCGGGCACGGTCCCGAGGCGGCGCGCGGCGGTGGCGTTGAACGTCATGGGCTCAGGGTCTCCTGGACTGCGGTCTGGACGGCGCGGAACGAGTGTCTTTCCGGAGGGTTAATCTGTAAAGGCGGCGTGATCCATCCCGTTTTCGTTAATTTCGATCACTATTTGGTCGCCGCGCGGTCGCGGGCGCTCCCCGCAAGACCGCTGGCGCATGGCCCCAGCGCCGGGTAGGCTACCGGCCACGGAGCATCGCAGGGTCATCACGGGTCGAATTACCGCCACGGCCGGTTGAGGCCTCGCCCCGGATGGGCGGGCCTCCGGCCGCGCCTGCCTCCGCCCGTCCCCGCCTTGCAGAGAACCCCGCCATGTCCGAATCCGAACGCTGCGTCGCAGCGCGCTTCACCCTTTCCGCCGAGCCCTCGCCCGGCCTGCTGCCGCGCCTGCTGCAACCCTTCGCCAGGCGCGACCTGGTGCCCGACCGCGTCCTCGCGCTGCGGGAAGGCGCGGCGATGCGCGTGGAGATCGCGCTCGATGCCATGCCGGCGGGGATGGTGCATCTCGTGGCGGGCAACCTGTCGCAGGTGGTCGGGGTGACGGAGTTGCACAGCGCGGGCGAAGGCGACGGCGCGCAGGCGCTGCGCGCGGCGTGAAGCGCGCAGAAACCGCTTGAGAATGCGACCTCAGTCGCATTCCGAGGCCCGCCACCGGCCCCTGTGACGGGATTCTCAAACGGTCCCTCAGCTCAGCGACAGCACCGCCAGCATCACGACCCCGAGCCCGATCCGGTACCAGCCGAAGGGCGTGAAGCCGATGCGCCCGATCACGCCGAGCAGCCAGCGCACCGTGAAATAGGCGACGATGAAGGCGGTGACGAAGCCGACGCCGATCTGCCCGAAGGCGGAGACGTCGAGGTCATCGCGTGCCTTGAAGAGCGAAAAGGCGGTCGCGGCGAACATGGTCGGGATGGCGAGCATGAAGGAGAATTCGGCCGCCGCGCGCCGCTCCACCCCGATCAGCAGCGCGGTGATGATGGTCGCCCCCGAGCGCGAGGTGCCGGGGATCATCGCCAGCGCCTGGCCGAAGCCGATCAGCAGCGCGGCGAGCGGCCCGATCTCGGGCACCGAGCGGATGGTGGGCTCGGGCCGCGCGCGCTCGATGACGATGATGGCGATGCCGCCGAGGATCAGCGCGACGCAGACCACCCAGGGATTGAACAGCATCCCGGTGATCGTGCCGTGCAGCGTCGCGCCGATCACCGCCGCGGGCAGGAAGGCGAGGAAAAGGTTGAGCACGTAGTAGCGCTGCAGCCCCGGCCGCCACATGTTGAGCAGCAGATCGAGGATCAGCCGCCGGTAGATCACCACCACCGCGAGGATGGCGCCGAGCTGGATCGAGATCTCGAAGGTCTTGCCCGGCGGCCCCTCGAAGCCGATCAGCTCCCCGAGCAGGATCAGGTGGCCGGTCGAGGAGATCGGCAGGAATTCGGTGATTCCCTCGACGATGCCCATGAGCAGGGCGGAGAGCAGCAAACCGAAATCCATGGTCTGATCCAGATGGGGGGGGGAGAGGGCGGTTATGCGCCTCGGGCCATGGCGCAAATCGGGCAGCGCCGATGACGTTCGCGACAGGCCCGATGCGGCGCGGCGAGGGCAGGCCGGCGCCCCGCCGCCCCGGCCGCGCGTTCAGCGCGCCGCGGCCGCGGCCGGGAAGGCGAAGTTGTCGAAGGAATTCTCGACCAGGCGGAACCACTGGAAATGCTCGTCCCGATAGGGGCGATAGGCGTCCCAGATCCTCCTGAAGCGGCCGTTGCGTCCGCCGGTTTCCTCGTACACCTCGTGCGAGGCGCGCCAGGCGGCCTGCATGATGTCGCGCGGCCAGAAGCGCAGCTGCGCGCCCGCCGCCACCAGCCGCCGCAGCGCGAGCGGGTTGAGGTGGTCGTAGCGCGCGAGCATCTCGGAATCGGCCTCGTTGCAGGCGGCTTCGAGGGCGTGCTTGTAGGCGTCGGGCAGCGCGTCGAAGGCGCGGGTGTTGATCAGCAGGTGCAGCCGCGCGCCCGGTTCCCAGAAGCCCGGCGCGTAGTAGAAGCGCGCCACGCGCACGAAGCCGAGCTTCTCGTCGTCATGGGGCCCGACGAATTCCACCGCATCGAGCGTGCCGCGCTCGAGCGAGGGGTAGATGTCGGCGGCGGCCACCTGCGTCGGTGCGGCGCCCAGGCGCTGGAACACCTGCCCCGCGAAGCCGGCGATGCGGAACTTAAGCCCGTTGAGCGCGGCGAGGTCGCGGATCTCGGTGCGGAACCAGCCGCCCATCTGCGCGCCGGTGTCGCCCGCCGTGAAGCCGACGCAGTTGTATTCGCGGAACAGCTCGGCCCCGAGTTCCCTGCCGCCGCCATGCCGCCACCACGCGGTGAACATGCGGTTGTTCAGGCCGAAGGGCATGGCGGTGAAGAAGGCGAAGCCCGGCTCCTTGCCGACATAGTAGTAGGAAGCGGTGTGCGCGCACTCGACCGCGCCGGACTGCACGGCATCGAGCGCGGCGAGCGGCGGGGCGATCTCGCCGCCCGGGAAGGCGGTGATGCGGAAACGGCCGTCAGTGAGCTGGCCGACGCGGCGGGCGATGCCCTCGCCCGTGCCGAACAGCACGTCGAGGCTGCGCGGAAAGGAGGAGGTGAGCCGCCAGCGCACCTCCGGGTTCTGGGTGTGCGCCAGGGGGGCGCGGCGAGGGCGGCGGCGGCGGCGGCTGTTCCCACCAGGGCGCGACGGTTCATCGGGGTTTCCTCCCAGGATGGATGCGCTGATGCCGGACATACGGGATCGCGCATTGCGGGAAAAGCGTCATGCCGGCGCCGGCCTGGGGTCGGGCGCCGGCGGGCCGGCCGTACGCAGCGCGTAGGCCACCTGCACCGTGCCGGCGAACAGGCCCATCCCCACCCCGATCTGCCAGGCGAGGACGTAGTCCCCGTTCAGGTCGAACAGCAGCCCGCCGCCGAAGGCGCCGAGGAAGGAGCCGAGCTGGTGCGACATGAAGGCGACGCCCTGGATCATCGCGAGGTAGCGCAGGCCGAACATCTCGGCGACCATGCCCGCGACCAGCGGCGCCACGCCGAGCCACAGGAAGCCGATGACGGCGGCGAAGACCAGCGTGGAGGCCTCGGTCGGCGGCCACGCGAAATACAGGCCGAGCACCAGCGAGCGGCTGAGATAGATGCCCCCCAGCAGCGCCCCCTTGTTCCACCGCCCGCCCGCCCAGCCGAAGAACAGCGAGCCGAGCACGTTGAACGCGCCGATCAGCCCGAGCGCCTTGGCCGAGAGCATCGGATCCTGCCCGCACAGCACGAGGTAGGAGGGCAGGTGCGTGGTCAGGAACACCAGTTGCAGGCCGCAGACGAAATAGGCCGCGGCCATCACCAGGAAGGGCGCATGCGTCATGGCGCGCTTCAGTGCCGCGCCCATGCGCGGGGATTCGCCCTCGGCGAGCGGCGGCGCCGCCATCCGGTCCACGCGCCCCGCGACCCAGGCGGCGGGCAGCATGGCGAGCGCCAGCACCAGGAAACCCCACACGCCGGCGCGCCAGCCCCATCCCTCGGTCAGCACCCCGCCGATCGGGGCGGCGATCAGCGCGCCCACCGAGCCCGCCGCCGAGACGGCGCCGAGCACGGTCGAGCGCATCGCCGCCGGAACGGGCCGCGCGGCGACCGCGAGCGCCATGCCGCTGCCGGTGCACGCCAGCGCGAAACCGATCAGCAGTCCCGCGCCGACCAGCATCGCGAAGGCGCCCTGCGCCACCGCCATGACCGCGAGGCCCAGCACATAGGCGACCACGCCGGCCACCAGCACCGGGCGGAAGCCCCAGCGCGCGGCCGCCGCGCCGGTGAGCGGCGTGAGGAAACCCCAACCGAGATTCTGCACGGCGATGGCGAAGGTGAACTCGGCCACCGCGACGCCGATCTCCTGCGTCGCCGGCGTCATGAACAGGCCGAGGCTCTGCCGCACGCCCATGGCGAGGGAGAGCATCACCGACACCCCGATCAGCATCGGCAGGCCGGCGCGGAGCGCGGCGTTCATGGCCGGAGCATCGCCCGCCCTGCGCGTGCGCGTCGAGGCCGGGGCGCATGCGCCCCGCGCGCGGCGCCATGCGCGCGGCGCGCGGCCGTCGGCGTCAGCCCGGCAGCGGGAAGCGGTCGAGCCAGGGCTGGTATTCAGGCTCGACCTGGATGTCGAGCGAGGCGAGCACGCGCACCACCGCGCAGTAGAAGGCTATAGTCAGCACCAGGTCCACCAGGCGCTCATGGTCGAAATGCGCGCGCAGCGCCTCGAAGGTCGCCGCGCTCACGCCCGGGCCGTCGTGGCATTCGCGCGCGGCGCGCAGCACGAGCTTCGCGAGCGGCTCCAGCGCATTCTCGCGGCCTTCGGTCTCGGCGATCAGGGCGCGGATGTCGTCCTCGCTGACGCCGAAATCCATGCCGATCTTCACATGGTGCGACCATTCATAGGGCGAGCGGGCGAGCCAGCCGACCTGCAGGATGGCGAGTTCGCGCAGGCGCGGGTCGAGCAGCGATGCGTGCCGGATGAACTGGCCGAGGCCGGAGAAGGCGCGCGCCGCGTTCGGGCTGTTGGCGAGCGCGCGGTGCAGCGCGATGTCGCGCCTGAGAAGGTCGCGGTCGGCCTCCTTCAGCCGGTCCGCCGTCATGTCGGGCACGCGGGCCATGTCGTCTCCCCCAGGGGTTGCGGGGGAGCAGGCTACACGCGCCGCGCGCCCTGCGAAGCCCCGCCGCGCGGCTGGGCGGCGCGCAGCAGCGCCGCGCGGTCGGGCACGTCCACGCGGCGCGCATGCAGCCGCAGCAGACCCGCCGCCTCGAGCCCGTGCAGCGCGCGCGAGAGGCTCTCGGGCGTCATGCCCAGGCGCGCGGCGATGGCGCCGCGCGGTTCCGGGATCTCGACCGCGCCCTGCGGCGTGGCGAGGCGGCGCAGCAGGAAGCGGGCCGCGCGCTGCGTCGCGTCCCGCGTCTTGAGGTCCACCACCTGGTCCACGAGCAGCCGCCACTGGCGCGTCATCTGCTCGATCGCGGCGCGCATCAGCGCGGGGTCGGCGGCGGTGGCCTCGCGCAGTTCCTCGGCGGGGATGGCGACCAGGCTGCAGGGCGCGAGCGCCGTCGCGCTGACCGGATGCGGCAGGCGCAGCAGCGCGGCGGAGAGCGGGAAGGCCTCGCCGGGGGCGAGGATCTCGACCATCGTCGTGGCACCTTCCTCGTCGGTGAAGCCGAGGCCGACGGAGCCCTGCAGGAGGATGAAGAGGCGATCGGCCGCGGCGCCCTGGGCGATGATCGGCGCGCCGCGCGGCACGGCGACGGCCACGGCGTCGCGCAGCAGCCGCATGCGCGCCTCCGCGCTCGCGCCCGCCAGCAGCGGCCCGGTGACCTTCACTCCACCGGGGCCGCGTGATGCCTGCATCGCCGTACCGTCCACATCCCGGCAATGCTGGCGAAGCGCGACGGCGGGGGCGTTGATTCAGATCAACGTGGCCAAAAAGGCCGGGTTCAGGCCATGCCGCCGTTGATGGAAACGGTCTGGCCGGTGATGTAGGCGGCACGGTCGGAACAGAGGAAGGCGACGAGTTCCGCCACTTCCCCCGGCGCCCCGAGGCGGCGGGCGGGCACCAGCTCCTTCACGCGCGCGGGCGGCACGGCGGCGGCGATGGCGGGGCTTTCGATGAGGCCGGGCGCGACCGCGTTCACCGTCACGCCGCGCGGCGCGCATTCGAGGCTGAGCGCGCGCACTGCGCCGATCAGCCCCGCCTTCGCCGCGGCGTAGTTGGCCTGGCCGCGATTGCCCATCAGCGCCGTGACGGAGGACATCGCCACGATGCGCCCTTCGCGCGTGCCCATCATCGGCAGCAGCAGCGGGCGCGCGACGTGGAAGAAGCCGTCGAGCGAGACGGCGAGGACGCGGCGCCACTGCTGCTCGCTCATCGCCGCCATCGGCGCGTCCTCATGCGTGCCGGCATTGTGCACCAGCACCTGGATCGGGCCGGCCTCGAGCAGCGCCTCGCAGGCGCGCGCGGTGGCCCCGGCGTCGGCGATGTCGAAGGTGGCGGCGGTGCCGCCGATCTCTGCGGCGAGCGCGGCGGCGGCGGCGGCGTTGCTGTGCGCGTGCACGATCACGGCGCAGCCCTCGCGCGCCAGCGTGCGGCAGATCGCCGCCCCGATCGGGCTGGCGCCGCCGGTGACCAGCGCGCGCCTCATGCCGCGGTGCAGACCGGCCCGGCGAGGCCGCCATGGGCGGAAAGGTCGCGGATGGTCGCGCCCGGCCCGCACAGCGCGCAGGCGGGGTCGCGCCTGAGCCGCACGGTGCGGAAGCGCGCATCGAGCGCGTCCCACAGCAGCAGCCTTCCCTTCAGGCCCTCCCCGATGCCGAGGATGAGTTTCAGCACCTCGGTCGCCTGCAGCGTGCCCATCACGCCGGTGACCGCACCCAGCACGCCGGCCTCGGAACAGGTCGGCACCAGGCCCGGCGGCGGCGGCTCAGGGTGCAGGCAGCGGTGACAGGGATTCTCGCCGTCATGGCCGGCGAAGACCGAGAGCTGGCCCTCGAAGCGCAGCACGGCGGCGCTGACCAGCGGGCGGCCGAGCAGGTGGCAGGCATCGCCGAGCAGGAAGCGCGTGGCGAAATTGTCCGTGCCGTCGCAGACGAGGTCGTAGCGCGGGATGAGATCCTGCGCGGCCTCGGCGTCGAGGCGGCGGGCATGGACCTCGACGGCCACCTCGGGGTTGAGCGCGCGCAGCGTCTCGGCGGCGCTCTCGGCCTTGTTGCGGCCGATGCGCGCGGTGGCGTGGGCGACCTGGCGCTGCAGGTTGGACAGTTCCAGCACGTCGTCGTCCACCAGGCCGATGGTGCCGATCCCGGCCGCGGCGAGATAGAGCGTCAGCGGTGAGCCGAGGCCGCCGGCGCCGATGACGAGCACGCGGGCGGCGCGCAGCCGCGCCTGGCCGGTGGCGCCGACCTCCTGCAGCAGGATGTGGCGGGAGTAGCGGTGCAGTTCCGCCTCGGTGAAGTCGAGATCCATGGCGCGGATATGGGCGCGCGGCGAGGCGCGGCGCAAGCGATGGCTTGCCCGCCGGCCCCGCGCGGCACGGAATGCCGCCATGAACGGGGAGGAGTGCGGACCTCGCGGCCCCGCCGCGCGTGCTGCGTTGCACAAGGACACGATCGGTGATTTCGCGCGACGCGGCGGGCGGGTCTATGACGGCGCCGCTCCCTGCCCCGCGAGGCCCCGAGACCCCATGACCGCCCCCATCGCGCTGTTCGACGTGAAGGCCCAGCAGGCCCTGATCCGGCCGGAGCTCGACCGCCGCATCGCCGCAGTGCTCGAGTCCGGCCGCTTCATCAACGGGCCGGAGGTGACCGAGATCGAAGAGCGGCTTGCCGCCTTCGCCGGCTGCGCGCATGCCGTCGGCGTCTCCTCCGGCACCGATGCGCTGCAGATCGCCATGATGGCCGAGGGCATCGGGCCCGGGGACGCGGTGTTCCTGCCCGCCTTCACCTACACTGCCACCGCCGAGGTGCCGCTGGTGCTGGGCGCGACGCCCATCTTCGTGGATGTCGAGGAGAGCACCTTCAACATCGCCATCGCCGACCTCGAGGCGCGCCTCGCCGCGGTGAAGAAGGACGGGCGGCTGCGGCCGCGCGCGGTGATGGGCGTGGATCTGTTCGGCCTGCCGGCGGACTGGCAGGCGATCGAGGCGATCTGCGCGCGGGAGGGGATGTTCGCCCTCGACGACGCGGCTCAGGCCTTCGGCGCATCGCTGGGGAACCGGCGGCTCGGCTGCTGGGGCCATGCGGCGGCGCTGTCCTTCTACCCGACCAAGACGCTCGGCGCCTATGGCGATGGCG
>Ga0207950_100374_pt1 | contig 15599 bp, 12 predicted proteins | sample Subbio11_8B_AprC_FD_184814 | JGI IMG/M metagenome (GOLD analysis project Ga0207950, IMG submission 184814) | Serpentinite rock and fluid subsurface biosphere microbial communities from McLaughlin Reserve, California, USA - CR11_8B_AprC (SPAdes) | ecosystem: Environmental > Terrestrial > Deep... | reverse complement strand
GGGGGGGGAGGGGCGCCGGCGCCACGGGCCGCGCCCGCGCGCCTGGCGCCCGGGGGCCGGGGTTCAGCCCTCGGCCAGCCGCTCCGTCACCCGCGGGGGCGACATCGGCAGCGCGTAGAAGCGCCTGCCCAGCGCGTCGTAGACCGCGTTGGCGATCGCCGCCAGCGGCGGGACGATCGGCGCCTCGCCCACGCCGCGCACGCCCTGCGGATGCTTCGGGTTCGGGATCTCGATCATGATGGGATCGATCATCGGCACGTCCGAGCAGACCGGCATGCGGTAGTCGAGGAAGCCCGCATTGTCCACGCGGCCCTTGGCGTCATAGAGGTATTCCTCGCTGAGCGCCCAGCCGATCCCCTGCACCACGCCGCCCTGGATCTGGCCCTCGACATAACCCGGATGGAGCGCGCGCCCGACATCCTGCGCGGCCGTGTAGCGCAGCACGCGCACGATGCCGAGCTCGACATCCACCTCGACATCGACGCAATGCGTGGCGAAGCCGGGATCGGCGCCGGTGGTGTTGAGCTGGACCTGGGTGCCGATCGGCCCGCCCATCTCGTTCGCCTTGGCGGCGAGATCCTTGAGGCTGAGCGGGGGGAACTTGCCGGCATTGTCGCCGGCCGGCAGAGCCATCCCGTCCTCCCACTTCACCGCATCGGCCTCGATCTTCCAGATCCTGGCCGCGCGTTCCTTGAGCTGGCCGATCACCTTCTCGGTCGATGCGGTCGCGACCATGGCGGACGCAAAGGTCACACGGCTGCCGCCCGTGAGGTTCGAGAAGCCGATTGTCTGCGTGTCGCCGATCATCACGTTCACACGCGCATGGTCGACACCGAGCAGCTCGGCCACGACATTGGCGATGGAAGCGCGCGAGCCGCCGACATCCGGATGCCCGGTGGTCACGAGGACGTTGCCGTCCTCGGTGATGTTCACCTGCACCGAGGATTCACCGCCGGCATTGTACCAGAAGCCGGACGCGACGCCGCGCCCGCGCTTGAAACCCGGACGGGGGTTCTTGTCGAGCGGGGCGGTGTAGTGCGGGTGGTGCTTGATGGCCTCCACCGTCTCCTTGAAGGTCACGGCGCCGAAATTCGGGCCATAGATCGCCTTGTCGCCCGCCTTGGCGCTGTTCCTCAGGCGCAGGTCCAGCGGGTCGATGCCGAGCGCCTCGGCGATCTCGTCCAGGACGGTCTCGGCCGCGAAGGCGCCGTGCGGCGCGCCCGGGGCGCGGTAGGCCGCGACCTTGGAGCGGTTCGAGACCACGTCGTAGCCGACCGAGAGCACGTTCGGGATGGCATAGGCGGCGAAGGAGCACCCCACCGGCCCGCGCAGCGGCGAACCCGGCAGCGCGCCCGCCTGCAGGTAGAAGGTGCCCTGCGCGGCCACCAGCGTGCCGTCCTTCTTCGCACCCATCTTGACGGTCATGAGCGAGCCCGGCGCCGGGCCGGTCGCGCGCTGCACCTCCTCGCGCGTCATGACCATCTTCACGGGGCGGCCCGACTTCCTGGACAGCATGACCGCGACGGGTTCGAGGTAGATGATCGTCTTGGCGCCGAAGCCGCCGCCGATCTCGGCCGGGATCGCGCGGATGTCGCTCTGCGGGATGCCCGTGAGCAGCGAGGTCATGGCGCGCACCATGAACTGGCCCTGGGAGGAGGACCAGATCGTCACCCGCCCGTCCGCGGCGTAGGAGACGGTGCAGGATTGCGGCTCGATATGGCCCTGGTGGACCGGGCGGGTCGTGAAGCTGCGCTCGACGACGATGTCGGCCTCGGCGAAGCCCTTCTCGATGTCGCCGGCCTTGAGCACCATGGTGCCCGCGATGTTCGAGGGCTTGCCCTCGAACCGGTTCCATTCGTGCAGGATCGGCGCGTCGGGCCTGATCGCGTCCTCGATCTCGATGACGTGGGGCAGGACCTCGTAGTCCACCTCGATCAGGGCGCAGGCGGCGGCGGCCACTTCCTCGCTGATCGCGGCGACGGCGGCGATCGGGTGGCCGTGGAACAGCGCCTTCTCCCGCGCCATCACGTTGCGGCACATCCAGCGCATGTCCTGGATGCCGAGCATGACGGACTTGTCGAGCGGGAATTCGACGATGTCCTTGTGCGTCACCACCGCCTTCACGCCGGGCAGCGCCTCGGCCCTGGAGGTGTCGATGCCGCGGATGCGCGCATGGGCATGCGGGCTGCGCAGCACCTTGCCCCAGATCATGCCGGGCATGGTGGTGTCGGCGCTGTACTGCGCGCGGCCCGTCACCTTGTCCGCGCCGTCGGGGCGGATGGTGCGGGCGCCGATCCACTTGTTCGCCATGTCGTTCATCAGGCGGCGCTCCTCATCTCGGCGGCGGTCTCGAGCACGGCGCGCACGATCTTGTCGTAGCCGGTGCAGCGGCAGAGGTTGCCGGCGAGGCCGAAGCGCACCTCCTCCTCCGTCGGGTCCGGGTTCTTCTCGAGCAGCGCGCGGGAGGCCATCAGCACGCCCGGCGTGCAGATGCCGCACTGGAGCGCCGCCATCTCGAGGAACTTCTGCTGTAGCGGGTGCAGGCGGTCGCCCTGGGCCATGCCTTCGATCGTGCCGATCTCATGGCCCTCGGCTTCCACCGCCAGCATCAGGCAGGCGCAGACCAGGCGGCCATCGACGGTGATGGAACAGGCGCCGCAATCGCCCGTGCCGCAGCCTTCCTTGGTGCCGGTCAGGCCGAGCGGCCCGCGCAGCACATCCAGCATGGACTCGGCCGCGGTGCAGAGGAACTCGACCGGTTCGCCGTTGATGCTGGTGGAGACGTGGAGTTTCGACATGGCCTCAATTCCCTCCGGCGCGCTGCGCGGCGATCGCCGCGGCGCGCTTGAGCAGCACGCCCGCGACCTTGGTGCGGTAGGCGATGGTGCCGCGCTTGTCGTTGATCGGCTTGCAGGCGGCGCGGCAGGCGGCCGCGGCCGCTTCCAGCGCCGCGTCATCGAGCCGCGATCCGATCAGGGCGCGCGCTGCTTCCCCGACCAGCAGCACGGTGGGTGCCACGGCGCCGAGGCCCACGCGCGCGGCCGTGACCACGCCGCCCGCCAGGGTCAGGTTCACGCCGCAGCCCACCACGGCGATGTCCATCTCGGTGCGCGGGATCATGCGCAGATAGGCATCGCCCGACCCCGGGGCGCGCGCCGGCAGGGTGAAGGCGACCACGATCTCCCCCGGGGCGAGGTTCGTGCGGCCCGGGCCCGCGGGCACCGCCTCGACCGGCATGGAGCGCCGCCCGTTCGGTCCCTGCACCGTGACCACGGCGCCGGCGGCGATCATGGCCGGCACGCTGTCGCCAGCCGGGGAGCCGTTGCACAGGTTGCCGCCGGCCGAGGCGCGGCCCTGCACCTGCTTCGAGCCGATGAGGTTCACCGCCTCGAGCACGCCGGGCCACGCCTTGCCGAAGCGCGGATGTTCCGCGAGCACCGCGCCCGGCACCGCCGCGCCGATGCGGAATCCGCCATCGGGCAGTTCCTCGATCGCGGTCATCTCCGCGATCTTCTTGATGTCGATGATCGTGCCGGGCTTCACCGCGCCGTTGCGCATCTGCACCAGCAGGTCGGTCCCACCGGCCAGGATGCGCGCCGCGCCGGCGGCCGCGGCGAAAGCGCCGACCGCTTCGTCCAGCGTTCGCGGCGCCAGGTATCGGATATCCGTCATTGGTCGCTTTCCACTCCCCGCGCAGCCCGTCGCTGCGGGCCCCTGGCCCGGCAAGGGCCGGTCCGATGCATCAGAGCCCACAGGCTAGGACGCGGCGCCGCCGGAGGTCCATCCCCCCTCCTGCATCCCGCGGGTTTGCTGCGTTCCTGCCGCCGTGCGGCAGCGCATCGTTCAGCCGCCGGCCGCCGCCTGCGCCGCGCCGCTCATGCGCGCGGTCAGGTCGTCGCGCTCCGCCGCGCTCATGCGCAGGCCGAGCTTGGTCCGGCGCCACAGCACATCTTCCGCGCTCGCCGCCCATTCCCGGCGCTGCATCCATTCGAGCTCGCGCTCCGTCAGCCCCGCCCCCAGCGGCGCGCCCAGCGCCTGCGCCGAGGCCGCGCCGCCCAGCACCGCGTCCAGTTCGCTGCCGTAGCAGCGCACCATCCGCGCGAGATCCTCCGCCGGCAGCCACGGGTGCCGGCGCGCGGCCTCCGCCTCGAAGGCGGCAAGGCCGCCGGCGCCGAGATCGCCGCCGGGCAGCGGCGCCGTGGCGGTCCAGGACGTGCCGGCGGGCGCGCCGAGCGCCCTGGCGAGCAGGCCGACCGCCTCCTCGGCCAGGCGGCGATAGGTCGTGATCTTGCCGCCGAACACCGAGAGGATCGGCGCGCCCCGCCCCGGCGCGTCGAGCTCGAGCACGTAGTCCCGCGTCACCGAGGAAGCGTCCGCGGCCCCGTCGTCATACAGCGGCCGGACGCCGCTGTAGGTCCAGACGATGTCCTCGGGCCGCGGCGCGCGGCGGAACTGCGCGGCGACCGCGGCGCAGAGATAGGCGACCTCGTCGGCATCGGCGCGCGCCTCGCGGGCGTCGCCCTCGAAGGGCGTGTCGGTGGTGCCGATCAGCGAGAAGCGCCGCTCATACGGGATGACGAAGACGACCCGGCGGTCGTCGTTCTGCAGCAGATAAGCCTGGTCGCCATCGTGCAGGGCCGGGACGACGATGTGGCTGCCCTTGATCAGCCTCACCTTGCCGCGGGAATTGCGCCCGGCGCGGCCGAGCATCTCGCACGCCCAGGGACCCGCCGCGTTGACGATGGCGCGCGCGCGCAGGGCGATGCGCGCGCCGTCGGCGCCCTCGGCGGTCGCCTCCCATCCGGCATCGGTCCGCCGTGCCGTGGCCAGCGCGGTGCGCGTGAGGATCGTCGCCCCGCGCCGCGCCGCGTCGCGTGCATTGAGCACGACGAGGCGCGCATCCTCGACCCAGCAATCCGAATAGGCGAAGGCGTGGCTGACCGAAGGCGCCAGCGGCGCGCCGTAGCGGTGCGTCCGGCAGTCGATCGCCTCGTGGCCGGGCAGGCTTACGCGCCGCGCCAGCCCGTCGTAGAGGAACAGGCCGGCGTGGATCAGCCAGCGCGGGCGCATCGCGGGGCGGTGCGGCAGGACGAAGCGCATCGGCCAGACGATGTGCGGGGCGATGCGGAGCATCACCTCGCGCTCGGCCAGCGCCTCGCGCACCAGGCGGAACTCGCAGTGCTCCAGGTAGCGAAGCCCGCCATGGATGAGCTTGGTGGAAGCCGAGGAGGTGGCGCCCGCGAGATCCCCGCGCTCCAGCAGGCAGACGCGGAAGCCGCGCCCCGCGAGGTCGCGCGCGATGCCGCAGCCGTTGATGCCGCCGCCGACGATGATGACGTCGCAGTCCAGCATCGCTGCCGGGGCGTGGTCGGCCCCGGCCTCTCCCGCCGGAACGCCCTGCCCGCCCGGGCCTCGCGACGGGCCGAACGCGCCGCCGCTCATGCCGCTTCGTAGACGATGTCGTGCCCGCCCTCGCTGCGCGCCGAGAAGCCGATCCAGCGCCCCGCGGCGTCGAAGGTGGCCGTGGCGGTGACATCGCCGCTGCACGAGAAGGACTGCCCGCTCGCGGCGCCGAGGCGGGTTTCCCAGGCGAGCGTCAGCGCGCGGCCCGTGGTCGTGCCGAACAGCGGCACCGCCCCGCCCATCCGCCGCATCTCCCACCACGACAGCGGCGCGGCTTCGGCCGGCAGGCGCTGCGGGCCTTCCGTGCCGTCGAGCACCACCGCGCCCGCAACGGCCTCGCCGCGCACCTCGACGATGCGCCCGTTGCGGTTCAGCCGCGAGGCGACGCGCAGGAAGCGGCCGTCGCGCGTGACCTCCTCGTAGCGATGCTCGTAGCGGTAGACCACGACGCCGAGCACCTTCGGCACGATCGTGAGGTCGGATATCGCGATGCGCTCGCCGCCGCGCTGCGCGAAGCGCACGAGATGCGTGCCGACCAGATCGCCACGGCGCCGCACGCGGAAGGCGATGTCGCCCGCCCCCGGGCCGGCGGCCGCGACGAAGGGCGCCGAGAGCGCGAGCAGCGCGTGTCGTCGCCGCATCAGCCGCGGCTTCGCACGCTCGACCGGCCGCCATCCACGGCCAGCACCTGGCCGGTGATCCAGCCGGCCTCCGGCGAGAGCAGGAAGGCGGCCGCGGCGGCCGGGTCGTCGCCCTCGCCGAGGCGGGGGATGGGGTGCTGCGCGGCGAGTGCCTCGGCCATCTGCGGGTTCCCGATCAGCGGCGCCGCCATGGCGCTGCGGGTGAGCGAGGGGGCGATGCAGTTGACCCTCACCGCGGGCGCGAGTTCCGCCGCGAGCGCCACCGTCAGCCCCTCGACCGCCCCCTTGGCGGCGGCGATGGCGGCATGGTTGGCGAAGCCGGCGCGCGCCGCAACTGTCGAGACCAGCACGACCGCCCCGCGGGCCGCGACCAGCGCCGGCTGCGCCGCCTGCACCGCCAGCGCCGCGCCCAGCGCATTCAGGCGGAAGGCGGCGAGGAAATCCTCCTCGGTGGTGCGCCGCAGCGGCTTCAGCACGATCGAGCCCACGCAATAGGCAAGCCCCGCCACCTGGGGCCCCGCCGCGGCCATCGCCGCGCCGAGGGCGCGCGCATCCATCGCATCGGCCGGCACGGCGAGGCTGCCCGGCAGTTCGGCGGCCAGCGCCTGCAGCCGCGCCGCATCGCGCGCCACCAGCACCAGCCGCTCGCCGCGCTGCGCCAGCCGCCGCGCCAGGGCCGAGCCCATCGCGCCCGTCGCGCCGATCACCACCATGGTCCGTGTCATCGTCTCTCCATCCGCTCGTCGCGATCCGGCGCGCAGATGGGCCTCGCGCCGGCTTTGGCGAGGGGGGGCGGGGGATGGGCGCGACAGCCGCGCCGCGGCATGGCAGGATGCGCGGCGAGATGCGCCAGTTGCTCCTGCTCCGCCACGCGAAATCGTCCTGGGACGATCCCATGCTCGCCGACCATGCGCGGCCGCTGAATGCCCGCGGGCGCCGCGCGGCGAAGGCGATGGCGGCGGCGCTCCGGGATCTCGGCCTGTCGCCGGACGTGGTGCTGGTCTCCTCCGCCCGGCGCACGCTGCAGACGCTCGAGGCGATCTCGCCCTTCGCCGACAACCCGCTGGTCGAGCCTATGGACGACCTCTACCTCGCCCCCTGGCCCCGGCTGCTCGAGATCCTGCGCCGGACGCCGGAGACGGCGCGCTCGGTCATGCTGATCGGCCACAATCCCGGCCTGCAGGATCTCGGGCTCGCGCTTGCCGGCGCGAAGGGCATGACGGACGCGACGGCCGCCGCGGCACGCCGCATGGCCGAGGGCTTTCCCACCTGCGCCCTGGCCGAGTTCAGCGTCGCCACGCCCTGGCATGACCTCGACGAGGGCGCTGGCCGGCTGATCCGCTTCCTGGTTCCGGCTGATCTGCCTGAAGCGGTGCTCTGACATGCCGGCCGGTCATGACCGGTCCGCCTGCGCGGCCGCCTCCGGCGCGGCGGACGAAGCGCAGGCCGCACCCGCCGCGGATGAGGCCGGCGAGGCGGCGGGGCCGGCCGATCTGACCCTCGAATTCGTTCTCCCGCCCGAGGCCGCCGGCCGGTTCGGGCGGCTTGCCGCGGTGGCGCGCTGGCGCAGCGGGCGGGCGCGCGGCGCGCAGCGCGACCGGATCTGGTTCGACACGCCCGATGGCGCGCTCGCCGCCCGCGGGCTGGTCGTCGAGGCGCCCGCGCGGGGTCCGCGGCGGCTGGTGCGCACGCGGCCCGATACAGCCGGCCCCTGGCATCCCGGCCTGCCCGCGCCGGTGCTGCGCGAACTCGACGCGGATGCCGGGCTGGCGGAGGCCGAGGGCGCTGGCCTTGCCGCCGTCGCCGCCTTCTCGGGCCGCGAGCACGCCTACCGGCTCGCCACCCCGGGCGGTGCGGTGCAGGCGAGGCTGCTGACCGGGGAACTCCGCAGCGTCGCCGCGCAGCGGCCGGCGGCGCGGCTGTCGCTGGCCGGGCCGCCGACGGCGGTGCTCGCCCTCGCGCGGGCGCTCGCGGCGGAGACCGCCATCCTCCCGCCCTGTGCCGCGCTCGCCGAGGAAGGCCGGGCGCTGGCGACCGGCGTGCCGGCGCGGCCGCTCCGGCAGGGTGCCCCGGACACCTCCGCCGCGACGACGGCCGAGGATGCCTTCCGCCATGCCGTCGGACACCTGTTCGAAGTCGTGCGCCAATGCTCCGCCCGCATCGCGCCGGATGCGACGCCCGAGCCGGTTCACCAGACGCGCGTCGCCCTGCGGCGCCTGCGCTCGGTGTTCCGGGTGTACCGCCGGGCGGCGGATTGCGCGGCGCTGCGGGCGCTTGACGCGCGCCTGCGCGAGGTGCTCGCGGTGCTGGGGCCGGCGCGCGACTGGGATGTGTTCCTCGGCGGCATCGCCGCGGAGGTCGTCGCCGCGGTGCCCGCCGACCGCCGCATCGAGGGGCTGCTGCGCGCCGCGGCGAAGGAGCGCGAGGCGGCCTATGCGGCGGTGGTGCAGATGCTCGATGGCGCGCCCTGGCGCGTCCTGCTGCTCGACGGGCTCGAATTCCTGCTCACATGCCCCTGGCGTGACGGCGCCGGGGAGGAACTGCGGGACGCGCTCGATGCCCCGGCCGCCGCCTTCGGCCGCGCCGTGCTCGACCGCCGCTGGGCGCGGCTGCGCCGCGCGGGGAACGACTTCGAATCCCTGACCGACGAGGAACTCCACGAACTGCGCCTGGACGGCAAGCGCCTGCGCTACGCGGCGGAACTGTTCGCGCCGCTGTTCGGCGCGAAGGCCGGCCGCCGCTTCCTGCGCCGGCTCGCGGCCCTGCAGGACGAACTCGGCCTGGCGAATGATGCCGCCGTCGCGCGCGGCCTGACCGCGCGCCTGGCCAGGCAGGGCGATGCCGGCCGGGCCTGGGCGATGGGCGTGGTGGATGGCTGGAGCGCGGCGCGCGGCGCCGCCGATCGCGGGGCCGCGCTCAAGGCCTGGGAACGGCTGGCGGGCAGGGATCGTTTCTGGTCAACCGACTAGGCCGGATTGTTACGGCGGCCGCTGATGCCCGCGCCTGCAAGGGCGCGTGCAGAACGCGGAATCTTGGCCATCCCCGGTTGCGGATTCGCGCCGGGTCGGTTTAACGATCCGTCGTGCTTGAACGACGGCGCATCTTCAAAGGCCGCAGGGACCGCCCGCGCATGCGCGGCGCGGCGCTGCTGGTGTCGACGGTGGTCGCGGTGCCGCTGGTCATCGCCCTGGGCCTTCCCTCGAACCTGTTCGGATCGGCGCCGGCCGACCGGCAATGGGTGGCCGACGCGCCGGATATCCGCATCGTGGATGGCGAGACTCTCGCGCTGGGCGGGCGGGTGGTGCGCCTGTCCGGCCTCGCGGCGCCGACGCGCGGCGACCGGTGCCAGCGCGCGGACGGCCAGGCCCTCGACTGCGGCGGGCAGGCCACCGCGGCGCTGACGCGCATGGTCGCGGGCCGCGCGGTGTCCTGCCGGATCGTCGGCCGGGACGGCTTCGGCCGCGGCATCGGCGAGTGCGAGTCGAGCGGGATCGACCTCGGCGGGAGGCTCGTCGCGGACGGCTACGCGATCGCCACGGGAAGCGCGCTGCGGTCGGCCGAACTCGCCGCCCGCCTCGCCGGCCGGGGACTCTGGGCGCATGGCGCCGGCGCCCCGCAGGATTGGCGCGGGCGGGATTGACGCGCCCGTCGGCCGGTTTGCCAGGGTCCGCGCGCGCCGTTATCTTGCACTGCATCACGACAGGCTCCGCGCGCGGGACGCGCGGGGCCGTCAGGTTTTGAGGACGTTCCCGACATGAGCAGCAAGGCCGCCGGCTCCATTACCGTCACGATGGAGGGTTCCAACAAGAGCGCCAGACTGCCGCTGCTCGGGGGCACGCTCGGGCCGCAGGTCGCCGACATCCGCAAACTCTATGCCGAGCTCGGCATCTTCACCTACGACCCGGGCTACGGCGCCACCGCGTCGTGCGAGAGCACCATCACCTACATCGACGGCGACGAGGGCGTGCTGCTCTACCGCGGCTACCCGATCGAACAGCTGGCGGAGAAATCCTCCTTCCTCGAAGTCGCCTACCTGCTGCTGAACGGCGAACTGCCGACACGCGAGCAATATGCCGAGTTCGACCGCGGCGTGACCCGCCACACCATGCTGCACGAGCAGCTGCGCCGCTTCTTCGAGGGCTTCCGCCGCGACGCGCACCCGATGGCCGTGATGTGCGGCGTGGTGGGCGCCATGGCCGCCTTCTACCACGACAACCTCGACATCAACGACGAGCACCAGCGGCGCATCGCGGCCTTCCGCCTGATCTCGAAGGTGCCGACCATCGCGGCCTGGGCCTACAAGTACTCGATCGGCCAGCCCTTCATGTATCCGCGCAACGACCTCGGCTACGCGGAGAACTTCCTCTACATGCTCAACGCCGTGCCGTCCGAGCCCTACGTGAACAACCCGATCCTGTCGCGCGCGATGGACCGCATCCTGATCCTGCACGCGGACCACGAGCAGAACGCCTCGACCTCGACGGTGCGCCTCGCCGGCTCGACCGGCGCCAATCCTTTCGCCTGCATCGCCGCCGGCATCGCCGCGCTGTGGGGCCCGGCGCATGGCGGCGCCAACGAGGCGGTGCTCAAGATGCTCGCCGAGATCGGCTCGCCGGAGAACATCCCCGCCTTCATCGGCGAGGTGAAGGACAAGAACTCCCACACCAAGCTCATGGGCTTCGGCCACCGGGTCTACAAGAACTTCGACCCGCGCGCGAAGATCATGAAGGAGACCTGCCACGAGGTTCTCGCCGAACTCGGCATCAAGGATGAGCCGCTGCTCGACATGGCGATGGAGATGGAGCGGATCGCGCTGTCCGACGACTACTTCATCAGCCGCAAGCTGTACCCGAACGTGGACTTCTATTCGGGCATCATCCTCAAGGCGATGGGCATCCCGACCTCGATGTTCACCGTGCTGTTCGCCGTCGCGCGCACCGTCGGCTGGGTCAGCCAGTGGAAGGAACTGATCGAGGATCCGTCCCAGCGCATCGGCCGCCCGCGCCAGATCTACACCGGCTCCGCGGCGCGCAACTTCGTGGCGATGGACCACCGCGGCTGATCCGTCTCTCCAGGCGCGCGACGCCGGCCCGGCTTTTCGCCGGACGCGGGGCTGACCTAGTCTCGTTTCCGACACCACCGGGGGAACCGCCATGGCGGCCTATGGCCCGCGCAGCTTCCGCGCCCTGAGCTTCCACGACGCGACGCCGCGGTTCCGCGACGGCAGCGACACTGCGCGCGCCTATCTCGAGCGCTGCCTCGAGGCCATCGCGGCGCGCGAGCCGGTGGTGCGCGCCTGGGTCGTGCTGAACCAGGACGGAGCGCGGGAGGCCGCCGATGCCAGCACGGCACGCTGGCAGGCCGGCAGGCCGCTCTCGCCCATCGACGGCATGCCGATCGGCATCAAGGACCTGCTCGAGACGCGCGACATGCCCACGCAGATGGGCTGCCCGGCCTACCGCGGGAACTTCCCCAAGCGCGACAACGCGGCGGTCTGGGCACTCCGCCAGGCAGGCGCGGTGGTGCTCGGCAAGACCGTCACGACCGAGCTCGGCGGCGCGCATCCCGGCCCGACGACCAACCCCTTCGACCAGGCGCGCACGCCGGGCGGCTCCTCCTCCGGCTCGGCGGCGGCGGTGGCGGCGGGGATGGTGCCCGCGACCCTCGGCACGCAGGTCGGCGGCTCGGTCATCCGTCCCGCTTCCTATTGCGGCAACTACGCGCTCAAGCCGACCCAGGGCGGCATCAACCGCGGCGAGCGCCAGGCCACCAGCATGAGCACCACCGGCATCCATGCCGGCTCGATCGAGGACATGTGGCAGGTCGCCATCGAGATCGCGAAGCGCGCCGGCGGCGACCCGAACCGGCCGCCGCTCGCCGGCCCCGCCCTGCCGCCGGAGGCGCGCAGGCCGATGGTCGTCGGCGTCATGGAGACCGAGGGCTGGGCGACGCTCGACGCGGCGAGCCGCGCCGCCTTCGGGCAGGTCGTGGACGCGCTGCGCGCCCATGGCGTGACCGTGCTCCGACGCGGCGACCATCCGCTGCTCGAGGCGTTCGAATCCTCGCTGGCCGGCGTTCAGGCGATGACAAGCGCCATCACCGGGTGGGAGAACCACTGGCTGTTCCGCAACCTGGTCGCACAGGACCCGGATGCTATCAGCCCGCGCAGCAAGGCGGTGCTCGCCATGGCCGAGGCGATGACGCCCGAGGACTACCGGCTGCGCCTGCTGCAGCGCGAGGAGGTGCGCGGGCGCCACGCGGCGCTCGCCCCGGTCGTCGAGGCGCTGATCGCTCCGGCCTCGCCGGGGCCGGCGCCGCTCTGGTCGGGGGATCTGCCCGGCCAGCCGCTGGAGGCGCGGCCGACCGGCGACGCGGTGTTCAACGTGCCCAGCTCGGGTCTCGGCGCGCCGGCGGTGACGGTGCCGCTCACCTCCGTGGGCGGGATGCCCATGGGCATCCAGGTCATGACCCAGCCGCAGATGGACGCGCAGGCTGTCGCCATCGCGCGCTGGATGATGGACGCGATTGCACCGGTGGAGGCATGACGCACGCCGGCAGCCAGCCCGCAGGCGACCTGCGGAGGCCATGAGCGGCGGCACCCTGCGCGTCGTGCTCGGCGACCAGTGCGCGCGCGCCATCGCGGCACTCGCCGGGCTCGATCCCGCACGCGACACCGTGCTGATGATGGAGGTGCAGGAGGAATGCACCTACGTCCCGCACCATCCGCAGAAGATTGTGCTGGTGCTCTCGGCGATGCGGCACTTCGCGCGGGCGCTGGCCGCGCGCGGCGTCGCGGTGGACTACGTCCGCCTCGACGACCCGGCCAACACGCACGCCTTCCGCGGCGAGGTGCTGCGCGCGGCCGCGCGCCACCGTCCCGCGCGCCTCGTCGCGACGCATCCGGGCGAGTGGCGCGTGCTCGAGGACATGCGCGGCTGGGAAAAGGCCGCCGGCGTGCCGGTCGAGATCCGCGAGGATGCCCGCTTCCTCTGTCCGCTGCCGCGCTTCCGCGCCTGGGCCGAAGGGCGCAGGGCGTATCGCATGGAGTTCTTCTACCGCGAGATGCGGCGCGCCACGGGGCTGCTGATGGAGGGCGACGAGCCCGCCGGCGGGCAGTGGAACCTCGATGCCGAGAACCGCTCGGCGCTGCCCAAGGGCGTCGAGCCGCCGCCGCCGCCGCGCTTCGCGCCGGACGCCATCACGCGCGAGGTCATGGCGCTGGTCGCCGCACGCTTCGGCGGGCATTTCGGCGCGCTGGAGGAATTCGCCTGGCCGGTCACGGCGCGTGACGCGCGCGCCGCGCTCGCCGCCTTCATCCGCGACCGGCTGCCGCGCTTCGGCGACTACCAGGACGCGATGGCGGCGGGACAGCCGACGCTGTTCCATTCGCTGGTGTCCACCAGCCTGAACATCGGCCTGCTCGACCCGCTGGAAGCCTGCCGCGCGGCCGAGCGGGCCTGGCAGGAAGGGCACGCGCCGCTCAACGCCGCCGAGGGCTTCATCCGCCAGATCCTGGGCTGGCGCGAATATGTTCGCGGCATCTACTGGCACCTCATGCCGGGCTATGCGGCACGCAACGCGCTCGGCGCCGCGCGGGCGCTGCCGGCCTTCTACTGGGGGGCGCCGACGAGCATGCGCTGCATGGCGCAGACGGTGGCGCAGACGCGCGACCTCGCCTACGCCCACCACATCCAGCGGCTGATGGTGATCGGCAATTTCGCGCTGCTCGCCGGCATCGCGCCGGCGGAGATCAATGCCTGGTATCTCGCCGTCTATGCCGACGCCTTCGAATGGGTGGAACTGCCCAACACGCACGGCATGGCGATCCACGCCGATGGCGGGCTGATGGCCTCCAAGCCCTATGCGGCCTCGGCGGCCTACATCAACCGCATGTCGGATTATTGCGGCGGCTGCGCGCACGACCCGAAACAGGCGAGCGGGCCGCGCGCCTGCCCGTTCAACTTCCTCTACTGGGATTTCGTGGCCCGCCACGCGGACCGCTTCGCGCAGAACCCGCGGATGGCGCTGCCGCTGCGCGGCCTGGCTCGGATGGACCCGCGCAAGCTCGCCGCGATGCGAGGCGAGGCCGCGCGCTTCCTCGCGGGCCTCGATGCCTGAGGAACCCGGCTTCCGAAGGAGGAAGCCGGGCTTCGGGCGCGCCGCCGGTGCTATTGCGCCCGGCGGACGCCCATCGCGATGGTCCGCTCGTCCATCCGCGGGTCGTGCGTGAAGCCGCGGCGCACCGCCCAGGTGTTCACGTACTGGATGAGCTGGATGTAGGGCTCGGTCTCGACGTAGCGCGCCACCGCCTCGTGCCACATCGCCTCGCGCCGCTCATCGTCCATGATGGCCGAGGCGCGGAGCAGCAGTTCGTCGAATACCGGGTCGGAGAAGCGGGCGTTGTTGTTCGCGCCGGTCAGGCGGGCGCGATCGCGCGTCGCCACGACATTGGCGAGGAAGTTCGACGCCTCGCCGGTGCTCGAACCCCAGGCGGCGAGCTGCACGGCGAATTCGTAGCGCATCCGCCGCGGCACGAAGGCGGTCCAGGGGAAGGCCTGCACCTGCGTCCGCACGCCGACGCGCGTCCACATCTGCGCCACCGCCTGGGTGATGCGCCCGTCGTTCGGCCAGCGGTCGTTGGGTCCGGTGAGGGTCACGCGGAAGCCTTCGGGATAGCCCGCCTCGGCGAGCAGCCGGCGCGCCCCTTCGGGGTCGTAGGCGCGGGGGCGGACGGTGCGGTCGAAGCCGAAGGCGCCTTCGGGCAGCCACTGCGCGGTCGGCGTCGCCGCCCCTTCCATGACCTGGTCCGCCAGCGCCTGGCGGTTGATCGCCATGGACAGCGCGCGCCGGACGCGCACATCGCGGAACGGATTGGCCGGCAGCGGGTTGCCGGCGTGGTCCGTCACCTGCGGGTCGTTCCCGTCGCGGCCGTAATCCGGCACGAGGTAGACGGTCCGCAGGCTCGCGATGGTGCTCACCGTCACCCGCTGGTCGCGCCGCAGCCGCACAAGGTCGGCCGTCGGCACCTGCTCGATGAGGTCCACATCGCCGGCAAGCAGCGCCGCGGTGCGCGCGCCGTCATTGGTGATGATGCGGTAGCTCACCCGAGCCCAGGGTTCCGCGCCGCCGAAGAAGGCGGGGTTGCGCTCGAGTTCCGTGCGGTCGCCGAGGCGGTAGGACACCAGCCGGTAGGGACCGGTGCCGATCGCCGCGCGGCCGGAATTGAAATCCTCCGTCGCCGCGCCCTCGGCGGCGTGGCGGGCGACGATGGAGACCGAGGCGATGTCGAGCGGCATCAGCGGATGCGGCTGGCGCGTATGCAGGCGGATCGTATGGGCATCCACCACCTCGACGCGCTCGATCGCGCGCAGGAAGCCCTGGAATCCGCCCGGGCTGTTCGGCACGTTCGGCACGCGCGCGAAGGAGAAGGCCACGTCCTCGGCGGTGAAGGGGCGCCCGTCGTGCCAGGTCACGCCCTCGCGCAGCCTGAATTCCCACAGCCGGTCGTTGACCGCGCGCCAGGAGACGGCGAGCGAGGGGCGCGGGCGCGCCCGC
>Ga0207950_100363_pt1 | contig 15882 bp, 10 predicted proteins | sample Subbio11_8B_AprC_FD_184814 | JGI IMG/M metagenome (GOLD analysis project Ga0207950, IMG submission 184814) | Serpentinite rock and fluid subsurface biosphere microbial communities from McLaughlin Reserve, California, USA - CR11_8B_AprC (SPAdes) | ecosystem: Environmental > Terrestrial > Deep... | reverse complement strand
CACGCGCGGGGAACAACCCCCAAGCGCCCTGCGGCGACCCTCTCCCAGCTACCGACGCGCAACCTTAGCCAGGAGGCGCGCCGATGAGTGGAGGAGTTACAAGCGCGGCATTAACCCGGGCGCTGCCAGGATGCGCCGGACCAGGAGGCGCGGCCGCGATGACGCCGCAGAGGCCGTTCCGCGAATGGCCGATCGAACAGCTCGCCGAACGGGCGATGCTCCATCCCGCCGATGCCGGCCTGCTCGCCGCGCTGGCGGCCGAGGCCGGCTGCCGTCCCGGCGCGCGCGCGAAGGCGATCGCCGCGCGCATCGCCCGCCTGATCGCCGAGATCCCTTCCCGCACCCGCCGCTCGGAGGAAGCGCGGCTGCGCGGGATGCTCGCCGCGGCGGCCGAGGAGATCGCGCGGCTGCGCCAGCGTCTCGCGGCGCGCGAGGCCGGCGGGGAGGATCCCGGCCCCTATCGCCGCGTGCATCTCGCGCCCGACGCGCCGGCCTGGCTGGTGGCGGAGGTGCGCCGCGCCTTCCGCCGCCGCTACCACCCCGATGGCCAGGCCGATCCCGGCCGTCGCCGGCGCGCGGAGGAGGTGTTCAAGCGCGTCGAGGCGGTCTTTGCCGACATCGAGCATCTGCGGGGAAAATGATGCAGTGGCGGGCCGAATGCACGCATGGCGGGCAGAATCGGGGCGCTGAGCGGCCGAATCGACAACCGCCGATGCGTGGAACTCGTGTTTCGGTGCTGGCATTATCGCGAATTGAGACGCAGAGGACGTATCGCGGACGATGTTCGGCGCGGCCCAGCAAGCAACCTGGCGGCACATGACCAACTGGCCCTCGGGCCGGCTGCTCGAATTCGCCGAGTCGCATTCGCATGATGCCGAGCTGCTGGAATTCATCCATGGCGAGCTCGGCCGCCGCGATGTCGAGGTCGCGGCCTCCGCGGCGCGCCGCGTCGGGCAATTGCTGGCCCGCGCGCAGGGGCGCGCCAATGGCGCGGCCGAGGCGGCGCCGGAGGCCGACCCCTCCGAGGAAAGCCAATTGCTCATCGCCGCGCTGCGCGCGCGGCTCGAGGCCGCCGAGCGCCGCGTGCGCGAGGCCGAGGCACGCGCCTCCGCCGCCGAGAGGGCGCTCGCCTCCGAGCCGCTGCCCTCGCGCGGCGGGGCGCTGATGCGGCGGGTCCACCTCGCGGAATCGGCGCCGATGTGGCTGGTCGAGGCCGCGCGGCGCGCCTTCCGCCTGCGCTTCCATCCCGACCGCTTCACCGACCCGGCGATGAAGCAGCGGGCCGAGGACACCTTCAAGGAAGCGGAAGAAATCTTCCGCCAGATCGGCGCCCCGGGCGGGCAGTAGGGACCGCGCGACCAGGGCCCATCACAGCGCCGCCGCGGCCTCGAGAACCTGCGCCGCATGCTGTTCGGGCCTCACCTTGCGCCAGATCCTGACCACCTTGCCGTCCGCGCCGACCAGCACGCTGCTGCGCTCCATGCCCATGTAGGTCCTGCCGTACATGGATTTCTCCACCCACACGCCATAGGCCTCGGCCACCGTGTGGTCCTCGTCGGAGGCAAGCGGGAATTCGAGGCCGTACTTCTTCGCGAATTTCTCGATCGGCGGCATCGGGTCGGGGCTGACGCCGATCACCTCGAGGCCGAGCCGGCCGAGTTGCGGCAGCGCCTCCTGCATGCCGCAGGCCTGCTTGGTGCAGCCCGGCGTGTCCGCCTTGGGATAGAAATAGAGCAGGTAGGGCTTGCCCTTCAGCGCGGCGGAGGAGACCTCCCGCCCGCCCGACGCCTTCATTCTGAAGGCCGGCGCCTTCCTGCCCTCGGCGATTTCGCTCATGCGCGCTCCCCCTGCGTGTCCGGCCGGCCGAGGCGGCGCTCGAAGATCGCGCGCACCGTGTCCGCCGCCTGCGCCATCTGTGCCCGGACCCCGGGCAGGTCAACGGGCGCGCCCTCGGCCTGGCGCATCCGGCAGGCATGGACCAGCGCCGAGGCGACGCTGTCGGGCAGCGTCTGCTCCGGCCAGCGGCCGACGGTCAGGCGAAGCAGGCCGCTGATGCTGCGCCACAGATGCTCGGCCGCGACCAGCGCGCGCGCCTCCGCCGGGTCCAGCGCGCCGGCCTCGGCCAGCCGTGCGAGGGCGATGCGCGTCGTCGTCGCGAGTACGCCGGGATGGGCGCGCGCATGCAGGAGTTGCAGCGCCTGGGCGACGAATTCCACCTCGACCAGACCGCCGCGGCCGAGCTTCACGTCCCACGGCCCGTCGGGCGGCAACTCGCGCAGCATGCGCGCGCGCATCGCCACCGCGTCGGGGATCGCCTTCTGCGCGGCATCGGGGCGCAGCAGCGCGGCGCGGATCGCCGCCTCCACCTTCCGCCGCAGCGCCGGCGGGCCGGCGACGACGCGCGCGCGCGTCAGCGCCATGCGTTCCCAGGTCCAGGCTTCCTCGGCGTGGTAGCGCCGGAAGGCGGCGAGCGAGACCGCGACCGGCCCCTTCGAGCCCGAGGGCCTGAGGCGCATGTCCACCTCGTAGAGCTTGCCCTCCGCACCCGGCGCGGTGATCGCGCCGATCACCTGATGCGCGAGGCGGGCGAAATACTGGCTGACCGGCAGCGGGCGGAGCGGCGGCGCGCCGCGCCTCGCGCGGCCTTCGCTCATCTCCGCCCCCGGCGCGTGGTCATAGACCAGGATGAGGTCGAGGTCCGAGCCGGGCAGCATCTCCCGCCCGCCCAGCTTGCCGAGCGCGACGACGACAAGGCCGCCGCCCTTCACCCTGCCGTGGCGCTCGGCGAAGGCGCCCGCGACATGGGGCATCAGCCCGACGATGGCGGCATCGGCCAGCGCGCTGCGCGCCTCGCCGGCGGCGTCCACGTCGAGCGTGCCCTCGAGCGCGGCGGCGTCGATCTCGAACTTGCCTTCGAGGACCAGGCGGCGGGCGGCTTCCAGCGCCTCCTCGAAGTGGCGCGCGTCGCCGAGCTGGGCGGGCAGCGCGGCGGCGGCGTTGCCGACCGTCCCGCCGGCGCCCACCAGCAGCCCCTCGAGTGCGGCGGTGTGGCGCGAGAGGTGGTCGGCGAGCTGCGGCGCGGCGCCGAGGATGCCCGCCAGGCGCTCCATGAGCGCGGGGTTGCGCTCGAGCAGGCTGAGCACCTGCACCCCGGCGGCGAGGCGGGCGAAGACGCCATCGAGCCGCGCGAGCGCCGCATCGGGGTCGCGCTGCCGCGCGAAGGCGGCGAGCAGCGCGGGCTTCAGCGCGGTGAGCAGCTCGCGCGCGCGCTCGCTGCGCGTGGCCCGCGTGTGCCCGTGGTGCCAGCCGCGCACCATCGCCGCGATGCCCGAGGGGTTGGCGTAGCCCATGGCGCGCAGGGTCGCGATGGTCGCGGGGTCGTCCTCGACGCCGGTGAAGACCAGGCTGCCCTTGACCTCCTCGGCGGCCAGCGTCGGCTCGGCCTCGAACATCCGGCCGTAATGCCGCTCGACCGTCTCCATGTGGCGGGTGAAGGCGGCGCGGAAGGCCCCGGCGTCCGGGAAGCCGAGGAAGGAGGCGATGCGTGCCACGCCCCCGGCGTCCTCGGGCATCCTGTGAGTCTGGCGGTCCGCCACCATCTGCAGCCGATGTTCGAGGTTCCGCAGGAACACGTAGGCGGCGGAGAGGTCGCTGACCGCGCGCGGGTCGATCTTGCCCGCGGCGGCCAGCGCGCTCAGCGCGCCGATGGTGGTCGGGCTGCGCAGCCCCGGGTCGCGTCCGCCCCAGATGAGCTGCAGCACCTGGGCGGTGAACTCGATCTCGCGGATCCCGCCGCGGCCGAGCTTCACGTCGTGGCCTTCGACCTGAACGGTGGCGTTGGCACCCCTTCCGCCCTTGTGGGCGTGGATCTGCCGCTTGATGGAATGGATGTCGGCGACGGCGGCGAAGTCGAGGTGGCGGCGCCAGACGAAGGGGCGGATCTCGCGCAGGAAGGCCTCGCCCGCCGCCCGGTCGGCGCCGACCGGGCGCGCCTTGATCATCGCCGCGCGTTCCCAGTTCTGGCCCATGCTCTCGTAGTAGGTGATGGCGGCGGGGATGGAGACGGCGAGCGGCGTCGCTGCGGGATCGGGGCGCAGGCGGAGGTCGGTGCGGAAGACGTAGCCCTCGGCCGTGCGTTCCTCGAGCAGCCGCACCAGGTCCCGCGCGATGCGGACATAGGCCGCGCCCGCCCGGTCGGCGTGGTAGGCTGCCGCCACCGGGTCATAGAGCACCATGAGGTCCACATCGGAAGAATAGTTCAGTTCCCGCCCGCCGAGCTTGCCCATGCCGAGCACGACGAGGCCCGAGTTGCGGCCCACGAGGCGCGGTTCGTCCTTCTGCGCGCCCGCGAGGCGGAGCTCGCCGCGCGCGGCGGCCTCGCGCAGCAGATGCGCGCAGGCGGCGTCGATGGCGCCCTCGGCGAGGTCCGACAGCGCGCCGGTCACGCGATCGAGCGGCCACAGCCCCGCGATGTCCGCCACCGCGGCCGTCAGCGCGCCCTGCCGCTTGGCCCGGCGGAGCATGGCCGCGACGGCGGCGCGCGGCGTCTCGGGCGCGATGCGCGCGAGCGGGGCGAGGGCGCGCGCCATGGCCTCGTCCGGCCCCCGCGCGGCGAGCAGCAGCAGCGTGGCCGGTTCCCGCGCCGCCAGCTCCGCGAGGTAGGGGCTGTGCCCGCCGAGCGCAGCGAGCAGCGCGGCGCCGGCGGGCGAGGCGGCGAAGTCGCGTTCGGCCTCCCCGCATTCGGCGAAGTCCTGCCGCGCCTGGGCGGCGGCGGCGGGATCGAAGGGTCGGGGCAGGCGCTCGGGCGCGAAGCTGGTCGGCATGGAAAGGCAGGGGACAGGTGAGGCGGGTCGCGGGTCAAGCCGGGCGCTGGGCGAGCCGGGTCTTCCGGGCCTCGATGGCGGTCGCGCTGGCGGGCGGGCTGGCGGTCGGCGTGCTGGCCTGGCGGCTGGAACAGGGGCCGCTGCCGGTGCCCTGGCTCGCCGAGAAGGCCGCGGCCGCCTTGAACACGAGCGGCGGGCACGTCCGCATCGAGATCGAATCGGCCGAACTCGCCTGGTCGGGCTGGCGCAGCGGGCATCGCTCGCCGCTCGACCTGCGGCTGCGGCACGTGCGGGCGGTGGATGCCGACGGGCATGTGCGCGCCGAACTGCCCGATGCGGCGGTGTCGCTCTCGCTTTCCTGGCTGATGGCGGGCGTGGTCGCGCCGCGCGTGGTCGAACTGAGCGGGCTGCGGCTGCGCGTCGCGCGGGATGCCGCGGGGGGGGTCGCCCTCGACCTGGGCTCGCTCGCCGGGGGGGCGGCCGAGCCGGCGGCGGCGGGGGCGGAGCCGGCGGGCGCTGTCATGCTCGATATCCTGGCCGAGCTGATACGCCCGCCCTCGGAGGCGACGCCGCTCGCCGCGCTGCGGCTGGTGCGCGTCTCGCAGGCGCGGCTGGAGGTGGCGGACGCGCAGCTCGGCCGCAGCTGGAGCGCCGAGATCGCCAGCCTGTCGCTGTCGCGGCGCGCCGGCGGGGGGATGGAACTGGCGGGCACCGGATACCTCGTCCTCGCCGCCGAGCGCATCCCGCTGCGGGTCGGCGGCGCGATCGACGGCGCGAGCGGGCATGGCAACCTCACCCTCGCGCTCAGCGCCCAGCGGCCGGCCGCTCTCGCCCGCGCCGCGCCACCGCTCGCCCCGCTCGCCGCGCTCGATGCGCCGGTCTCGCTCGCCATCGATGTGCGGCTGCAGGGGCTTGCGATGCCGGGGGTCGCGCTGGCGCGGCTGCGCGCGGGGGCGGGGGCGCTCGACCTCGGCGCCGCCGGGCGGGTCGCGATCACCGCGCTGGAGGCCGATGTCACGCTCGAGGAGCGGACGCTGCGGATCGAGCGCGCGGTGCTGCGCCCCGCGCCGCCCGCCAGGGCCGGCGCGGCGCCCGCGCCGCTGATCCGCGCCAGCGCCGAGGCGCGCGAGGAGGGCGGGATCTGGCAGGCGGAGGCGAGCATCGCGCTCGACCGCGTCTCGATGGCCGAGCTCGCGCATTACTGGCCGTACGGCATCGCGCCCAATGCCCGCTACTGGGTGACCGGCAACATCACCGCGGGCGTGGCGCGCGACGGGCATTGGCGCGTGCGCGCCGAGGGCGATGGCTGGGGCGCGATGCGCGTCACGGCGCTCGAGGGCGAGGTCACCGGGGAGCAGCTGACGGTCCATTGGCTGCGCCCCATGCCGCCGGCCGAGGATGCGGCGGGGCGGGTGAGCTTCGCGCTCGACCGCATCGCCATCGCGCTCTCGGGCGGCAGCCAGGCCGGCACGCGCATCGCGCTGCGGGCGGGGGATCTGCGCTTCGACCTCGCCGCCGCGCCCGAGAGGCTGGAGATGGATCTCGACCTCGCCGGGCCGCTCGCCGATGTGTGGGGGCTGCTGCGGCATCCGCGGCTCGGGCTGTTCCGCGACCGCCCGCCGCCGATCGCCGAGATCACCGGCACGCTGCGGGAGGGGCGGCTGTCGGTCGCGCTGCCGCTGATCGCAGACATCCCGAACGAGGCGCTGGGGGTGCGCGCAAGCGGCCGGGCGAGCGAGGTCCGCATTCCGCGCCTGGTGCTGGGCCAGACGCTCGAACGCGGCACCTTCGAGTTCACCGTGGACACCGAGGGGCTGCGCACGACGGGCAATGCGACGGTGCTCGGCGTGCCGCTCCGCATCCAGCAGGAGGCGGATTTCCGCCCCGGCCCGCCGGGCCAGGTGGTGGCGCGGGAGGTCGTGACGGGCCGTGCCGATGCGCGGCAGATCGCCGCCTTCGGGCTCGACCCGCGACCCTTCGTGCAGGGGCCGGTCGGGCTCGAGATCCGCCACGAGACGCGGCGCAACGGGCAGGGCCGCATCGCCCTGCGCGCCGACCTGCGCGAGGCGACGGTCGCCGTCGAGCCGCTCGCCTGGTCGAAGCGGCCCGGCATCGCGGCGAATGGCGAGGCGGTGTTGGTGCTGCAGAACGGGCAGCTCGCCGCGATCAACGACATCCGCATCGAGGCGCCCGACGCGCTGGTGCGCGCGCGCGGCACGCAGATCCAGCGCAACATTCCCCGCCGCATCGAGATCCAGCAGGCCACGCTCGGGCGCAACCGCTTCGCAGGCGAGCTGGTGCCGCCCGCGCAGCCCGGGCAGGGCTGGAGCGTTGCGCTGCGCGGGCCGGTGCTCGACCTCGCCCCGGTGCTCTCCCGGTCGGCCGAGGCCGCCATGCGCGAGGCGGCGGGCGAGGACGGGCCGACCAGCATCGATGCGCGTTTCGAGCGCGTGCTGCTCGGGCCCGAGCGGGCGCTGAGCGGCATGGTCGCGACCGCCACGGTGGACGCGGCCGGGGTGGTGCGGGCGGCGGAACTGCAGGCGCGGGTGGCCGGCGGCGGCGCGGTGCAGGCCACCATCGCGGTGGAGGGCGCGCGGCGGCGGCTGCGCCTGACGAGCGACGATGGCGGGGCGCTGCTGCGCGCTTTCGGCGTGCTGCGTACCGTGCAGGGTGGACGGCTGAGCGTGGACGCCGCCTGGCCGGGCATGCGACCCGGCGCGCCGCTCAGCGGCACGGCCGAGATCGAGGATTTCTCCGTGCGCGACGCGCCGGCGATCGGCAAGCTGCTCCAGGCGATGACGGTCTATGGCGTGTTCGAGGCGCTGTCGGGCGAGAACCTCGGCTTCGCGAGGCTGACCGCGCCCTTCACCCTGACGCAGGAGGCGCTGGTGGTAAACGATGCGCGCGCCTTCTCGGCCTCGCTCGGCCTGACCGCGCGGGGGCGGATCGACCGGCGGCGCGAGACGATCGACATGGAGGGCACGATCGTGCCGGCCTATGTGTTCAACTCGCTGCTCGGGCGCATCCCGGGGCTCGGGTGGATCTTCAGCCCGGAGGCGGGCGGGGGGCTGTTCGCGGCGACCTACCGGATGCGCGGGCCGCTCGCGGACCCTGCGGTGACGGTCAATCCGCTCGCGGCGCTGACGCCGGGCTTCCTGCGCGGGATCTTCGGGATCGGGCAGGCCGATCCGGTGGCCGCCCCGCCGGAGCGCGGGCGGTAGCACGCCGGGTGGCTCGAAGCCGGGCGAGGCGGAGATTCGCGCCCGGCGTCTGCGGGTCGTGAAGAATGGATGCCGGCGGCCGAAGAATCCGGCCGCTGGCATGCACCCCTCACGCCGTGCCGAAGATCCGGTCCCCGGCATCGCCGAGCCCCGGGCGTATGTAGCCATGGTCGTCGAGCGCCCGGTCCACCGCGGCGGTCCACACCGGCACCTCCGGGTGGGCGGCGTGGAAGCGGCGGATGCCCTCGGGGGCGGCGAGCAGGCAGACGAAGCGGATCTGGCGGCAGCCGCGCGCCTTGAAGCGGTCCACCGCGGCGACCGCCGAATTCGCCGTGGCGAGCATCGGGTCAAGCACCAGCACCAGCCGCTCCGCGACATCCGCCGGGGCCTTGAAGTAGTACTCTACGGCCTCGAGCGTGGTCGGGTTGCGGTAGATCCCGACATGGGCGACGCGCGCGGCGGGCAGCAGCGCGAGCATCCCGTCCAGCATCCCGAGCCCCGCGCGCAGCACCGGGGCCAGCACCAGTTTCCGCCCCGCGATGCGCGGGACCATCATCGGCTCGAGCGGCGTCTCGATCGGCACCTGCGCGAGCGGCAGGTCGCGCGTGACCTCGTAGCAGAGGAGCATGGCGATCTCGCCGAGCAGGCGGCGGAACTCGGCGGAAGGGCAGGAGGCCTCCCGCATCAGACCGAGCTTGTGCTGGATCAGCGGGTGGGTGGCCACGTTCAGCACCGCCGCCGCCCCGTCACGTGCCGCTGCCATCGCGCCCGCCCCCTGCCTCGACCGATCCTGCATGGCGCAAAGCCGCCGCGGGCGGAAGCCCTGACCGGATATTCGCCAATGAGTTGATTTTTTCCCTAGAGTGAACAACTGATTGGTCATGCCCGACACCGCCCTGCTGCGCGATGCCGCCCCCCCGAGCCCGCTGCTGCCCGGCACGGTGGCGGTGATCGGCCTGGGACATGTCGGCCGCCCTATCACGCAGGCAGCGGCGGCGGCGGGATTCGCGGTGACCGGCTTCGACCTCGACCCCGCCGCGGCGGGTGCGGCCGAGGCGGCGTGGCAGGGCGTGGGGGCGCCCGGCCGCCTGGTCGCCACCGCGGATCCCGCCAAGCTGCCCCGTGCCGATACCTGGCTGATCTGCGTGCCGACGCCGCTCGATGCCGCCGGGCGGCCCGACCTGTCACTGGTGCATCAGGCGCTGTCCACCTGTGTCGCGCGGCTGGTGCCCGGCGCGCTGGTGTGCCTGGTCTCGACCTGCCAGCCGGGCGCGACCAACGGCACCTGCCGCCGCGCCATCGAGGCGGCGGGCTTCGCGGTGGGGCGGGAGGTGTTCCTGTGCGTCAGCCCGGAGCGGGAGAACCCCGGCGCGACCGACGGCCCGCGCGATGTGCCGCGCCTGCTCGGCGCGACGGATCCGGCCTCGATGGTGCGCGCCCGCGCCTTCTGGGAACGCCTGGTGGAGCGGGTCATCCCGGTGGCGAGCCCCGAGATCGCCGAATGCGCGAAGCTGCTCGAGAACGCCTATCGCCTGGTCAATGTCGCGCTGATGGACGAGTTGCACCGCGGCTTCGCCGCCCTCGGCGTGCCGACGCGCGCGGTGGTCGAGGCGGCGGCCACCAAACCCTTCGGCTACGCCCCGTTCTGGCCCGGCGCCGGGGCGGGGGGGCATTGCATTCCGGTGGATCCGGAATTCCTCCAGATGGAGCTCGCGCGGGCGGGCGCGGCCTCCTCGCTGCTGGCCGCGGCGGCGGAGGCCAATCGCGGCCGCCCGGCGGCGGTCGTCGAGAGCCTCGCGCGCGCCCTCGGCGGCAGCCTGGCGGGCCGGCGGGTGCTGGTGATGGGCGTGACCTACAAGCCCGGCGTGGCGGACCTGCGCGGCGCGGCGCCGGTGGCGATGCTGCGGCTGCTGGCGGAACAGGGGGCGGTGGCGCTGTGGCACGACCCGATCGTCCCGGCGGGGATGGGCGCGCTCGCGCCCTTCGCGCGGGTGGCCGATCCGGCGCGCTGCACCGGCGGGCGGCCGCATGCGGTGGTGCTGGGCACGCCGCACCGGGTGTTCGACCTCGCGGCGCTGCCGCAGCTCGCGCCGGTGGTGGTGGATCCGTACGGGCTGGTGCCGGGTGGGGCGGCGGAGGGCGTGCGGGTGGCGTGACGCCAGCGGACCTGTCGCTTGAGCGGTCCGAGCGCCCGAACGGGCGCCGCGCCGAGCGGCGCGAGGCCGGGCAAACCGGAGGTTCGCACCCGGCGTCCGGGGGGGAGGGAAAGAGCGGATGCCAGCGGTCGGGACATTCGGCCGCTGGCATCACGCCAGCGTGCGCAGCCGCGCCAGCAGCCGCAGCAGCGAGGGTGCGAGCAGCATCGCGCGACCGAGCGCGTGCCGCGCCGCGCGCCCGGCCGGCAGTTCTTGGTCCCCCAGCATCTCCGCGATTCCCGGCGGCATGATGGGCGAGCGCCCCGCGAGCAGCGCCAGGGCCAGCGCGTGGCGATCGGGTGCTTCCATCGCGCCCTCGGCGCGCAGCGCCGCGGCGAGGCGCGCGGCGCCCGGCTCCCAAGCCCCGGCCTCCGCGGCGCCGGGCGTCGGGCCGGCGGCGAAGGCGGCCGCGGCCTCGGCCTCCGAGACCAGACCGCTCGGCGACGGCATCGCCTCGGTCACCAGCGCGCGCGTCTGCAGCAACACGCCGCGCCGGACCGCGCGCGAGGGCACGGCGATGTCGAGGGCGCGCGCCATCGCGGCGTGGGAAGGCGCGTCGCGGTCGTCCTCGGCGCACCAGGCGATGACGGGGCCGGCGAAGCCGTGCGCGCGCAGCGCCTCCACCCAGGCCGCGCCGTCATGCGCGCCGGCGATCCGCAGCACGAGATCGGCCTGCACCGCGCCGTCCGGCACCGCGCGCGCGACGTCGAGCGCGATGCGCTGCGCCGCCAGCGCGGCGCGTGCCTCATCGAGCGCGCCGGGGGAAATCGTCTCGGCGCAGGCGGCGTCGAGCAGCAGCCAGCGCACCGGGCGGTCGTGCCGGGCCAGCGCGCCGCGCAGCCGCGCGGCGATCCCGGCCGCGCGGGCGGACGGCGGGGCCGGCTGGAGATGGCGGTCGCGCACCGCCACCTGCTCGGCGGCGAGCGCGGCGCGGCGGCCGCTGCGCTGCGCCGGATGGACGCGATAGAAGGCGGTGGGCCAGGCGACCTGGACGATGCGTGCCCGCGCCGCGGCGGCGCGCAGCCAGAATTCGTAGTCGAAGGCCGCCGCGAGCGTGGTGTCGAGCCCACCGAGGGCCGCGAGGAAGCGCCGCGCGACCAGCGCCTCGGGCTGGAGGAAGAAGGCGCCTTCGCCCCAGCGGCCGAAGATGTCCGCGAGGCCCTCGGGGGTGAAGTCCTGCGGGCCTTCCGCCAGCGGCCGCTGCACGCCGGTGATGCGCCGCGCGCGATGGACGATGGCGAAGCCGTGCACGAGGTCGGCTTCCGGCCGCGCCGCCCACGCCGCGCCGAGACGGTGCAGCGCGCCCGGCGCCAGCAGGTCGTCGGCATTGAGCCACCCGACGAGATCCGCCTCGGTGCCGGCGAGGCCCTTGGCGATCGCCTCGGCGGGCCCGCCATCCGGGCCGGCGATGACGGCGTGCAGCGTATCCCGGTGGCGCGCGAGCAGTCCGGCCGTGCCGTCGGTCGAGCCGCCATCCACCACGACATGTTCGACCGCCGGGTAGTGCTGCCGGGCGACGGAGAGAATGGTCTCCTCGAGCCAGGGCCCGGGGTCGAGGCAGGGCGTGACGAGGCGGATGCGCGGCCAGCGCGCGCCGGGCGGCAGCAGGGCTTCGAAGGCGGCCCGGGCTTGCCCGGGCGGCGCGGCGAAGGGCCAGGGCAGCTCGCCGAAGCGCGGCCAGGCGGCGCCGGCCATCATCGGCTCGCCGGCGGCGGGCAGGGCGGCGAGGATCTCCGCCGATCGCCCGGCATCGCCGGCGGCCAGCGCCGCGTAGCCGGCGTTGAAGCGCGCCGAGGGATCGCCGGGAAAGGCCGCATGGGCGGCGGCGAAGGCGAGCGCCGCGCGCGCCGGGCGGTGCGTCGCGACATGCGCGAGGCCGGGCGCCCCCTCCGTCCTGCCTGGCCGGATCAGGGCTTCCCTCCCCGCCTCTGTGGCCGCCGCGCCGAGCGCGCGCAGCAGATCCTCCCGCCCGGCTTCCTCGGCGAGGCGCGCGAGTTCCGTGCCCTCGGCCGTCGCGATCAGGGCAGGGTGCTGGCAGGCGGCGGCGGCCATGGCCTCGAGCAGCGGGATGTCGGGCGCGTCCTGCAGGGTCTGGCGGAAGGCGGGCAGGCCGGCGGCGAGCAGCAGGGCGCCGATCGCGGGCCGTGCATGGCCGGAGGCGGCGCGCCGGGCGATGGCCGCCGCGCCGGCCACCTCGCCCAGCGCCGACAGCCGGTCTGCCACCATGGCGCCGAGGTCGGCGAGGCGCGCCTCGGCCCCGTCTTCCAGCGCCGGCAGGGCGAGGGCCAGGGCCGAGGCGGGCCGCGCGAGGCGGGCATGCAGCAGCGCGGCCATCAGCCGCAGCGCGGGCTCGGCCGGGGCGGCGGCGAGGGCCTCGGCGCAGAGGCGGACGGCGCGCCCGGCCTCGCCGGCATCCGCGGCCGCCTGGGCGGCGGCGAGCGGACGGGGTGGCCGGGCCATCGGCGCGGCTATTCCGCCGCGCGGGCGCGGGCGGGGGCGGGCAGCACCGCGGCGAGCGAGGTGCGGACCACGATCGCCGCCGGGCCGGGCGCCGCCAGCGCGGCCTCCAGCGCCGGCAGGTCGGCGCTGTTGTCCACCCGCGCGACGGGCACGCGGAAGGCGGCGCACCAGGCGGCGAAATCGGGGTTCTCGAGCGTGGTGCCGCTGACGCGGCCGGGATGCGCCGCCTCCTGGTGGATGCGGATGGAGGCGTAGGTGCCGTTGTCCGAGAGCACCATCTTGAGCGGCACGCCGCGCGCCACCGCGACGGCGAATTCGCCCGCCGTCATCAGCGCCCCGCCATCGCCGACGCAGGCGATCACCTGGCGGCCGGGGAAGCGCAGCGCGGCGGCCACGCCCGCCGGCACGCCGAAGCCCATCGCGCCGCTGACCGGCGCGAGCAGCCGCTGCGGCGGCGCCCAGGGCACCTTGCGGTAGAAGGGCGCGCCGAAGGTGCCGGCATCGAGCGCGACGATGGCGTCCGGCGCGGCAACTTCGCCGATGCGCCGCGCCACCTCGGCGAAGGCGATGCCGTCATCGTGCTGCGCGGAGCGGATGGCGGTGTCGGCCACATGCAGGGCGCGCAGCCGCGCATTCCAGGCGGCGCGCGCGGGCGGCGCGGCGGCGGCCTCGCGCGCCATCGCCGCGAGCAGCGCGGGGGCATCGGCCGCCAGCGCGAGTTCCGCGGGGAATTGCCAGCCGAGGAAGCGCGGCTCGGCGCAGACATGCACGAGGCGCTGGCCCGGCGCGGGCCAGGTCCAGCCCTGGGTGGTGATGTCGGTGAGCCGCGTGCCGAGGGCGAGGACGAGGTCGGATTCCGCGAAGGCGGCGCGCTGCGCGTCGGGGTTCCGCAGGCCGAGATCGCCGGCATAGAGCGCGTGGTCGTTGGGGAACAGGTCCTGCCGGCGGAAGGAGACGGCGACGGGCAGGGCCCAGGCCTCGGCGAAGGCGCGCAGGGCTTCCCGCCCGCCGGGGCGGTCGAAGGCGTGGCCGGCGAGCAGGATCGGGCGCTCGGCGCCGCGCAGCATCGCCGCGAGGCGCGCGACTTCGGCGGGCGCGGGACTGGCGGGTGCGGCCAGCGTCGCGGGCAGGGCGGGGGCGGTGCAGGGCTCGGCCAGCACGTCCTCGGGCAGCGAGAGCACGACCGGGCCGGGCACGCCCTGCACCGCGATGGCGCAGGCGCGGGCGATCAGTTCCGGGATCTGGCCGGGCGCGGTCGCCTCGCCCACCCATTTCGCGATGCCGCCGAACATCCGCGCGTAGTCGATCTCCTGGAAGGCGCCGCGTCCGAGGTCGCGCTTCTCGACCTGACCGACCAGCAGGATGAGCGGCACCGCGTCCTGCTCGGCGGTGTGCACGGCGATGGCGGCGTTGCAGGCGCCGGGCCCGCGCGAGACCAGCACGACGCCCGGCCGGCCCGTCAGTTTCGCGTCGGCCACCGCCATGAATCCCGCGCCGCCCTCGGATCGGCAGGTGACGAGGTCGATCGCCGGATGGGCATGCAGGGCATCGAGCAGCGCGATGTAGGATTCGCCCGGCACGCAGAAGGCGCGGTCGATGCCCTGGTCGGCGAGGAAGGCGATCAGGCGCTCGGCGGCGGTCTCCGGCGTTTTCCAGCCCCTCCGATAGCGCGGCGCGCGGGGATGATCCATGCAGGGGGTGGCAGGGCGGGCCGATCGCGTCCAGGATCGGGACGAACCGGGTTGCGGCCATCCGGCCGGAGCCTCGAGCCAGGGAGACGTCCATGAAGATCAACCGCCGCTCGACCCTCGCCCTCGCCCTTGCCGGCGTTGCGGCGCCCACGCTCGTGCAGGCCCAGGGCGCCGGCTGGCGGCCCACGCGGCCGGTCCGGCTGATCGTGCCCGCCGCGCCGGGCGGGTCGAACGACATCGTCGGCCGCATCATCGCCGAGCCGGCCGGGCAGATCCTCGGCCAGCCCGTGATCATCGAGAACCGCGCGGGCGCGGGCAGCATCATCGGTTCCGAGGCGGCCGCGCGCGCGCCGGCCGATGGCCACACGCTGCTGATCAACAGTTCGCTCGCCACCGTGCCGGCGATGGTCGTGCGCATGCCCTACAACACGCTGACCGATTTCGAGGGCGTGGCGGTGGCCGGCTTCTCGCCGCACCTGCTGGTGGTGAACCCTCGTGTCGAGGCGCGCACGGCGCAGGAATTCGTGGTCCTGCTGCGCGCCAATCCGGGCCGCTTCAACTATGCCTCGGCCGGCATCGGCTCCGGCCCGCATATCGGCGGCCTGCTGTTCATGAGCCGCATGAACGTCGAGGCCGAGACGGTGCATTACCGCGGCGGCGGGCCGGGCGTGGCGGCGCTGGTCGCGGGCGAGGCGCATTTCGGCACGCCGACCATGGCCTCCTCGCTCGGCCAGGTGCGCGGCGGGGCGCTGCGGGCGCTGGCGGTGCTCTCCGAGCAGCGCAGCCCCGCGCTGCCCGACGTGCCGAACGCGACGGAAGCGGGCATCCCCGGCGTGGTGCATGAGGAGTTCTTCCCCATCGTCGCGCCCAGGGGCACGCCGCCCGAGGTGATCGCGGCGCTGGGCGCGGCCTTCCGCCAGGCGATCCAGCAGAGCGCGCCGCGCCTGAACGAGATGGCCGGCGTGGTCCCGCGCGCGGGTTTCGAGACCAGCGTGCAGGTGATGACGCTGGTGCGCGAGGGCATCGAGGCCTACACGCGCATCCTGCGCGCGGCGGGCGTGCAGCCCGAATAGGGCGCGCCGCCGGGGGCGGGCGCGACGGCGCGGCCGGCGGGCCGCACGCGCCCGGTTCCGCCGCCGCGCCACGCATGGATGGCAAGCCCGGCTGCCGAAGGACTCCGGGTTTCGGCATCGTGTGGTGTCGCCGCCCGCCGACCCGGCGCGCGGCAACCCCGATTTCTTCCGCGTCCGGGTTTGCCGGCGGGGGTGGCAGGGGCCGGGGCAATCGGGTTAAGGAACACCCCGAACCGAGGCGCGGCGGTCCCGCCGGAGCCTCGAGCCAGGGAGACGTCCATGAAGATCAACCGCCGCTCGACCCTTGTCCTCGCTCTTGCCGGCGTTGCGGCGCCCACGCTCGTGCAGGCCCAGGGCGCCGGCTGGCGGCCCGCGCGGCCGATCCGGCTGATCGTACCCTTCGCCCCGGGCGGGTCGAA
>Ga0207950_100362_pt1 | contig 15887 bp, 8 predicted proteins | sample Subbio11_8B_AprC_FD_184814 | JGI IMG/M metagenome (GOLD analysis project Ga0207950, IMG submission 184814) | Serpentinite rock and fluid subsurface biosphere microbial communities from McLaughlin Reserve, California, USA - CR11_8B_AprC (SPAdes) | ecosystem: Environmental > Terrestrial > Deep... | reverse complement strand
CTCGACGACCGTGAGCCGTATCCCGAACCCGGCCCTCTCCCACTCCTGCCGGAACCCATGGCCTTTCCCCATGATGTCCACGTGGAGCGCTTCGACTTTGTCGGCGTGCAGCGACTTGGCATACCGCAGCGCCCTGATCAGCCGACGGTCGATCTCCTTCACGAGGACGATCACGTGATTATGCATCCGGTTGTAGGACTGCCAATCGAGGTCCGCGAATTCGTCGGGGCTGATGGCGAGCTCATCGCGCACGCGATCGTACTGCTTCCGGACCCACAGGAAGTACAGCACGATCGTCGGGATGAGGACCGGCACGATCCAGGCTCCCTGCGTGAACTTCGCCGTGGCGATGACACCGGTGACGAGGGCCGTCGTGAGCCCGCCGGCTGCGTTGATGGCCAGCGAGCGGCGCCAGCCAGGCTCCCGAGACTGCAGGTGGTGGACAACCATCCCCGTCTGAGACAGGGTGAAGGAGCTGAACACGCCCACCGCATACAGCGGTATGAGCCGTGTCGTGATGCCGCCGAACATCACGAGCAGCACGATTGCCGCGAGCGTGAGCAGGATGACGCCGTTGCTGTACACGAGTCGGTGACCGCGATCGCGCAGCTGGTTCGGAAGGAAGTCGTCGGCGGCAACCAACGATGATAGGCGCGGGAAGTCGGCGTAGGCGGTGTTCGCGGCCAACACGAGGATGGCAGCCACGCTCGCCGAGATCAGGTAGTACAGCCAGCCTGTGCCGAAGATCTCCCTTGAGAGCTGGCTGATGACGGTCTCCGTGTGCGACGGCTGCACTCCGGCGAGGGTGGCGAGCAGCGAGATACCAACGAACAGGAACAGCAGGATGCCCGCCATCCAACCGAGCGTCTGGGACGCGTTCTTCGCCTCGGGCTGGCGGAACGCCTGGGGGCCGTTGGCGATCGCCTCGATGCCCGTCAGCGCGGTACACCCTGAGGCGAAGGCTCTCAGGATCAGGAAGAGCGTCAGCATCTGCACGGGCTCGACAGTTTCGTGCGGCACTGGGACGCTGAAGGGATCGCCCGTGGCGAACCGGAAAAGCCCCACGACGACCATGGAGCCAACGAGGAGTATGAACAGGTACGTGGGGCCGGCGAACAGCGTTCCGGATTCCTTCACACCGCGCAGGTTGGCGAGTGCAACGATCACCACGAGCAGGACGGCGAGGAGGACCGTATACGGCAGCAGGCGCGGCTCCGCCGACGTGATCGCCGCCACCGCCGCCGAGATCGACACGGCCACCGTCAAGATGTAGTCGACGAGCAGCGCCGCGCCCGCGGCAAGGCCGGGGACGGTACCGAGGTTCTCCTTCGCCACGATGTACGCGCCGCCGCCTCCCGGATACTCCCGGATGGTCTGCCGGTACGATAGGACCACTAGGACCAACAGCACCCCGATCGCGATCGCGATGGGCAGGGTGAGACGAAGCGCTCCGGTTCCCGCAAGCGCCAGCACAAGCAAGATCTCGCCGGGAGCGTATGCCACGGAGGAGAGCGCATCGCTGGAGAAGACAGCCAGCGCCACCGGATTGCTCAGACGCTGATGGATCGCTTCACGGTTGTGAAGCGGGTTCCCGAGGATGAACCGCTTGAGCGGCCCTGCCATGAACTGTCTCCCGAGGCCGGATACGCAACCGCATAAGGGTACCCCAGGCGCCGAACGGAAACGATGCTTCCTCCTTCGGCCTCCATCGTCGGCTGTGTAGACGGGCAACGGACGGGGGATGACGTCTGTCTGGGACCGCCACAGCACGCAGGGCTGCTCGTCCGTGCGCCCTTCAGCGCGTTTCCGATGAAACCGGCCGTGCGGGAGACAGATGGTAAGACACCGGAGTACAGACGGGCGCGACGACGAACGCGTGTGGAACCACTACGTCGTGGAGTGTGAGATCGCCGAGCGGCTGCGATCAGCCACGCCCGACGAACGTCGGCGGCTGTACACCGCCGCATACGATGAGCTGTTCCAGCGCGTGCCGGACCACCCGCAGCTGCGCGAGCCGACCGACGGGCCCCGGGCGGGCGATGCCGAGGATCAGTGGCGGTTCCTGCGCCGGTTCGTGAGGCCGCAGACGTGCCTGCTCGAGATCGGCTCGGGAGACTGCGCGCTTGCAGCGCGTGCGGCCCGCTCGGTCCGGCATGTGCTGGCCCTTGATGCATCGCCTACGATACTCGGCCGCTCTCACGTGCCCGCGAACGTCCAGCGCACGATATGCGACGGCGTGACGCTGCCCGTCGCCGACCAGAGCGTCGATGTCGCGTACAGCAATCAGCTCATGGAGCACCTCCATCCGCAAGACGCTCGCGCCCAGCTTGCGGAGATCCACCGAGTTCTCGTGCCCAAAGGGACCTACGTCTGCATCACGCCGAACCGCCTCGCCGGACCCCACGACATCTCGCGACGCTTCGACGACCAGGCACGCGGGCTGCACCTCAAGGAGTACACGGTCGCTGAGCTCGACGCGCTGTTGCGTGAAGCGGGGTTCACAGCGGTGCACGCGTATACGGGGACGCGTGGTGTCTTCGTCCGGCTGCCCGCGAGGACGGTGAGCGCGGTGGAGCGGCTGGTGGAGGCCACGCCGCCCGGACTGCGGCGCGCCTTTCGCGACAGCGCGCTGGCGCTGCCGCTTCTGCAGGCGCGTGTGGCGGCAGTGCGATGAGACTCCGCGACCGCGTGCGGCGGTTCTTCGACGGATCGATGCGCGCCAACGCCTTCGCGCTGGTGGCGAACCAGCTCACCTCTGCTTCGCTCGGGTTCGTCTACTGGCTTCTCGCCGCACGCCTCTACCCCGTCGAGGTCGTGGGGACGAGCACGGCCGTGATCTCCACGATCCAGCTGGTCTCCGGACTCGCGCAGCTGGGCCTCGTCAGCGGCATGCAGCGCTTCATCCCTCGCGCGGGACGGCGCGCCCGATCGCTCGCCGGCTCGGCGTATGCGGTGGCCGCCACGTCGGCCGCCGCAGCCGGCTTCCTCGCGCTGGGGATCGCCTCGGCGGTAGCGCCGGACGGGAGCATCTTCTCGGGCATCGGCGCGGGATGGGTCGTTCTCGCGGCGGTGGCCTGGACGCTCTTCTACCTGCAAGACGGTGTGCTCATCGGGCTGCGCGAGGCCGTGTGGGTGCTTATCGAGAACTTCGCCTACAACCTGTCGAAGATCATCCTGCTCGTCATCGCCGCCGGGGTGCTCGTGGACGGCGGTATCGTCGCATCCTGGTTCGCGCCCGCCCCATTCGCCGTGATGCTCGTGAGCTGGCTGCTGTTCGGCCGGCTGTTGCGCCCGGAACGGCTCCGCGACCAGCGCGGCCCTGAAGAACGCGTGACCGCGCGCGAGTTCGTGACCTCCGTCTCGGCCGACCACGTGGGGGGGCTCGTGGCCGAGGCGGGCCTGCGCGTGCTCCCGCTTCTCGTGATCCGCCTCGCGGGGGTGGAAGCCACCGCATACTTCTACCAGGCGTGGATGATCTCTACGGTGCTCGGCCTAGTCGCGAGCGGCATGGCGAACTCTTTCACCGCTGAGACTGCGGCGGACCGCCGCCAGGTGGGACCGAACAGCCGGGCGATCCTTCGGGCGATGAGCATGCTGCTCCTGCCTGCTGCGCTGCTCACCGGTCTCGCTGCCCCGCTCGTGCTGGGCGCCTTCGGCGATACCTACGCGCGCGAGGGTACGGGGCTGCTCCAGCTGCTGGCGCTCGCGGTCATCCCCGTGATCATCAACACGTGGTACGTCTCGTACCTGCGCGTCATGGGGCGCGTCAGGAGGCTCGTGGGCGTCAGGGTCGTCAGTTCGGTCGCGCTGGTGTCGCTGTCCTACGCCGGGCTCCAGTTCTTCGGGATCGCCGGCGTGGGAGCTGCATGGCTTACAGGCCAACTGGGCATGGCGATTTTCGCGTTCGTGGACGCCCGCCACGTGCTGACCGGCAATGACAGCCACAACCACAAGGGCACGTCACTGCGTTGCGGGGATTGGCGCTTCCTGTTGCCGGTCCCACACCCCTCGAAGGTCGCGGTGCTTTCCGGCGGCGGGATCGCCGAGTGTGCGTCGCTTTCAGGAGGGATGGTCTTGGAGTCCGAACGCTCGCCCGGCTGCTGTGACCTCGCTGTGACGGAGCGTCCGGATACCCGACGGCTTGCCGGGTGCTTCAGCGCGCTAGAACCCGGGGGGCTGTGCTACGCCGAATGGCGGGGCACCCCCTTGCGCAGCATCCGTGCCGTTCGGTCGCGGCTGCGCGCGACAGGCTTCGAGGAGCCCCTGATCTACTGGCCGGCGCCCTCATTCCGGCATCCGCGGCTGTGGGTCCGGGCACCGGTGCCCAGCCCGGAGTATCGCACTATGCTCACCCGTCTCATCGAGCGTTCCGCGCATCCGGCGTGGCTTGGACGCGCTGCGGCAACGGCTGCCGCACTGGCGGTGCGGATCGGTTTCGTGCCTTCGCTCGTGTCGCTCGCAAGGAAGCCTGGCGCCACGGCGGGCAAGGTCGCTTCTCATGATTTCTGCCAGTGGCTTGAAGCTCGGCTGGCCGCCAGGACCGGCCGAAACGTCGGATTGACGCTGTTGATGCGCACGGGCGGCAGCTCGGACGAGAACAAGATCAACTGGCTCGTTTTCGATGGCGACGGCGACGCGCCGCGTTGGATCGCCAAGGCCAGCCGGCACCCGGCGAGCGTGCCAGCACTGGAGGCTGAGTACGAGACGCTCCGGAAACTGAGCGAGCGCTCCGGCGCGGGTGCGGCTGCGGTGCGGACCCCCGAGGCCGTCCTGCGCACTGAGGAGCCTGGCTTCCCACTCTACGTCCAAGGTGCGCTGAACGGAACCCCGCTGCTTGTGTGGGCAGCTCGGCACGGCTACGCTACGGCAGCCGAGCGGTTGTCGCGGGCGCTTGCGGAGTTCGCCGACGGGGCCGACCCGGTGCCTTCGAATCAGTGGCGCGACAGCCTGGTGGAGCCTTGGCTCACTCGGCTCTCCGAGCAACTCACCGGTCTCGGAGACGACGGGCTGGTCGAACACGCCCGGGAGGCGCTCGAAGAGCTCGGCCCGCTGCCGCTCGTATGGACGCACAACGATTGCACCCCATGGAACACCGTCGTCACCACAACCGGTCTGGGGATGTTCGATTGGGAGACCGCCGACGAGCACGGTCTGCCCGCCGTGGACCTCATTTACTGCCTGAGCACCACCGCCTTCTCGCTCGACGGGACGGCAAGCACGCCCAGAGCGGCCGAATCGTACGCGAGGCTCCTGGATCCGCTCGACGAGCGCGGTGCGGCGTTCAGCGGAGCGCTCGCCGCCTACGGGGATGCCCTAGGCCTTGCCGAAGATGACATCTCGCGGCTTCGAATCGTCACGTGGCTAGTCCATGCCACCCACGACCTGCACAATCTGCTCGCGGACGCAGACACTGCCGACTCGAGTCTGCTTGCCCGGTGCGTGTGCTTGCCGGTACTGCGCCTTGAGGTCGAGCGTCATCGTTCGCGCATGCGGCCCGAGATGAGCGATCACCCCGTCACCGAAGCGCTCTTCATCTCCCCCCACCTCGATGATGCGGTGCTTTCATGCGGAAGCGCGATCGCGCGTCTCGCTCGCACGGGTGCGAGGGTGTGGGTCGTGACGGTCTTCACCGCAGACCTCGCGCCCGACATGGATCCGTCGCCGCTCGCCATGCGTTGCCACGAGACCTGGGGGGGCGGGGACGCCCCCTTCAGCCGGCGTCGCGAGGAGGACCGCGCCGCCGTCAGCCTGCTCGGCGCCGAGCCGGTTCACCTCGGCTTCCTCGATGCCGTCTACCGGACTGACGGCCGGGGAAAGCCCTGGTACCCGGCGACCCAGCGGGGCGGAACCGCAGCGCCTGATGAACGCGCGTGCGTTCAAAGGATCGCCGAGCGCCTTCGGGAGGTGCTCGGCGGGCACCCGCGGGCGACCGTCTTCTGCCCGGCGGGGATCGGCGGGCATGTGGACCACACGATCGTCCGCACGGCCGTCGAGTCCCTTGGCGCGCCGCACATCATCTACTACGACGAGTACCCCTACTTCTCCTGGACGAAGAGCGCTCACCATGCAACCAGGAGGCCTCCGTCGCTCGTGCTGCGTGCCACCCGGATGGAGCTCGAAGCCCGCGTGGCGGCGACGCACTGCTACGCGAGCCAGATCCCGGGACTCTTTCCGTCGCTGCCGGGACGGGTGTACGGCATGCTCCGCGAACAGATGCCGCGGGTTGTCGCATGGCTGCCTCCAAGGCCCGGTCACGCGAGGCGGTCCCTCAGGCGAATGGCCGAGCGCCTCGGCAGGGACGGTGAACGATACGGTGAGCGGTACTCCTGGAGCGACCCGGCGTGGGCCGGTCCGTTCGTTGCCGACCGGTCAGGGAGCGTACACCCGGATCCAGTCGATCTCGTAGCGCGCGGGGAACCCGGTGTCCCCGTCCGGGGAGCCGGGCCACTCGCCCCCCACGCTCAGGTTCGCGATCAGGTACATCGGCTCTGAAGGGACTCCCTCGTTACGACGCCAGCGCTCGACGCCGTCGATATACCACACCACCGCATCGGGGCTCCAGTCGATGGCATAGGTGTGGTGATCGGCCGTGAAGTCTGGGCCGGTGAACGAGTGCTGCGGCTCGAGGTGTCCGCCGCCTGTGGTGTCGTAGTGAAGTGCCATGTGAACGGTGCGCGGCTCATGCCCGAGAAATTCCACCACGTCGATCTCCGCACCCGAGTCGGGATCGGATGCCCGAAGCCAGAACGCCGGCCACAGACCCCGGCCCTTGGGCATGCGCGCGCGAATCTCGAAGTAGCCGTACGTGAACTCATGGCGCCCGAATGTCGCGATCACGCCCGAGCGGTACGGCCTGTCGCGCCACATGTCTTCAGAGGCAACGATCGTCAGGCCACCGTCGCGCACGAGGAGCGAGGAGGGATCGTAATGTTCGAGCTGTCCGGTCGTGTACCGGCCCCAGGCCATCTCCGTCTGCCACCGCCGGAGATCGACCGCCTCACCCGCGAAGTCCTCCTCGAAGATCAGCGCTCCCTTCGGCTGATATCGGGGTATGCATGCGGATTGAACGATAGCGGCGGCGGCGATCGCGCAGACGAGCGATGCGAGCGCGAGTCGCCCGCCACGGACCCTGAAACGGGCCCGTGCGGTGCAGCGGGGCATCGCCGCGGTGATATGGCGCAACGACCGGTTGATTCGGAGCCTCCATGAGCGGACTGACGATCGAAACGATGGACACGCCTGCTGCGTTCGCCGAGCTGCGCGAGGAATGGGACGCACTCGCCGCTACGGCCGACACCGTGTTTCTTACCCACCCCTGGCTGTCGAACTGGACCTCGTTACTAGCGAACGGCAGCGAGCCGCATGTGCTGGTGGCGCGCGACGGCAGGACGCTGGTGGCGGCGCTGCCCCTCGTCAAGGAGGTGCACAGTCCGGGCGTGCGTGTCGTGCGATTCATGGGCTCCGGAACCCTCACGCCCAACCATCTCGACGTTCTTTCGTATCGCGAACATCGACAAGCCGCGCTCGGCGGTTTCGTGGAGCGCCTGCTCGCAGACAGGTGTTCATGGGATGTCCTCGACCTCGACAAGTTGCCCGAGGACACTGGGACTGCGTCGATGCTTCGCGACGCCTTCTCTGCGGCCGGGCTGCCGGTCTCGCTCTCACGTTCGGCCGTGTGCCCGTACGCGCAACTGCCGCCCACCTACGACGAGTTCTTCGCGAGCCTGAGCAAGTCCGCGCGGCGGCACACCCGCGAGCGCATCCGGTGCATCGGCCGCGAGCATCCGGAGGCCCGCTTCGGCAGGGTGCGAACGGAGGAGGAGCTAGATCGGGCGCTTGACACTCTCGTGACGCTGCACCAGGAGCGCTGGCGGGCCCGCGGGTATGCCGGCAGTTTTGCCGACCCGCGCGTGGTGGCGTTCCACCACGCGGTGTGCCGAGAGAGCCTGCGCACCGGATGCCTCAGGTTCTACACCCTCACCGAGGGCGAGCGCGTCATGGCCGCGATGCTGTGCTATCGAGTGAACGGGACGGTACAGGCCTACTCATGCGCGTTCGAGCCGCAGTGGAGCGCCTACCGGCCGGGCATGGTGCTGGGCGGGTACGCCATAGAGCAATCGATCGCCGAGGGGGCCACCCACTTCGACCATCTCGAGGGCGACGAGGCGCACAAGAGCACTTGGGCGGGCTGCAAGCGCAACAACGTGCGCTTCCGTGCCTTCGGCAGAAGCCTCCGCGGGTGTGCCACGCACGCGGCGACCGCGCTGCACGAGCAGACGGTCATGGCCGCCCGACGCTACCTGCCGGCCGAGCTCCGGGAGTCCATCGTCAAGAACTTCGACCGCTTCAGGACGCCCGTATCCACGCGAAAAAAGCTTCGGCTGTTGTCTCGGCAGCGGGGTATAAGACACAGACCACGACGCGGGACGCGTCGAAGTTCTTCAGTATCTAGCGGTTCGGGGGGCATGGGCAGCAGACACGCTGCTGGGGTTCCGCGCGGGCCGATCGGCGCAGACACGGAAATGACGATGTGAGGGAGCGTCGTATGAACTGTACGTCAAGCACCGCCGGGTGGTCGGGTCGCCCGGCGAACCATCCAGAGAGGCGGCGATGTCCCCGGGGGCTGACAACGCCGAGGGTCAGCCTTGTCATCCCCGCCCTGAACGAGGCCGAGAGCCTGCAGCAGGTGTTCTCCAGGCTGCCGGATGCACTCCATGAGGTGATCGTGGTGGACGGACATTCCACGGACGGCACCATCGAGACGGCGAAGCGGCTGCTCCCTGACGCGGTGATCGTGCGTCAGGACGGCGCCGGCAAGGGGAACGCCCTCCGCTGCGGCTTCGCCGCCGCCTCAGGAGACGCCATCGTGGCCATCGATGCCGACGGCTCGACCGACCCCGCCGAGATACCGGCGTTCGTGGGCGCGCTTCAGGCGGGCGCCGAGTACGTCAAAGGAAGCCGCTTCCTGCCGGGAGCCGGCACGAACGACATGACGCTCGTCCGCAAGTTCGGCAACGGGGGGTTTGTGCTGCTCGCGCGGCTGATGTACGGCGTTCGGTACAGCGACTTCACGTACGGCTACACCGCGTTCTGGCGCCGGTGCCTCCCGGCGCTCGACTTGCGCTCGAACGGCTTCGAGATCGAGTGCGAGATGACGCTCCGGGCTGTTCAGTCGGGGCTGAAGATCGTCGAGGTCGCCTGCTTCGAGCAGCCGCGCTACGCGGGCGAAGCACACCTCAGGCCGTTTCCTGACGGATGGCGCATCCTCAAGCAGATGTTCCGGACATGGCGTGACTGAGACGGGCGCCCGGACCTTCGCACAGCCGACGGAGGGGGTGTCACCGACGGGTTCCGAGTCCAGCGTGAGCGTCGTCATCTGCGCTTACACACCCGACCGCTGGCATCAGCTGATGGCTGCGGTCCGTTCGGTGCATGCCCAGACGTGCCGGCCCGAGCAGATCATTGTGGTGATCGACCACCACCCGTGGCTGTTCGAGATGGCGAGAACCCGCCTCGCACGAGAGGACCGGGTTCACTCTACCGTCATCGAGAGCACCGGACCCCACGGCCTCTCCGGCGCCCGGAACACCGGGCTCGAAGCAGCCCGGGGCGATGTCATCGCCTTCCTCGATGACGATGCCGTCGCCGACCCCACGTGGCTGGAGCACCTGCTCGCGGCGTACGAGGATGCCGACGTCGTGGCAGTGGGTGGCCGGATCGTGCCTGCATGGGAAAGCAGACGGCCGGATTGGTTCCCCGCAGAGTTCTATTGGGTCATCGGCTGCACGTACCGGGGGATGCCCGAGCAACGGAGCCCAGTTCGCAACGTGATCGGCGCCAACATGTCCTTCCGGACAGCTGCACTGCGCGCGGCCGGGGGGTTCTGCTCGGAGCTCGGACGCACGGCAAGCAGGCCGCTCGGCGACGAGGAGACGGAGGCGTGTATAGCCGTCTCCCTGCGGTCCCCCGGTTCCGTGGTGCTCTACGAACCTGCCGCCATGGTGGTGCACGCGGTACCGGACTCCCGCCTCACATTTGAGTACTTCGTCAAGCGTTGCCACGGAGAGGGCCTGTCGAAGGCGCGACTCGCCAGTCGCGTCGGAACACGGCACGGCCTTTCCGCCGAGCGCCGCCACATGCTGAGGACCCTTCCCGCAGGGGTCGCGCGCTCGCTCGGCACGGTTCTTCGCGGCGACATCTCCGGTCTGCTTCAGGCGGGCGCGATCGTGGGCGGGCTGGGAGCCACTGTCGGCGGCTACGTGCAGGGCCGGCTGATGCGGCCTCCCACGGCACCACGGACCGCCCCGCAGCCTGACTCTTCCGATGCGACCGGGGTCCGTCGGCGCCCTCGCGTGGCCATGGTCACACCCCGCTTCCTTCCGTTCGCGGGAGGTGTCGAGAACCACGTGCTGCAGGTGGCGCGACGGCTCGGCGAGACGGCCGACGTCACCGTCATCACGACCGACCCCGGCGGAGATCTGCCTCAAGACGAGGTCGTCGACGGCGTGCGGGTGCGGCGCGTGCGGGCGTGGCCGAAACGAAGCGACTTCCACATCGCTCCCGGCATCTGGCCGGCCATCACGCATGGATCCTGGGACCTCGTGCACGTGCAGTCCTACCACACGGCCGTGGCGCCCATCGCGATGCTGGCCGCGCTCGATGCCGAGATCCCGTACGTGTTGACCCTCCACGGCGGGGGCCACTCCTCGCGGCTGCGCTCGAGACTGCGAAGTCTGCAGTGGTCGATGCTCCGCCCGTTGCTGGCCCGTGCGCGCACACTCATCGCGGTCGCGCGTTTCGAGGCCGAGTTCTTCTCGCGCCGTCTGAAGATATCGCCCGCACGCTTCGTGGTGATACCGAACGGCTCCGACCTCCCGCAGCCCGATCCCCTCCTCGCGGCCGACCTCCCGCATCCGCTCATCGTCTCGATCGGGCGGCTCGAGAGGTACAAGGGGCACCACCGGGTGGTGGCCGCCCTTCCCCGGGTGCTCGATTCGCTCCCCGACGCGCATCTGCTCATACTCGGTTCGGGTCCATACCAGCGCGCAATCGAACGGCTGGCCAAGCGGCTGGGGGTCTCCGGGCGCGTGGAAGTGCGATCGATACCGGCCGCCGATCGGGCGCGCATGGCAGGGACGCTCGCCTCGGCCGACCTCGTGGTGCTCATGAGCAGCTTCGAGACGCACCCGCTGGCCGTTGTTGAGGCTGCGGCCCTCGGCAGACCGGCACTCGTTGCCGACACCTCCGGCCTTCGCGAGCTTGCCGAGGACGGATTCGCACACCCCGTTCCCCTCGAAAGCGATGCCCGAGAGCTGGCCGAGGCCATCGCGGCCGAACTCAAGCACCCGCAGCCCGTCCGCCCCGTCACGCTGCCCAAATGGGAGCAGTGTGCCGATGCCGTCGGGGACGTCTATGCGCGCGTGCTCGGAACCGTCGCTGGAGGCCGGCGAGCGGCGCCTGAGGGTGCGGAAAGCGACATGCGGCGGCTGCCGGTGGTCTCCGCGCTCGCCGGCTGCGGGATGCTGGCTGTAGCGCTCGCGAACAACGCCGGGCGGCTCGGCAGCGACTGGGCGGCACCGCTGTTCTGGATCGGGCTGGGGCTGGTCTACCTACCCGCAGTGCTGTCTTTGAGCGTCGGGGGCATCGATCGCAAAGAGATCCTCGGCATCGTTGCGGTCGTCGGGGTGGTGCTGTACATCGTGAGCATCCTGGACAACCCCACCCTGTTCACCGGCTACGACGAGCTGCTCCACTACCGCACCCTCGATGACATCGCGCGCACAGGCCGCCTGTTCAGCGAGAACCCGCTGCTGCCGATCTCGCCGTACTTCCCCGGGCTGGAAGTGGTGACGCACGCGCTCATGTCGCTCACGGGCATGCCGGGTTTCGCCGCAGGGGTCACAGTGGTTGCCGCGGCGCGGCTCCTCGGCGTGCTTGCGCTCCACCTGCTGCTCGAGCGGACGGGTCTCGAACCGCGCGTTGCGGGACTCGGCGTGCTCATGTACATGACGGGAGCAAGTTTTCTGTTCTTCAGCGCCCAGTACGCGTACGAATCGCTCGCGCTGCCGCTGGCCGTGCTTACCCTGTTCGCGCTTCGGGAGGCGCAACTCGAAGGGGGCGCGCTCGAGACGCGTCTGGTCGCTCTTGCAGCGGCCCTGACCGGGGTGGTGGTCGTGACGCACCATGTGACCTCGTACATCCTAGCTGGCGTCCTCGTGGCCTGGCTGCTCGTCGTGGCGGTGGTTCGCCGCAACCGGTTTCCCGAGGCGCTCCCGGGTCAGGGCTGGATGCCGTTGTTCGCGCTCGGCGCCACTTTCACGTGGTTCGCGGTGATGGCGCGCGCAACGACCGCGTACCTGATGCCCCATATGGGCGCGGCGATGGCCGAGCTTGCCGGCGTCATCGCCGGTGATACGGGGGGGCGTCGGCTGTTCCAGTCGGCCGGAGGCCAGTCCGCCCCTCTGCCGGAGCGACTGGTGGCCGTGGCGGCGATCGCCCTCGTCTTGTGCCTGATCGTGATCGGCATCCGCAGACTCAGAGAGCACGGCCGCGACAACTCGCTCGCCTATCTTCTCGGCTTCGCGATCCTCCTGTATCCCGCATCGCTCGCGCTGCGCTTCACGCAGTCGGGGTGGCAGGTCGGGTCCCGGGCGACTGCGTTCATCTACGTGGGCATTGCTTTCGCGCTCGTCGTCGGCATTGAATCGGCCCGCGCGTCACGCCGGGTGCGGCTCGGGCCAATCACCCTCACGCTTCTCGCAGCAGTCCTTTTCGCGGGAGGCGTCATCGCCGGCAGCACGCCACACAGCCGCGTGAGCTCTCCGTATACCGTCGGAGCGGGCAAGACGTCCATCGAGGCGGAGGGGGTGGGTGCGGCGACGTGGGCCAGACGCGTGCTCGGTCCGGGGAACCGCATGGTCGCCGACTCCACGATCAGCAGCCTGATGGGCAGCTACGGACAGCAGCGCACGCTCTCCTCGGCAGACGGCGTCTCGGTGTCGGGCTTCTTCCTACCGCCGGATTTCGGCGAGTACCAGCGTTCCATGATCCGAGGAGCGGGCATCGAGTTCGTGGTCGTCGACCGGCGCATAGCCGATGTCGTGCCCCACCAGGGCTACTTCTTCGAGAAGTGGGAGCGGCAGGTGGTGGATTACGGCCCGACCGTCGGCGAGGAGACCGTGGGGCGCTTCGACACGCTCCCCGGCGTGAGCCGCATCTACGACAGCGGACACATCCAAGTGTACGACGTACGGGGGCTGGGAAGGTGACGAGACGCTCCACACAGCTGTGGGCGGGACTCGCTGTCTCGGCGGCGGCGATCGCGCTCTTCTTGCTCGAGGCGCCGCTCGGCCTCAGGGTGTGGGTGGGCCTCCCCGTCGTCCTGATCGTTCCCGGCCATGCGCTCGTGTGCGTGCTGGATCCCCGAGACAGGCTCGGCACTGCCGAGCGTCTCGCCCTCGCGTTGGGTGCGAGCATCGCGCTGACGACCGCCGGAGGCCTGCTGCTCTCCGGTTCGGCTGCGGGGTTGCAGGCGGTCACCTGGAACGCGTGGCTTGCAGGCGCATCAATCATGCTCCACCTGCTCGCTCTGCACAGCGTACGCACCCGCCCGGAGGCGCTCCGACCCAGGCTCGCCCCCAATTGGAGACGTGCGCTCGTGCGCTCGCTCGCCGTATTCGCGCTCACCGCGGCCTCGGCGATGGCGCTCGCAGCGACCGTTGCGACGACGTCGATCGGCTCAGAGCACGCCGTTGAGCAGGGTGAGGCGAACGTGCTGCAACTGTGGGCGCTGCCGGATCACCGCGGTGACGTGCTTGTCGGGCTCGAGAACCCCACCGCGAGCACCGTAGGATGCACGCTGCGCGTGCGGCATGGCTCCGAACTCGTGCTGGCGCGGTCCCTCGTGCTGCCCCCCCGCGGAGGAACGACGCTGCGCGTGAAACCATCCGGCGAGGCAAGCATCATGTTCCCGGTCCGTATCGAGCTCGTCGCGCAGGCCGAGATGGATGCCATCCGTGAAGTTTCCGTGTGGCCGTACTCCCCGGAGGCTCGGACGGAGGCGGTCGCCGGGGCGGGGGGCTGAGGGTGCGCATCCTGCTGCTGAGCCAGTTCTACCCCCCGGTCACCGGCGGAGTGGAGGTCCACGTCGCGGCCCTCGCGCGCGGGCTCGCCGAGCGTGGCCACCGCGTGATGGTCGCGACGCTCGACGGAGCGGAGACGGGAGACGGTCGGTGTGTTCGTGTGGACGTGCGTCGCGTCACGAGTGCCGCGAGCCGAGCGGGATTCCTCTTCTCGACAGACCGGCGCCACGCCCCGCCCGTTCCCGACCCGGGCGTCATGCTCGGCCTGCGCCGTCTCGTCGCCTCATTCCGCCCCGAGATCGTGCATGCCCACAACTGGCTGGGCAGGTCCTTCCTGCCGCTCGCCCGTTCGGCAGGCGCGCGTTTCATCGTGACCCTCCATGACTGCGGGGCGGCGTGCGCGCAGGGTCGGCGCATGCACCGGGGCAAGGAGTACTGCGTGACGGACGGTCTCGTGCGTTGCACGGCCTGCTGCGCCTCCTTCTACGGACCCGTGAAGGGAACGCTGACGGCACTCGGAAACCGCCTGATGCGGTCGCACGAAGCCGCCACGGTCGACCTGTACGTCGCGGTCAGCCGCGCAGTTGCCGAGGCGAATCTGCTCGATGCGTCGGGGGCGCGCTACGCGGTCGTGCCGAACTTCGTGGCCGAGCCTTCGGCGCATCCACGTGCCGGCACGCCCGAATTCGGCACCCTGCCATCCGAACCGTTCGTGCTGCAAGTGGGCGATGTCGTCTCGGACAAGGGCGTGTCGGTCCTTCTCGATGCCTTTCGGCGGCTTCCCAACGCCCCGCCGCTGGTGCTCCTCGGCAGAATCACGCCGGGGCTGCGCGGCTCGCTGCCTCCGGGTGTGTTCGCACCCGGCCTGTGGCCGCACGGACTCATCGCTGAGGCTTGGCGACGAAGCCTCTTCGGCACGATGCCGTCGATCTGCCTGGATGCCTGCCCCACTTCCGCGATGGAGGCGATGGCGGCGGGGCGCGCCGTGGTGGCCTCGGCGCGGGGCGGGCTATCCGACATCGTGGACGACGGCGTCACTGGCATCCTGGTGCCGCCGGGCGACTCGGACGCGCTTGCCGCGGCCATGCGCCGCATTGCGGAGGACCCGCAGCTGCGGCAGCGGATGGGCCGGGCCGGGCGGGAGCGGTTCGAACGGCGCTTCCGGTCCGACGTGGTCATAGAGCGGATCGAGAGCCTCTACCAGTCGGTCCTCAGCGGTTGAAGGGCCCGCCCCGGGAATCGAGGCGGGCCCGTTCGGGTGGCGCTGGCTCGGCTGCTACTGGCCGAGATGGAAGACGGCGCCCTCGTACATGTGCGAGCCGGAGTTCCGCGCGATGAGCGCGTCACGCTCGGTTCTGGACGTCGTGTAGTAGTAGGTGCCCTGGTGGCGATTGTAGAACCGGTACACGGCCGGGCCAGCCGACGAGGTGCGGGCGACCTTGTACGCTTCGCCCTGATACTTCCAGACCGAGGAGTACGCGCTCATCATGCGGTCGCGCTCCGTGACCGAGGCGGTATAGAAGAACGAGCTGTTCGTGCGATGCTGGAACCGGTACAGCGGCCACGGGTTCTTCCCGGAATCCAAGGAGTATGCGACTCCAAGGTAGGTGAACGTGCTCGACCAGTTCGCGATCACCGTGTCGCGCTCGGTCTTCGACGCGGTGTAGAAATTGGTGTTGGTCCGCTTGTCCAGGAACTTGTAGACGTCGACCTTGTCGGTCGCAGGAGCGGGAGCGGGCTCGGTCGGCGCGGGAGCAGGAGCGCTCGCCGACGGCTTCCGGTCGTAGACGCGGACGTAGTCGATCA
>Ga0207950_100360_pt1 | contig 15946 bp, 17 predicted proteins | sample Subbio11_8B_AprC_FD_184814 | JGI IMG/M metagenome (GOLD analysis project Ga0207950, IMG submission 184814) | Serpentinite rock and fluid subsurface biosphere microbial communities from McLaughlin Reserve, California, USA - CR11_8B_AprC (SPAdes) | ecosystem: Environmental > Terrestrial > Deep... | reverse complement strand
ATCCAGTCGGCGTTCAAGTACGACCACCCCGTCGATGCGGTACGTGGCGCTGTCGCGTTCCTGAAGGCCCACCCGATCGGCCAGCCGCAACCCATCGACCGCGAGCGGGCGCTCGACCTCATGGAGCGCTACTCGCGGGCCTATCGCGAGCGCATCATCCAGGTGGCGCCCACCGTGAACGCTTTCGCACGCCTCGTGCCGCCCCGCCGCGCGCGCAAGCTCCATATCGGGCTGTTCGGCTACTCGCGGGAGGTCGACGGAGTGACGCTGCCGCGAGCGATCTCCTTCACCTGCGCGTTGTACTCGGCCGGGCTTCCTCCGGAGCTGCTGGCGTTCGAGTCGCTGTCCACCGGCGACCTCGAGTTCCTCCGCTCGGCGTACCCGTCTTTCGACCGCAAGATCGCCGATGCGCTGCGCTACTGCGACCCCGATGGTCCGCTGATGACACCCGAGCTTCGGGAAGCGATCCGACGCGCGGACCACGACTGGGCCACCAACGACGATCACATCGCCATCACGCGCCGGCTCGCGTCGATGCACTGCGGCACGAACGATGCCGCCGCGCGCGACCTCGTGGTGAGCGCCGGCGCGCTCCGGCGATTCCTCGGATGAGGGGGCGCGTGATGCGCGAGACCGATGCGGTTCTTCAGGAGCTTCGCGATGGCAACGAACGCTACGTGCGGCTGCGCAGCGGTCTGCGACCCGGCCCGGGATGCGAAGCTATGCCCGCACATCGGCCCCATGCGGTCGTCGTCGGCTGCTCCGATGCGCGGGTGCCGGTCGAGCAGGTCTTCGACCAAGGACGCGGCTCGCTGTTCGTTGTACGGGTCGCGGGCCACGTGCTGGAATCCGCCGCGCTCGCCTCGATCCTGTACGCGGTCCGGGAGCTGGATGTCCGGCTCGTGATCGTGCTCGGCCACCAGGCGTGCGGGGCCGTTCGTGCTGCGCTCGCGGGGATCTCGGACGAGGCCCTCCGCCCGCTCGTCGACCCGATTTCGGCGCGGCTCGCCCTCGGATCGGCCGAGGTGGGAACGACCGAGGATCAGGCGATCTGTGCGAACGCACGTGCCGCCGCCGATGAAGTGAGCGTGTTCCTGCGCGCGACCGATCCGGAACGCGCGGCACATGTCAGTGTGTACTGCGCTGTTAAGGCGCTCGACACTGGAGAAGTTACGTGGTTGAACCGAGAGGAGACCGCATGAGCAAGGCGCCGTTGGTGGGGATCGTGATGGGGTCCAAGTCCGACATGGACGTGATGCAGAAGTGCGCGGACCGGCTCGAGGCGTTGGGCGTGCCCTTCGAGATGCAGGTGGCAAGCGCGCACCGGAACCCCGAGCGGGTGCACGCATGGGCTTCGACCGCGGCGGATCGCGGGCTGAAGGTCCTGATTGCAGCGGCCGGCAAATCGGCCCACCTCGGCGGCGTCGTCGCGGCTTTCACCACGCTGCCGGTCATCACGGTGCCGATGAAGACGAGCGATCTCGGAGGTCTGGATTCGCTGCTTTCCATGGTGCAGATGCCCACGGGCGTCCCCGTCGCATGCGTTGCGATCAACGGTGCCGAGAACGCCGCGATCCTCGCGTGCCAGATCCTCGGCACCGGGATGGATGAGTATCGGGCTGCCATCGCCGCACTCAAGCAGGAGATGGCCGAGTCATAACTCGCGGGCGCTGGGTCTTGGCGCCCTCCGGCTCGCCCTCCCGATAAGGACGAGCTCTTCTCACTGTGCGCCCCGCTGGGGGCGCGGAAACGAGTCCGCAACAACGCGACGCTTTTGTCGCGCCTCGCGACAAAAGCGCTCTTCGGTCGCGCCGGCCATTCTGGAAAACTGCAGGTAGAAGGCGTGTCGGTGTTGGCACATGTATTGCGCTTCTTCCCGTCCATCTTCACACGTTGTTGTGGCCGGACGGCCAGAGGAGGAAGCGATGATGCGTCAGATTGCGATCTACGGAAAAGGTGGCATCGGCAAGAGCACCACGACCCAGAACACCGTGGCCGCGCTCGCCGAGGCGGGCAAGAAGGTCATGATCATCGGGTGCGACCCCAAGGCGGACTCCACGCGGCTGATCCTCAACCAAAAGGCCCAGACCACCGTCATGGACATGGCGCGCGAGCACGGCAGCGTCGAGGATCTCGAGCTCTCCGATGTGCTCCTCACGGGGTTCAAGGACGTCAAGTGCGCCGAGTCAGGCGGACCCGAACCCGGCGTCGGTTGCGCGGGACGCGGCGTCATCACAGCAATCAACTTCCTCGAGGAGGAAGGCGCGTACACGAGCGATCTCGACTTCGTCTTCTACGACGTCCTCGGCGACGTGGTCTGCGGTGGTTTCGCGATGCCGATACGCGAGGGCAAGGCGCAGGAGATCTACATCGTCACCTCCGGCGAGATGATGGCGATGTACGCCGCGAACAACATATCCCGCGGCATCCTCAAGTACGCCCAGTCGGGCGGGGTGCGGCTGGGCGGCCTCATCTGCAACTCGCGCATGACCGACCGCGAGTACGACCTCATCGAGGCGCTCGCCAGGAAGCTCAACACCCAGCTCATCCACTTCGTCCCGCGCGAAAACGAGGTGCAGCGGGCCGAGCTGCGACGCCAGACCGTCATCCAGTACAACCCCGAGCACAGGCAGGCTGACGAGTACCGCGAACTGGCCCGCAAGATCGCGGAGAACGAGAACCTCGTCATCCCGACACCGATCTCCCAAGACGAGCTCGAGGAGCTCCTGATGGAGTTCGGCATCATGGAGGCCGAGCCGGCCGACGAGGCGGTGGCCTAGGTGACCACGCCAAGCTCGAAGATCGCTCAGACGCAGAAGATCATCGACCAGATACTCGAGGCCTATCCCGAGAAGGCACGGAAGGACCGGGCCAAGCATTTCCGCCCGAACGATCCGACGGGTGAGTGCATCTCCTGCGCGGTGAAGAGCAACGTGAAGTCGCGTCCGGGCGTCATGACGGTTCGCGGGTGCGCCTACGCCGGCAGCAAGGGCGTCGTATGGGGGCCGATCAAAGACGTCGTGCACATCAGCCACGGGCCCGTGGGCTGTGGCGCCTACTCCAACTGGAGCCGCCGCAACTACTACAACGGCACTACAGGCGTGGACGCGTTCGGGACGCTGCACGTGACGAGCGACTTCCAGGAGCGTGACATCGTCTACGGCGGCGACAAGAAGCTCGACACGATCTGCGACGAGCTGAACGCCCTCTTCCCTCTCGCGAAGGGCATCTCGGTGCAGTCCGAGTGCCCGGTGGGTCTCATCGGCGACGACATCGAGAGCGTGGCGCGCAAGAAGACCGCCGACTTGGGCAAACCGGTCGTGCCGGTGCGCTGCGAAGGCTTCCGTGGGGTGTCCCAGTCGCTCGGTCACCACATCGCCAACGATGCCATCCGTGACCACGTCTTCGGCAAGGCGGAAAGCGAGATCGCGCTCACGCCTTACGATGTGACGATCATCGGTGACTACAACATCGGCGGCGATGTGTGGTCCTCGCGGCGGATCCTCGAGGAAATGGGACTGCGCGTGATCGCGCAATGGACGGGTGACGCGGCGCTCTCCGAGATCGCGAACGCGCCTAAGACGAGGCTCAACCTCATCCACTGCTACCGGTCGATGAACTACATCTGCCGTCACATGGAGGAGGCCTACGGCATCCCGTGGCTCGAGTACAACTTCTTCGGGCCCACCAAGATCTACGCCTCGATCCGCGCGATCGCCGAGAAGTTCGACGACTCGATCAAGGAGAAGGCCGAGGCGCTCATCGAGCTCATGAAGCCTGAGATGGATGCGGTGATTGCCGAGTTCAAGCCGCGCCTCGAGGGCAAGACCGTGATGCTCTACGTGGGCGGTCTGCGACCTAGGCACGTCATCGGCGCGTACGAGGACCTCGGCATGGAAATCGTGGCCGCAGGCTACGAGTTCGGCCACGACGACGAGTATCGCAGGACCTATCCGCTGCTCGCCGAGGGTGCGATGGTCGTCGACGACGCGACCCCCTATGAGCTCGAGGAGATCACCAAGCGCGTCAAGCCCGACTTGGTGGGCTCCGGCGTGAAGGAGAAGTACGCCTACCACAAGATGGGGGTTCCCTTCCGCCAGATGCACTCCTGGGACTACTCCGGCCCCTATCACGGGTTCGATGGTTTCAGGATCTTCGCCCGCGACATGGACATGACCGTCAACAGCCCAGTGTGGGAGCTCGTGCGCGGCTCGGTGGCCGCCGTCGGGCGTGCCGCAAGCTAGGAGGCCTGCAGATGGAGATCAGGGACCACAACGCGCTCTTCTCCGAGCCCGAGTACGTTGCGCAGTTCGAGGCCAAGAAGGAGTTCGAGAACGCATGCGACGCTGCGCGATTGGCCGAAGTGGCCGAGTGGACCAAAGGTCAGGAGTACCGAGACCTCAACTTCGCTCGGGAGGCGGTGAGCATCAACCCGGCGAAGGCGTGCCAGCCCCTCGGTGCAGTGCTCGCCGCGCTTGGCTTTGAGAAGACGCTCCCGTTCGTACAGGGCTCTCAGGGCTGCACCGCGTACTTTCGCAGCTACTTCTCACGGCATTTCAAGGAGCCCATCGCTGCGGTCTCGAGCTCGATGACCGAGGATGCGGCCGTCTTTGGCGGGCTGTCCAACATGAGCGAAGGTCTCGAGAACGCCTATGCGCTCTACCGGCCCGAGATGGTCGCGGTTTCCACTACGTGCATGGCTGAGGTGATCGGCGACGATCTGCAGGCGTACATCAAGAACGCGAAGGGTAGCGGCGCCATTCCCGAGGATCTGCCGGTGCCGTACGCACACACCCCGAGCTTCGCCGGTAGCCACCTCACCGGCTACGACGCCATGCTGCGCGGCATCCTGGACGCCCTCGCGCAGCCCGGCGAGAAGACCGGGAGGCTGAACGTCATCCCCGGTTTCGACGGCTATTCGGGCAACCTGCGCGAGATCAAGCGGCTGCTGGATGCGATGGGCGTTCAGTACACGATGCTTGCGGACTACAGCGATGTCGTCGACTCCGGCAATACAGGCGTTTACGAGCTGTATCCCGTCGGCGGTACGCCGCTGTCGGAGGCCGTGGATGCCGTGAACGCGCGCGCGACCGTAGCGCTGCAGCGCTGGTCGACGGTGAAGACCGGCGAGCTTGTGGAGAAGGAGTGGGGCCAGCGCTTCGTCGTGACCGGCGAGCCGATCGGCATCAACGCCACGGATGCGTTCCTCGCCGAGATCTCGCAGCTGACCGGCGTGAATGTCCCGCCCGCACTCGAGACAGAGCGAGCTCGCGCAGTGGACGCGATCGTCGACTCGCACCCGTACGTGCACAACAAGCGGCTTGCTCTCGTGGGCGACCCCGACCTCCTGCTCGGACTCATCTCCTTTGCCTTGGAGATTGGTATGAAGCCGGTGCATGTGGTGTGCACGAACGGCGACAAGAAGTTCAAGAAGGCCGCCGAGGCACTGCTCGCCAGCTCGCCTTTCGGCGTCGAGGCGACGGTGTGGACGAAGAAGGATCTCTGGCACCTGCGCTCGCTCATGTTCACCGAGCCGGTGGATCTTCTCGTGGGGCCGAGCAACGCGAAGTTCCTTTGGAAGGACACCGGGACGCCCTTCGTCCGCGTCGGCTTCCCGCTGTTCGACAGGCACCACCTCTACAGGCGGACGATCCTCGGTTACGAGGGTGCCGTCACGCTGCTCATGGACTTCGTGAACACCGTGCTCGACGAGATGGACCGCGCCGCGATCGCCGCCGACTCGCCCAGCTTCGACCTGGTACGATAGGCGCGGGGCGAGAGCATACCGATGACGACCCCACTCCACACGCTGCTGGCAGACGGCTGCGATATCGACGCGAAGCACAAGCTGTGCAGGTCGCGCGGAGGAGAGAGCTGCGCGTTCGACGGCGCGGCGATCGTGCTCATGCCGATCGCGGACGCCGCTCACGTGGTGCACGGTCCTATCGCGTGCTGCGCCAACAGCTGGGAAGGACGCGGCGTGCTCTCCTCGGCGGGCGATCTCCACCGCCGAGGCTTCACGAGCGACCTTGGCGAGCTGGACATCGTTTACGGCGGCGAGGAGCGCTTGACTTCCACCATTCGCGAGGTGGTGCTTCGAGAACGGCCGGCCGCGGTGTTCGTCCACGCCACGTGCGTCACGGGGCTCACCGGCGAGGACCTCGGAGCGATGTGCTCGCAGCTTGCCGAAGAGCTGGGCGTTCCCGTCATCCCCGTGGATGCACCGGGCTTCGTGGGTCCCAAGAACCTCGGCAATCGGATTGCCGGCGAGGTGTTGGTGCAGCACGTGATCGGGACGGCCGAGCCAGTGTGCGAGACGCCGACCGACATCACGCTGATCGGCGAGTACAACGTGGCCGGCGACCTCGACCTTGTCGAGCCGCTCCTGCGCGAGTGCGGCGTGCGCGTGTTGTCGCGCATAACGGGCAACGCGCGGTTCGACGAGATCCGTTGGGCGCACCGCGCCAAGGTCTCCGCCGTGGTCTGCAGCCGGGCGCTCGCGAACGTCTCCTCGGCGCTGTGGCGGCGATGGGGGGTGCCGACCGTGGAAGTCTCGTTCTTCGGCGCCACCGAGATCGCCCGCTCGTTGCGCGCCATCGCCGCAGTACTCGAAACGGTCTCGCCCGACGCGAGGGGTGTGGCGGCCCGCGTGGAGGCCGTGATAGCGCAGCGCGAGCCGTGGCTTGCCGAGGCGCTCAGGCCGTACGCACGGTTGCGAGGCTCTCGCGCGGTGCTCTACTCGGGCGGCGTGAAGAGCTGGTCGATGGCGAGTGCGCTGGGCGATCTCGGCATCGACGTGATCGCGGTGGGCACGAAGAAGTCCAGCCACGAGGACGAGCAGCGGGTGCGCGACGTGCTCGGTCCCGAGGTACCGCTGCTGGAGGACATCTCACCCGCGGCCATCCGCCGCCTCTTTGCCGAAGACGGGGCGAACCTGCTCGTGGCCGGCGGACGGAACCGCTATCTGGCTGCGAAGGAAGGCTGGCCCTTCGTCGATGTGAACCAGGAGCGCGAGCACGCGTACGCCGGGTACGAGGGCCTTGTCGCCTTGGCCCGCGACCTCCACGCTTCGGTGCGGTTCTATGCGGGCCGTGAACCACTGGTCGGGTCGGCTCCCGCGAGCGATGACAGCGTGGTTCGCGCCGGTGCGGTCGACCCGCTCAAGAACGCGCCCACCACGGGCGCGATCCTAGCGCTACAGGGGCTCGACGGGGCGCTTCCCGTGCTGCACGGCGCCCAAGGCTGCAGCTTCCTGTCGAAGGTGTTGCTTATCAGACACTTCAACGAACCGATCGCGGTTGCGACCACGAAGCTGTTCACCGAGGAGGTCGTGCTTGGTGCCGACGACGCGGCCGAAGCATTCATCCGAGCGCAGGCCGCCAAGGCGCCTGCCGAACGGCCGACGCTCGTCGCGCTCGTGGCGGGAGCGCTGGCGGCTGTTAAAGGCGACGACATCGAGGCTCTCACCCGGACTCTACAGCCTAGGGTGCCATTCCCCGTGGTGCCCATCGCCGCGCCCGACTACGCCGGCGGCCTCGAAGAGGGGTACGCGGCGGCGGTCTCAGCCGTGGTCGCGCTCGCGCGCGAGACCGACGAACCCGCCGACCCGCGCCGCGTAGCGGTGCTCGCAGGCGCGCACCTGACCCCTGCCGACGCACTGTGGCTACGCGAGCTGTTCGAGCGCTTCGGGCTGGAGCCCACCATGCTCCCGGACCTCGGCGCGCTCGACGGCAGCCGCGAGTGTTTCTCGCCGTTCGCATCGGGTGGCACGTCGCTACCCGAAGTCCTCTCACTGGGGCGCTGCGGCCACGTGGTCGTCGTCGGCGCGTCGCTTCAAGATGCCGCCCGAGCGCTCCAAGCGCGATTCGGCACGCCCTACACGGTGCTTGCAGCGATTCACGGCCTGAAAGGGACGGACACCCTGCTTGAGACGCTCGCGCGGCTGTCCGGGCGCGATGTGCCTTCCCGATTCGCCCGGCAGCGGCGCGCGCTGACCGATGCGATGCGCGATGCGCACCTCGAGCTTTCCGGCGCGCTTGTGACCATCGCCGTCGAGCCCGATCACGCTCTCTCGTTGAGCGAGATGCTCGCGGAGGTATCGGCCGACATCCGCGCGGTCGTCCCCACCATTCCCGCTCACGCCGCACGCATACCGTCGGTCGCCATAGGCGACTTCGCGTCCGTCCCGGACTCCACGGCGCTGCTGCTGGCCGGATCGCACGGCGAGCGGATCGCGCGCGAGATCGGCGCCGCGCACGTGGAGATCGGCTTCCCCGTCTTCCGCACGTACGGCGCAAGCCGCCGCAGGACGCTCGGCTACGACGGCGCGTGCACTCTCGTGGACGAGATGGCAAGCGCGCTCGCACGTCAGGAGCGTTCCGGTCATACCAGTCACCGTCAGAAAGGAGTCGTCCGATGAAAGTCGCATTCGCCACCACCTCGGGTGAGGCGGTCGACGAGCATTTCGGCCGCGCCAGTACCTTTGCGGTCTACGACGTCACACCCGAAGGCACGATCTTCCTCGAGATGCGGCGCGTCGCCGAAGGCGCGTTCGACGACGAGATCGTGGCCTCTCGGGGCCTCGGCTCGCTTCACGACGACGCCGTCACCGCGAAGATCGGGAAGCTCGGCGACGTGAAGATCGTGTACTTCTCCGAGATCGGCGGGCCGTCGGCAGCCAAGCTCATCAGGGCCGGAATCATGCCGCTCAAGGCGGCTGCCGGCACCGGCATCGCCTCGGCGGCCGACCGCCTCGTACAGACGATGCGAACCAAGCCAGCGCCGTGGATGCGCCGAGCTCTGGCCGACGATGCGTCCGCCCGCCTGGATCAGTGACCGAACAGGAACGATCGAAAGGACGAAACGATGAAGATGGTTCGCGCGTTCATCCGCCCCGAGAAGGAACAGGAAGTGGTCCAGGCGCTCGAGGGTGCCGGACACGGCTCGCTCACGAAGATGGCTGTCTTCGGCAGAGGCAAGCAAAAGGGACTGCACGTGGGGCCCATCTACTACGACGAGCTGCCGAAGACGCTGCTGATGGCGGTCGTCGAGGACGACGACGTCGATGAGGTCATGCGCGTGATCGAGGACAAGGCCCGGACCGGCTTCATCGGTGACGGCCGCATCTTCGTCTCGCACGTGGAGGCCGCCCACACCATCCGCACCGGCGAAGCCGGCCTGTAGGCCTCGAAGCGAGAGGAGAGGTCAGATGAAGGAGATCTGCGCGATCATCAGGCGCGACAAGTTGCAGCAGACCAAAGCCGTGCTCGCCGAGACGGGCTATCCGGCCATGACGATCCAGTCCGTGGAGGGGCGCGGTCGCCAGAAGGGCGACGTCGCGTGCACGCTTGCCGACATGGACCAAGACGGCGCCTCGTGCAACTCGCTGCACGTCAAGCTGCGGCCCACCCCATCCACCTATGCGCTCGAGCACACCCTGCCGAAGGTGGCGCTGTTCGTGCCCAAGCGCATGATCACGCTCATGGTGCCCGACGAGGCGGTGGACGCGGTCGTGCAGGCGATCATCTCGGCGAACACCACGGGCCAGCCGGGCGACGGCAGGGTATTCGTCTGCCCGGTCGAAGGCGCCTCCACCATCCGTACCGGCGAGCGCGAGACGGCGGTGATGTAGCGATGGCGACCGCGCTTACCACCCGGGACGGCCGAGAGTGGCTGCCTTACATCGAGAGCATCGCGATGGATGCGTGCATCGGGTGCGGGTCGTGCGCCAGGGCCTGCCCGCGCAAGGCGCAGACCCACACGCAGGCGGGGAGCTGATCGGCCATGAGCAGCGCGCGCAGCAACGAACGCCTGGTCATGGCGAACCACCCGTGCTTCTCGGAAGCCGCTCACCGTCGCTCGGGACGGATCCACCTGCCGGTCGCTCCGGAGTGCAACATCCAGTGCGGCTACTGCGTGCGGAAGTACGACTGCGTGAACGAGTCGCGCCCCGGCGTGGCGAGCGTCGTGCTGGATCCGCATGACGCCTTGACGCGCGCGGAGGCTGCCCTCGAACGTCACGGCGACATCGTGGCGGTCGGGATCGCCGGCCCCGGCGACCCGCTCGCCAACGAGGCGACGTTCGTCACGCTCGACATGGTGCGCCGGCGGCATCCCGAGGTGATCGCATGCGTCTCGACCAACGGCCTCATGTTGCCTGAGCGAGTGGCCGACCTCGTTACAGCCGGCGTCCGGTCGCTTACCGTCACCATCAATGCGGTGATGCCTGAGACCGCGGCGCAGATCTATGCGTGGGTCACCGGGCCTGACGGGGAGCGGTTGCGGGGCACCGAGGGGGGCGAGTACATCATCTCGCGGCAGTGGGAAGGGTTGCAGCGGGCCGTCGCGGCCGGGCTCGTGGTGAAGGTGAACTCCGTCTACATCCCCGGCGTGAATGAGATGGAGCTGCCCCTCATCGCGCATCTTGCCGCCGATTACGGCGCGCACCTGCACAACATCCTGCCGCTGATACCGCAAAGCAGGTTCCAGCACACCACGCCTCCGACGGCAGCTGAGATCCACGCGATGCGCGCCGAGTGTGGCGAGTATCTCTCGCAGATGAGCCACTGCAATCAATGCCGTGCCGACGCCTGCGGGCTCATCGGCAAAGACCGTGACATGGAGACCGAGACGCTGCTCGCCCGGCTAGGCGATGAGTACCTGGAGGCAGTGTGATGAACAGGGCGCTTGTGGCGGGGATCGCGACGGCATTCGCACTGGCAGGGATCGCGGGGTGCGCGGGGCCCGAGCGCGATGGCGCTTCGACCGAGCCGGTGGAGCTGCATATAGCGGCAGCGAGCACCTTGAAGCGCACGGTGGAAGAGCTCATCCCCGAGTTCGAGACTGCGCACTCCGGCGTGAAGGTCGTAGGCAACTACGCGGCTTCGGGCGTGCTGCAGAAGCAGATCGAAGAAGGCGCGCCGGTCGACGTCTTCCTCTCGGCGAGCCCCGCCCAAGTCGAGGCTCTCGTTGAGCAAGGCCTGATCTCCGACGACACGAGCGTGACTTTGTGCGGCAACGATGTGGCGATCATAGTCCCGGCGGACAACCCGACGGGCATCGAGGGGCCTGAGGACCTTGTGAACGCCGAGCGAATCTCCATCGGCAATCCACAGACCGCACCGGTCGGGGCGAAGGCGAAGGAGTGGCTCGTCAACAAGGGGATGTGGGACGCCGTGGAGTCGCGATGCGTCTTCGGCGAGAACGCCGCTCAAGCCCTCGACTACATCGCTCGCGGCGAAGTGGACGCCGGGCTTGTGTTCGTGAGCGAAGCCACTGACGTATCCGATGTGAAGGTCATCCATCTGGTGCCAGCGAGTGAGCTCACCACACCCGTGCGGTACGTGATGGCACCGGTTGCCTCCTCTGGGCAGCGCGAGCTCGCGCGAGGATTCGTCGAGTTCATGCTGGAAGAGCGGGCACAGGCCGCCCTCGGCAGGTGGGGGTTCCGTCCCCTAGCGGAGATGGAGTGATCGGTGACGGCCCTTTCCGACATCGGCTTCCCGCTACGGCTGTCCCTCCAGGTGGCTTCAGTGGCCACACTGCTCTCAGCTGTGTTTGGTGTGGGGACAGCTTACGTGCTCGCGCGAGTACGGTTCCGGGGAAAGTCGCTCGTCGACGCGCTGTTGACACTGCCGATGGTGCTGCCGCCTGTCGTGACCGGTTACTACCTGCTGGTGATGTTCGGCCGCAACAGCGTGCTCGCGACCTGGCTTCGTGGTGCGTTCGGCGTCGAGCTCGGCATCACCTTCAGCTGGTGGGGGGCTGCGGTGGCAGCCTTCGCGGTCTCGGTGCCGCTGACCATCAAGACCACGCGCGCGGCCATCGAGTCGCTCGACTTGTCGCTGCTCGACGCATCGTCCACGCTCGGCCGAAACGAGTTCGAAAACGCTTTGTACGTGGCGCTACCCCTAGCGAAGCGAGGTATCGCGGCCGGCCTCGTGCTCTCGTTCGCCCGCGCGCTCGGCGAGTTCGGCGCCACCATCATGGTGGCCGGCAACATCCCGGGCTCCACGAACACCATGCCGCTCGAGATCTACAGCGCCGTCGTCTACGGCGACTGGAGGACTGCCACGACGCTGGTCGCGGTCTTCACGTTCGTGAGCGGGTCGATGTTGTGGCTGGCCAACCGGCTGACGGGGGTGCGCGCGTGAGCCTCACCGTCATGCTCAAGCACGGTGTCGACGGCTTCGATCTGGACGTGGCCTGGCGGATCGACGATGAGTTCGCCGTACTTTTCGGCTACTCGGGCTCGGGGAAGTCGATGACGCTGCAGATGCTGGCCGGGCTGGTGCGGCCGGACGCTGGGCGCGTCACCTGCGACGGTGAGGTGCTGTTCGACTCAGCCAGTCGCATCGAGGTGTCCGCTCGGAGGCGACCCTTCGGGTACGTCACGCAGGGCTGCACGCTCTTCCCCCACATGAGCGTGCGTCGCAACATCGAGTACGCGCTCAAAGGGTTCGGGCGTTCCGAGCGCGTCGAGCGCACCGCCGAGATGATTGAGGCGCTTCACCTGAGAGGTTTGGAGCACAAGCGGCCGGCCGAACTCTCCGGCGGCCAGAAGCAGCGAGCCCAGCTCGCGCGAACCCTCGCGCGCCGTCCCCGCGTTCTGCTCTTGGACGAGCCGTTCACGGCGCTCGACGCCCCCATCCGTGCTGAGATGCGCGACGTCGTGCGGGACGTCCATGGACTGTTCGGCGTGCCGGTCGTCATGGTCACGCACGACCTGTACGAGGCGTACACCATGGCCGACACGATGGTGGTGTACTCCGCCGGGCGCGTGGTCCAAGCCGGAAGCCCGTGCGAGCTGTTCAGCCGGCCGGCCGCGCCGGAGATCGAGACGCTGCTCACAAGCGAGCGGCTGTTCGCGCTATGAGCATTCCCGGCCCGATACCCCCTGCACGTCGCGATGAATTCGACGCCCTCCTCGGCTTGCTGCTCGAACACTCCGAGGGTATGGAAGCGCCCGTGATGGCCAAGCGCATAGCCTTGGCATGTATGGGCGACCAGCACCTGTGGCGCGACATGCGCCTCGGCGGCAGAGCCGAGCTCCGAGCGATCTTCGAGGTGAACTTTCCATCGCTTGCCGAGGCCAACGATCGCGACATGCGGTGGAAGCGGTTCTTGTACAAGCGGCTCTGCGGGTGGCAGGGATTCGACGGTTGACTGCGTCCGTCGTGCGCCGGGTGCGCGTTCTACCACGAGTGCTTCGACGAGGAGTGAGGCCCCGGTGCCGCGGTTCCTCATGTGGCATGGCGGATGCCGTATTTCGCCATCTTGTAGCCGAGCTGCCGAGGTGTGATGCCGAGCGTGTGCGCGGCTTTGGTCTGTACGTAACCGTGTTCGCGGAGCGCCGCCACCATCCGGGACCGCTCCAGGAGCTCGACTTCCTGCTCGAGCGTGAGCAGGCCATCTCCCGGCTCCCGCGGCTCGTCGTACATCAGGATGTGACGTGGGAGGTCCCGTGCCTCGATGCGGTCTCCTTCCGCGAGCACGATGAGTCGCTGGATGGTGTTCTCCATCTCGCGTATGTTGCCCGGCCAGTGGTACCCGATCAGGTAGCGCATCGCGTCAGCGGCGATTTCGAGATCGCAGCCGGCATGTCTCGCGTAACGCTCGACGAAATGCTCGATGAGAAGGGGCAGGTCGTCACGACGGTCGCGCAGTGCGGGCAGGAAGATCGGCACGACGTTGAGCCGCCAGTACAGGTCCTCGCGGTACTCGCCTTCATGCATCATCTGTTCGAGGTCGCGGTTCGTGGCCGAGATCACGCGCGCATCGGTATGAAGGGTCTTCGTGCCGCCGAGGCGCTCGAACGTGCGTTCTTGGAGGACTCGCAGAAGCTTGGCCTGTAGCCCCAGCGAGAGATCCCCGATTTCATCGAGGAAGATCGTGCCGCCTCGCGCGAGCTCGAAGCGCCCCTGCTTGCTCGACACGGCCCCAGTGAAGGCACCTTTCTCGTAGCCGAAGAGCTCGGCCTCCAAGAGGTTCTCCGGAAGGGCAGCGCAGTTCACCGCCACGAACGGTCCCTTCGGCCGTGCTCCTTGGTAGTGCAAGGCGTGCGCGATGAGCTCCTTGCCCGTGCCTGACTCGCCGTTAAGAAGAACCGTAGCGGTGCTTCTCGCCACCTTGTTGACCATGCGGAACACGTCTTGCATGGCCTCCGATTCGCCGATCATGTTTGGCAGCGAGAACCGCGCCCGGAGCTGGCGACGCAGGTGCTCGGTGCTTTCGACCTCACGGCGGTAGGTCCAGTACAGCCTGATGGCGTGCGCGGTGATGGATGCCACAATCTCAAGAACGCGCACATCTTCTTCGAGCGGCCCCGCCTCCTGAAAGACCCTGTCGGCTGCGAGCACGCCGAGGACCTCACCCCGGAGCTTGATGGGGACGGCCACGAAAGAGACCTCGTCCTTGCCCTGACGGGCCCCCGTGCGGTTCAGAAACGTGGGTTCGGCGCCGATGTCGGGTACCACCATCGCCCGGCCACTCTGGACCACGCGGCCCACGATTCCTTCGCCGGGGCGATAGATGCCGCGCGCCAGCTGCGATGCGGTCAGCCCGTGAGCCGCGGCTATGCGAATCTCCTGCAGTTCGGGATCCACGAGCGCCACCATGCCCCGGTTCAGGCCGAGGCGCTCAGCGAGGACCCTCATGACCTTTCGCAGGTTGCGATCGATCTCGAAGCTCGAGACCATGACCTCCGAGACCTCGAGCAGAGCCTCCAACTCTTCCGAGCGCCGAAGGGCGGGGCCGTTCGTTGTGTCACCGCGAGAAGCATGCATTGGACCATTGAACGCCATAGATGTTGCGCGCGCGTTGCCGTGAAGAGGCGGTCGGAGGTCGTCGCACATACTTCCAGCCGGGTAGTGTCCTCCACCAGCCCGCGTGCACACGCACGAAGCCGCACGAAGAAGGTATCTGAATTCGCGGTGTCTGACCCGGGCGTCGAGCAGACAGTGCGCCCGGAGAAGTATCCTCGGCAGCGAGGCGCGGCGGGCGCACTGCATCTCATGCGCCACAACGTTGATATGAGATGGCCGGTCAACCCCCGATTGCTCACGGTCCTCTCTGCTGGCGTGTCGGTGCAAGCGGGCGGCCACATGGATTCGGCGCTCGACCATGCGGATATCCGGGGAGTTCAACCCCACATCTCGGTCGGACCGGAGCCTGCCTCAAACTAGGCGCACGCTTCCAAGAGTCGCATAACGTGATCGAGGATCTCTCCGGGATATGGCGCCCGCCCGCATGCATGTCCGTCTCTACCGCGCAGGGCCGAGGTTGCCGGTCATGAGTCCCCAGACGAAGCCGGAAAGCTCGCGCGCGGTGGCCACCACAGCGGTGCGCGCGCCCTTTCTCGCCGCGACACTGCGATACGTCCCGTTCAAGCGACACTGTGCCGCCCATGAACACGCGACGACCTCAGGTGACTGACCCTCGAGCCGCTCGCGGAGCTTGCCTCGCACCGCGGGGGCGTGCCGGTAGGCCCAGGCGGATTCGACGAGCACCCGTCGGATGTGCCGGTTACCCGTCTTGGTGATCGAACCCTGGTGACGGGAGGCGCCGCTCGAGTGTTCGGACGGTGTGAGTCCCGTAAAGCCCATGTAGCTCTTGGCGTCAGGGAAGCGGGTAAAGTCACACGCTCGGCAAGGATGGTCATGGCACTGAGCGTGCCGATGCCACGAAGTGCGCCGAGGAGCGCCACACCTCGCGCGAACGGTTCCTCTGCCGCGAGTTCCTCGATGCGTTTGCCCATCGCGGCGAGCTGGCGCGTCGCGCACGAAATAGGCGGCAAGCAGATGCTGAAACGCTTCGTTGGTGTGCGGCTCGTCGAAGGTGACCGCACGCGCCCACACCTCGAAGCGTGTGGACCAGGCGTCACGCGGGCCCGGGTAGCGCTTGCCGTACCTGAGCAGGAAGCTTCTGATCCGCTGACGGGCGATTCTCC
>Ga0207950_100358_pt1 | contig 16018 bp, 18 predicted proteins | sample Subbio11_8B_AprC_FD_184814 | JGI IMG/M metagenome (GOLD analysis project Ga0207950, IMG submission 184814) | Serpentinite rock and fluid subsurface biosphere microbial communities from McLaughlin Reserve, California, USA - CR11_8B_AprC (SPAdes) | ecosystem: Environmental > Terrestrial > Deep... | reverse complement strand
AGCTTTTTTAGCCTACTAAGGAGGCCTCCTCCCTTGCTAAGCTCGCTAACCGCTATCCATGTGCCGACAGTCTCAAAGTGTCAACTTCTTGCCGTCGTTTCTGTCCATTTTAAAACCGGCGGTGACAAATAGAGCATTCACGCATTATCCCTATGCCTCGTTCGGGACGCGAGGAGGGGCACAGGCTGCCCGTCAATCCTATCGCAAGAGACGTTTCGCCCGTTTGGGAAGATGGTTCGAATGAAGCCTTGTTGTAGTATTATTCCCATCTTGTAATTCGCTCACCTGCTTCAACTGGACTAGAGCATCGCGAAGCGCGCTCATGATGTGATGCTCCATTAGTTTGACAGCTTCTACGGTTTTACGCTGCGCAATGAGATCGATGATTTGTCCGTGCTCTTCAATAGCACGCTCCGGTCGTCCGGCCACCCGGATGGTCTGGGCAGTAAGCATTTGGAGCTGAAGCAAGACACTTTCCATCACCAAAGTCAGCTGCGCGTTTCTTGCCGCCTTCAGGATGGCCGAGTGATAATCCTGATTGTAAACGCGATATGCTTCCATATCTCCTTCTGTCAGTGCCGCTTTACCTAGCGCCTGGTGTCTTCTCAACCAGGCGCACTCTTCCTCGGTTATACGGAGGCAAGCCAGGCGAACGGCAAGACACTCGAGACCTGCTCGCAATTCGTAAAGGTCGCTGATTTCGCTCTCTTTAAACACCCGCACCGTGGCCCCCTGGTAAGGATGTTTGCTGATGAGTCCGTCCCTTTCCAGGCGGTTTAGGGCGTCTCTCACCGGCGTGCTGCTGATGCCCAGCTGCTGGGCGATGGCATCGACCCGCAGGCGGGTGCCAGGCTCGATGGAGCCCTTAACAATCTGGTCGCGGATGAGCTGATAGACCCGGTCGCCTAGCTGCATGGCCTGGCTGAGGGGTCGAAGCAGCAATGCTGCCATAAGCCTCAGAGCTCCCATCTCGTATAGACGGTTTTGACATGGGTGTAAAAGTCTTTAACGGTAGGCCCTATCGAGTAGGCGCCGTAGCCGGACTCTTTGACCCCGCCAAAGGGCACATGCGGCTGACTCGCCGTACCATGGTTGATATGAATCATACCCACCTCCACCGACCGCATAAAACGGTGGACCAGCTTCATACTCGCGCTAAAGAGTGAGGCGGCGAGACCGTAGCGGGTGCTGTTGGCAATGCCAATGGCCTCCTCAAAGCTTGTTGCCCTTAGAATGGGCAGCACCGGACCAAAGATTTCTTCCTGAGCCAGAGGTGAGGCAGCCCCGACCCTGTCGAAGACCGTCGGCTCGTGATAGTAGCCTTCGTGCTCCGGGTCTGCTACCAGGCGTTGTCCTCCACAAAGCAAACTGGCACCCTCCCGAACTCCCTTCTGCACGTAGTCTTCTACCGTCTCCAGCTGAGCACGGCTGACCAGTGGCCCCATGGTGGTGCCATCGAATAACCCATTCCCAACCTTGATCTGCTTTGTATGGTGAACCACGCGCTCGGCCAGGAGGTCTGCTTCCCTTTCGGAAACGATGACGCGACTTAGCGCCGTGCAGCGCTGGCCGCTGCAGAGAAAGGCCGCGGTCACGATTTCTTTGGCGGCGCCGTCAAGGTCGTCGTAGCCCCAGACGACCGCAGGATTTTTGCCGCCCAGTTCAAGCTGAACCTTCATCAGGCGCTTTGAGGCTTGCTCAAAAAGAGGAATGCCGACTGCAGTTGAGCCGGTGAAGGTAATGCCCTTTACCTGATGATTATTGACCAACTGGTTGCCGACGCTACGGCCGCTCCCAACGACGAGATTGACCACGCCAGCGGGAAAGCCTGCCCGGTTAAAGAGCTGCGTGAGGTAGACCGCTGACCAGGGGGTGAGCGAGGCAGGCTTAAAGACCACGGTGTTGCCAAAGGCCAGGGCGGGGGCAATTTTGCGAATGGGCGTAACCACCGGAAAGTTCCAGGGCGAGATGGCCGCAACGACACCGATGGGCTCTAGAATGGTGTGGCAGGAATAGCCTGTGCGCTCGCTCGGGAAGGTGCGCCCGCCAATGCGACTTGCTTCTCCGGCCATAAAGCGCGCTTCGCTGCCTGCTCGAGCCACTTCGCCAACAGCCTCGGTAAGCGCTTTTCCCTGCTCGAGGGTGATGATTTTGCCTAACTCCTCTTTAGCATTGTCCAGTAGCTCCGCGAAGCGGTAGAGGAGCATGCCCCGCTGCGGGCCCGGCACCTCACGCCAAGTCTTAAAAGCCTCTGACGCTGCCTCTACTGCCCTGTCGACGTCTGCTGCGGTAGAACTGGGAAAGTCGCCAAGAACCTGTTGTGGCTGCGCCGGGTTGTAGTTCTGGTAGTAAGAACCGCTGCTTGGAGTAACCCACTCACCACCGATAAAATTCTCAAACCGTTTCATTGCTCTCCTCGCTATAGGGACGCTTCCAAAATGCGCGTTAGGTCTTCCGCTCTAGCCTGACGGGGATTCACCACGACGTTGCCGCTCTTCATCGCCTCTTCCACGACCCGCGGGATATGCTCTTTTTCCAGGCCGAGTTCCTTAAGACCCTTCGGTATGCCCAAGTCGTTCGCTAAAGCCCTTACAGCCTTTACCGAGCTGGCGGCAGCCTCGAGCACCGTCAGACCTTCTACCCGCTCGCCCAGTGCCTTGGCAACCATAGCGTATCGGCTCGGCTCAGCCGAATAGTTGAAGTTCATGACGATAGGCAGGGTGATGGCATTCCCCGCGCCATGAGGAATCTTAAGGCTCCAGCTCCCTAGCGGCATGGCTAGGGCGTGCGCCAAGCCTAAGCGGGTAGAGTTCATGGCCATGCCCGCCATGGTGCTCGCTAACAGCATAGCGTAGCGCGACTCGCGATTTCTACCGTTGAGCACAGCGCTACGGAGGTGCTTGCCGATCAGTTCGATGGCAGCAAGGGCAAGGGAGGCAGAAATCGGCTGGCAGGCGTTATTGGTGTAGCACTCTATCGCGTGGGTGAGCGCATCCATGCCTGTCGCTGCCGTAAGAGAGGGAGGCAGACCGAGCGTAAGTTCGGGGTCGCAAATAGCAACGTCCGGGTAGAGCAAGATGCTGCCGATGGCGACCTTGAGCCCAGTCTCGTCATTGACAAAGACGGACCACAGACTTACCTCGCTGCCGCTGCCTGCTGTGGTTGGGATAGCGATGGTCGGCAGGGGCTTATGGCTGAGCTTGCCCAAGCCGAGGTAATCAAGGAGCGGCTTTGACGCCTCGGCCATGGCCGCCACGGCCTTGGCGGTATCGAGCGAGCTGCCGCCGCCCACACCGACCACCACGTCGGCTCCGGAGTCGCGGAGTCGCTCGGTGGCGTCCATGATGAGGCTCGAGCCCGAGTCCGGCTTGACTTCAGCAAAAATGCTGAAGCCTATACCTGCGTGAGAGAGCAGGTCTTTGACTTGAGCGATGATTCCCGCTTCGCTAAGTCCAGGGTCGGTCACGAGGAAGACCTTTTTACCCCCCAAGCTTCCAATCCGCTCCGGCAAACGCTGAAGGCTTCCGTAGCCAAAGTGGATATCAGTCGGCAGCGGTAAAAAGTTAAACCCTTGGCTGGCATCAAGTCTCATAATGGCGACTCCTTGGACGAGAGGTCAAGACGCCTCTTGACAGAAGCATCTTACAGTATGTACAATGCATCATGCAAACTGGGTGCTAAGGTTAGAGCCTAGAAGTGCTTAGAACTGCTCTAAGGTGAGATACGTTATCTAGCAGTGGCACTGAAAACTTAAGAAAGGGGCGTGGTTATTTAATATTTAGTAAGATCAGCAAGCACGGAATTTGTCAAATGCCGATTGCCGGTCATAGCCTCAAGTTCGCTGAAGCGGCTTGTTGATCCAAACCTTTTGGAGGCTATCAGGTACCGAAAAATATGACAAGACATGGCCGACCGTGCGCTGCATGTAAGGAGGTCAAAGCGCGTTAAATGCATACAACTTGGACACCAGCCTTGCTAACGGCTCATTCAGGCTCTTGGTTTACGGAGGAGGACTCTTTATGAAACAGATACGCAAGCTGCTGATCATGATCTCTGTGGCCCTTTTCCTGTCTGTCGCCACAGCCCAAATTGAAATCCCCTTCGCACTGCATACCACTCCACCAGGCCCCGACCATGAAGCGGTTGAGCGGTTCGCCGAATTGGTTGCGGAACGTAGCGGAGGACAACTCGTCGTCATAACTTACCCAGGAGGCGTTCTTGGGAGCGAAATAGACAACATTCAGCAGCTAAAAATCGGTGAGATTGCGCTCTCCATATTTGGCGATATGCTCCCCTCAATGTTAGCAGCACGTTTTGCCCCTCAGGTGGTGCCGTTCGTTTTCCGCAGCGCCGAAGCCGCCATGGCTTACTGGGATACCGAGGTGGGTCAGCAGCTGCGGGAAGCGATCGAAAACCAGGGCATCATCGTTGTTGGCATGCAGCGCCGGGGCGACCGCCACCTCACCGCCAATAGAGCCGCGCGAACCCCGGCCGACATCCGAGGCATTCGTTTGCGTGTTCCTGAGATCGAGAGCTGGGTCATAGCCTGGAGCGAAGTGGGTGCACGCCCGACACCGGTGGCTTGGCCAGAAGTTTTCAGTGCCCTACAAACCGGCGTGGTCGAAGCGCAAGAGAACCCTTGCATCAGCATCTATCAGGCGCGCCTCTATGAGGTTCAAAGCCACCTGATCATGACTGCGCACCTACCCAACCTCTTTCATTGGGCTGCTAGCACACAGTTCCTCAATCGCTTGACACCGGAACAACGTCAGATCATCATTGAGGCCGCCGCGGAAGCATCGCGGTACGGGGACCAAGTTGCTCAGGAACAGATTGCGGCATTCTGTCAGGCCTTAGTCGAAGAGCATGGCATGGAACTCATTGAACCCGACCGCGAAGCGTTCTGGCAAGCAGCGCAACCGGCCATTCAACGACTCGCCGAGAGGACTTGGGCACCTGGCGTACTGGACGCCGTAAACGAGTTGAATCAGCGATTCGCTGCTCCATGAACAGCCAAGACAAGTTCCGACCGAGCTTACTCTATAACGTGTTTCAAACGGTTGCGACCATTGCCTTTATCGCAATGGTCGCAACCATTATCTTGCAACTTCTTTTCCGCTTTGCGCTGCCAATAACCGCTTTTTGGACCGAGGAGCTGGCTCGTCTTCTCAACGCCACCTTCACCTTTCTGGGCGCCGTTGTCGTTTGGATGCGTCGCGACCACATTCGTGTCGATTACCTGGTGAACCGCCTGCCACACAGGGTACGCGTTTCTCTAGGCTTACTCGTGAACCTGCTGATGGGCTGGTTCATGGTTTCACTGACGATAGGCTGCTCCGTCATGGCGCAAACGACCTGGAACACTTTCGCGACCACCATTCCCTGGTGGCGAATCGGATATACCTACGTCATTATCGGCATCTCAGCCGCCACCATCGTGATGCTCATCTTTATCGAAACATTGCAGGCTGCATTGTTCCTGGTAAAGGGAAAATCGTCCTCGAAAGCGCACCTTGAGGAGCGGGTCCACCAGTGATTCCAACCGCTTTCATTAGTATCCTTATCCTGCTATTTCTCATCGGGGTTCCCGCTGCCTTGGCACTCGGAACCACCTCGTTAATAATGATGGTCATTCAGCGAGGCTTTGACAATATCCCCTATGCCATGGTTGCGCAACGCCTATTTGCTGGAGTCAACACCTTTCCGCTGCTAGCCATTCCCTGCTTCCTTCTGGCTGCCAAGATCATGAATGTGGGCGGTGTGACGAAGCGGATCTTCGGTTTTGCCCAGCGTGCCGTTGGGTTCCTGCCAGGCGGACTTGGGCAGGTCAACATTTTCGCATCTATCCTCTTCGCAGGAAAGTCAGGTTCTGCGGTAGCTGACGCCATGGGCCTTGGTACCGTGGTGATGAAAGCGATGACGGAAGCTGGCTACCCAAAACGCTTCTCCGCTGCTGTTACCGCCTCCTCCTCAACGATCGCGCCGCTCATCCCGCCCAGCATACCGTTGGTGATCTACGGTGTGCTCGCGAATGTGTCGATCACCGGCCTTTTCATTGCAGGGCTGCTTCCAGGTTTGGTGATGGCGTTCTGCCTCATGGTTTTCTGCGGGATTCAATCGTACCGTGCAGGTTTTCCGCTTGAGGCACGGCCAAGCTTTCTGGAACTCCTAAGCAGTTTCCGAAGCGCCTTTTTGCCTTTACTAGCCCCTGCCATCTTGATCTGGGGTCTTTGGTCAGGCATCTTTACACCGACGGAGGCTTCTGCGGTTGTCGTGGTGTATGCGCTCATTCTGGCGATGCTCATCTATCGAGAAATGTCCTTAAAAGATCTCTACAGGATCTGCGCTGAGACCATGCGCGACAGCGCCATGATTCTCTTTATCATTGCTGCTGCCAACCTGTATGCTTGGCTGGTTGCACATGCGCGCATTCCCCAAGCGGTATTAGAGACTTTTACCGTCCTTACCGCCGATCCGCTTCTGACGTTGCTGATCCTTAATGTGTTTCTGCTCGTCGTTGGCCTTTTCATGGAAGCGAACGCCGCTATAGTAGTACTCGTTCCGATTCTCCTGCCCGTCATAACTGCCGTCGGCATCGATCCGATCCACTTCGGCATCGTCATGGTCCTCAACCTCATGATAGGCTTGCTGACCCCACCCTTGGGCATCGTGATGTATGCAGTTGCTAAGGTTGCTGAGATCGATATCAGCGAGATGATTAGCGGCCTCATTCCGTACTATATTCCCCTTTTAGTGGCGCTTCTCCTGGTCACGATCTTTCCCCAAATCGCCTTGTTTCTGCCGACGTTACTCCGGTAATGAGCAGAGGGGGTGTGCATAATCTGATATGGGTGATCTTGAAGGGCAGGTTGTTGTGGTTACCGGTGCCGCAAGTGGGCTAGGGGCCGCTATCGCCGAAACCGCCGTGAGGCAAGGCGCAAGCGTGGCCCTGCTGGATCTCGATGCTGGAGGTTTACATGAATTCGCCAAGCGGCTTGCTCACCTGGGCCCTCTGGGTGCCTGGACGGTGGACGTTGCCGCCTACTCTCAAGTTGAGGAGGCCGTGAAGGAAGTGGGGCAGCGCCTCGGCCCCATCGCTGCCCTGGTCAACTGCGCAGGCATCCTACAGGACGCCTTCGTTACAGAGGTCGACGACAGTGATTGGGATCGCATGTTGAACGTGAACCTTAAAGGCCCCTTCAATTGCATCAAAGCAATACTCCCAGGTATGATCAAACACCGCTGCGGCAGCATCGTCAATATTGCGTCCCTTGGCGCCAAAAGCTCATGGTCCTTCACTGGAGCACACTACTGCGCTAGCAAAGCCGGCCTGATCGGCTTAACCAAGCAAGTGGCTAAGCAGGTGGCCGAGCACAATATACGCGTCAACGCCGTGGCGCCCAGCACGGCCCGAACTTCTATGACAAAGGGTCGATCCACACAACAACTCGAGTCCATTAGTCAACGAATCCCCTTGGGGCGCCTGGCCTCACCGGAAGACGTCGCGATGGCTGTGCTCTTTTTGGTATCCAGCAAAGCAAGCTTCATCACCGGTTACACCCTTGATGTCAACGGCGGGGCCTACATGGATTAGGAGGAACATGCAGTCACGACCCCTCGAAGCAAAGGTTGCCTTAATAACGGGCGGCACGGGCGGCATCGGGCAGGCCATCTGCCGTGCGTTAGCTAGAGATGGTGCGAGCATCGCTATAAATTACGTCAGTAATGAAAAAGCCGCCCGTCAGCTCAGTGAGGAGCTTTCAGGCGTAACCAATGTGATCAGTGCCCAAGGCGATGTGGCGCGAGCAGCGAACGTTCGCCGCATTGTCAGCACAGTTGAGGAAAGACTCGGGCCGGTTCAGATATTGGTAAACAACGCAGGATGGACGCAGCCTCAATCGTTCCTCCAAACCAGCGAAGCCGACTGGGACCGCATGCTAGAGGTTCACCTAAAGGGAGCGTTTCTACTTGCGCAGGCAGTCGCCCCGGGAATGATAGAACGGCGTTCCGGCTCGATCATCAATATCTCTTCGGTCGTCGCTCGTACCGGAGCGATGATGGCCGGCGTACACTATTGCGCTGCGAAAGCAGGCCTACTGGGCCTTACACGAGCTTTAGCAAACCAGCTTGCCAGGCACAACGTACGTGTCAACGCCGTGGCCCCGGGAATGATCGACACGTCTATGATTGGGTGGCGTACGGAGGAGCAGCTTCAGGCAGATATAGCGACCATTCCCCTTCAGCGTGTAGGACATCCCAATGAGGTAGCGGAGGCAGTGCGTTTCCTTGCCTCGGAGGCCTCCGGATATATCACGGGTGAGACTGTGGATATCAACGGCGGTCAATTCATGCTATAGGAACTGCTCTCATGACTATATTGAACGATGCTCAAATAGACGAAAGCTTTGCTCAACTCAAGGAGGAACTGAGCCGAGTCTGCATCGCGCTCTACATCAGGCGAATGGTGTATGGCTCGGGAGGAAACGTTAGCGCCCGCTGGCGAGACATCATCCTGATAACCCCTACAGGTCAAATGTTAGGCGATATCACACCCGATTCACTGTGCCTTCTTGACCTTGACGAAACCCCACTGACCAACGACAGACCCACCAGCAAATGGTGCCTTCACCTTGCAGTTTACCAACAGAACCCTCAGCTTTCCGCAATCGTTTGCTCGATGTTCTTTCAGGCGCTGCCTACGGAAGTCGCCTCAACACGCTTGAGAGCCTTGAAGCTGAACGGAACATTGGCCATTTTTTCCTAACCATTGATGTCGGGCAGTTTATCTCCCTCGATATCTTTACCGAACGCGTGGACGACCTCCTCTCTCAGCTAAAATATGTACCACCAGCGCTAGGATTTGACAGCGTGCTTGCGCCAGGGAACCTTGAACGGCGCGTAAAGAACCAACGTCGAGCGGAGGGGCTACCACTGTTGAGTGATGTGGTAGGTCAACTGAATGAACTTGCTGCACAAGCGGGCATTTCCTTACCCCAACCAGGCAGAAACCCAGATTGAGGCTACGGAGGCCGATCATGAACCCATCTCAGACATTCACCTTCCCGGCACTGCCTACAGAGATCGTGCTTGGTTTTGGCGTGTCAAACACCCTTGCCGACCATATTTGGAAACTTAAGGGGACCCGGGCACTGATTGTTGCCGATGAAGGTGTGGATGCCGCTGGCATACTCTCCAAAGTTACTGCTGGACTTGGCCGAGCAAATATCCCTTATGCGGTTTTTACCGACGTTCCTCAGGATTCCAGTACGACAGCCATTTATACAGCAGTACAGGATCTGAAGCACAACAACAGCGACATCGTCGTCGGGATAGGTGGAGGAAGTGCACTCGACACTGCTAAAGCGGTGGCCATCGCAGCAACCAATGAGGAACCCATCACCCGGCTTGTGGGGCTCGATAAGGTCAAGACTGCGCCGCTACCTGTTATAGCGCTACCGACCACTTCCGGAACCGGAAGCGAAGTGAGCTTTTGGTCAGTAATCACCGATGATGAAACCCACACCAAAGTAAGCGTTGGCGGTGCGGCGGTATTTCCCAAAGTCGCTCTCTGTGATCCTGAACTCACCATGACACTGCCGCCCCACCTTACCGCTAGTACTGGCATGGACGCCTTAACGCACGCCATAGAGTCATACGTCAACAACGCAACACAGCCCATATCCCAGACGTTAGCCTTACGCGCAATAGAATTGATCGGAAAGCATCTTCGTACCGCGACGCTAAACGGGCGTGATCGGGAAAGTCGTTACGGAATGATGCTCGGTAGCACTCTGGCAGGCATTGCGATGAACCCCACCCGACTAGGGATCTCACACGCCCTTGCCATGCCGTTGGGTAGCTGGGAACACAAGATCCCCCACGGAATCGCGAATGCCATTGTGCTCCCTCACGTTATGGAATACAACCTGCCTGCGAACATTCCCCGCTACATCGACGTTGCCCAAGCGCTCGGTGAGAATGTTCAAGGCTTAACTGCCCGTGACGCCGCGCAGCGATCCGTGGGGGCAGTCAGGCAACTTTCAGCCGATCTCCCCATCCCATCTGGACTCAGCGCCTTCGGTCTCAAAGAGGCCGCCATACCAAGGATTGTTGAGGAGGCTATGAAAAGTGGAAATATCGCAGTGAACCCACGCTTAACTAAGGCGGATGACCTAACCGAAATTTGCAGGCGAGCACTTTAGGGGGAGTACAGTGAAGAAATTCGCGCACTTTATTGGTCGCACCCCCATACGAGACACCTTGCACGTTCTTGAATCCTCGGATCTGGTGCAGCGTCGGGGTCGAATCGGCTGGATAGTTACTAGTATCAGCCCTCAGGACGTCGAGGAGCTCTACGAGTTACGCGGCCTGCTCGAGCCAAGGCTGAAGCCTTGAAAGAAAGGAGTGGTGACAGTGATTGGTAATACAGCAGCGGCTAAAGCGGTGGATCCCGGCATCCTGCAAGGGTTCCGGGCGGTGTCTACAGCCTCGGTCCACGAGGTCATGGGCAGGCGGGGAGCGCTGGATGCAGGACTCCGCCCGCTCTGGCAGGGGATTCGGATGTGCGGGACAGCGTTCACCCTGCGAGCCCGCGTCGGCGACAACCTCACTCTCCACCAGGCCATCTATGCGGCCCAGGCGGGCGACGTTCTTGTCGCCGACGCGGGCGGCTACACGGAGGCCGGCATGTGGGGCGATGTGACGACCACCGCGGCCATGGCCCGAGGGATCGAGGGCCTGGTGATCGACGGTGCCGTGCGGGACGTGGAGAGCATCCGGCAGCTGCGCTTTCCCATCTTTAGTCGCGGCGTCTCCATGAAGGGGACCACCAAGAAGAGCTTAGGTGAGATCGGCGTACCCATCGCTTTTGGCGGTGTCACAGTGAATCCTGGCGATCTCATCCTGGGGGACGAAGATGGCGTTGTTGTGGTGCCCAAGAAGATCGCCGCTGAGGTGCTGGAGGCGGCCCGCCGGAAGGAAGCGCACGAGGAGGAGCTCCGGCAGCAACTGCGGGCCGGGAAGACTACCCTCGAACTCCTCGGCTTTGACGAGGTCATTCGTCGCTTGGAGCAGGAGAGCTAGATTGGGGCCGGTTAGCGGAGAGGGAGCCCGCCCCTGCCGCAACCGGACGGGAGGATAGGCAGCCGATGGGAGAGAATAAGACCATGAACCGACGCTACTTTCAGGCAGAAGCCCTCACCGACTTCGCGGCTCAGGTGTTCACCCGAGCGGGGCTGCCCCCGGCCGATGCCGAACAGGTAGGGAGAAGCCTCGTCGGGGCCGATCTGCGCGGTGTCGACTCCCATGGCGTGACCCGAATTCCCATCTATGTCGAGCGCCTCCGGCGCGATTTGGTGAATAAGCGGCCAAATATCCGGATTGACGTCAAGGGGGCCGGGGTGGCAGTGGTCGACGGGGACAACGGGATGGGTGCGGTGGTAGGTCGCCGGGCGATGGAAGCGGCGATCTCCCTGGCCCAGGAGGCGGGTACGGGTGCCGTGGCGGTCCGGGGCAGCAACCACTTCGGGACTGGAGCCGGATACGCCTACCAGGCGGTCGAGGCGCGCTGTATCGGGATTGCCTGCTCCAGCGCTCCACCCACCATGGCGCCCTGGGGCGGACGGGCACGCTATTTCGGTACCAACCCCCTGGCCGTCGGTATCCCCGCGGGGAGGTACCCTCCCATCGTCCTGGACATGGCGACCAGCAATGTGGCCCGGGGCAAAATTATCCTCGCTGCGAAGCGAGGGGAGACCATTCCCGAAGGCTGGGCCCTGGATCCCGAGGGGCGGCCGACCACCGATGCCGAGGCCGCCTTGGCCGGTGCCGTCCTCCCCTTCGGCGGACCCAAAGGATCGGCCATCGCCCTGATCATCGACGTCCTCTCGGGGGTCCTCTCGGGCGCCAACTTCGGCCGTCACATACCCGACCTCTACGACAACTTGGCAGAGCGTCAGGATCTCGGCCACTTCTTCCTGGCCGTCGAGATTGAACGGTTCATGCGGTACGACACCTTCACGGCCCGTGTCGACCAGATGATCGAAGGACTCAAAGCGTGTCCTCCCGCTGCCGGCCATGCGGAGGTCCTGCTGCCCGGCGAGATCGAGGCGCGGACCGAGGTGGAGCGGCAACGTAGAGGGATCCCGGTCAGCGGAGAGATTGTCGACCACCTCGTCGCGGTCGGGAAAGATCTGGGCGTGGCGTTTCCCGAAGGCTCGCCCGGACCCCTGCAATAGGTCGGGGAAGGGACAAAGCGGGTGGTCGTCTACGTGCTCGAGCCCATTCATGAACGTGCCCTAAAGGTCCTGCGGGAGGAGTTCACCGTAGTCACCTGGAGGGAGGTGGGCGCCGCTGCCTGGCACGAGTGGGCCGACGGGGTTATCGTTCGGGCGCAGCGCATCACCCGGGAGGATCTTGCCCGGGCCCGGCGGCTGAAGGTGATCGGGAAGCACGGCGTAGGGTTAGACAATATCCACCTGGAGGCTGCCGCCGCGCGGGGTGTGCGGGTGGTCAACACCCCGCAGGCGAATCTGGAGGCCGTGGCGGAGTTCACCCTCGGCCTCGTCCTGGCGGTGGTTCGCAAGATCAGCCTGGCCGACCGGCTCCTCCGCGAGAATCGGCTGCCTCCGCAACCGGAGCTGATCGGCACTGAGTTGCAGGGCAAGGCGCTCGGGGTGGTGGGTCTCGGAGCCATCGGCCGGCGTGTCGCTGAACTATTCCGATCGGCCTTCGCTATGGAGGTCCTGGGGTACGATCCCTACCTACCGGAGAAGGAGTGGGCCGCCAGCGGGGTGAGGAGAGTTGAGGAGCTACATACGCTCCTTCCTCAGGTGGATGTCATCAGTTTGCATCTGCCCCTCACCGCAGAGACTCGCGGGCTAATCGGCGCCAGGGAGTTGAAGGCGATGCGCCCGACGGCCTTCCTTGTCAACACGTCCCGGGGTGGGATCGTAGACGAGGAGGCCCTCCGTGTGGCGCTGGAAGCTGGCGGCCCTCCCGCCGGCGCGGCGGCAGACGTGTTTGAGGTTGAGCCCCTACCTGCCGACCACCCTTTGCTCCTCTCCCACCGGTTTGTGGCCACGCCCCATCTGGGGGCGCTCACCGAGGAGTCCATGCTGCGCATGGGGTTGACCGTGGTGCAGCAGGTGAAAGAGGAGTTGGCCGGCCGGGTTTCGCCGTTTCGCGTAACATGAAACTCGATTCTTGCCGTTCGCTTGAAGTTCCTGGAGTTACCAAGAATAGTATAACCTAGCGACATGAACGAGACAGCTAACAAGGCCATCGAGGTAAGAACCGAACGTATGGATGATATCCCCTTGTCGACATTCCGCGCCCTGAATAGAGCATTCACGCATTTTCCCTATACCTCGTCCAAGACGCAAGGAGGGACACGCGATGTGGAAGTTTATGCGCATTACTGCATACCGTGGCGCTCTGTTCAATGAAGAAAGTGATAGCTGCATGTCTGAAAGGGCTCCAAAGATGACATTCCTGGGTTTGAAGCCGAGGGTGAGGAAAGTGGGCTAAGAACCGGACGTGCGAGTTTCCTCGCATCCGGCTCAAGCCTTCATGCCCTTATATCCGAAGCGTGTTGTACCAACTGCAAGGCCCATAACAACAACTGTTTGTTGTGTTTACCTCATTCAGCATTACAATAGACCCATGACCGACTCCCCTTCACCCGGTGAAGTGCTGTTTGAAATTATGACTGCATCGGGATTTCGCGTGCGCGTGACACGCGCCTACTGGGAGTTGATTGTCACCATCAAGCATCCGGTTATGGCTGCGCGCGAAAACGATGTCAAGGACACGCTTCGGAATCCGAGCGAAGTCCGCCAGAGCAAAAGCGACCGAGACGTGTACTTGTTCTACAAGCCACAACACATTAGCCGTTGGGTATGTGCGGTCGCCAAGCGACTGGATGGTGAAGGCTTCCTGATAACTGCTTACCTAACCGATGCTATCAAAGAAGGAGATCTGGTATGGCCCAAGTAAAGGTGTTCTACGACGAGGTCGGCAACACGCTCACGGTTTGGTTTGGCAATCCCCAGGATGAATACGTCGCCGAAGAAACTGGTGACGAAGTTATCCTGATGAAGGATAAAGATGGCAAAGTCATCGGGTTTGAGAAGTTGAATTTTTCCATTTCAAAGCCGACGCACTTGCAGGTAGCATTTGAAACAGTTGCTGCGTGACAGAGCGGCTACTGAAAGCCTTCAAGCGCATCGTGCTGCCCAACACGCGCGAACACTGGACGGCTTCGCCGCCGCAGTGGATGGGACAACATCAAAGACCAGGAATCAGCTGCAAAATAGCGACGATCAGGCTGAAGAAGAAGCGCTCGAGCGCCCCCAGAATGCCGGTAAAGCTAAGCGCTATAAAGATGGCGATAAAGCCCAACATGCCCAGGCTGGATATCTGCTCCACGACCTGTCGCACGCTGCGGTTGCCCCAGGCTAGCGCGGCCCGGGCACCATCAAGTGGAAAGACCGGGAAGAGGTTAATAACCGCATGGCGGATGGCGATAAGGGCGGCAAACACAAACGAGCGGGCCAGCAGCGGGTTGTTAATGGCACTCAGCACCAGCGCTACCAAGATTGCGGCCAAGGCCACTAGCAGATAGGCGGCTGGGCCGCTGTACCAGACCAACGCCTCGTGGCGGCCCCGGCTGCCGTAGTTGCGGCTGTTGACCGCTACCGGCTTGGGCCAGCCGAAGCCGAGCAGGAACAAGAACAGCACCCCGAATGGCTCCAGATGCTGCTGCGGATCGAAACGCAAGAAGCCGGCAAAACGCGGGCTGGGGTCGCCCAAGCGCCCCGCCACCCAGGCCTGGGCGACGTTATGGAAGATCAGCGCAAAGAGCATCACAACAGCGACAACGATCAGATCAGTGGTGGTGTAAGCGCCTCTTAGGTAGTCAAGCAGCATGATTACTCCTGGAGCTGGTCGACCAGGTGGCTAGCGAGCGCCAGCTCAGCCTCAAAGGAAGCTACCGCCCCTTCCTCGCGGGCCTTGGCGACCTCAGCCAAGACCTTGCCAACACTCGGCCCCGGCTTAAGGCCCAACTCTAACACGTCCTGCCCGCGTAGCTTGCGGCGCTGGGGGGAGGCTTCGAAACGCTCAACCTGTTCGCGCAGCTTGCGGCTCAGCACCTTAAGGGCCGTGGTGACCGCAGCCGGCAGCTCGGCTAAGCGCTCGCCGGCGATGGCGTTGTGGCGCTGCGCGGTCTGCAACAGGCCGCGCAGCTCAAGTAGGCGCCTGGGCCAGTGGAACGCCTGGCGGTGGCGCACCAGTTTGTTATCAGGTACACTCAGCAGTAACAGTAGTAGATAACTCTCGTCCGGTACCGGGCCTTGCTGCCGCAGCGCATCGAGCTGGCCTAGCGCCCCCTCGTCGAGCTGCATCTGGAACATCTGCTCCAGTGCGCCGTAGCGCGCCAGCAGCTTGATGGCCGGGGCGACGCGCGGCTCGGCTAGCGTGAGCTGCAGCTCGCTGCGTAGGCGCGACTTGCTGATCTTACCCAGCACGCTGGGGCTAAGCGCGACGCGGATCTGCTCGTCAACGTCAGGATGGAAGGTAAACCCCAGCCGCCCGGCCAGCCGCGCCCCGCGCAGGATGCGGGTGGGGTCCTCCACGAACGATAGCGGATGGAGCGGGCGCAGCATGCGGCCATCCAAGTCGGCCAACCCACTGTAAGGATCGAACAGCCGAGCGGGCTCGGGCCAGACCCGCACCGCCAGGGCGTTAACGGTAAAGTCTCGCCGAGACAAGTCTTTGCGCAGCGTGCTCGGCGTTACATCGGGGAGCGCCCCGGGGTGGCGGTAGAACTCTTCGCGGGCGGTAGCCAAGTCGATTACCAGGCCGCTGGGTAGGGTGAGCGTACAGGTGCCAAAACCTAAATGTGCGCTGAGTTTGCCGCCAAGCGCTTGCTGCAAGGCGCTGCCGAGCTGCTCGGCGCTCTCGCCTTCGACCACCAGGTCGAGATCCTGCATGCCGGTGTGCAACAGCGCGTCGCGCA
>Ga0207950_100356_pt1 | contig 16065 bp, 18 predicted proteins | sample Subbio11_8B_AprC_FD_184814 | JGI IMG/M metagenome (GOLD analysis project Ga0207950, IMG submission 184814) | Serpentinite rock and fluid subsurface biosphere microbial communities from McLaughlin Reserve, California, USA - CR11_8B_AprC (SPAdes) | ecosystem: Environmental > Terrestrial > Deep... | reverse complement strand
CTATGAAGGTCTGCGCGTGCTGCGCGCCACGCTGTCGAGCTGGGAGAACGAGGCGGACATCGGCCTCGTGCTGCGCAACCTCGATGCCTCGCTGGTCGAGATCCGCCAGGTCGAGGGCTTCACCATCGGCGTTCGCACCCTCGGCGTCGAGCGCGGCTTCGAGGACAGCACGCTCATCCTCGGGCGCATCGTCAACAACCGCATCGGCCTGGACGTGCGGACCGAGACGGCTGCCGGCTGGAACACCTCGGTGCGCTACTACGGCGGGCACTTCGCCATCGGCAGCACCGTGCATCCGGCCAAGGACCGCTTCGGCGTGCGCTTCTCCGCCGCGCCCGGCGCCTATGTCGCGCACAACCGCCACGTCTTCGACGGGCCGGGCTTCGAACTGCAGGCGGCGAACCGGCCGATCAGCGGCATTCCCTTCCTGATCGAGGTGAACAGCCGCTCGGTCTGGGCGCGTGCGCTGCGGATGGAGGCCTGCTCGCCCTTCGTCGCGCGCCACACCGGCGCGGCGCAGGACCATGTCTACGAGGTCGCCTGGGCGAGCCAGGCCTACCTCGTGGACGTGGACTACGCGCCGAGCGCGACGCGCGTCGGCGCCGTGGTGCGCGCCGCGCACCAGGCGGCCGCCTTCCGCGAGGCCTCGCGCGAGGTGGCGAGCGTGCCGAACCTGCGTGCCGCGCGCATCCGTTGGTCCAACACCGAATGGGGCTTCGAGCGCCTGGCCTGCCTTTCCTCCAACGTGGGCGGATCGCCGAGCACGCTCGGCGACTTCGCCTTCCCCGCGCTCGATGCCTTCGGCTTCAGCGACGAGGGCGTGGTGCTGGCCGGCGGGCGTGGCCTCGGCTTCGTGGTGGATGCGCGGAACTGCCGGGAATTCGCGCTGTCGGTGGACGCCGATGCGCCGCGCCTGGCGGTGATGTGCTTCGATGCGAACCGCAATCTGCTGATCGATGCGGGCACGCCGCGCGTGCGCGCTTCGGGCCAGTCGCTGGTCTGGAACGCCACCGCGCGCTGGTACCAGGGCGCGGCCGACATGCTGGATGCGACGCTGACGCGCCCGCAGGTCGTCAGGCTCGGCTCCGAGGTGGCCTACGCGATCATCGGCCTGGTGCGCATCGGCGTGGATTACGAGATCCGCGCGATGCGCCTGGGCTGCGATCCGCTGTTCTCGCCGGCGGTGCTGTTCGGCCAGCCGAACCTGCCGATCGGCGTGCGCGAACTGGTCGCCGAGGCGGCGTGGGATCCGCCCTCGATCGCCGCCGGCGGCTCGGCGCAGTTGAACGTCCCGCTGCCGGGCGCGCGGCCGGGCGACTTCGCCTCGGCGGGCTTCTCGCTGTCCACTTCCGGCATCGTCTTCCTCGCGCAGGTGGGAGCGACGGATGTGGTGAGCGTCACCGCGTGGAACCGCAGCGGAACCGCGATCGACCTCGCCGCCGGCACGGTGCGGGCGCGGGTGGCCAAGGCGTGACGGAACGGCGGGGCGTCTCGATCCAGGGGCCCGACCTGCGCAGCGCCATGGACACGGTGGCCGGGGAATACCTCCGCTTCCTGCGCGGCGGGCCCGAACCCGCAACGGGCGACGACACAAAGGCCTTCGCCGCGCACCACGCCGCCTGCCGCGCCGCGCTCGCGCATCTCGAGCATCTCATCAAGCTCGCCCGCGCCATGGGCGGCGCCGGCGCGGAGGCGGAGGAGGCCGAGGTCGTCCTCGTCGAGGCGCGCGAGGCCGTCGCGGCATTCAAGGAGGAGGATCTCGATGCCGAGGAGGAGCAGTGCTGACGCAGGCTTCCTCGAATTCGTCTGGGTCTGGAACCGCCGGCACCATCACGACACGCCGGCGGCGCACCGCCGCATCGCGCGCTGGCTGGAAGGCCGGCAGCAGGCCGCCGACACGCGCCTGCTGCTGATGGCCTTCCGCGGCTGCGGCAAGTCCACGCTGGTCGGTCTGTGGTGCGCCTGGCTGCTCGCGCGCACGCCGCAGACGCGCATCCTGGTGCTCGCCGCCGACCAGCCGCTGGCGGTCAAGATGGTCGCCTCCGTGCGGCGCATCGTCGAGCGGCATCCGCTGTGCCGGCACCTGCTGCCCGGCACGGCTGATGCCTGGGCCGCGGACCGCTTCACCGTCGCGCGGCAGGGCGCTCTGCGCGATCCGTCGATGCTCGCGCAGGGCATCGGCGGCAACGTCACCGGCAGCCGCGCCGAGGTGATCGTCTGCGACGATGTCGAGGTCGCGGGCAATTGCGACACGCCGGGCAAGCGTGCGGAACTGCGCGAAAGGCTCGCCGAGACGGAGTTCATCCTGGTGCCCGGCGGCACCATCCTGTTCGTCGGCACGCCGCATTGCGAGGACAGCCTCTACCGCCACCCGCGCGAGGAGGGCGCCTTCCTCAAGGGCTACCGGCGCCTCGCGGTGCCGGTGATGAACGCCGCCGGCGCCGCGGCCTGGCCGGAGCGCTTCCCGCGCGAGGCCATCGCGGCGCTGCGCGACCGCGTCGGGCCGCTGCAGTTCCGGCGGCAGATGATGCTCCAGCCGGTCGCGGCTTCCGCCGTGCGGCTCGATCCCGCGGCCATCGTGCGCTACGCTGCGGAGCCGGAGTATCGCGAGGCGCAGGGCAGGGGGCTGATGACGCTGCTCGGCCGGCGCCTCGTGGCGGGCGGGGCCTTCTGGGATCCGGCCTACGGGCGGCCCGGCGCGGGCGATGCGTCGGTGCTCGCCTGCACCTATGGCGACGGCGAGGGGCATCACTTCCTCCATCGCCTCGCCTACCTCACGCACGACCCCGCCGCGGCGGCGGATCCGGCCACGCAGCAATGCCGCGCGGTGGCCGCGCTGATGCGCGAGACGCTGCTGCCCGTGGTGCGCGTCGAGACCAACGGCCTCGGCCGCTTCCTGCCGGCGCTGCTGCGGCGCGAACTCGCCAGCGCCGGCGTCGCGGCGACGGTGATCGAGCATGCCAGCACGCGGGCGAAGGAGGACCGCATCCTCGCCGCCCTCGAGCCCGCGCTCGCCGCGCGGCGGCTGTTCGCGCATGAGAGCGTCATGCGCACGCCCTTCCCCGGCGAGATGGCCGAGTGGCGCCCCGGCGCACCGGGGATGCGCGATGATGCGCTCGATGCGGTGGCGGGCTGCCTGCTGGCCGATCCGGCGCGGCTGGTGCGCGCCGCGGCGCCGGCGCGGCGGCCTGACTGGCGCGGTTAAGGCGCATCGCACGCGGCCGGGTTCAGGCGCGCGCGAAGATGGCCGCAAACGCGGGCCGCTAGGCCGTCTTCCGCTTCAGGATCTCGCTCGCGTGCCGCGTGCGGCCCGCATCGGTGATCTCGAAGCGGCCATCGGCGCGCGGCTGCGCCAATCCCATCGAGGTCAGCCTGTTCAGGCACGGCCCGTCCTTCAGCTCCGGCGGACGGCCATGCGGGCCCACCAGCGTCAGCCGGTGCAGGGCCGAGCGGCAGCAGGTTTCGAGATAGGGCTCGTTCCACATCGCGGCGCGGCATCTCCCCGGGCGACGGCCCGAGGGTGGGCTGCCGCGCTCATCCCTTCAAGGTTCCAGCAGAGGGCAGGCGAAGAATGCCGATCCAGATCGAACCGACCTGGTGGATCACGGCCGTGGAGGCGCCGATCGTCGCGGCGCTGTTCTGGATGATCCACGGTCTGCGCAAGGACCTCCAGGAGCGCATCGAGCGCGGCGACCAGCGCGACTCGGATGCGCTGACACGGACGCGGGACGAACTCGCGCAGTTCAAGATCGAGGTGGCGCGCACCTATGTGCCGCTCTCGCTGATCCGCGACCTCGACCGGCGCATCAACGACCACCTGCTGCGCATCGAGGAGAAGATCGAGGAGATCTCGCGCGCCTCCCTCGCTGCCGCCCAGGCGGCACGCCGGATGGAGGAACGCGAATGAGCGCCGCGCCGCACATCGGCCCGCGCGAGGCGGCGGCCGAGACCCTCGCCCTCACGCTGTGGGGCGAGGCCGCCGAGCGCCCCGTGCGCGCGATCGAGGCGCTGGCCGCGCTGGTGATCAACCGCGCGCGCGCCGGGGTGCCGCATTGGGGGCGCGGCGTCGCGGAGATCTGCCGCGCGCCCTTCCAGTTTCCCTGCTGGAACCGCAACCACCCGCGGCACGCGCTGCTGCGCGGCGTCGCGGCGGGCGATGGTGCGCTCGCCATCTGCCGCCGCGTCGCGGCGCGCGCGGTCGCCGGCGCGCTGCCCGACCCGACCGGGGGTGCGACGCATTTCCACGACGCGGCCGTGCTGCCGGGCTGGGCGATCGGCCGAGCGGCCTCGGCCGAGATCGGCGGCTTCTGCTTCTACCGCGCCGAGGACCTGACCTGAGCCGCGCGTCGCGCTACACCGCGCGCATGGAACGCTTCATCTACACCCTGGTGCGCGAAGGCGACTGGCGCGCGGCGCAATCCGCCGGCGCCTACCGCGGCAGCGCCGACGACGCGTGCGACGGCTTCCTGCATTTCTCCACCGCCGGCCAGGTCCGCGCGAGTGCCGCGAAGCACCGCGCCGGCGTGCCGGATCTGTTGCTGGTCGAGGCGGATGCCGCCGCGCTCGGCGATGCGCTGCGCTGGGAACCGGCGTCGGGCGGGCGGCGTCCGGGCCTCTTTCCGCATCTCCATGCGGCGCTGCCGCTCGCCGCCATCACGCGCGTCGTCCCGCTGCCCCTCGGCGCGGATGGGCGTCACGTCTTTCCCGACGGCTTCGCCTGAGAGGCCATCGCCGCGCGCTGGCTCATCACCAGCGCGAACACCACGACCGTCGCCCCGCCCATGGTCCAGCTCGTGGGCCACACGCCCCAGATCCCGAAGTCGAGCATCAGCGCGAAGGCCAGCGCGCTGAATTCGAGCGGCGCCAGCCGCGCCGCGGAATCGTGTCGGAAGGCGATGGCGAGGCACAGCGTCGCCCCGCCCGCCAGCAGCCCGTTCACCGCGAGTGCCGCGAGGTCGAAGGGCCCCGGCGCGACCCAATTCATCGCCGCGAAGGGGGAGAGCAGCAGCAGCCCCGGCAGCGACGACCACAGGATCAGCACCGCCGCCCCGGTCTCGTGCCGAAGCTTGCGGTTCAGCGTCAGCACCGAGGCATAACAGCAGGTCGCGAACAGCGCCCACAGATAGGCGCCCCACGGCCCGTCCGCGCGCAGCCCCGGCCACATCGCGAGCGCGACGCCCGCGAAGCCGAGGAAGGACCAGGCCCAGACGGTGCGGCCCGTGCGCTCCCGCAGCACCAGCGCGGCGAGGCCGAGCGTCAGGAACGGCGCGGTGAAATAGACGAGGTAGCCCTCCGCCAGCGGGATGTGCCGCAGCGCCAGGAAGAAGCCCATCGCCGAGCCCACCATGAAGCCCGCGCGCATCAGGTGCAGCAGCGGATGCGCCGTGGTCAGCGCCCCGCCCAGGCCCGGCACCACCGCGCGCGCGGCGAACAGCACCAGCAGCAGCGTCGCGTAGCGGACGGCCACCACCTGCTCGGCCGGATAGGTGCCGGAGAGCAGCTTCGAATTGGCGTCCAGCAGCCCGAACAGCCCCATCGCCGTGACCAGGTAGATCGGGCCGCGCACTGTCGATCCTTCCGCCGAATTGAGCGGGACTTCTCGCCGGGCGCGTGGCGGTGCGTCAACCGGGCTTTCCCGCCGCGCCGGTCCGGGGCACAAGGGCGGCCGCCATGACCCCCGCTTTCGCTTCCGCCCTGATGCCGCTGATGCGCGGTCTCGACGCCGAGACCGCGCACGGCGTCGCGCTGAGGGCCCTCTCCGCGGGCCTCGCGGGGCGCGATCCGGGCCGCGACGACCCGGCGCTGGCGACCGAGGCCCTCGGCCTGCGTTTCCGCAACCCGATCGGCCTCGCCGCCGGCTTCGACAAGGATGCGGTGGCGGTGCTGCCGCTGATGCGCCTGGGCTTCGGCTTCGTCGAGGCCGGCACCGTCACGCCCCGCCCGCAGCCCGGCAATCCGCGCCCGCGCCTGTTCCGCCTGAGCGAGGATGCCGCGGTGATCAACCGCATGGGCTTCAACAATGGCGGGCTCGACGGATACCTCGCGCGGCTGCGCGCCCTGCCGGCCGAACGCTCCGCCGTCTTCGGCGCGAATGTCGGCATCAACAAGGAAGGCGCCGACCCCGAGCGCGACTACCCCGCGCTCTACGCCGCAGTCGCGCCCTTCGCCGACTACGTGACGGTCAACGTCTCCTCCCCCAACACGCCCGGCCTGCGCGATTTGCAGGGCGAGGAGCGCCTCGCCGCCATCCTCGATGCCATCGCCGCGACGCGCGCGGGCCTGGCGCGCACGCCCCCGCTGCTGGTCAAGATCGCGCCCGACCTCGCCGAGGATGCGCTCACGCCCCTCGTCAATGCCTGCCTGACGCGCGGCGTGGCGGGGCTCATCGTCGCCAACACCACCACCGCGCGGCCGCCGCTGGCATCGCCCCATGCGAAGGAAGCGGGCGGGCTGTCCGGCGCGCCGCTGTTCGGCCCCTCCACCGAGGTGCTGCGAAAGGTGCACCGGATCGCGCGCGGGCGCCTCACGCTCGTCGGCGTCGGCGGCATCGCCACGGCGGAGCAGGCCTACGCGAAGATCCGCGCCGGCGCCTCGCTCGTGCAGATCTACACCGGCTTCGCCTATGCGGGGCCGGTGCTGCCGCGGCGGCTCGCCGACGGCCTCGCCGCGCTGCTCAGGCGCGACGGCTTCACTTCGGTCGCCGACGCGGTCGGCAAGGATGCGTGATGGAGATCCTCGACGGCATCGCCCCCATCACCGATCGCTACGACGGCTACGTCTTCGACCTCTGGGGCGTGGTGCACAACGGCAAGGCGCTGTATCCGGGCGTCGCGCAGGCGCTGGGCGAACTCAAGGCGCGCGGCAAGGGCGTGGTGTTCCTCACCAACGCGCCGCGGCGGGCGTGGATGGTGCAGAAGCTGCTCGACCGCATGGAACTCGACCGCGCGCTGTACGACGGCATCATCTCCTCGGGCGAGATCTCCTGGCGCCACCTCAGCCGCCGCACCGACCCGTGGTTCGCCGGGCTCGGCGCGCGCTGCATCCATGTCGGCCCCGAGCGCGACCGCTCGGTGGTCGAGGACGGCGCGGCGGAGATCGTGACCGACCCGCGCGAGGCGGATTTCCTGCTCAACACCGGCCCCGACGACGAGCGCGGCCCGCAGAGCCCCGACCCCTACCTGCCGGTGCTGCAGGCCTGCGCCGCGGCGCGCCTGCCCATGCTCTGCGTGAACCCCGACCGCGCGGTGATGGTCGGCGGCCAGAAGCTCATCTGCGCCGGCGCGCTGGCCGACATCTACCTCGCCCTCGGCGGCGCGGTGCGCGAGATCGGCAAGCCCGACCCGGAGGTCTATGACCCGGTGCTCGAACTGCTCGGCCATCCGCAGCGGCACCGCGTGCTCGCGGTGGGCGACACGCCGCATACCGACCTCGCCGGCGCGCAGGCGGCGGGGATGGATGCGCTGTGGGCGCTGACCGGGCTTGCCGCGCACGCCCATGGCGACGACCCTGACCCCGCGCGCCTCGCGGCGGTGGCGCGTGAGGAAGGCGTGCGCCCGATCGCGGCGCTGCGCTCGCTGCGCTGGTGAAGCCGGAGCGGCGATCCCTGCCTTCGGCATGATGAACCCGCATTCCGAAGGAGGGCGGGTTTCGGCCCTGTCCGGCGCGCCACCGCCCGCCGGCCCGGCGCGTGGCAAACCCGGATTCCTTCGGCATCCGGGTTTACCATCGGCCGAAGAACGCGCCCGTCGTCATGACACCGGCGCGCCGGGCTGGCGGTGACTGCGCGCCAGGCCGGTCCGGAACCCGTATTGCGGAACGGGCGGGTCCTCACGCGCGGCCGGCGGTGCCCGACAGCAGCGCGGGATCGACGCGCAGCTTCGCGAGCGCCGCCTCCCAGGTGCCGTTGGTGTCCTCGCGGAACACCAGGGAGGCATCGGCCGCCACGTTCAGCCAGGCGTTGCGCTGGATCTCGTCCTCGAGCTGTCCTGGCGCCCAGCCGGCATAGCCGAGCGCGAGCACGCCGTCCCTCGGCCCGCCGCCGGTCGCCACGGCCTTGAGGATGTCGAGGCTCGCCGTCAGCGTCAGCCCGGGCATGACCGGCACGCTGCCGTCGGTGGCCCAGTCGTCGCTGTGCAGCACGAAGCCGCGGCCGCTTTCGACCGGCCCGCCGGAGAGCATCCGCAGCCGGCGCTGCGGCGGCGAGGGCTCGATGGCAAGCTGGCGCAGCAGGTCGTCGAAGGCCATCCCGGCGAGCGGCCGGTTCACCACCAGCCCCATCGCGCCGTCTGCCGAATGGGCGCAGAGGCAGACCACGCTGTGGTCGAAGCGGGGGTCCTGCATGCCCGGCATGGCGATCAGCAGGTTGCCGGTGAGGTAGCCGCCGGCCTGCCCGGGGCTGGAAGATGACGACGCCATGCGGGACTAGGTGGCGCAGGCGCCGCGGTCCCGCAAGTCGCCCCCGATGACAGAAGGCCCGCCCCGCGCTACATCGGCTGCGGTGTTCAGGAGGATGACATGCCGATCAGCGTGGGTGACGCCATTCCGGCCGTGAAGGTCATGCAGGGCGGGGCCGAGGGCCCGAAGGAACTCGACACCGCGGAGTTCTTCAAGGGCCGCACCGTCGTGCTGTTCGGCGTGCCCGGCGCCTTCACGCCGACCTGCTCGGCCAAGCACATGCCTTCCTTCCTCGACAACGCCGATGCGCTCAAGGCCAAGGGCGTGGACGCCATCGCCTGCATGGCGGTGAACGACGCCTTCGTCATGGGCGCCTGGGCGAAGGACCAGGGCATCACCGGCCAGGTGACGATGATCGCGGACGGCTCGGCGGCCTTCACCAAGGCGATGGGGCTGGAATTCGACCTGACGGCGCGCGGCCTCGGCGTCCGCTGCCAGCGCTTCGCCCTGGTGGCGAAGAACGGCAAGGTCACGCATGTCGCCGTCGAGGCGCCGGGCGCCTTCGAGGTGTCGAGCGGCCAGGCGGTGCTCGCCGCGCTCTGATGCCGCCCGACCGGTCGCGTGACCGGCCCGAGCGCCCGAAGGGGCGCCGCGTCCGGTGGCGCGAAGCCAGGTGGACCGGCGGTTCGCCCCCGGCGCCTCTGGGGGTCGGGAGAAGCGTATGCCGGCGGCGCGGCCTTCTGGCCGGCCCGACTGCCCGCACCGCCTCCGGCGTCACGCATGTGCGCTCCGCCGCTGGCGCAGCAGCAGGAAGACGAGAATCGTGAGCTGCACCATGTTGAACGCGATTCCCACCCACCAGGCGGCGGCGTAGAAGCCGACCGCGTCGTGGATCGCGCCGGCGAGCCAGGCGCCGAAGGCCATGCCCGAGAGGCTGACGAACAGCAGCGCGGGCACCCGCCAGTTCGCCTCGCTGGCCGGGAACAGCGCGCGCACCGTCAGCACATAGGCCGGGACGATGCCGCCGAAGCCGAGGCCATAGGCGGCCGCGACGAAGAACAGCCCGGCCTCGTCCTGCGTCGCGAGGAAGCCGAGCATCCCCGCCACCTGCGCGAGCGAGCCCGCGAAGACCGTCCAGAGCCCGCCGATCCGGTCCGACAGCCAGCCCCAGAACTGCCGCGCGACGAAGGCCGCGAGCAGCAGCACCGACAGCATGACGGCGCCGCGCGAGGCCGCGATGCCGAGATCCGCGCAGAAGGCCACGAGATGCGCCGCGGGCATCGCCATCGGCACGCAGCACAGGAAGGAGCAGAGGGCGAGCGTGCCGAGCGCCGCATTCGGCCGCATGCCGAGCACGCGCGATCCCTTCGCGCTGCGCACCGCGCCCCAGCCGCCGATCGGCGCGGGCGGCGGCACCAGCACCATCGCCGCGAGCGCGACCACGATCGTCGCGGCGAAGGCGCCATAGACGAGCATCGTCGCCTGCCAGCCGAAGGCGGCGATGGCGCGCTCGAAGGCGAAGGGCCAGACGAAGCCCGCGATGTACTGCCCGGATGAGACGAGCGCGAGCGCCGTGCCGCGCCGGCGGTCGAACCACAGCGAGACATAGGCGACCAGCGGCGCGAACAGCGCGCCGTTGCCGAAGACGCCGACGCCGAGCCCGATCCCGGCCAGCAGCGACCACGCCTGCCCGAGCGAGGCGAGCGCGAGCCCCGCCAGGATCGCCGCGCCGCCGAACATCGCCACCGCGCGCTGGCCGAAGCGGCCGACCATCAGCCCGCACAGCACCCCGCCCGCGCCCGAGCCGAGATAGGCGAGCGAGGTCGCGAGCGAGGGCAGCGAACGCCCGCCGCCGAGCGTCTCGCTGATCGGCACGAGGCCGATCACCACCGTCAGCGGCGCCCCGGCGGCGAGCGCGAGAATCGTCACCGCGGTGACGGCGATGATCCAGGATTGCCGTGTCTCGACGCTGTCCGCGGCCGCGGCGTCAGCCATGCGCTTCGGTTCCCCCGCGCGGGAAGTCTCGGCGCGATGCGCGGCGCGGGCAAGCCCGGCGCCTCAGCCCGCCGCCGCCTCCCGCGCCGTGGTGGCGAGGCGGTCCGCGCGCTCGTTCATCGGGTCCCCGGCATGCCCGCGCACCCAGCGCCATTCCACCTCATGCGGCTTCGCGGCCGCGAGCAGCCGCTGCCACAGGTCGAGGTTCTTCACCGGTTCCTTCGCCGCGTTGCGCCAGTTCGCGCGCACCCAGCCATGGATCCAGCGGCTGATGCCGTTCTTCACGTATTCGCTGTCGGTGTGCAGCGCGACGCGGCAGGGCTTGCGCAGCGCCTCGAGCGCCATGATCGCCGCCGTCAGTTCCATGCGGTTGTTCGTGGTCTCGGCCTCGCCGCCCCAGAGTTCGCGCTCATGCTCGCCGAAGCGCAGGATGGCTGCCCAGCCGCCCGGTCCCGGGTTCGGCTTGCAGCCGCCATCGGTCCAGATCTCCACCAGCGGCCGGGGATCGGTCATGAATGTCCAGGACGGGGGACTTCCCCCTGCACGCCCCCGCCACGCCGCAACCGACAGCCCTGTCCGGTGCCAGAAATCCAAAAAAGGGAGGGGGTTCGGGGGAGGTTCATCCTCCCCCGACCTGCTTCGCGTCTCACAGCCCGAGTGCCCCCGCGCTGTCCGCCTGCGCGAAGAAGCGCAGCTTCCGCAGGTATTCCAGCGGATCCTTCCGCGTGACCAGCGCGCCTTCCGGCGTATGCGTCCAGTCGAACAGCCGCGTCAGCAGGAAGCGCAGCGCCGCGCCCCGGCACAGCGCCGGCAGCGCCGCGCGTTCCGCCGCCGAGAAGTGCCGCACCGCGTCATAGGCCGAGAGCATCGCCCGCGCCTTGGTCACGTTGAACGAATAGTCGGGCTCGAAGCACCAGGCGTTCAGGCAGACCGCGACGTCGTAGGCGAGCAGGTCGGTGCAGGCGAAGTAGAAGTCGATCAGGCCCGAGACGCGCGGCCTGCCGCCCTCGCCGGGCAGGAAGAAGACGTTGTCGGGGAACAGGTCGGCGTGGATCTGCCCGACCGGCAGCGCGCCCTCGGCCGGCCAGGCGGCGAGGATCGCCGCCAGCGCCGCGTCGAGTTCGGCGACCAGCCCGGCCTGCACCTCGTCGCCGCGCGCGCGGCAGCCCTCGAGCAGCGGCGCCCAGTCCGCCGGCCCGAGCGCATTGGGCCGCACCATCGCGAAGCCTTCGCCGGCGCGATGCATCTGCGCGAGCGCGCGGCCGAGCGGGGCGCAATGCTCGGGCCGTACGCGCCGCGGCCAGACCCCGGGCAGGAAGGTGACGATCGCCGCGGGCCGTCCCGCCAGGCTGCGCATCGCCTGCCCGTCCCGCCCGTGCACCGGCGTCGGGCAGGGCAGGCCGCGCGCCGCCAGATGGTCCATCAGCCCGAGGAAATAGGGGAGTTCCGTCGGGTCCACGCGCTTTTCGTAGAGGGTGAGGATGAAGTCGCCCGCCTCGGTCTTGAGCGCGTAGTTGGAATTCTCCACGCCCTCGGCGATGCCGCGATAGGCGAGCAGTTCGCCGAGCGCGTATTCGCCGAGGAAGGCGCGCAGGGCCTCGTCCTGGACTTCGGTATAGACCGCCATCAGGCCACGGTTCGCATGCGCGGGGGGCGGAAGGTGACGGTCTCTACCGCGACCGTCACTTCCTCCGTGGTCACGTCGAAGCGTGCGCGCAGGCGTTCGAGCACTTCCTGCACCAGCACCTCGGGGGCGGAGGCGCCGGCGGTGATGCCGACCGTCGCGCAGCCGTCGGCGATGGCGGGGTCGAGTTCCGCGCCGCGCTGGACCATCACCGAGCGCGCCGCGCCGGCGCGCTCGGCCACTTCGCGCAGCCGTAGCGAATTCGAGGAATTCGGCGCGCCGATGACGATGACGAGCGCGCTGCGCGCCGCCACCGCCTTCACCGCCGCCTGGCGGTTGGTGGTGGCGTAGCAGATGTCCTCGTTGTCCGGCCCCTCGATGGCGGGAAAGCGCGCGCGCAGGATGGCGACGATCCCGGCCGTGTCGTCCACCGAGAGCGTGGTCTGCGTGGTGTAGGCGAGCGCGGCGCCGGCGGGCGGGCTGACGCGGCGCGCATCCTCGGCGTCCTCGACCAGCGTGACGGCGCCCTCGGGCAGCTGGCCCATGGTGCCGACGACCTCGGGGTGGCCGCGATGGCCGATCAGCAGCAGGTGTCGGCCGCGCGCGCTGTGCCGTTCCGCCCCGCGATGCACCTTGCTCACCAGCGGGCAGGTCGCATCGAGCGCGTACATGTCGCGGCGCGCCGCCTCGGCCGGGACCGATTTCGGCACGCCATGCGCCGAGAACACCACGGGCTGCCCGTCATCGGGGATCTCGGAGAGTTCCTCGACGAACACCGCGCCCTGCGCGCGCAGCTCGTCCACGACGTAGCGGTTGTGCACGATCTCGTGCCGGACGTAGACCGGCGCGCCGTGCCGCTCGATCGCCTCGCGCACGATGCGGATGGCGCGGTCCACTCCCGCGCAGAAGCCGCGCGGGCCGGCGAGCAGGACATGGAGGCGGGGCTTGTCGGGGGTCATGGGCTCGCGGGATGCAACGGGACGACGGGCCGGTTGCGGCCTGTTCCGGGAGGCCGGCACAGTATAGATCGGGCGTGACGGATCAAAGGGGGGCGCGGGGGTGAAAGGCATGCGGCTGACGGCATTGACGGCTCTGGCCGGCGCGGCGCTGCTCGGGGGCTGCGGGGGGGTATCGACCTCGGCAGGCCCGCCGGCGCCATGCCCGCGCGTGACCATCCTCGCCGATGGCGCCGACCTGACGCAGCATCGGCCCGGCGCGGTCGCGGACCTGACCACCATGACCTTCGATGCGCGGCTGCTCGGCTTCAGCGGGCGCTGCGACTACGCCCGGCGGCGCGAATCGGTGGTCGTCACGCTCAGCGCCATCTTCGAGGTCGAGCGCGGCCCCGCCGGCGCCGGCCTGCGCCAGGCAAGCGTGCCCTGGTTCCTCGCCGTCACCGATGCCGGCGACGGGCAGGTCATCGACCGGCAGGAATTCACGAGCCCTGTCACCTTCGAGGCGAACGTCAACCGGGTCCGCGTCCAGAGCGCCCCCGTGCGGCTGAACTTCCCCGCCGATGAGCGCCTGGTGGAGAACCACAATGTGCGGTTGTCGTTCCAGCTCACGCCCGAGCAGCTCGCCCACAACCGCCGCCGCGGACCGCGCTGAACGCAGCTGCGGCCGTTGACGGCCGTTGCGTCCGCGCGTCCGATCCGCCATGAAGGCACACCCCGCTGATCCCGCGCGGGAGAGAGGGGCGGCGACGCCTCCGCCGAAGGCGCAACCGGCCCCCGGAAACGCTCAGGCAAAAGGGCCGCGTGGGGAAGGGGCCTCTGGAAAGCCCGGGGCCGCAAGGCTTCGGCACCGACGGAGTAAGGCGCGGCAGCCCCGCGCCGAATCTCTCAGGTCCATCCGACAGAGGGGGGCCACGGACTGAACCCCACACGCCGCGACGCGGCGGGAGGAACCGTGGCCGAATCATCCGACCCGCTGCTCGAAACGCCGCTCGCGGCGCTGCACCGCGAACTGGGCGGACGCATGGTGGCCTTCGCAGGCCATGCCATGCCCGTGCAGTATCCCGCCGGCATCATGCAGGAACACCTGCATTGCCGCGCCGCCGCCGCGCTGTTCGACGTCTCCCACATGGGCCAGGCGGAGCTGGTGGGCGAAGGCGCTGCCGCAGCCCTCGAACGCGTCACACCGGCCGATGTGCAGGGGCTGAAGCCGGGGCGGCAGCGCTACGGGCTGCTGACGACCGAGGCGGGCGGCATCCTCGACGACTTCATGGTCGCGAATCTGGGCGACCGGCTGTTCCTGGTGGTCAATGCCGGCCGCAAGCATGTGGACCTGCCCTGCATCGAAGCCGCGCTGCCCGCGGGCGTCGCGCTGCGGCCGCTGCCCGACCGCGCGCTGATCGCGCTGCAGGGGCCGCAGGCGGTCGCCGCCATCGCCACGCTCGCGCCCGGCATCGCCGAGCTCTCCTTCATGGGCGTGGGCGGCTTCGAGATCGCGGGCGTGCCCGCGCTGGTCTCGCGCTCCGGCTACACCGGCGAGGACGGGGTGGAAATCTCGGTGCCGGCGGACAAGGCGGAAGCCTTCGCGAAGGCGCTGCTGGCGCTGCCCGGCGTGCGGCCGGCGGGCCTCGGCGCGCGCGATTCGCTGCGGCTCGAGGCCGGCCTCTGCCTCTACGGCAACGACATCGACGAGACCACGAGCCCCGTCGAGGCCGCGCTGACCTGGACCATCGGCAAGCGCCGCCGCACCGAATGGAACTTCCCCGGTGCCGAGCGCGTGCGCGAGGAACTGGCGAACGGCACGCAGCGCCTGCGCGTCGGCATCCGCCCCGAGGCTCGCCAGCCCGCGCGCGGCCACACCCCGATCCACGCGCCGGCCGGTGCCGCGATCGGGGAGGTCACCTCGGGCGGCTTCGGCCCCTCGCTGAACGGCCCGATGGCCATGGGCTACGTCGCGCGCGCGCAGGCCGCCGACGGCACCGCCCTCGACCTGATGGTGCGCGGCAAGGCGGTCCCCGCCCGCGTCGCGCCGATGCCCTTCGTCCCCCACCGCTACGCCCGCTGAGGAAACGCTCCGATGTCCGAGACGAAATTCACCAAGGACCATGAATGGGTGCGCCTTGAGGGTGGCGTCGCCACCATCGGCATCACCGACCACGCGCAGAACGCGCTGGGCGACGTGGTGTTCGTGGACCTGCCCGAGGTGGGCCGCGCGGTCACCGCCGGCGAGGCCGTCGCGGTGGTCGAGAGCGTGAAGGCCGCCTCCGACGTCTATGCCCCGATCGCGGGGCGCATCGTCGAGGTGAATGCCGGCCTGGCCGAGAATCCCGGCACCATCAACGCAGCGCCGACCACCGATGGCTGGTTCTTCCGCATCGAGGCCGCCGATCCCGCCGCGGTCGCCGCGCTGATGGACGAGGCCGCCTACGCCGCCTACGTGGACACGCTGGCATGAGCGGCGCGCTCGACACGCTGGCGGCGCTGGCGGCGGGCGATGCCTTCGCCGCGCGCCACATCGGGCCGAACGAGGCCGAGATCGCCGCGATGCTGCAGGTCGTCGGCGCGTCGAGCCTCGATGACCTCTCCGCGATGACCGTGCCGGCGGCGATCCGCGGCATGGATCTCTCGGCCCTGCCGCCTGCGGCGACCGAACAGGAGGCGATCGCGGAACTCGCGGGCCTCGCGGCGCGCAACCGCGCCGACATCAAGTCGCTGATCGGCATGGGCTACCACGGCACGCATGTCCCGCCCGTGGTGCTTCGCAACGTGCTCGAGAATCCGGGCTGGTACACCGCCTACACGCCCTATCAGGCCGAGATCGCGCAGGGCCGGCTGGAAGCCCTGGTCAATTTCCAGACCATGATCTGCGACCTCGCGGGCCTGCCGGTGGCCAATGCCTCGCTGCTCGACGAGGGCACGGCGGTCGCCGAGGCGATGCACCTCGCCCATGCCGCGACGCGCGGCAAGTCGGATCTGCTGATCGCGGCCGACGACCTTCACCCGCAATCGAAGGCGGTGCTGGCGACGCGCGCAGCACCGCTCGGCATAGCGGTGCGCTTCGTGAAGGCGGCCGACATCGTCGCGGAAGCGACGGCGGCG
>Ga0207950_100355_pt1 | contig 16097 bp, 15 predicted proteins | sample Subbio11_8B_AprC_FD_184814 | JGI IMG/M metagenome (GOLD analysis project Ga0207950, IMG submission 184814) | Serpentinite rock and fluid subsurface biosphere microbial communities from McLaughlin Reserve, California, USA - CR11_8B_AprC (SPAdes) | ecosystem: Environmental > Terrestrial > Deep... | reverse complement strand
GTCTTGATTCATGGTCTGTAATTCTCCAGTGTCATTATTAATCATTGCCATTCTGGCCACGACCAGCCGAGAAAAGTCCAGCGAGCAACAAACAAACTGATGGCCTCAGGCGCACGCTGATGATTACCCATAGGCTTCTTGATCCAAAAGGGTGCCAATGGTGTCGGCTGGTTGTCTGGCGGCCAATGACCAATCCGAAAGGCTTTGAAATTCCGTAAACCTCAACCCGCACCTTTTCTAACTAAGGCTCAATTTGTAAACCCTGATAGCGGTTTTTCATGAGGTCAAGGATCATTTATTACCTTTCGGAGTCATCCTCTTTAAACACCAGGGCTACCGAATTCAGGCAGTAGCGCAGTCCGGTTGGCTTTGGCCCATCATTGAAGACATGCCCCAGGTGGGCATCGCAGCGCGCGCATAGAACCTCGGTGCGGATCATGCCGTGGCTGTAATCTTGGATGGCAGCAATTGCATCCTCGGCAAGCGGTTTAAAGAAAGAAGGCCAACCTGTGCCGGAATCAAATTTTTCCTTTGAAGAAAATATAACCAACCCGCAGCATACGCATGAGTAAGTCCCTGGTTTCTTATGGTCGTAAAACAGCCCACAGAAAGGTGCTTCGGTGCCTTTACGCCGGGTAATCTGGTATTGTTCAGGGGTTAAGACCCTTTTCCACTCTTCTTCAGTTTTGATGATTTTTTCCACTTTACGGTTCCTCCGCAATAATTTGATACTTGATTTAATAAATATATACCATTAATATCTATAATAGTCATGCAAGACCGATTCCTGGTTAGATATTTTCTTGAAGATGTGGTTCGATAAATTGAAATGATCAAGACTGCGCCAGGTCAATTCGCCAAAGTATCCGATTGAGCAAGTGCCAAATTCTTCACATTAAAGGTGCCGGATCCAGGTTCACAACGGGAGGAGCAAAATGGACAAGTCTGAAAAGGTCATTCGGGAGTTGCTCGAACTGGCCGAGATTGAGCCTAATGGGAATCATCCCTGGGATATTCAAGTTCACGACCCTAGATTCTATGAGCGTGTTTTGCGGGATGCTTCCCTCGGTTTAGGGGAAACGTACATGGATGGTTGGTGGGATTGCCACCAAATCGATGAGTTTATTAACCGAGTTTTCCGGGCGCGCCTGGATGAGAAGGTAATCAACAATTCTCGGATGGCCTTTCAAGTCCTTCGGGCCCGGCTGTTGAACAGGCAATCCACAGCCAGAGCCTATGAAATTGGGGAACGGCATTACGACCTGGGCAATGATTTGTATACTGCCATGTTGGACAAACGCCTGAATTACACCTGCGGGTATTGGAAAAACGCCACCAATTTGGATGAAGCTCAGGAAGCCAAACTGGAGCTGGTATGTAAGAAAATCGGCATTCACCCGGGGATGAAAGTCCTGGATATTGGTTGCGGCTGGGGTGGTTTTGCAAAATATGCCGCTGAAAAGTATGGAGCCAGCGTACTTGGGTTGACCGTCTCCACCGAGCAGGTAGCGCTGGGTATGGAATTGTGCAAAGGTCTGCCCGTGGAACTGCGCCTGCAGGACTACCGAGAAGTACAAGGCACCTTCGATGCAGTCCTATCGATCGGTGTGATGGAGCATATCGGTTATAAAAACTACCGCACTTACATGCAGGTCGTCGACCGCTGCCTTAAACCGGATGGCATTGCCTTCGTTCATACCATAGGCGGTAACCAGAGTGCCAAAACAGGAGACCCCTGGACGGATAAGTACATTTTCCCCAATGGGATGCTGCCTTCCATATCCCAATTGGGGGCTGCCATGGAAGGATTGTTTGTGATCGAAGACCTTCACAACATCGGTCCAAACTACGACCCAACCCTGAAAGCCTGGCATGCCAATTTCGAGCAAGCCTGGCCGAACCTAAAAAACAAGTATGGTGATCGTTTCTATCGCATGTGGCGGTATTACCTGTTGAGCAGTGCAGGGGTGTTTCGCTCGCGCAGCCAACAACTGTGGCAATTTGTTTTTACCCGCAAGGGCACATCTCAACCGGAATGCCGCTTTAGTTGAGGACCCGCCAGTGAGAAAAACCGATGTCATCATCGTTGGCGGTGGGCCAGCCGGCTCAGCCTGCGCCCGGCGGTTGAGACAAAACAACATCCGTTGTATTGTTCTGGACCAGTCTACATTTCCTCGCTTCAAGACCTGCGCCGGTTGGATAACCCCTCAAGTATTAAGGGATTTACAGTTTGATCTCAAAGATTATCCCCATGGCCTGACTTCTTTCTCCTCTTTTGAGGTCTATATTTATGGCGTCCACATAAGACTGCCCACCCAGCAATATTCCATCCGCAGGTACGAATTTGACGCCTGGCTTCTGCAAAAGGCAGAGGTCGATGTCATCGAACACAAAGTGAAAGCGATCCGCCAGGTGGGTGATGAATATATCGTCGATGACGCTTTCTCTGCAAAGTACCTGGTCGGGGCAGGTGGCACCCACTGTCCTGTGTACCGCAGCCTGTTCGAACCCATTAGCCCTAAATCAAAGAAAACCTTGGTTGTCGCTCAGGAAGACGAATTTAAATATGATTTTACCGATGAGCGCTGCCACCTGTGGTTCTTCGATAACGGGCTGCCCGGATACAGTTGGTATGTCCCTAAGGAAAACGGATATCTCAACGTGGGCGTGGGTGGAAAGGCTGAGCAAATTAAAGCAAAAGGGGATACCCTTAAGAACCACTGGCACTTGCTGGTGGAAAAACTTAAAAAAATCGGGCTGGTTCGCAACCACCCTTTCCAACCCAGCGGGCACAGTTACTACCTTTTCCAAAACCCACAGAAAATACGTTTGGGTAACGCTTTTCTGGCAGGAGATTCCTTGGGGTTAGCGACCCTGGACATGGGTGAAGGGATTGGTCCGGCGATCCAAAGCGGACTGCTAGCCGCCGAAGCCATCAGCCATCAAAAAGAATACTCGTTGAAGACCATCCCGCGCTATTCATTCCCATCTCTACTGCGCCTTCGGCGGTAATGAGGAGCAGTGAAGGGAAATTGAAGTAAAAAAAACCTGGAATCCATTGTCCGGTGTTTCTGTGCCGAACCAGAGTATAATGTCGCTTTACCCATTTAACCCGACCCTGCAATTCGGGTACGCACGAGTGCGATGGCTAACAATAAAATTGGGTACTCGATGAGGAATATAGACTTGATTAATTATCAACAAAAAGACCTGACGAATGAATCTCTGGGGGAAAAACTTGAGCTGGTTATTAGAAAAATTCCAGCAGCAGAAGTGACCCTAAGCGATATATTGGAAATCATTGGGGACGACAGCCTCATGTTTCTCACCATATTCCTTTCACTGGTTTTTCTGGTTCCCGTTTCGATTCCAGGGGTAAGTACCGTGTTTGGAACTGCAATTTTATTGATTGGAATCTCCCGATTATTCAGCCGGAAATTATGGCTGCCAAAAAGGATTGCCGATCGTAAAATTGCTGGCGAGAATCTGACCGTGGTCTTAAATCGTGCTTTAATATGGTTCAGGCGTCTTGAAAAAATCGGCCATTCTCGCCGTTTTTATTGGTTGGCCACCAACGGGAATATCAACCTTTTAAATAAACTTTCTTTTATCCTGGCTGCGCTTCTCCTCATGGTGCCGTTTGGTTTTATTCCGTTCAGCAACACACTGCCAGCCATTGCACTGATTTTTCTATCTCTTGGAGCGATCCAAAAAGATGGAAGCAAGGTCTTGATTGGACACTTAGCCAACCTGGCAACCATCATCTACTTTTTAGCTTTAATCGCGGGTGGTGGTGTCACCCTCCAAGAAATATGGCGTTATTTGTCCGGTTAGGCTCGAGCGCGAACCGGCACAAAACCTGGTTAGGGTTATCGATTTATTTACCTAAGGACGGCTTTGACGAACGGATCCAGTCGCCTTCACACCGAAGTGCTGGGGGGATACCCATCGACAGTTTCGGTTATCGCTTCGATCCCGCCTGGGCGAATGTCCCTCAACGGGAGAAACCGATCGGTTTCCTGCATTTATTCCTTTAAATGGTACGGTACATCAATAATAATGCGTTGTAAACCGCTCTGGCGGCGTTTATAGAGCAACGCTTTCTTAATCTCATCCGCGGTTTGGTTATGTAAGATTTCGTGCCAGCTGGATGCCGGGATCAATTCGGGCAGGACCAGAAACGCATGCTGTCCATCATGATGCACCATGTCCGTTTTGTCCAGAAAGGATAGCAGCGGTTCAACCACCGAACGATACGGGGCCGGAATGACGACAAATTCAATATCGGGGAACCATTCGTTCCAACGATGGCGGATAACCTCTTTATCTAGGCTCGGATCGATATCAATATAAACCGCTGTAATCCGATCTGAGATCGACCGGGCTAAATTTACGGAATCCACCATCCCTCGATGTACACCTGAAACGGGGAGCACTACTCTCGGTTTGGGTAAAGGGCGCAGGGAAGGTGGCAGGCCATGCATGGTCAACTCTTTGGAGACATGCTGGTAGTGGTCCCGTATCTTATAAAAAATCAATACCAATCCGGGAATCACCAAAAAAGAAATCCAGGCTCCTTCCAGGAACTTGCTTACCCCGATCACCAGTAGGGCAATCAAAGTGACCACAGCCCCCACCCCATTGATGAAAGCTTTGATTTGCCAGCCAGGTTCCTTTAGTCGAAACCAGTGGACCACCATGCCTGCCTGCGAAAGGGTGAAAGCTGTAAACGCACCGACCGCAAATAGGGGCACCAGGGCATGCGAGTCGCCATTAAAAAAAATCATCAGTACTGCGGTTGATACCGAGAGTAAGAGGATACCATTATGGAATACCAATCGGTCCCCGACATTGAAGAGTTGGCGCGGCATAAATTTATCCTGGGCCAGGATGGCGGCCACCCGGGGGAAGCCGGCATAACTGGTATTGGCCGCAACCGCAAGGACAGCCAGGGTTGAAAATTGCACCAAATAATACCCCGGACCTGTGCCGAACAACCAGCGTGCCAGCGCAGACAGGATCGTTTCATCAGGTCTTGCCACAATCCCAAAGAATTGAATGAGACTGATACTGCCAGCAAAAAGAACCGCCATCAGTATCGCCATGACGATTAACGTTTTACGGGCATTTACCCATTCTGGTGGTTTGAATGCGGTTACCCCGTTGCTGATCGCTTCTATACCGGTGAGCGCTGTGCAGCCAGCCGAAAAGGCATGCACGATTAAAAACAAGGAGAGCGGGGCCAAAGCGGGAGGCGCGGTAACGGTAAGTGGGGTTGGTGTGCCTTGAATGGAAGCGCGAATCAAGCCGACCAACATCATACCTAAAAAAGAAAACAGAAAAAGGTAAACAGGAACCGCCATGACCGTCCCAGATTCTCGCAACCCGCGCAAATTTAGCAAAGCAATCACGACCAAAAAGCCTAATGCCAACCAGACACGGTAGGGCCATATTTCCGGAAAAGCCGAAGCAATGGCAGCCACCCCGGCAGTCAGGCTGACCGCTGCGGTTAGGATGTAATCGAGGAGCAGTGCTCCGCCAGCGATCAGCCCTGGAAGGTTGCCCAAATTTTCGCGGGCGACGACATACGAACCACCTCCCGAAGGGTACCCCCGGATAGTTTGGGAATAAGACAAGGCAACAATCAATAAAAGGGTCGTAATCCCCAGGGCGATGGGAAATTGAAAGGATAGTCCCGCTGCCCCGGCAATCACCAAGCCTAAGAATATTTCCTGGTTGGCATAGGCCACCGATGAAAGTGCGTCGGGGGAAAAGGCTGCCAGTGCCCTGACTTTGTTAAGCCGCTTTTTAGCCATCATTTCGCTGGGCAGTGGCGAACCCATTAGGATGTATTTTAATTTATGGAACATAAAACCCTGTGGCGAAGATATTGAACATTATAGATCAGGCCCCACCATAAAACAACAGCCAGTTCCGAGGTTGATGATGAACCTGTTAAAAATGCCTCGGAAATCCATGAATCCTTTTAATCTGTGAGCGAACGACCGTGGAAAGGGGCGATTGACCACTCGACTCCGATCAAGAAATTCTGCTTGTAAAATACAGATGCCGCTTTTACTTATTCTCGCGGGCAAATGGTGATCCGTAAGAGGCTGGCCAGGTCGCCTTACCCACAAAAAATACCAGGACAAGGAGCGTCACCAGGTAGGGGAAAGCAACCATTAACTGATAGGGAATCGGTAAACCCCTGGCCTGAATGCGAAGTTGGAGTGCATCGGCGGCCCCGAAGAGCAAGGTTCCTAAAAGAACGCCTAAGGGTTGCCATTTGCCAAATACGATCGCAGTGTATGCGATGAACCCTCGCCCACTGGCCATATTTTCTTGAAAGGTGTTCAGCACACCGATCGAAAGGAATGCACCTGCCAACCCGGCCATTGCCCCTGTAAACAGCAAGGCCAGGTACCGAACTCTGGCCACACGGATGCCAAGGGTGTCGGCAGCCTGGGGGTGTTCGCCAACCGCTCGGATTTTCAATCCCCAGGTGGTGCGAAAGAGCACATACCATACCACGAAGACCATCAAGAATGCAAAATAAACCAGGGGCAAATGATGGAAGAAAATGGGGCCGATGATGGGTATATCGGCTAGAAGGGGTATGCGCCATTCCGAAAGGCTGGGAACGGTGATGGTGGTCCGCACAGCCTCTCCGCGAGCGGTGAATACCATCGCAAACAGCAGGCTGGATAAACCCAAAGCGCCAATATTGAGCGCGACTGAAGTAACAATCTGGTTGGCACCGAAGGTCACCGCCATTAAAGCGAAGACGAGGCCCACCATCATCCCACCCATCACGGCTGTAAGCAGGCCGATCCAAGCATTACCAAACACACCGCTGCCGATCACCCCTCCAACAGCGCCCAGTAACATCATCGCTTCCATACTAAAGGTGATCACTCCGGTTCTCTCGGCGATCAGCCCACCCATGGCAGCCAACAGAAGCGGGCCTGTCATCCGTATAATGGCCACATAAAAGTCAACGGATAAAAGGATCTCCCAGAGTTGCTCAAGCATCGGTTACCTTATCTTCAGGGGATACCTGAGTGTTTTCGTGCCTGTGGTTTTCAATTCGCGGGCGGAGCTTTTTTTTAGTAAGGTGGATGGTCGTTCCAGCCACTGCAAAAAGAATTGCGAGTGCCTGGATGACGAAGACCAGGTGGGTAGGCACACCCGAAATAATTTGCATCCGGTTTGCGCCAGCGCGTAAGGCGCCGAAGAACAATGCGCTTACCCCAACCCCCAAGGGATTCAACTGGCCGATCATGGCTACCGGGATCCCCTCGAACCCGGCATTGAGTAAAAAGTTTGGAATGATCCGGTGTTGTGAGCCTAGAATTTCCATGGCACCAGCCAATCCGGCCAGTGCCCCGCTGATAAGGGCTGAGGACACGATCGTGCGGTTTATATCGATACCCATGTAGCGGGCCGCTTCGGGATTCACCCCTACCGCCCGGGCCCGGAATCCAACGGTCGTACGGAACAGAATAAAATACACCACCAGGATGGCCACCAATCCTAACACTGGGGCAAGGGTGATGCGTGTTAAAGCTGGGGAGCTGACCAGGTTTTGAAACCAACCTGCATCTCCAAAAAGGGTGGTAAAGAATTCGCTGTTCAACACACTCGAAAGGGAAGGCAGCCAGGAACTTTCCGGAATGAGAGCCGATTTTGGGTAGGGTTGGGCCGCATCTTTTAAACCGATCCAGTTGATGATGGTCCATTTCTGATCGAGCTCTTTAGACACATGATCGACCCGCAAACCCCATTCGAAGAATTGGATGATTAAATAATTGATCAACAAGGTCGTCAAAACTTCATTGATTCCACGCCCTGCCTTGAGCAATCCGGGTAACAGGGCAGCGAATGCGCCTGAAAGCCCAGCCGCCAGAATCCCCATCAGGATGATCAACCAACCTGGCCAGTCGCTAAAGGTCACCCCGATCCAAACCACCGAGTATGCTCCCAGGTATAGCTGACCTTCGGCGCCGATGTTGAAAAATCCGCTGCGATAACCATAAGTAACAGCCAGCCCGGTAAAAATGAGGGGGGTCAGTCGGGTGAGGGTGGTGGCGATGGAGGCTAAGCTGCCAAATGCACCGCTCCACAACGCGGTGTATGCTTCCAACGGATTGCTGCCCCAGGCAATAATCAGCAGGCCGCTGATTAAAAATGCCCCTAATATGGCCAGGATCGGGATGAGAAGGTTCGACGAACGGCTTAAAAAAAGCCTCCAGGTTTGCTGCAATGATTCGGCAGTTTTCATACCTTGCCTGTATCTTCCCCAATTATTTCCGGCTCGCCGATAGATTTTAGCCGGCGAACCCCGGCCATCATTTCACCAAGGAGGTGGAGGTCGGCATTTTGAACCGGGAGAATACCCATGATTTCGCCTTTATACATAACGGCAATCCGGTCGGCGAGCGAAAAAATTTCTTCCAAATCCGATGAAATCAACAAAATCGCCGCTCCATCCTGGCGGGCTGCCAACATTTGTTGGTTTACATATTCAGTCGCGCTAATATCTAACCCGCGGGTGGCTTGAGAGGCGATGATCAGATCAGGTTTGCGGCTTAATTCGCGTGCTAGAACCACTTTTTGCTGATTACCACCCGAGAGCAGTCTTGCTTTTAAATTGGGACTGGTGGTTCGAATGTCGTACTTACTGATGCAGTGATCTACATATTGCTGAATAGGCCTTTTTTGGAGGACACCACCTCGGGTGTAGGGTTTTTCCCAAAAAGATTTCCCGATGATATTTTCACGAACAGAAAAATCCATGAGCAGACCAACATGCTGGCGATCGGGAGGTATATAAGAAACGTTCATCTTCAGAATCTTATGGGGAGATTGGTTGGTTGCATCCACACCATGGATTCGCAGCTTGCCATTGATCGAGGGACGCATCCCGGCCAGCACCTCTGCCAGTTCAGTCTGTCCATTGCCATCCACTCCGGCGACCGCTAAAATTTCTCCGCGCCGAATGCTAAAGCTGATATTTTTGACCGCCGGTAATCTCCGGTTATCCAAAGCTGAAATGTTCTCGACCGATAAAATGACATCGCCTGGCTGCTGCTCTGGTTTTTGGAATTTAAGAAAGACCTCACGACCCACCATCTTTCGGGCCAGTTCATTGGGGCTGGTATTTTCTTTGGTTACCGTATCCACCACCCGCCCATTCCGTAATATCGTAATCCGGTCGGATAAGGCCATAACCTCATCCAGCTTGTGAGAGATAAAGATGATCGACAGCCCAAATTCGGTGAGTGATTTTAGAACCTTGAAAAGCTCGGCCACCTCGCCTGGGGTGAGGACAGCGGTCGGCTCATCGAGGATCAATAATTCTGCCTGACGGTAGAGGGCTTTGAGAATTTCGACTCGCTGTTGAACACCGACCGGTAAATCCCAAATCTTTGCTTTAGGGTCCACATCCAGATGAAAACGCTTGGCGCTAGCGCGGATTTTTGCTTCTGCCTCGGCGAGGTTTAGAAAGGGTTCGCGGGCTGAAGGAAGCCCCAGAATGACATTTTCGGTTACCGTAAGCGGTGGGACGAGCATGAAATGCTGGTGGACCATCCCGATCCCCAGGCCGATCGCATCACGAGACTGGTGGATGTGGACTTCTTTGCCTTTCCAATAAATCTTTCCATAGTCTGGGCGGTAAATGCCATAGACACAATTCATCAGGGAGGTCTTGCCAGCCCCATTTTCTCCCAGCAAGGCGTGGATCTCCCCGGTGCGGATTTCTAAATTAACATCGTCATTGGCAATCACGCCAGGGAAGGTTTTGCGAATCTTTTCCAGCCGCAGGAGGATACTGCTCATGTATTATGCCTATGATTTCAGGCAGGATGTTTCCGAGTTTTATTTCGGAAACACCCCGTAACTATTGTTTTCAATGAAAAGTTAAAGATCGGTGCGTACGATTAAGGTGGGCAGGCTTTTGGGGTCATCGAGGTATTTTTGGAGGGTTGTAACGATATCCAGTTCGATTTCTTCAGACACCAAGCCATAGAAGGGGTTTATCGCCACTACACCATCGTGCAGACCCAAGGCGAAGTGACCACCCGGGGTACCCAGGGCGATTTGGCGGACAACATAATCGATCATGGCATAAATTCGCTCCTCCCAACCACCAATGATCAGGTCTGGGGCCATGTAATTCTTGTCTTTCACCCAAGAAATCAGGCGAATATGCTTGCCGGCAGCCTCCGCTTCTTTACCGGCCTCAACAATGCCTATGTCGCCGGCATCGGCAATCATCAAGATGACATCCACGCCTTGTTCAAAGAGGGCTTTGCTCAATTCTTTGGCTTTGGCCGGATCATTCCACGAACCGATATAGCTTTCCAGCACTTCCACGTCGCCCTTGCCAACATCAGCGCAGGCAGCTCTGGTCATCAGAATGTTGTGGTCAATAATCGGGAAGGATGTGCCGACGATATAAGCAATTCTTCCGGTTTTGGTCACCTGGCAGGCTGTGCGACCCATGAAGTAGCCGCTTTCGCCAGCCGAGAAACCAACGGTGTAGAGATTTGGGATTCCTGCGCTGTTATTGCCGTTGGTCTGGATGAAGGTCTTATCGGGGTATTCCAGTGCCACCGCTTGAATTTGGTCGGCGTATTCAAAACCATGCGCATAGATGATATCGAAACCGGCTTCAGCAAACTCGCGAATGACTTGTTCGGCCTCTTCGACCTTGGTATCCTCACGATACGCGATCTCCATGCCATATTGATCACGTAAATGAACGATCGCCAGGTATGCGGTGGTGTTCCATCCTGCATCGTTGACTGGCCCAGGGAGAACGGCAGCGATCTTCTTACCTTTAAGAGCGCCTTCAAAATCGAATTCTTCTTCTCCTGCGATCTCAACGGTTCCCGTCTCTTCTGTCACTTTTTCGACTTCGATGATGTCGGTTACAATGACTTCTTGCTCGATCACCTTGGGTATAGCTGGCTGGCAGGCAGAAATTACCATCACCAGGGAAATCAGCAAGCTTGAAAAATTAAACACCTTTCGCATTTTTCTACTTCCTTGTGAAAATTTGTATCCTTACGTTAAAGTTAAGGTTTTAATTGAATATTATTTTTTCCGATCCGGAGGTTGGGTTGGCTAATCACCATCCTTCACACAAATCCATGATACCCTGTCGACGGTTACCGTTGCTATAATGGCCGTTCGTCCATTGGTTAAAATGCGAGTCCACAAACAATCGCATATCGAGGCAGGATTACAGTTTGGCTGCAGTTTGTAATTGCCGTATTTTTTAACCTGGCAGTTGATCCGCCGAATGGCTACCACAGCAGGGCTGCATTCGAGAGAAGACTTGATTCGCGGCCAATGTGCCGGGGTGTTTTTCGCGGTTGCTCCCAACCACCTATTGTATCCTTTATTTCGTTGTTTAAAATAACCGCTTCGGAAATTGTGCGCTGGTGCTGCTCTCCAAGCCGGAAACTTACTCCGGAGCGGGCAATATTCGACAAACGCACATTTTTCAGGCCCGGCACGTTTCGCCTTCTTCAAGCCAGGCCTGGTGATCCTGTTGAGCTCTGATTGTGATATCCGCAGGCTGCCTGGATTAGAAAATCACCTCTCCGCTATAATTAGTCCTATGCAGCCTTTACGATTGCTCCCAGAATACCGTGAATATATTTGGGGTGGAAAACGCTTACGCCCTACACATCCGATCCAAACTGCTGAAGCCTGGGTAGTTTATGAAAAAAACAAAATTCTGGAAGGTCCTTACCAGGGTCAGACCCTTTCCCAGGCCTCGGACGCCCTGAAGGTAGACCTTTTGGGCCGGCGGGTGATGGAGCGGACCGGATTACGCTTCCCGCTGTTGATTAAGTTGTTGGACTGTGCTGAATGGCTTTCTCTGCAGGTGCATCCGGATGACCAACAGGCTCAACGCCTGGAGGGAGGGGGATTCTTTGGCAAAACAGAGGCCTGGCACATTCTGGATGCGAAGGAAGGGGCCCAGTTGATTGGCGGGGTGAGGGAGGGCATCGAAGCGGAGGAATTGAGGCAAGCGATAAGGGATGGATCGGTGATCGACCTGGTCCAGTTCATCCATGTCGTCAAAGGGGATACGATCTTGATGCTGCCGGGCACCTTGCACGCAATCGGGCCAGGCTTATTGTTGTATGAAGTCCAACAAACATCGGATATTACCTACCGGGTATATGATTGGAAACGCCCTCAAACACCCGAACGCCGCCTGCAAATCGAAGAATCGCTGGTAGTGGCCGATCCACGAAAGGTGAGCAAAGCCACTGCTTTGCCAGAGGTAAAGGATGGAACCCACTCCATGTTATGCCAGTCGGACTATTTCCAGCTTCACTACCTTATATCCAGACATCGACCGGCTCAGCTCGACACCGGCGGTGAAAGTTTCCATGCCCTTACTGGCATCCAGGGGCAGGGGGTGGTGGTTTTAAATGAGCAGGTATACCCCTTAAACCTTTATGAATCGCTCATCATCCCCGCTTGCTGCGGTGCTTACGAAGTTACGGCAAAGAATGACGACTTTCGGGTATTGCTGGCACACGGGTGAGGGGAGATTATTCTTTTTTCGGACGCACAAACATTTGCAGCGCTGAACCAATCAGGACCAGCCCAAGAATCAATTTGAGCAGGGTGGAAGATACCAACCCAAACAATAGACCACCCGCAATCGCCCCAATGACCGATCCCAACGCCATTGGAGAAACGATCAGCTTGAAGGCTCTCCAATCGAACAGTCTGCCGGTGTGGTAATAACGCAGCAACCCGATCGAGACGGCTGGCAGGCTGATCATCACACTGGCCGTTCCGGCGATTTTGACCCCCACTCCGAAGATGAGGATCAAGGTAGGGATGATCAACTCACCGCCCGCCACCCCTAATGTGCTGCTGACGATCCCAATTAATACCCCAGCTACACCAGCGACTAAACATTGGATGACCAGGGGACCGTCCATCAAGTTCAGGCTGATGGCGGGAAGGAAGCTTTCTACTACCAGCAGGATGCCAATCGAAACCAACAAGGTCTTGATCCAGCGTTCCAATGTGTGAACATGAATGCGGCTGGCGAACCCAGCCCCAAAAAATGCGGCGACCATCGCCCCAGCGATCATGGACAGTAGAATCGGGAGCAACTCCAGCAGGGGAAAATCGGACGCGACCCGCAGGCGGACGATTAAGGAGGCGATTAATGTCACCAGGCTGACGGCCAGATTGATCGCCACGGCTTCACGCGCCTGGAGCTTTAAGATACTGACTAAAACCGGCAAACGGTATTCAGCACCCCCAACACCCATCAAACCACCCAAGAGGGAAATTGGGATAGCGGCGATGAAGGCGATTAAACTCTGCATGGATGACCCTGGCGGTAGAATAAGAGCATGTCTGGATACAAACCTTTTAAGAAGGGACGATTCCTGCCAAGACCGGCAGCCGACACCACCAACGCTGGGCAGCAGGAGGGCTTGTCCTCCGGCGTTGAATAGCCACATTCAATGGTTTTGTACCATTTGACACAAATTAATATTTCGTCTATACTATTTTATATGTGAATATTTCATTCAGTATGGATTATGGATACTGAATGCCTCGTTTATCCATTCGATTGGGTTCGTCTGAAGGATACTGTTGTTTTTACCCGCTGGGTAGGGTCCTTTCGGCATTGCACCACAGACCAGGCGCTTACCTGGATCGATCGGACGAGGTGATTCCCCCGGACGAGTTTCCAACAATTTAAATCCCTTTGCAATTTCCAGTTTCAGGCGTTGGATCAGAGGAGGTGGTAAACCAGCGATAGCATTTAGGTTTGGGTCACCGCTCATGGCGAAAAATTAGGTCAGAAAGACGGCTTAATCCCTTTCTCTAATCCGGTGCTGTATACCTGCGGTGTATCCGCGACCGTCTTCTCTGCTTTGTTGGGTATCTTGGTTAACCCGCTTTTCCTACCCTTACAAGTGAGTATTTTTAACCGAAAAGTACGCTAAACATTCCTTTCTATTGCTTAAAGCCGGATTGTTGAAACGTTGAGAGACGAATGTTAAAGGGATCAACAATTTCGGCACCCAAGAGGTGTGAATAATGAGCATCGATGCCCATCCAGAACTTCCAGAATTTGATTATATCCGGCCAGGCACGGTGATGGAGGCCAGCCGTTTTTTGGCTGAGCACCCCGGGGAAGCCCGCCCGCTGCTTGGTGGTACGGATATTTTTGTCCGCCTGCGAGATGGTTTTTATCATGAAAAGTACCTGGTGGATGTCAAAAAACTTGACAATACCGGGGTTATCAGCTTTGACCCGCTGCAAGGGTTGACCCTCGGTGCGGGCGTGAGCATGAACCGGGTGATCGCATCGCCCGAAGTGCGGTCGAATTATCCGCTCCTGGCAGAGGCCTGCCGCACGGTGGCTTCCTACCAACTGCGTACCCGGGCCACAGTGGTTGGTAATATTTGCAACGCTTCACCGGCCGGCGACACGATTGGGGCCTGCCTGGTCATGGGCTCTGGATTAAATGTTCACGGGGTGAGCGGCTACCGGCGGGTGGAGCTGGCGTCGTTCTTTCTTGGCCCCGGAAAAACGGTGCTGCAGCCCGGTGACATCGTCACCTCGATCCATATCCCGGTGCAGCCAAAAGGTGCCGCCGGCACCTATATCAAGCTGGGGCGTAACACATGGAGTGATCTATCTATTGTCGGGGTGACAGCCTATGGAGTCCCTGACCCGGCCTTGGCCTCCGGCTACCGTGTTCGGATGGCGTTGGCCTCGGTAGCGCCTGTCCCGCTCCTTGTTCCAAGCGTGGAAGAGTTTTTGGCGGCTAACCCGATTACGCCTGACTCCCTCCGCCAGGCGGCTCGCCTGGCTCAGGCTGCTTGCCACCCGATTGATGACGTTCGCGGCAGCGCACGCTACCGCAAAGCCATGGTTCGAAATTTAGCCGAAAAGGCTTTACTGACGACCTGGCAGCGATTGCAGGCTCTGGCGGGGAGCGCCTGAGCCCTCCACTCGATCCGCGCGCATCACTCCGGGCCTTGGATATCCTTTTGAATTAATGAGGTGAATGATGGCAAATCATCGGATTATTTTGACGATTAATGGTGAAACAGAGCAGGTTGAGGTACCCTCGCAGATGACCTTGCTGCAGATGCTGCGAGAAAAGTTGGCTTTTACGGGTACCAAAAATGGCTGTATGGCGGGCGAATGCGGGGCCTGCACGGTTCTGATGGATGGAGAACCGGTTAATAGTTGTATGGTCCTGGCCGTTGAATGCCACGGTAGTACGATTATTACGGTGGAAGGGTTAGCAAAAGACGGAGTGCTCCATCCTGTTCAGCAGACCATCATTGAGCACGGCGGTGTGCAGTGTGGTTTTTGCACCCCAGGGATGCTCATCTCTGCCCGGGCCTTGTTAGATCGGAATGCCGATCCGAGCGAAGAAGATATACGCGAGGCGTTGGTTGGCAACTTATGCCGCTGCACCGGATATATCCGGATCATCGATTCGGTTCGTGATGCCGCCGAACGCCAGCAGGTTTTGAGTCTTTAATAGTGGAGAGAGCCATGCAAAGACGAGCTAAAGAACAAAAAACTCCTCAACCGATAGGTGACAGTGTAACGCGGGTTGAAGCACGCGAAAAAGTGGTTGGTTCCGCTTTGTTCACCGACGACCTGCAGTTTGGAGCTGGGTTGCTGTATGCGCGGATCAAGCGCAGCAGCGTTCCGCATGCCCTGATCAAAAGTGTGGATACCAGCAAAGCACGCGCCTTACCCGGGGTAAAGGCTGTGGTAACCGGCGCAGATTTCACGGGTTATATCGGCTTGTATCTGACAGACCGGCCTATCTTCTGTCGCGATCGAGTGCGATACATCGGGGACCCGGTTGCCGGTGTGGCGGCGGTTAGCGAAGCAATCGCTGAGGAAGCGGTTGGCTTAATCGAAGTGGAATACGAGCCTCTGCCGGTGGTTTTCGACCCGGAGTTCGGGGTGACCCCAGAGGCGGTGGTGCTGCATCCTGATTTGGGTAAATATGATGTCGCGAATTTTATTTTCCCCAAGCCAGGGACTAACATAGCCAACCACTTCAG
>Ga0207950_100349_pt1 | contig 16223 bp, 8 predicted proteins | sample Subbio11_8B_AprC_FD_184814 | JGI IMG/M metagenome (GOLD analysis project Ga0207950, IMG submission 184814) | Serpentinite rock and fluid subsurface biosphere microbial communities from McLaughlin Reserve, California, USA - CR11_8B_AprC (SPAdes) | ecosystem: Environmental > Terrestrial > Deep... | reverse complement strand
GCCCCCGCCGCCGGCGGTGGCCGCGGCGCAGCCCGGCCCCGCCGCACCGCGCATCGACGGCGCTGCGGCCCACGACCTGTTTGCCGCGCACGACTGGCGCCCGCCGGCGCCACCGCCAGCACCGCCGGTGGCCGAGGCCGCCGCGCCGCCGCCGCGCGTCGCGCCGCCGCTGCCGTTTCGCTACCTCGGCCGCCTCGAGGAGCCCGACGGCAGCGTCGCCGTCTTCCTGCTGCGCAGCGGCAGCGGCAACGAACGCCAGCAGCCGCCGATCGTCGTTCGCGCCGGCGACCTGATCGCGCCGCACCACCGCGTCGACCAGATCGGCCCGCGCAGCATGCGCCTGACCTACCTGCCGCTCGCGCAGGCCCAGACCCTGTCCTTCACCGCGACCCCGTGATGCCCCCTGCCCCTTGCCCCCGCCGCGCCGTCGCGCGCCTGGCCCTGGCCGCTGCCGCCGCCCTGCTCGCCGCCGGCTGCGCGACGACCCACCCGGCGATCGACGAAGGCGACGCGCTGATGGCCGAGGGCCGCGTCGACGAGGCCGTCGCGCGCATCGAGCAGGGCCTGCGCGAGGCACCGGGTGACCCGCGGCTGCGTGCGGCGCTGTGGCGCCAGCGCGACCTCGCCATCGCGCACCTGGTCGCGCAGGCCGAGGCCGAACGCATGGCCGGGCGCGTGGCCGCCGCGCGCGCGCTGCTCGAACGCGCCCAGCGCCTGGACGCCAGCCACCCGCGCGTGCGCGACACGCTGGCCACCCTCGACGCCGACCAGCGCGTGGCCGAGCTGCTTGCCCTGGCCCACGAGCGCCACGCCGCCGGCGACACCGATGCCGCGCTGGCGCGGCTGCGCGAGGCGCTGGCGCTGGCGCCGCGGCACGTGCAGGCGCGCCGCCTGGCCGAGCAGTTGCGCGCCCAGCCGCAGCGCGGCCCGACGCCGACGGCGGCGATGGCCGCCGCGCTGGCCACCCCGGTCACGCTCGAATTTCGCGACGCTCCGCTGACTGCGGTCTTCGAGGTGCTCGCGCGCACCGCCGGCGTCAACTTCGTCTTCGACCGTGACGTGCGGCCCGACATCCGCGTCACGATCTTCGTGCGCCAGACCCCGGTCGACGAGGTCGTGCGGCTGATCACCCGCACCAACGGCCTCGAGCGCGTTGCGCTCAACGCCAACACGCTGCTGATCCACCCCGACACCCCGGCCAAGGCCCGCGAATACCAGGAGCTGGTCACGCGCACCTTCTTCCTGGCCAACGCCGAGGCGCGCCAGGTCCAGGGCATGGTGCGCGCGCTGGCCGGCACGACCTCGATGTTCGTCGACGAGCGGCTCAACGCGCTGGTCGTCAAGGACAGCCCCGAGGCGGTGCGGCTGGCCGAGCGGCTGATCGACTCGATCGACGTCGCCGAGCCCGAGGTCGTGCTCGAGGTCGAGGTGCTCGAGGTCAACCGCACGCGGCTGCTCGAGCTGGGCCTGCGATTCCCCGACCAGATCGGCCTGGGCCGGCTGCAGGGCGAGCGCGCGACGACCATCATCTCGCCCGGGCTGCCGCAGGTCACCACGCCGATCCCCGGCGGCCAGCTCGCGCCGGGCTTCGTCGACATCAACGCGCTGGGCAACCTGACCGGCTTCATCGCCAACCCGGCGCTGACGCTGAACCTGCGCCGCGAGGCCGGCGACGGCAACACCCTGGCCAACCCGCGCATCCGCGTGCGCAACCGCGAGAAGGCGCGCATCCACATCGGCGACCGCCTGCCGGTATTCACGACCACCGCGCAGGCCAACGTCGGCGTCACGGCCTCGGTGTCGTTCCTCGACGTCGGCCTCAAGCTCGACGTCGAGCCGCTCGTGCACCTGGGCGACGAGGTCTCGATGAAAGTCCAGCTCGAGGTCAGCTCGGTGGTGCGCGAGATCAGCGGCCCGGCCGGCGCGCTGGCCTTCCAGATCGGCACGCGCAGCGCCAGCACCGCGCTGCGCCTGCGCGACGGCGAGACGCAGGTGCTCGCCGGCCTGATCAGCAGCGAGGAGCGCAACAGCGCCAACCGCCTGCCGGGGCTGGGCGACCTGCCGATCGTCGGGCGGCTGTTCGGCAGCACGCGCGACAGCAACCTGCGCACCGAGATCGTGCTGCTGATCACGCCGCGCGTCGTGCGCAGCGTGCAGCCGCCGGACTTCGCGCGGCTCGAGCACCCGGCCGGCACCGCCGCCGACGTCGGCATCGCGCCGCTGCGGCTGTCGCCGACCGCGCCGGGCGCGCTGGCGATCACCAGCGGCACCGGTCGCCCCGGGGCGCGGCCCGCGGCGGCGCCGCCCCCGGCGCCAGAGGCCCCGGCCGAGCCGACGCCGGCGGTCGAGCCGCCGGCGCCCGCTGCCGCAGCGCCCGCTGCACCCGCCACGCCGGCCGCAGAAGCCGCCCCTGCCGCCGCGCCGCCGGCGCCGGCCCCCGGCGCCGTGCGCCTGGTGCCGCTCGCGCCGCTGCCGGCCACGCCGCTGCCCGGCCAGCGCGCGCCCTGAGCCCGAGGCCCTGCGCACCATGCAGCCCGTCGCCCGCGGCTTCACGCTGATCGAGCTGGTCGTCACCGTGGCCATCGTCGCGGTGCTGGCCTCGGTCGCGATGCCGCTGCTCGAGCTGCATGCGCAGCGCGAGCGCGAGGCCGAGCTGCGCCACGCGCTGCGCACGATCCGCGGTGCGCTCGACGCCTACAAGCGCGCCTACGACGAAGGCCGCATCGAGCAGCGCACCGGGGCCAGCGGCTACCCGCGCGATCTCGAGTCGCTGGTGCGCGGCGTGCCCGACGCGCGCAGCCCGCAGGGCGCGCCGATCATTTTCCTGCGCCGCCTGCCGCGCGACCCCTTCCACCCCGACCCCAGCGTGCCCGCCGCGCAGACCTGGGGCCTGCGCGCCTACGCCAGCCCGCCCGATGCGCCGGCGCGCGGCGAAGACGTCTTCGACGTCTACTCGCTGTCGCCGCGCAGCGGCATCAACGGCATACCGTACCGGCAATGGTGAACGCGATGCGCCGCCGCGGCTTCACGCTGATCGAGCTGATGGTCGTCATGGCCATCGTCGCGACGCTGCTGACGATCGCCGCGCCGCGCTACTTCGAGCACCTCGACCGCGCCCGCGAGGCCACGCTGCGCCAGACCCTGGTCGTCACGCGCGACGCGATCGACCGCTTCCACGCCGACCACGACCGCTACCCGCGCTCGCTCGACGAACTGGTCGAGCGGCGTTACCTGCGCCGCGTGCCGGTCGACCCGATCACCGAGCGCAGCGACACCTGGGTCCTGCTGCCGCCGCCGGCGCGCGCCGACGGCACGCCGCCCGCCGAAGGCAGCGTCTGGGACCTGCGCAGCGGCGCCGTCGTCGAGGGGCGCGACTTTGAGCAGTGGTAGCCGCCAGCCACCGCAGCCACGGCCGCAGGTGCAGCCGCCGCCGGCGCGCGGCGTGGCCTACCTGCTGGTGCTGTTTGCCGTCGCCGCGCTGGGCCTGACCGCGGCCGGCACCGGCCAAGTCTGGCAGACCGTCGCCCAGCGCGAGCGCGAGACCGAACTGCTGTTCGTCGGCGAGCAGTTCCGCCAGGCGCTGGCCGCGTACCGCGACCGCAGCCCCGAGGGCACGCCGAGCGCCCCGGCCAGCCTCGACGACCTGCTCGAAGACCGTCGCCAGCCGGTGCCGCTGCGTCATCTGCGCCGGGTCTGGCGCGACCCCATGAACCCGCAAGGCGAATGGGGCCTGGTGCGCGCCGGTGGCCGCATCGTCGGCATCCACAGCCTGCACGACGCACCGCCGCTGCGCACCCGCTTCGAGCCGCGCGACGCCGCCTTTGCCGGCGCCGCCTCGGTCATGCAATGGGTCTTCGTGCCGCCGCCGCGCGCTGCCGCCGACCCCGTCAGCCCAACCGCTGCCCCCGAGGTCACGCCATGAACGCCATCACCGCCCCGTTCGAGCGCCTGGATCCGCGCGACCTCGAGCACCTGCTGCTGACGCTCGAGAAGTCGCTGGCCGTCAAGACGCGCACGCACTTCTTCCTGTGGACGCAGGGCGCGCTGCAGGGCTTCGTCGCGCACGAGGCGCTGTGGTGCGCGCAGGGCGAGCTCGAGCGGCTGCGCCTGCACATCGAGCCGTTCTCGCGCGCGGTGCCCGGCGAGCGCGTGACCCGGCAGATGGCCGACCCGGTCGACGGCCTGCTGCCGCGGCTGGCCGACGAATGGCTGCGCCACGGCCGTCGCCCGCTGCTGCTGAGCCGCCACGGCGGCGAGCAGACGGCGCGCCGCCAGCTCATCGCCGAACTGGCGCGCTGCGGCTACGACCATGTCGCCGCGCACGGCGTGCGCGAGGCGCAGGGCGAGGGCGGCAGCTTCTTCGTCTACGCCGGCCTCGGCCACCTGCCCGGCGCGCGCGACGCCTGGCTGATCGACCTGCTGATGCCGCACCTGCACCTGGCCTGGCAGCGCGTGCGCCAGCACGAGGACGACGGCACCACCGCGACCACCCCGGTCGCCCTGCTGACGCGCCGCGAGATCCAGGTCCTGCACTGGGTGCGCCACGGCAAGACCAACCTGGAGATCGGGCAGATCCTGGGCATCAGCGCGCCGACCGTCAAGAACCACCTGCAGAACCTCATGCGCAAGCTCAATGTCGCCAACCGCGCGCAGGCGGTGGCCAAGAGCGCGACGCTGCGGCTGGTCGTGCACAGCGACCCGCGGCCGGCGGCAACGGCGCCGGTGCAGTGAGCTGCGGCGTGGACTGGGGCCGGCGGCGGATCCAGGCAAGACCTGACCCGGCCCACAGACTGGCCGACGCGGCGCCCGAACGGCGCGCCGGCCTCGCAGAGCGCCGCGACGGCGCCTGCGGACACAAAACCCACCAAACGGACTACGCCGCGACCCGGTGTGCCGAACATGGCCGCAATGTGCGCTGCCTACAGTTCCGCTCAACCCGGGCTGACTGTCCTTCGCCCCTGGTCGGCACGGGTCAGAAGAGTCTGTCATCCCACGCACCCCTGGGTGCACACCCTCATATCGCAAGGAGTTCCTCATGAAGACTTTGCTCAAGCCCATCGCCGTGGCCGTGCTGGCCTTCGCAGCGGTCGGCGCCGCGCTGGCGCAAACGACCCCCCGGATCGACCCCGGGAGTGTCACCGGCAACGGCCACTTCTTCTTCTCGGTGTGGGACGGCAACTCGTCGTACCTCCGCGGCACCAGCCTGCCGATGGACACGTTCCTCGCCGGCGTCGCCGCGCCCGGCCTCTACAGCTTCTCGCTGGCGGCCGACCCGCTGTTCCTCGACTGGCTGCGCGGCACCGCGACGACCCCCGCGGCGAACTTTTCCAACATCGAATGGGGCGCGACCGCGATCGACGTCGCCGGCGCGCGTCGCCAGTTCGAGACCCAGCAGCAGGGCGCGGCCAGCCCCACGCGAATCGACGATGCCAACATTCGCGGCTACCTTGGCAACATCATGAACTGGGTCAACTGGAACAACGACGACCTCCCCGGCCTCAGCCCGACCTCCTCGATCGTTGTCGGCAGCGCCGACCGCAGGTACGGCGGCAGAATCACCCACTACGGCCGCAACACGAACAATGCGATGGGCTTCTTCCGCCATGGCACCGAGCTGAACAACAGCATCGAGACCGGGCTGAACCTGCTGCGCGTCGACGCGCGGTCGACCGGCGTCGCGCTGGCCACGTATACGCTGCAGAACGACGGCGGCGCGGCCTTCCCGCTGCGCGTCTGGATCGACTTCGACAGCGCCTCGCCGACCTTCGGCCAGTTCAACGTCGCCGCGGTGCCCGAGCCCGAGACCTACGCGATGCTGCTCGCCGGCCTCGGCCTGATGGGCGCGATCGCCGCGCGCCGCCGCCAGCGCGGCTGACCCGCACCGAACCACGGCTACACCGGGTGGGGCGTGAAGCCTCGCCCGGCTCCCGCTGAGCCGCTTTCCGCATACACCCCATACGCCCCGCCAGGGGCCAAGGACCACAGCCATGACCACCTTCCGACTCAAGCACATCGCCGTCGCGAGCACGCTCGCCCTCGCCGCGCTCGGCAGCAGCCCGGCGCTGGCGCAACTCAGCGCCAACCCCGCCGCGGCGGCGATCGTCGCCGACGCCAACCTCAACGACCGCGTGCTGTTCGTTTCGGGCGCGTCGGCGGTCTTCGCCGGCTTCGGCCAGATCGCGACGACCCTGCTGCAGCCCGGCTTCGTGCGCTTTGCGCCGCTGGCCGGCACCGGCCGCACCGACACCGACTACGTCGCCTTCGCCGGCAAGCTGGCCGCCGCCGCCGGCGGCTGGGCCGCCGGCACCAACGTCATCATCATCAACCGCACGGTCGGTGGCTCGGTCTGGGGCGTCAACCCGGTGGCCCGCGCGACGAGCATCGAGTCGCTCGACGTCAGCGCCGCCTCGTGCACCGCAGGCTCCGGCACCCCGGCAGCGCCGTTTCGCTGCGGTCTGAACAACCGCGTGCCCAACGCCGGCGTCTCCGACGTCGCGCCGGCGCTGTTCGTCGGTGAGATCAACAACGAGGGCGAGACCCCGGCCCTGCCGCTGCGCCCGGACGAGCTCGCCACGCTGACCGCGCTGCCGATCTATACGCTGGGCTTCGGCGTGCCGGTGACCAACAACGTGCCCGACACCGTGCGGCTCAACCGCGCGACGCTCAATGGCATCCTGTCCGGCAGGATCCAGACCTGGGGCGACGTCCGGGTCGGCGCCGACCCCGCGCTGCCAGCCGCGCTCGCCGCTGCCGACATGCTGGTCTGCCGCCGCGTGCCGGGCTCGGGCACGCAGGCGATCGCCAACCTCTACTTCGGCAACCACCCTTGCACGGCGACCACGAACACCCCCATGAACCGCCTCGACACGCCGGCGTGGGACGTGGGGACGCGCACCTTCACGGTCGAGGGTAATGTCGGCGGCCTGAATGTGGTCGAGCTGAACACCTCGGGCCAGGTGCGGGCTTGCCTCAACAACGCGGTGGTCGCGTCGGGCCGGTCGTTTGTCGCCGCGGCGACGCCGGCGACGCTGAATACCGTCACCGGCGTGGTCACCCCCGGCACCGGCTACACCCACTTCACGACCGCTGACCGCAGCGGTCGCACGACGCTGGTGCAGTTCCGCGACGGCCGCGTGCACGCCGCGGTCGGCCTGCTCTCGCTCGACAGCCTGAGCGATTCCCGCACCGGCAACACCGGCTGGAGCTTCCGGCCGCTCGACGGCGCCGGCCGCATGACCTGGAACGCGCCCCCCGCCGCGCCGACCGTCAGCGGCAGCGGCCGCCACGCGACGGTGGCCAACCTGATCGACGGCACCTGGGACAAGGTCGGCGTGATCTCGTTCAACATCCCCGCCCGCACGACCGGCAACATGGAAGCGCTGGCCAACGCCGTCGTCACTGCGGCACGCGACCCGCAGATCCTGACCAGCCAGCCCGCGCTTCGCTTCGCCGCGGTGGCCGTCCATGGCTCGCCCGACCCGGCCAACACCGGCCAGGTCCAGCGCGTGGCGTTTGCCAGCAACGACCAGTGCGGCCCGCTGAACCTGCTGCCGTAAGCCGTCACCTCGCACCAGCCTGCACCAGGGGTCGCCCGAGCGGCCCCAAGCCCCGCAGCAATGCGGGGTGAGCGGCGAAGCACGGGCCCCACCCGTGCTTCGCCGATTGCGCTTTTCCGCCCCGGCTTGACGGGGCTGCTTCGATGCCCGACCCCGCGATGCCCCGCCTGACCCACCCCACGCCCCGCGTCCATTCCCTGGCCCGGCGCATTGCGCAGAGGCTCCGCAGATCGGCGCGCTGGCCCGCCGCCGTGGCGGCGCTGCTGCTGGCGCTGCCGACGGCCGCGCAGCCACCGGCGGCGCCGCCCGCACCCCCGGCTGCGGCGGCCGACCCGTCCGAGCCGCCACGCTTTGACGTCCTGGAATACCGCGTCGAGGGCAACACCCGGCTGCCGCGGATCGCGGTCGAGCGCGCGGTGATCGCGCACCTCGGGCGCGCGCGCACGCTGGCCGACGTCGAGCGCGCCCGCGAGTCGCTCGAGCAGGCCTACCACGGCGCGGGCTACCTGACGGTGGTCGTCGCGATCCCGCCGCAGCGCGTCGACGCCGGCATCGTGCGGCTGCAAGTGACCGAGGCGCCGGTCGAGCGGCTGCGCATCGTCGGCGCGCGGCACTTCCTGCCCAGCCAGGTGCGCGCCGGCGCGCCGACGGTCGCCGAGGGCCGGGTGCCGAACTTCCAGGACTTCCAGGCCGAGCTCGTCGCGCTCAACCGCCACCCCGACCGCCGCGTGACGCCGGTGCTGCGCCCGGGGCGCACCCCGGGCACGGTCGAGATCGACCTGCGCGTGCAGGACGAGCTGCCGCTGCACGGCAGCCTCAGCCTCGACGACCGCCACAGCCGCGACACGACCCGCACCCGGCTCGGCGCCAGCCTGCGCTGGGACAACCTGTGGGCGCGCCAGCACAGCCTGGGGCTGACGGTGCAGACCGCGCCCGAGCGCCCGCGGGACAGCCGCGTGCTGTCGCTGAACTACTCGCTGCCGCTGCCCAGCGGCGACATGCTCGCGCTCTACGGCGTGCGCTCGGACAGCGACGTCACCGCGCTCGGCGATCTGCAAGTGCTGGGCCGCGGGCTGATCGCCGGGCTGCGCTACATCCGCCCGCTGCCGATCGGCGAAGGCGCATTCCACAGTCTCAGCGCCGGCGTCGACTACAAGGACTTCGACCAGACCGTCGCGCTGGTCGGCGCCGGCGGCTTTGCCTCGCCGATCGAATACCTGCCGTTCACGCTGGGCTGGGACGCGAGCTGGTTCGGCGAGCAGCGCAACACCCGCGCCGGGGTCAGCGCCAACTTCCATTTCGGCGGGCTGGTCGGCGACCCGCAGCAGTTTGCCGACAAGCGCTTTCGCGGCCGGCCTTCGTACTTCTACCTGCGCGGGCAGGTCTCGCACGAGCGCGGCGACGCCGCTGGCGCCGGGCTTGCGCTGCGGCTGCGCTGGCAGCTCGCCGACCAGGCCTTGATCGCCAACGAGCAGTTCGTGATCGGCGGCGCCGACAGCGTGCGCGGCTACTACGAGTCGGCCGCGGTCGGCGACCGCGGGCTGAGCGCCAGCCTCGAGCTGCGCAGCGCCGACCTGCTGCGCCGGGCCACCGCCGGCCGCGGCGAGCCGGCTGCGGCCGGCGCCGCTGCCACTGCAGCGGCGCCCAGCCCCTGGCGGCTGCAGGCGCGCGCCTTCGTCGACGCCGGCACGGTCGAGGTCATCGACCCGATCACCGCGACCGACCACTTCACGCTGGCCAGCCTGGGCCTGGGCCTGAGCCTGAGCCACGCGACCGCGCCCACCGGCCGCGGGCTCGACGCGAGCCTGTACTGGGCCTACCCCTTGCGCAGCGTCGGCGCAACCGAGCGCGGCGACCACCGCCTGCATTTCAGCCTCAGCTACGACTGGTAGCACTGCTGTCACACAGCCGCAGCAAGCTGGCGCCAGGCCCAAGCTGCGGCCCTGCCCCCGCCCTACCCGCCCTGCCGCGAGCCCGCCATGAACCGCCACTGCCACCGCCTCGTCCACAACGCGCGCCTCGGCGCGCTGGTGCCTGCAGCCGAGTCCGCGCGCAGCCACGGCAAGCCGGCCAGCGGCAGCCGGCGCGCGCGCCGCGGCCCCCGGCTGGCCGCGCTGGCCGCTGCCGCGGTCTGCGCCGCTGCCGGCGGCGACGCCGCAGCCCAACTGCCGGTAGCCGCCCAGAACTTCGTCTCGCATGGGCAGGCGCAGGCGCAGGCGATCCATGCGCAGCGCATGCAGGTCGACCAGGTCGGCAACCGCGCGATCCTCAACTGGCAGCAGTTCAACCTCGGCCGCAACGCCGAGCTGCAGTTCCGGCAGGTCGAGGCGCCGGGTGGTGCCGCGGTCGCCGGCGCGGCGTTCACGACGCTCAACCGAATCCACGACGCCAACCCCAGCCGCATCGCCGGCGCGATCACGCAGGCCGCCGGCCAGCAGGCCAACATCATCCTGGTCAACGCCAACGGCATCGTCTTCGCGCAGGGCGCGCAGGTCAATGTGCACAGCCTGACGGCGAGCACGCTCGACGTCGCCGACCGCTTCGTGCTTGACCGCATGCTGGGCGGCGCGGTCTCGGAAGCTCAATTCGCCGGCACGACCAACGCGGGCGCCCGCATCGTCGTCGAAGAGGGCGCGCGGCTGACCGCCGGCAGCCAGGGCCGGGTGATGCTGATCGCGCCGCAGGTCGAGAACCGCGGCCACATCGAGGCCCCCGACGGCCAGGTCGTGCTCGCCGCCGGCACCCGCGCGTACCTGCGTGCCGCGGGCGCCGAGGACCCGAGCCTGCGCGGCCTGCTGGTCGAGGTCGACAACGCCGCCGGCAGCCCCGGCCAGGCGGTCAACCTCGGCACGCTGTCGGCGCCGCGCGGCAACGTGACGATGGTCGGGCATGCCGTCAACCAGAGCGGGATCGCGCGTGCGACCAGCTCGGTCTTCGCCAACGGCAGCATCTACCTGCGCGCGCAGGACAACCCGCGGGCGGATGGCCCCAATCTCGTTGCGACGCGCGGCGGCCGCGTCGAGCTCGGCGCCGGCAGCCGCACCGAGGTGCAGCCCGAGACCAACGATGCCTCGACCGTCGCCGACGGCGAGGGCGGCCGCGACCTGCCCAGGCCCGGCCTGGTGCGCGTGCAAGGCCAGCAGGTGCTGGTGCAGGGCGGCGCCGCGGTCGCTGCACCTTCGGGCCGCGTCGAGTTTGGCGCAGCCGACAACCCGTCGGTGGCGCGGTCGCCAAACATGCCGGCGTCGGCAACGGCCTGGGTCCACATTGCCAGCGGCGCGCGGATCGACGTCGCCGGGCTGCGCGGCGTGGCCTTGCAGGCCGGGCGCGGCACGCTGCCGGTCGAGCTGCGCGGCGACGAGCTGAAAGACTCGCCGATCAACCGCCAGGGCCCGCTGCGCGGGCGCAAGGTCTACATGGACGTCGAGCGCGCGCTCGAGCGCGCCGAGGCCGGCGAGCCGACGCTGGTCGCGCTCGACAGCCTGCGCGCCTATGCACAGCGCATCGAGCGCGGCATCGCCGAGCGCTCGACGCGCGGCGGCAGCGTCGACATCGCCTCGGCGGGCAGCGCGGTCATCGAGCATGGGGTGACGATCGACCTCTCCGGCGGCAGCCTGGACTTCGGGCAGGCCCGCGTCCGCAGCGACATGCTGTCGGCGCAGGGCCGGCTGGTCGGCGTGGCCGAGGCGCGCGCCGACCAGCGCTACGACGCGATCGTCAGCCGGTATGTCGTCGAGCACGAACGCTGGAACCGGCGCGACGAGATCGTGCTGCCCAGCGGCTGGCAGACCGTGCCGGGCTACACCGAGGGCCGCGACGCCGGCAGCCTCGCTGTCAGCGGCCCCGGTACGGTCGTGATGCAGGGCACCCTCGTCGGGGCGACGGTCACCGGCGCGCGTCAGCAGGCCCTGGGCCGGCCACCGCGCGGCCCCCGCCTGCAGGTCGGTCTGGAAGTCCTCGGTCCCGACGGCCGGCCACCGCCGGACCACACGCTGAACCAGCGGGTCGTGCTCGGCCGCAGGGCGCAGACGCTGGTCGGCCATGCCCCGGGCGCACCGCTGCCGCAGGAGCTGGTCGACGAACTGACGCTGGACATGGCGCAACTGCGCGCCGGCGCGGTGGCCGAGCTGACGGTGCTGAGCAACCAGGCGTTCGAGCTGCGCGAGGCGCTGCGGCTGCCGCAGGGCGGCACCCTGACCGTCGTGGCGCCCGAAGTCCTCGTGCGCGCCAACATCGACGCGCCGGCCGGCCGCATCGGGCTGACCGCGCGCGAGGTCGCGACGCAGCCGTTTGCCGATGCGCGGCTGCAAGTCGCCGACGGTGTCGCGCTGAGCGCGCGTGGCGCCTGGGTCAACCAGCGGCCCGGCGCGCCCGGCGGCGACGGCAGCCTGGCGATGATCGACGGCGGCAGCGTGTCGCTGCAGGCGCTCTCGCGCGTCGTCGATGGCAGCTACGTCAGCACCGGCCGCCTGCTGCTGGGCCGCGGCGTGTCGATCGACGCCTCGGGCGGCGCGCACCAGGCGGCCAGCGGCGCGCCGCGCGGCGGGCGCGGCGGCAGCCTGGTGCTGGAGGGCCACGACCTGCAGGGCTTCGACACCGCCAGCGTTCAGGCCTGGGGCTGGAGCCGCGGCGGCAGCCTGAGCCTGACCGCGCGCGAGGTACGGGTGGCCGACGCGGCGCCGGCCGAGGCCGCGACCCGGCCGGACCTGCTGTGGCTGGACCCCGGGCATTTCGGCCGCGGCGGCTTCGCCAGCCACAGCCTGCGTGCGCTCGACCGGCTCGAGGTGGCCGACGGCACGCGGGTCCTCGCGCAGGTGCAGCACCGCGTCGCACGCGCCGACGCCATGCTGCGGCCGACCGGGACGCCGATGGCGGCCTTGACGCAGACCGTGCTGCGCCCCGAGCACGAGCGCGAGGCGGCCAGGCTGACGCTGCACGCGCGCCAGGACGGCGCCGACACCGGCGAGCTGCGCATCGGCAGCGGCGCCCATGTCGAGGTCGACCCCGGCGGCAGCATCGGGCTCGAGGCGCGCCACCAGCTCGTCGTCGACGGCACGCTGCGCGCGCCAGGCGGGCGGCTGACATTGGCGGTGCAGATTCCGCCCGGGGGCTTTGAGCGCGAGGATCGGCCGCCGCACCTGATCTGGCTGGGTGCGCAGGCCCGGCTCGATGCCGCCGGCACGGCGCTGACCTGGCGCGACGCGCGCGGCCTGCGGCAGGGCCGCGTGCTGCCCGGCGGCGAAGTGCGGCTGTCGACCGGCGGTGCGCTGGTCGCCCAGCCGGGCGCGGTCGTCGACGTCAGCGGCGCGGCGGCGCTGCGGCTGGACCTGATCGACGAGGCCGGCCGCATCGGCCGCGTGCTGGCCGGCGATGCCGGCGCGATCGTGATCGACGCCCAGCGCATGGCGTTCGAGGGCCGCATGGCCGCGCAGGCCGGCGCCGTCGGCCAGCGCGGCGGGGTGCTCGACGTGCAGATCGGCCGCAACGCCCGCATCGAGTCGCAGGTCGGCTTCGACCCCGTCGCGTCCGAGCTGCGTCTGCAGCAAGGCGTCGCGCCGCAGACGGCAGCGCTGACGCCGGCCGTCAACCTGCCGGCCGACGGCGCGGTGATGGCCAGGCTCGACGCAGGCGCGCTGCAAGGCTCGGGCATCGAGCGCCTGCGCCTGGGCGGCAGCGACGCGCTGGTGCTGGCCGACGGCGTCGAGCTGGGTGCCGGGCGTGAGCTGCGCGAGGTCGTGCTCGACTTCGCGCGCATCGACACCGAGGGCCAGGCCCACCTGCGCGCCGATACCGTGCGGCTGGGCAACTACGACACGACCAACCGCGTCGGCTCGGCCGGGCGCGAGGGGCCGGGCAGCGGCACGCTCGAGGTCGAGGCAAGGCTGCTCGAGCTGGCCGGCAACCTGCGGCTGCAAGGCCATGCGCAGGCAAGGCTGACCGCGAGCGAGGAATTACGGCTGGCCGGCGTGACCCGCCCGCGGCTGCTGCCGACCGGGACGGCCTCGGGCGAGATCGAGCATTCCGCGACGCTCGACAGCGTGGGCGACCTCACGCTGCGCGCCGGCCGCGTGACCACCGGCACGATGGCCGACGTGCAACTGCGCGCGCCGGGGCGCAGCCTGCGCTTCGAGGCGGCGGGCGCGGCGTCGCCGGCGCCGCTGCTGGCCGCGGCCGGGCGACTGCGCGTCGAGGCGCGCGACATCGTGCAGGCCGGCCGCATCGAGCTGCCGGGCGGGCGCATCGAGCTGCGCGCCACCGACACGCTGAGCCTGGCTCCCGGCAGCCTGACCTCGGTCGCGCTGCCGCAAGGCGCGCTGCTGCCGCTGGGCCGGGTGCGCAACGCGACCGACTGGATCGTCGACATAAGCCCCAACGTTGTGCCTGCCGGGCAGTTGCCGGTGCGGGCGCCGCCGTCGCGCGAGCTGCGGCTCGACGGCGCCGACGTCAGGCTGGCGGCCAACGCGGTGGTCGACGTCTCGGGCGGTGGCGACTTGCAGGCCTGGGAGTTCACCGTCGGGCCGGGCGGCTCGCGCGACATGCTGGCGCAGGCGGGCATGCACGCCGTGCTGCCGGGCGCGCAGCCGGGCTGGGCCAACGCCGACCCGCAGCATGCCACCGGCCTGCCCGCGGGCGAGGCGATCGAACTGCGCGGCGTGCCAGGCCTGCCCGACGGCCGCTACACGCTGCTGCCGGCGCACTATGCGCTGCTGCCGGGCGGGCACGCGCTGCGGCTGGCACCCGCTGCAGCCACCCTGCTGCCCGGGCAGGCGCATACCCGCGCCGACGGCGTGCAGGTGGCTGCCGGCCGCGTGACCGACACCCGCCCCACCGGCGCGACCGTGCAGGGCGACTGGCGCGCGGTCGAGGTCTGGACGCAGGCGCAGGTGCGCGAGCGCGCCGAGTACACGCTGCGCCGCGCGTCCGACTTCCTGCAAGGCGGCGCCAGGCTGGCCGACGCCGGGCTGCTGGCGGTGCAGGCCCGCCACACGCTGGTGCTCGATGCGCAGTTACGCGGCGCCACCGGCGCCGGCGGCCGCGGTGCGGCGCTCGACCTGGTCGCGCCGCGGCTCGCGCTGGTCGGTGCCGGCGGCGCCGCGGTGGCCGACCCCGGGGCGGTGCGGATCGACGTTGCGCAGCTCAACGCGCTGGGGGCAAGCAGCCTGGTGCTGGGCGCGTTGCGCCAGACCACGGCCGACGGCGCCACCCGCCTCGAAGTCGGCACCGACAGCCTGACCCTGGCCAACGGCGAGGCCAGCGCGCTGCGCGCCGGCGAGCTCATCCTGGCCGCGCGCGACACGCTGACGCTGGCCGATGGCGCGCAGGTCCTCGCCACGACGAGCGAGGCAGCCGGCGACGCCGGCGTCTACCGCGTCGAGGGCGACGGCGCGCTGCTGCGCGCGGCCGCGAGCACCGCGCGGGTCGAACGCGATGGCGGCATCGCCCGCCTGCGCGGCAGCCTGGTCGGCGCGGCCGACAGCGTGGTGCAGGGGCGCTCGGTGACGCTGGATGCGACGCAGGACAACCGCTTTGCCGGCCAGACCCGGATCGACGGGCTGGACGGCCAGCTCGCGATCGGCGCGTCGCGGGTGCACTTCGGCTCTCCGGCCGGCGCGGCCGACGGGCTGGTGCTGACGCCCGACACGCTGGCGGCGCTGCCGGCGCTGCAGGCGCTGGCGCTGACCAGCTACTCGGGCTTCGACCTGCACGGCCCGGTGACGGTCGGCAGCGCCGCGCTGCGCGAGCTGCGGCTGCACGGCAGCGCGCTGACCGGCCAGGGCGCTGCCGGCGACGTGGCGACGCTGCGCGCGGCCGAGATCGAATGGGCCAACCCGGGCGGCGTCACGGCCGCTGCCGGCGGTGGCAGCGGCACGCTGGTCGTCGACGCACAGCGGCTGCTGCTGGGTGCGGGCGACAAGGCCGTGACGGGGTTCGGCGCGGTGCATTTCGGCGCCGCCGGCGAACTGCGCGCGAGCGGCAGCGGCACGACCGCCGTGCAGGCCACAAGCACCGCGACCACCGTCGAGACCGCCCGGCTGACCGGCAACGCCAGCGCGCAGCAGCGGCTGCAAGCCGACGCCGGCACCCTGGCCGTGCAGACCCCCGCGCAGCCGCCGGCGGCGCAGGCCGCGGCGTCCGGGCTCGGCGCCGGCTGGACGCTGGCCGCGCCTGCGCTGCGCTTCGACACCCGCGCCGAGCTGCCCAGCGGCAGCCTGGCGCTGGAGACGCTGGCCGGCAGCAGCGGCGACGTGGGGGTCGGCGCCAACGCCCGCATCGACGTCGCCGGCCGCGCCATGGACTTCTTCGACGTCTCGCGCAGCACCTGGGGCGGCACGGTGCGGCTGCACAGCGCCGGCGGCAATGTCACGACGGCCACCGGCAGCGTGATCGACGTCTCCGGCGGCCCCGGCGCCGACGCCGGCCGGCTGCTGGTGGCCGCGCCGCAAGGCGTGGCGGCGCTCGGCGGCACGCTGCGCGGCGAGGCCCGCGCCGATGCCGGCGGCCAGCGCGGTGCGGGTGGGCGCTTCGAGCTCGATGCGCGCACGGTCGGCGACGTCGCGGCGCTGGCCGCCGCGCTGCACAGCGGCGGCTTCGATGCGGTGCAGCGGCTGCGCCAGCGCAGCGGCGACCTGAGTCTGGCCGCCGGCAGCACGCTGCGCGCGCAGCAGA
>Ga0207950_100347_pt1 | contig 16319 bp, 12 predicted proteins | sample Subbio11_8B_AprC_FD_184814 | JGI IMG/M metagenome (GOLD analysis project Ga0207950, IMG submission 184814) | Serpentinite rock and fluid subsurface biosphere microbial communities from McLaughlin Reserve, California, USA - CR11_8B_AprC (SPAdes) | ecosystem: Environmental > Terrestrial > Deep... | reverse complement strand
CCGTCGTGCAGCCCGCGGTCCATGTCGCGCAGCGCGCGCCCGCGCCCCCGCCGCAGACCGTCGCGGCGAGCGTCGTGCGACCGGTCGTCACCTCCTCGCTCGGCGGCGCCGGCGTGGGCGCGCTGGCGCCGCCCGTACCGATCGCGCGCGCCGCTGCGGCGACGCTCCCGCCAGGCACGACACGCTAGGGATGGCATCCCCCCGATGACCCACGTCCCTCCCCCCGGGGCGCCCCGTTCACCGCAGCCGGATGCGGCGCCGGCGAGCGCCTATGGCCTGCGTCGCCCCGCGGCGGCCGAGCCCGCCGCGCAGCCGCTGGTGCGCGTGACGCAGCCCGACCTGATGCGTCGGGCGATGCTGGACCGCTCGCGCGGCCGCCTGCTTCTCGCCGCCGGGGGCTTCATGCTGCTGTTCGGTGCGGTGGCCATCAAACTCGCCCTCGCCACCGTGCTCAACCCGACCGAGGCCCGGCGCGCCATCGCCCTCTCGCGCCCGCCCGCGCCGCCCGCCGAGGCGCCGGTCTCGCGCGCGACCGTGACCGACCGCAACGGCGAGATCCTCGCGGTCTCTCTGCCGCTGACCGCGCTATACGCGAATCCGCGCCAGATCGACGACCCGGCCGCGGTCGCCGACCGGCTGCGTACCGCCCTGCCGCAGCTCGACCGCGAGCGCCTGATCCAGCGCCTGTCCGGCGACCGGCGCTTCGTCTACATCGCCCGTGCCCTGACGCCGCGCGAGATGGCGCAGGTCAACGCGCTCGGCATCCCCGGCCTGAACTTCGAGGAGGCCGAGCGCCGCTTCTTCCCGCAGGGCCGCTCGGCCGCGCACATCGTCGGCGGCGTGGACGTGGACGGCCACGGCATCGCCGGCGTCGAGCGCTTCCACGACGAGCGCCTGCGCGCCAACCCCTCCGAGCGGCTGCGCCTGTCGCTCGACATCCGCATCCAGCTCGCCGTGCGCGATGCGCTGCAGCGCGCCATCACCGATTTCAACGGCATCGGCGGCGCGGGGGTGGTGATGGACGTGCAGACCGGCGAGGTGCTGGCCATGGTCAGCCTGCCCGACTACGACGCCAACGAGGTCGGCGCGGCCACTGCGGATCAGCGCTTCAACCGCGTCACCGTCGGCGTCTACGAGCCGGGCTCGACCTTCAAGCTGCTGACCGCGGCGATGGCGCTCGAATTCGGCACCGCCCAGCCCTGGAGCGGCTACGATGCGTCCCGGCCGATCCGCGTCGGGCGGCACACCATCAACGACTTCCGCGGCAGGAACCGCTGGCTCGCGATGCCGGAGATCGTCGCGCACTCCTCGAACATCGCTTCCGCGCACATGGCCGCGGCGGTCGGCGTGGGCCGCCACCGCGAATTCCTTCAGCGCATGGGCATGACCTCCCGCATGCGCATCGAGATCCCGGAGACCGCGCTGCCGCTGGTGCCGGGCCAGCGGACCTGGCGCGAGCTGAACACCATGACCATCGGCTTCGGCCACGGCATCGCGGTCACGCCGCTGCATGTCGCCAATGCCGGCGCCACGCTGGTCAATGGCGGCATCCTGCGCCAGCCGACCATCCTCGCCCAGGAGCCCGGGGCGCAGCGCGAGGGCACGCGCGTGATCAGCGAACGCACCTCGGACCTGGTGCGCCGGATGATGCGGCTGGCGGTCACGGACGGCTCGGGCCGCTCGGCCGAGGTGCCGGGCTATTTCGTGGGCGGCAAGACCGGCACGTCGCAGAAGATCGGCCCGCGCGGCGGCTACCTCGAGAACAAGCGCATCGCCGCCTTCATCGGGGCCTTCCCGATGCACGCGCCGCGCTACGCCGTCTATGTCATGGTGGACGAGCCCAAGCCCAATGCGCGCAGCCAGGGCTTCGCCACGGCGGGCTGGGTCGCCGCGCCGGCGACCGGGATGGTCATCTCCCGCATCGCGCCCATCCTCGGGATGCTGCCCGAACCCGCGACGCCCGAGATCACGCGCGCCATCGCCATGCCGATGAACGGGCGCGGCATACCGGGCCTCGCGCAGCCTGCCGCCACGCCCGCCGCGCGGCCCGCCTCGCGGCCCGCCGCACCGGTCCAGCGGGAGGCCGGCCTTGCGCCTCGGTGAGCTCATGCGTCGCGCAGGCATCGCCGGTCCGCTGGAGACCGGCGAGGTGCTCGGCCTGACCGCCGACAGCCGCGCCGTGGTCCCCGGCATGATCTTCGCCGCCCTGCCCGGCGCGCGCACCGACGGGCGCGCCTACATCGCCGATGCGGTGGGTCGCGGCGCGGCGGCGGTGATCGCGCCGGAGGGCACCGACTGGCCCCCGGGCGTGCCGGTGCGCCCCTTCATCACCACGCCCGACCCGCGCCGCACCCTCGCGCTGATGGCCGCCGCCTTCCACGGCGCGCAGCCGCGCAGCGTGGTCGCGGTGACGGGCACCAACGGCAAGACCAGCACGGCGGATTTCCTCCGCCAGATCTGGATCGCGGCGGGCGAGAAGGCGGCGAGCCTCGGCACGCTCGGCCTGGTGGCGGAGGGTTTTCCGCCCGGGTCTTCGCTGACCACGCCCGACCCGGTCTCGCTGCACGCGACCCTCGCCGCGCTCGCCCGCGCGGGCTTCGGCGCGGCGGCGATGGAGGCGTCCTCGCACGGGCTCGACCAGCGGCGGCTCGATGGCGTGGTGCTGACGGCGGCGGGCTTCACCAACCTCACGCGCGACCATCTCGACTATCACGCCAGCATGGCGGCCTATCGCGTCGCCAAGCTGCGGCTGTTCGACACGCTGCTGCCCGCCGGCGCGGCCGCCGCCGCCTGCACGGAGATGGAACCCGAGACCCTCGGCGCGCTGCGCGCCATCGCCCGCGCGCGCCGGTTGAGGCTGCTGACGGTCGGCGAGGCGGGCGATGCGATCCGACTGCTCGATGCGCGCCCGCTGCCCGACGGCCTCGCCATCGAGGCCGAGGCTTTCGGCACGCGCCACGCCTTCCACCTGCCGCTGCCCGGCCGCTTCCAGGCCGACAACGCGCTGCTCGCCGCAGCCCTTGCCGTCGCCGCCGGACTGCCGGCGGATCGCGCGCTCGCCGCGCTGACCCGCCTCGCGGGCGTGCGCGGGCGGATGGAGCGCGCCGCCGTGCTGCCCAACGGCGCCGCGGTCTATGTGGACTACGCGCACACGCCCGACGCCCTTGCCCGGCTGCTCGCCGCCCTGCGCCCGCACGGCAGCGGCCGGCTGCATGTGCTGTTCGGCGCCGGCGGCGACCGCGACCCCGGCAAGCGCCCGCTGATGGGCCGCGCCGCCGCGGAGGGCGCCGACAGGGTCTGGATCACCGACGACAACCCGCGCAGCGAGGATCCCGCCGCGATCCGCGCCGCCGTGCTCGCGGGTGCGCCCGGCGCGGTGGATGCCGGCGCGCGCGAGGCCGCGATCGCCGCCGCGCTCGCCGACCTCGGTCCCGGCGATGTGCTCGCCGTGGCCGGCAAGGGCCATGAGAGCGGGCAGGAGATCGCCGGCGTCGTGCATCCCTTCGACGACGTCGCGGTGGTGCGCCGCCTCGCCGGGGTGTCGCCGTGAGCGCGCTCTGGACCTCCGCCGAACTGCGCGCGGCGACGGGCGGCACGCTCGCCGCGGATGTCGCGGCGGGCGGCATCTCCATCGACACGCGCTCGATCGCGCCGGGCGATCTGTTCGTCGCGCTGCGCGGTGCGCGCGACGGGCACGATTTCGTCGCCGAGGCACTCGCGAGGGGTGCGGCCGCCGCCATGGTGGATCGCGACCCGCCCGGCGTGGCCGCGGAGGCGCCGCTCCTGCGCGTGGCGGAGACGCTCGCCGGGCTGAGCGCGCTCGGCGCCGCCGCCCGCGCGCGCAGCGCCGCGCGCGTCGTCGGCGTCACCGGATCGGTCGGCAAGACGACGACGAAGGAGATGCTGCGCGTGGCGCTCGCGGCCTTCGGCCCGACCCATGCATCGGCGGCCTCCTTCAACAACCACTGGGGCGTGCCGGTCACGCTGGCCCGCCTGCCGCGCGGGGCCGCCTTCGCCGTCATCGAGATGGGCATGAACAACCGCGGGGAGATCGCGCCGCTTTCGCGTCTCGCGCGGCCGCATGTCGGGCTCGTCACCAACGTCGGCACGGCGCATATCGGCCATCTGGGCAGCGAGGCCGCGATCGCCGAGGAGAAGGGCGACATCATCGCCGGGATCGCGCCGGGTGGCGCGCTGGTGCTGCCCGCCGACAGCCCCTTCGCCGCACGCCTTGCCTACCGTGCGCGGGAGGGCGGCCTCATCCCAACGACGCATGGCGAGGCGCCGGGCGCCGATGCCCGCCTGCTGTCCTACGAGGGCGGCGAGGATGGCGGGCGGGCCGAGATCCTGATCGGCGGGGAACGCATCGGCGCCGTGCTCGCCGCCCCGGGCCGCCATGTCGCGCTCAATGCCTGCGCCGTGCTCGCCACGGTCGCCGCGCTCGGCCTTGCGCCCCGGCAGGCGGCGGCCGCGCTGCCGGCCTTCGGCGCGCCCGCCGGCCGCGGGCGACGGGTGCGCATCCGCGTGCCGGGGGGCGAGGCGCTGCTGATCGACGATTCCTACAACGCCTCGGTGCCCTCGATCCGCGCCGGACTGTCCGTGCTCGCCGCGCAGCCGGCCTCGCGGCGGATCGCCGTGCTGGGGGAGATGCTCGAACTCGGCGAGGAAGGGCCGGCGCTGCATGCCTGCCTCGCGCCCGATGCCGCGGCGGCCTGCGACCTCGTCTTCTGCTGCGGAGAACTCATGGGCCACCTCCATCGCGCGCTTCCCGAGGCGAGGCGCGGCGCGCATCTGCCGGATTCCGCGGCGCTCGCCCCGATCGTGAAGGCGGTGCTGCGCCCGGGCGACGCCGTGCTGGTAAAGGGATCGCTCGGCTCGCGCATGGCGGTGGTCGTCGCGGCGCTGACCACGGAGACCGCGACGTGATCTTCAACATCTTCGCGCCCTTTGCCAGCGAATTCGCGCTGTTCAACCTGGTGCGCTACCATACCTTCCGCGCCGGCGCGGCCTGCATGACGGCGCTGCTGATCTGCCTCGTGTTCGGCGGGCCGATCATCCGCTGGCTGCGCTCCTTCCAGCGCGGCGGCCAGCCGATCCGCGAAGACGGCCCGGAGCGCCACCTGATCGAGAAGAAGGGCACGCCGACCATGGGCGGGGTGATGATCCTGCTCGCCCTGGTGGTCTCGACGCTGCTCTGGGCGGATCTGCGTTCGGGCATGGTCTGGGCGGTGCTGCTGGTGACCGTGGGCTACGGCGCGCTCGGCTACGCCGACGACTGGCTGAAGGTGACCAAGCGCAACAGCAAGGGCGTGTCGGGGCGGGTGAAGCTCTCGGTGCAGGCGGTGATCGGCCTCGTCGCCGCGGTGTGGATCACCTCGCTGATGCCGGCGCCGCTCGCGACGACGCTCGCCGTGCCGGTCTTCAAGGAAGTGCTGATCTCCTTCGGCATTCTGTTCCCGCTGGTGGGGATGCTGGTGATGATGGGCGCGTCCAATGCGGTGAACCTCACCGACGGTCTCGATGGGCTCGCCATCGTGCCGGTGATGATCGCCGCCGCCGTCTTCGCGCTGATCGCCTATCTGGTCGGCAACCGCGTCTTCTCCGACTACCTGCAGTTGCACTACGTGGCGGGCACCGGCGAGCTCGCGGTCTTCGCCTCCGCGATGATCGGCGCCGCCCTTGGCTTCCTGTGGTTCAACGCGCCGCCGGCCGCGGTGTTCATGGGTGATACCGGCTCGCTCTCGCTCGGCGGGGCGCTGGGGGCGCTGGCGGTCGCGACCAAGCACGAGATCGTGCTGGCGATCGTCGGCGGGCTGTTCGTGGTCGAGACCGTCTCCGTGATGATCCAGGTCTTCTGGTACAAGCGCACGGGTCGGCGCGTCTTCCTGATGGCGCCGCTGCACCATCACTTCGAGAAGAAGGGCTGGGCGGAAGCCACCATCGTCATCCGCTTCTGGATCATCGCGATGATCCTCGCGCTCATCGGCCTCAGCACGCTGAAGATACGGTGACGACGCCCCCGCCCCCCTTCACCCCCTTCCGCGGCGCGCGCATCGCCGTCGTCGGGCTCGGCCGCGCCGGGCTGCCGGCGGCGCTGCGGCTGGCCGGATGGGGCGCGGAGGTCGAGGCCTGGGACGACGGGGAGGAAGCGCGCGCGGTCGCCGCGGAAGCCGGGCTGACCGTGCGCGACCCGTCGCAGGGCCGCTTCCGCGCCGATGCGCTGCTGCTCTCCCCGGGCATACCGCACCGCCTGCCGCAGCCGCACCCGGCCGCCCGCGCCGCCCAGGCCGCCGGCGCGCCGATCCTGTGCGATGCGGAGTTCCTCTATCGCGCGGTGCTCGCCGCGCAGTCCGGCGCGCGCTTCGTGGGCGTGACCGGCACCAACGGAAAATCCACGACGACGGCGCTGATCCACCACATCCTGACGGGCGCGGGGCACGAGGCGGCGGCCGGGGGGAATCTCGGCCCCGCCGCGCTCGGCCTCAACATCTTGGGGTCCGAGGGCATCTATACCCTCGAAATGTCGTCCTACATGTTGGAGCGAATCGCCACGCTGCGCTTCAACGTGGCGGTCATGCTGAACCTCAGCGCCGATCACCTCGACCGCCATGGCGACATGGCCGGCTATGCCGCTGCGAAGGCGCGAATCTTCGCGCACCAGCAGCGCGGGGACATCGCGGTGCTGGGCCAGGACGATGCACCGACGCGCGCCATGGGCCAGGGTCTCGCGGCACGCCTCGTGCGCATCTCCGGCGCGACGGCGCAGCCCGGCGGCGTCTGGGCGGAGGGCCGGCGGCTGCGCGACGACGAGGGGATGATCCTCGACCTCGACGCCGCGCCGGCGCTGCCCGGCAGCCACAACGCGCAGAACGCCGCCGCCGCCGCCGCTGCCGCCCGCGCGCTCGGGCTGACGCGCGCCGAGATCGCCGCCGGCCTGGTCTCCTTCGCCGGTCTTCCGCATCGCCAGGAACGCGTCGCCGAGGCGCGCGGCGTCGCCTTCGTCAACGACAGCAAGGCGACCAACGCCGACAGCGCCGCGCGCGCGCTCGCCTCCTACGACCGCGTCGTCTGGATCGCCGGGGGCATCGCGAAGGAGGGCGGTATCGAGAGCCTCGCGCCGCTGTTCCCGCGCATCGCGCGGGCGCTTCTGATCGGGCGCGACGCGCCGGTGCTGGCCGCGACACTCGCCGCGCACGGCGTGCCGCACGAGATCGCCGGCACGCTCGATGATGCGCTGCCCGCCGCGGCGGGCGCCGCCTTCGCCGGCGCCGCGCCGGTCGTGCTGCTCTCGCCGGCCTGCGCCTCCTTCGACCAGTTCAGCGGCTTCGACGCGCGCGGCGAGAGGTTCCGCGCCCTCGCGCGCGCCATCGCGGAAGGGGTTTCGTGATGGCCTTCTCGCGCGCCGACACCTCCATCCTCGGCCGCTGGTGGTGGACGGTGGACCGCTGGACGCTCGCCGCGCTGCTCGTGCTGATCGGCTTCGGCTACGTGATGGTGCTCGCCGCCTCGCCCGCGGTGGCCGAGCGCATCGGCGCCTCCTCGCGCCACATGTTCTTCGTCAAGCAGGTCGCCTATCTGATGCTGGCGACGATGCTGATGGTCGCGGTCTCGCTGCTCTCGCCGCGGGGCGTGCGGCGGTTCGCGCTGGTCTGCCTGGCGGGCGCGCTCGTGCTCACGGCGGCGACGCTCGTCGTCGGCATCGAGATCAAGGGCGCCAGGCGCTGGCTGTCGTTGCCGGGCTTCTCGCTGCAGCCCACCGAATTCGTGAAGCCCTTCTTCGCCGTGGTCGCCGCCTGGCTGATCGCCGAGGGCAAGGTGCCGGGCTCGAAGGTGTGGGGCGCCTCCATCGCGGTCGCCCTGTTCCTCGTCATCGCCGCGCTCCTGAAGGGGCAGCCGGACATCGGGATGCTGCTGGTCGTCGCCGCGGTGTTCTTCGCGCAGTTCTTCGTGGCGGGGATGAACCTCGTCGTGGTCAGCGCGGTCGGCGGCCTCGGGATCGCGGGCGCGGCGGCCGCATACCTGATGTTCCCGCACGTCCAGTCGCGCGTGCATCGTTTCCTCGACCCGTCCTCGGGCGATTCCTTCCAGGTCAGCGTGGCGCTCGAGGCCTTCTCCAACGGCGGGCTGATGGGCCGGGGCCCGGGCGAGGGGCGCGTGAAGAACCTGCTGCCCGACGCCCATTCGGACTTCATCTTCGCAGTGGCCGGCGAGGAGTTCGGCCTGGTCGTCTGCATGCTGATCCTCGCGCTCTTCGCCTTCGTCGTGGTGCGCGGACTGATTCGGCTGATGGCCGAGACGGACCTTTTCGTCATCCTCGCCGGCGCCGGCCTGCTCACGCAGTTCGGCCTGCAGGCCTTCGTCAACATGGCCTCCACGCTGCACCTGATCCCGACGAAGGGGATGACGCTGCCCTTCGTCTCCTATGGCGGATCATCAGTGGTCGCGATCGCGATCGGCATGGGCATGCTGCTCGCGCTGACGCGCCGGCGCGTCGGCGCCCGGACAGGCGCGGCGAGCGCCGGCGAGGCGCCGCCCGCCCTGGCGGCGGGGGCGGCGCGGTGAGGGGCCCGGCCGTGCATCCCATCGTCATCGCCGCCGGCGGCACCGGCGGGCACCTCTTCCCCGCCGAGGCGCTCGCGGCCGAACTGCTGCGCCGCGGCGAGCGCATCGCGCTGATGACCGACGCGCGGTCGTCGGCCTACGAGAGCGCGGCCTTCGCCAATGCCGAACGCTTCGTGCTCAGCGGCGCCGGCCTGTCGGGGCGCGGCATCCGCGGCGCGGCGCGCGGGAGCCTTGCGCTCGTCGCCGGGACGCTGCAGGCGCGCAAGCACCTGGCGGTGCTGCAACCCTGCGCGGTGGTCGGCTTCGGTGGATACGCCTCCTTTCCCCCGCTCGCCGCGGCGCGACTGCTGCCGGCGTCGCGCCGCCCGGCCATCATCCTGCACGAGCAGAACGCCGTGCTCGGCCGCGCCAACCGGCTGATGTCGCGCGCGGCCGACCTGCTCGCCCTCTCCTTCGCGAATACGCGGAACGTGCCCGCCGGGGCACGCGCGGCGATCGTCGGCAATCCGGTCCGCCCGGCGCTCGCGGCGCTGGCCGGCGAGCCCTACCCCGAACCGCCGCCCGGCGGCGCGCTGCGCCTGCTCGTCACCGGCGGCAGCCAGGGCGCGCGGGTCTTCGCCGACGTCGTGCCCATGGCCGTCGCCGCGCTGCCCGAGTCGCTGCGCGCCCGCCTGCTTGTTAGCCAGCAATGCCGCGCCGAGGATCTCGCGCGGACCGAGGCCGCCTATCGCGCGGCCGGCGTCGTCGCGGATCTCGCGCCGTTCTTTCCCGACATCGCCGGCCGCCTCGCGACGGCGCATCTCGTCATCGCGCGCGCCGGCGCCTCGACCATCGCCGAACTCGCCTGCGCCGGCCGCCCCGCCGTGCTCGTGCCGCTGCCGTCGGCAATCGACGACCACCAGAGCGCCAATGCCCGCGCGCTGGCCGAGGCCGACGCCGCCTGGATCCACCCGCAGCCGGGCTTCACGCCCGCGGCCCTGGCCGAGCGCCTCGCCGCGCTGCTGTCGGCGCCCGCGCGGCTTTCCTCCGCAGCCGGGGCGGCGGCCGGCCTCGCCCGCCCGCAGGCGGCGCGCGACCTCGCCGACCAGGTCCTGGCGCTCGCGCGCCGCGTCACGATGGGGACCGGCTGATGCGCGCGCTGCCGCTCAACATCGGTCCCATCCACTTCGTCGGCATCGGCGGCATCGGCATGTCCGGCATCGCCGAGGTGCTGCACACCCTCGGCTACCAGGTGCAGGGCAGCGACATCGCGGAGGGCTACTCCGTCGTCCGGCTGCGCACCATTGGCATCCCCGTCGTCGTCGGCCATGACGCCGCCAATCTCGGCGATGCGCAGGTCGTCGTCGTCTCCACCGCGGTGAAGCGCGACAACCCCGAGGTCGTCGCCGCGCGGCAGCGCCTCATCCCGGTCGTGCGGCGGGCCGAGATGCTCGCCGAGCTGATGCGCCTGAAATGGTCCATCGCCATCGGCGGCACGCACGGCAAGACCACCACCACCTCCCTCGTCGCCGCCGTGCTCGAAGCAGCCCGGCTCGATCCCACCGTCATCAACGGCGGCATCATCAACGCCTACGGCGCCAACACGCGCATGGGCGCGGGCGACTGGATGGTGGTCGAGGCCGATGAATCCGACGGCTCCTTCCTCAGGCTGCCGGCCGTCGTCGCGGTGGTCACGAACATGGACCCCGAGCACCTCGACCACTGGGGCACTGGCGAGGCGATGAAGGAAGGCTTCGCCCAGTTCGTCGGCAACATCCCCTTCTACGGCTTCGCGGTGCTCTGCATGGACCACCACGACGTCCAGGCGATGATCCCCCGCCTGTCCGACCGCCGCATCGTCACCTACGGCTTCTCCCCGCAGGCCGATGTCCGCGCCGAGAAGCTGCTGACCGACCGCATGGGTGCGACCTTCGAGGTGACGGTCACCGACCGCGCCACCGGCCGCAGCCGCGCCATGAAGCCCTTCCGGCTGCCGATGCTGGGACAGCACAACGTGCAGAACGCGCTCGCCGCCATCGCCATCGGCGTCGAGATGGAGGTGGATGAGGGCACGATCCGCTCAGCGCTCGCCGGCTTCAAGGGCGTGAAGCGCCGCTTCACCCGCACCGGCGAGGCAGGCGGCATCACCGTGATCGACGACTACGGCCACCATCCGGTCGAGATCGCCGCCGTGCTGAAGGCCGCCCGCCAGGCCGGCGCGCGCGACGTGGTCGCGGTGGTGCAGCCGCACCGCTACTCGCGCCTCGCCTCGCTGTTCGAGGACTTCTGCACCTGCATGAACGACGCCGGCACCGTCATCATCGCCGATGTCTATGCCGCGGGCGAGCAGCCGATCGAGGGCGTGGACAAGGACGCGCTGGTGGAAGGGCTGCGCGCGCGCGGGCACCGCTCCGTCGTGCCGCTGCCGGGCCCGGATTCGCTGCCCGAGATGATCCACGCCATCGCGAAGTCGGGCGACTACGTCGTCTGTCTTGGCGCGGGGAACATCACCTCCTGGGCGCATGCCCTGCCGGCGCAGATGCAGGAACTGCAGCAGCGCTCGCGCGGGCGGCTGGCGGGGGCGATGAAATGATGGCGGCGGCCGCGATCGGGAGGGGCGGCGCCCCTCCCGCACCCACCCCGCCAAAGGCCGGAAGGCCCTCGGGAACCCTGATTCCGCCCATGAGGGGGCGCGTCGCGCATGACGCGCCGCTCGCCGCGCAGACCTGGTTCCGCGTGGGCGGGAGCGCCGATGCGCTGGTCCGGCCCGCCGATGCCGATGACCTGCTCGCGCTGCTCCGGGCGCTGCCCGATGCGACGCCGCTCACCGTCATCGGCTCGGCTTCGAACATGATCATCCGCGACGGCGGGATCGAGGGCGTCACCATCCGCCTCGCCCGCGGCTTCGGCGACATCGCGGTCGAGGCCGACGGCATCGTCGCCGGCGCCGCGGCGCTCGACATCACGGTGGCGGAGACCGCGGCGCGGAGCGCGCTGGGCGGGCTCGAGTTCCTCGCCGGCATCCCGGGCACGATCGGCGGCGCGGTCGCGATGAACGCCGGCGCCTACGGGGTCGAGATCAGGGACGTGCTGGACTGGGCCGAGGTCGCGACGCCCGCCGGCCTGCTGCGCCTCACGGCCGCCGAGTTGCGCCTCGCCTATCGCCGCGCGGAACTGCCCGCGCGCGGCGTCGTCACGCGCGCCCGCCTGCGCGCCACGCCCGGCGACGCCGGCGCCATCGCCGGGCGGCTCAACGCCATCCGCGCCGCGCGCGAGGCGTCACAGCCCGTGCGCGCGCGCACCGGCGGCTCGACCTTCAAGAACCCGCCGGGCCCCAGGAAGGCGTGGGAGCTGATCGACGCGGCCGGCTGCCGAGGCCTTGCGCGCGGCGCCGCGCAGGTCAGCGAGAAGCACTGCAACTTCCTGATCAACACCGGCGGCGCCACCGCCGCCGACATCGAGGCACTGGGCGAGGAGGTGCGCGCGCGCGTGCGCGCCGCGACCGGCGTCGTGCTCGAGTGGGAGATCAGGCGCATCGGGAGGCCGGCATGACGCAGCACGTCGCGCTCCTCTACGGCGGCATCTCAGCCGAGCGCGAGGTCTCGCTCTCCTCCGGCCGGCAATGCATCGCCGCGCTGCGCGAAGCCGGCTTCCAGGTCACGCCCATCGAGGTCGGCGAGGATCTCGCCGCCGTCGTCCAGGCGCTGAACCACCAGCGCCCCGACGTCGTGTTCAACGCGCTGCACGGCCGCTTCGGGGAGGATGGCTGCATCCAGGGCGTGCTCGACTGGCTCGGCCTGCCCTACACGCATTCGGGGCTGCGCGCCTCCGCGCTCGCGATGGACAAGGCCGCCGCAAAGGCCGCCTTCGCCGTCGCCGGCCTGCCGGTCGCCGAGCATCGCCTGGTCACGCGCGACGAACTCGAAGCCGCCGATCCCCTGCCGCTGCCCTATGTGGTCAAGCCGGTGAACGAGGGCTCCTCGGTCGGCGTGCACATCGTGCAGAAGGGCGACAACCGCCGCGCCGAGATCGCGCGCGACTGGCGCTACGGCGACCACGCCATGGCGGAATCCTACGTGCCCGGCCGCGAACTGACGGTCGGCGTGATGGGCGACCGCGCGCTGGCGGTCACCGACATCATCGCCGATGCAGGCGCATTCTACGACTACGAGAGCAAGTATGCCGCCGGCGGCTCGCGCCATGTCCTGCCGGCGCGGCTGCATCCCGATGCCTATGCCCGCGCCCTCGACATCGCGCTGCGCGCGCACCGGGCGCTCGGTTGCCGCGGCGCCTCGCGCGCCGATCTCCGCTACGACGACACCGCGGGCGAACCCGGCCGGCTCGTGCTGCTCGAGGTCAACACCCAGCCCGGCCTGACGCCCACCTCGCTGCTGCCCGAACAGGCGGCCCATTGCGGCATCGCCTTCCCCGCGCTCTGCGCCTGGATGGTGCGGGAGGCGCGGCATGGCGCGTGACCCGCTCCGCAGCGCGGCGCGCGAGCGCCTCGCCCGCACCTCCGCGCCGCGCAACGAGCCGGCGCGTCCCTCGGCACTCCGCATCTGGATGCGGCGGCGGCGCAGCATGGTGCGTCCCGCATTCTGCGCCGTCGCGGCGCTCGGCGCGCTCGCCCTGGTGGTGCTGGCGGTGCGTGCGCTCGATCCGGCGGACCGCGCGCGCGGCGCGGCCGAGACCTTCGCCGGCATCGGGGAGGGTCTCGGCCTCACCGTGCAGCATGTCATCCTCGAAGGACGGCGCAACACGCCCACGGACATGATCCGGGCCGCGCTCGGGGTCGCGCGCGGGGATCCGATGCTGGACTTCTCGCCCGAGGCGGCCCGCGCGCGGATCGAGACGATCGCCTGGGTCCAGCGCGCGCATGTCGAGCGCCGCCTGCCCTCGACCATCCTCGTCCGCATCGAGGAACGCCGCCCCTTCGCCATCTGGCAGAACGGCGGCCGCTTCGTGATCATCGACCGCGAGGGCAAGGTCGTCGCCGCCGACGGCCTCGACCAGTTCGGTCCTCTGCCGCTGCTCGTGGGCCCGGGCGCGGACAGCACGGGTGCCGCGCTGCACGATGTGGTCAAGGCGAAGCCCGAGGTGGCCGAGCGCGTTCAGGCCATGGTCCGCATCCACGAGCGGCGCTGGAACCTCCGCCTGCACAACGGCGCCGACGTGCTGCTGCCCGAGGGCCACGAGGGCGCGGCGATCGAGCGCCTGGCCGAGCTGCAGCGCGAGGCGCGGCTGCTCGACCGCCCGCTCGCGGCGATCGACATGCGCCTGCCCGACCGGCTGGTGCTGCGCCCGGCGCGCGAGGCCCAGCCCGCCGAGCAGCCGGCGCAGCAGCAGGCGACGAGGGCGCGGCGCGGATGAACCAGATGGCCCGCCTGCCGCCCCCGGCCGAGCCTGGCGCGCCGCAGCGCAAGCGACGCCGCGCGCGCAGCGGCACCTTCGGCGTGCTCGACATCGGCTCGACCAAGGCGGTCTGCCTCATCGCGCGCATCGAGAGCGACGGCAGCCCCCGCGTGCTCGGCTTCGGCTGGCAGCGCGGCCGCGGCGTGAAGGGCGGCTCGGTGGTGGATCTGGAGGAAGCCGAGCGCGCCATCCGCGCCGCCGTCGGCCAGGCCGAGGAGATGGCCGACACGCGCATCCAGGGCGCGATCGTCAATCTCTCCTGCGGCCAGCCGGACAGCCGCCAGCTCAACATCCAGTGGGGCATCGGCGGGCGCGCCGTCACCGAGAACGACCTGCGCGCCATCCTCAACGAGGGCCGCCGCCGCACCGCCGAGGAAGGGCGCGAGACGGTGCACGCCATCCCGCTCGGCTTCACCGTGGATGCGACGCCGGGCGTGGACGACCCGCGCAGCATGATCTGCGACACGCTGGGTGCGCGGCTGCACATGGTCAGCGCATCGCAGGCGTCCTTGCGAAACCTCGGCGCCTGCCTGCTGCGCTGCGACCTCGAAGTGGAGGAGATGGTCTCCGCCCCCTTCGCCGCCGGCCTCGCCACGCTGGTCGAGGACGAGAAGCAGCTCGGCGCCACCGTCATCGACATGGGCGGCGGGACCACGAGTCTCGCGGTGTTCGGCGAAGGCCACCTGATCCACACCGCGCAGATCGCGGTCGGCGGCGGGCAGGTGACGAACGACCTGGCCACCGTGCTCTCCACGCCGGTCGCGCATGCCGAGCGCATCAAGACCCTGCACGGCAGCGTCCACGGCGGCGCCGACGACGACCGCGAATTCATCCCCGTCCCGCTGCTCGGCGAGGACGAGCACGCCATCGCGCGCATCCCGCGCGCCATGGTGATCGGCATCATCAAGCCGCGTCTCGAGGAAACCTTCGAGCTGATGCGCGAGAAGCTCGAAGCCGCCGGGCTCGGCCGCGAGGGCGGCTCGCGCGTCGTGCTCACCGGGGGCGCGAGCCAGCTCGTCGGCGTGCGCGAGATGGCCGCGCGGGTGCTCGACCGGCAGGTCCGTATCGGCCGCCCGCTGCCCGTGCGCGGCCTCGCGGAGGCGGCATCCGGCCCGGCCTTCGCGGCGGCGATCGGGCTGCTGCTCTGGGGCGCGGGCGAAGGCCGCCCGGTGCTCGACATCGCGCCCGGCCCGGCGAAGGCCGGCAGCCCATTCCGCCGTTTCGTCAATTGGGTGAAGGACCGCGTCTGATGCGCCTCGCCACGAATCGAATCACCCGCGTAGAGACAATCCACGAGGAGGCCCGCCCATGACCCTGAACCTGACCGTGCCGACCAGCACGCACACGGACTTCAGCCCGCGAATCACGGTCGTCGGCGTCGGCGGCGGCGGCACCAACGCGGTCAACAACATGATCGCGATGGGCCTCGACGGGGTGGAGTTCCTCGTCGCCAACACCGACAGCCAGTCGCTGTTCCATTCGAAGGCCGAGCGCCGCGTGCAGCTCGGCCCGCACCTCACGCAAGGGCTCGGCGCGGGCGCGAAGCCCGAGATCGGCCGCGCGGCGGCCGAGGAGGCGATGGAGGAACTCGCCCGCCACATCGAGGGCGTGCACATGATCTTCATCACCGCCGGCATGGGCGGGGGCACCGGCACGGGGGCGGCGCCGGTGATCGCGCGCCTGGCGCGGGAGAAGGGCGTGCTGACGGTCGGCGTGGTGACGCGCCCCTTCGACTTCGAGGGGCCGAAGCGCCGCAAGTTCGCCGAATCCGGCATCGAGGAACTGCAGCAGTTCGTGGACACGCTGATCGTGATCCCGAACCAGAACCTGTTCAGGCTGGCCAATGAGCGCACCACCTTCCAGGAGGCGTTCAAGATGGCCGACAACGTCCTCTACATGGGCGTGCGCGGCGTGACCGACCTGATGGTCAACCCGGGGATGGTGAATCTCGACTTCGCCGACATCCGCACCGTGATGGCCGAGATGGGCAAGGCCATGATGGGCACCGGCGAGGCCGAGGGCGACGACCGCGCCCGCAAGGCCGCCGAGAGCGCGATCAACAATCCGCTGCTCGAGGACATCTCGATGGCCGGCGCGCGCGGCGTGCTGATCAACATCACCGGCGGCTACGACATGACGCTGTTCGAGGTGGACGAGGCCGCCAACCGCATCCGCAAGGAAGTGGACGAGGACGCGAACATCATCTTCGGCACCTCGGTCGATGAGGCGATGAACGGGCGCGTACGCGTCTCGGTCGTCGCCACCGGCATCGACGCCACCGCGCGTGAGGAGGCGCTGCGCCCCAGGCTCGTCGCGCTCGGCGGGGGTGCGCCGGTCGGCGCCGTGGCGACGCAGGCGGTGCAGGG